>RRYU01009879.1_pt1 | contig 44906 bp, 39 predicted proteins | sample 2162651 | NCBI WGS metagenome assembly RRYU01 (sample SAMN10267283, study PRJNA491782) | microbial mat metagenome | isolation source: biomat in the production well | place: Japan: Minami-Kanto gas field, natural gas well KTG3 | collected 2017-06
GCCCCAGACTTTTATCCATGGCATGTTTTCTGGTATGTAGTTTTTGTTTATAAATCTTGAGCCTGTAACAAAATCTGCTTCCCCTTTAATAATTGGTGTTAATAAATTTTGGATTTCTTTAGCATCAAACTGACCGTCTGCATCAATAGTGACCAATATATCAGCACTAATTTCCATGGCTTTTTGAAGTCCGTCTCTAAATGTTGGTCCAAGTTTAAGATTTTTTCTGTGTGTGATTAAAATTGCACCTTTTTGTTTGGCAATTTCTCCGGTTTTGTCTGTAGATCCATCGTCAACTACTATTATTTTTTTTTCTGTAATTCCATTAAAATGTTTTGGAATTGAGTCAATTACTTTTCCAATATTTTTTTCTTCGTTTAGTGCTGGGATTAGTATTGCAAGTTTCATAAGTTGGTTTATCTGCCTATCCCTTTATATATTATTTTTGAGGAAAGGAAATCTTTTTTATTTAAGCAGTTTTTACCATCTATTACAATTTTTATGTTTTTTTCTGATAGTTTTTTACTGTTCAGGGATTTAAATTCATCATGGTCTGTTGCGAGGATAATGACTTGAGCAAAATCTAAAATTTCTTCTAAACTTTTACTAGTGCTTTTTTCTAGTATGTGAGGATCGAAAGTTTTAAGATTTGTTTTTTTTGTTTTTAGTATGCTTTCTATTACTAGTGATGGACTTTCTCTTAAATCTGATACGTTGCCTTTGTATGAAAGTCCTAGTAAGCCTATTGGCGTATTTTCTAGGCTTAGATTTAATTCTTCTAATTTTTGTTCTAATAACTGAACTGTATAGCTTGGCATTGATAAATTTACTTCTCTGGCTTTACGTAAAAAACTGTGGTCAAATCCAGCGTCTTTGGCTCTTTCTATTAGGTAATATGGATCTACGGGGATACAGTGTCCGCCAACTCCGCAGCTGGGAAAGTGTGGTAAAAATGCAAATGGTTTTGATGATGCGGCGTTGATTACTTCTACTAAGTCTATGCCCATTAGATCAAACGATTTTGCTAGCTCGTTTACGTATGCGATGTTGATGTCTCTGAATGTGTTTTCTATTACTTTTGAGGCTTCGCTGGTTTTGAGGCTTGTGAGTTCTTGAATTTTTCCGTCTAGGAATGATCTGTAAAATTCTGCGACTGTGTGATTTCCCTTAATAGTTATGGATCCGATGTTTCGAGGAATGTTTTTGATAGTCCACTTTTTGTCTCCGGGATTTATCCTTTCTGGACAATGGGATAGCTCAAAATCTATTCCTCCTTTAAGTCCGCTTTCTTCTAAAATTGGTAGTAATACTTCTTCGCATACGCCGGGATTTACTGTGGATTCTATTATTATATGTTGGCCTTTTTCTAGTTGATCTGAAATTGTTTTGGCTGCTGATTTTAAAGGAGTAAGGTTTGGTAGTTTGTTTTCTTGTACAGGAGTTGGAACGCAGACTATTATATATTGAGATTGTTTGATGACTTGAATGTCTGTGCTAACTTTTATTTCAACTTTATTGATTAAATCATTTATATATGGATCTTTGATGTGTGGTGATTTTTTTTGAATTGAAGAGACAGTATTGTCGGATATATCAAAACCACAGACTTCGTATTTTTTTGCTTCAGCTATTGTAAGTGCTAGTGGTAGACCTACATAGCCTAGACCTATTACTGATACTTTGTTTTTTATCATTGGGTTATTTTTAATGATTTTTCTTGTTCTTCTTTATTTTTTCCTTTTGGAGTGTAATAAATGATTGTGTTGTTTTCTAGTGTTTTGAATACAGGTAAATTTAGATATGTTTGTGTGATTATAAAATCATAATCTTTTAGTTTTTCTTTGTTTGAGTTTTTGTATATATCTGGTAAGGGAAGTGTTTTTTTGTTTGTGTTTAAATACATAACTCTAATGTTGTTGTTTGTATTTATTTTTGTTGACCAGTAGCTATAGCTTACTATTTTTGATGAATAGTTTTGTAGTATTAAAAGGTTAAGCTCTGTGTTTTTAAATTCTTGAAAAACTGGATCTTTGCTTTGCTCGTAGTCTATAAATCCTTTTTCCCAGTTGTATAGCATTGCGCTTTGTATGAGGATTATAGGGATTAATAGTGCTATGAGTGTTTTCTTTTTATTTACAAGTAGTAGTGCAAAAAGTACTCCAATTACTGGTAATAAGCTGTACTTTAGGATTGTGTTGTTTTGTATTATGTTGGAATTTTCAAAATTTTGAGTGTCGTAAAAAATTGAAATATCTAAGTTTAGTGAATGTTTTATGTTTTGGTATTCTAGTGTGGCAATGGAGAGTAAAGAAATACCGATTATTGATATATTTAGTATAGATAGTTGAAATTTTTTGTATCTGAATGCAAAAATAAATGAAAACAAGTATAGATATATGATGGACATGTTTATATATCTAGTTAATAAATCTGTAATGTTGTCAGGATTTTTGAGTAAATAATCGTGCATGTGATTTGCGCTGACAATAAAGTTTAGGATTATAAATGTTAATATAAAAAATCTAATTTTTTTGAGAAATGTTGGGGTTTTTTCGCTAAAATAACTAAAAAATATAAGTATTGGTGCAAATAGAGTTGTTATTAATAAACTGTTGTATTGATTTTTGATGGCTTTTAATAGTGAAAATACATATTGGATATCTGTTAAACTTTTTAACTTGTTTACTAAACTTGGAAATAGTCCAGGAAATATAGTGAAAATTATTAAAATTGAAATTGTACTTATTGGTATTAACAATAACGCAGCTTTCTTTTTGTTTTTTGTTGTTATTAATTCATTAACTGTCATTGAAAATAGTACGATAAATCCAAACGGTCTTGTAAATACTGCAAAAATTCCAAAAATAATTGAAAGGATAAGATTTTTTGTTTTTTGTTTTTTAAGGCTTAAATAATTGCTGTAGAAATATAAAAACCATATGTTGATTACTACAAATATACTTTCTGTTAATAACATTTTTTCAAAAACTACTATTTGCGGGAGAAATAGTATCGTAAATATTATTATGAAAATGTGTTTTTTGTTTTTTAGGAATTTTTTGATTATGCTAAATAATGGAAATACTAAACTTGATATTAATAGACTGTTTAATATTGTTACTAGGTGATAAGCAGTGATACCTTTTGTAAAAAGGTATATTGGTGAAAGTAATATTGAATAAAATGGCATAGGGTTTCCAGCTGGAGCTTTTGCTGCTAATGAACAATGGACTATACGAAAATGCTCAGCAAAATATTTTGCTTTTTCAACTACGCAGGCCTCGTCTGAAAAGAAAAATGTGCCGGTGTAAAAAAAACTTATTATGGATTTTATTCCGAAGATTATGAAAAATAATAATATTAGTTTTTTTGTCGTGCTTTTCATTAGATTATTATTTTAATTTGTATGTTTTTTCTAGGTACTTGGACATCATGACACTTTCAAGTGGTAGCTGGAAGCTGCTTATTACGTAATCTTGATCTTTTGTTAGATTTTTCCAATCTTCTTTGCTTGTATCTGGTGTTTGTCCTTTAAGATCATTAAATAGAGATATTTTTACATTGTTAGATGTAAGTGTGAGTAGTCGCCAGTAGTTAAAATTGTATTTTTCTTTTTCTTGTTGATAGCTTTTTGCGCTTTCTAAAAATAGTATATTATAATTTGTGTCTTTAAATTTTTGTACTGTTGCTGTGTTGTATTCTACTTCTGTGGTGTATTTGATTTGCCATATTGTACTTAGTGTAAATTGAGTTATTATTATGATAATTAGTGCTATGCGTAGCGTTTTTCGCTTGTGAAAAACTGTTAATATTAACAATAAAAGTGTTGTTGGTAAAAAAACTAATTTAAAAAATGTGTCTTTTTCTATAAAGCCGTTAAACATTTCATAATAGGGAGAAAGTGAAATTACAAGTGCGTGGTTGACTGTTGAAAATGTGAGGAAAAATAATGGTAGTACGATGAGGGCAAATAGTAGTGGTGAGATAGAGAATTTTTTGTTTTTTTCAAAGAAAATTAATCCAAATGTCATAATTAATACTACTGATACATTTAGATATCTTGTTAGTAGGTCTAATTCAAAACCTTTAAGAAAGTACTCGTAGATGTGTTGTGCGCTGATTGCAAAGTTTAGTAGTATGAATGTTATGAGGAAAATGCGGATGTTTTTGATGTATTTGCTGCGGTCTTTTTTTATGTAGGTTATAAAAAATATGAGAGGAATGATTAGTGTAGAAATAAGCAAGCTGTTTGCTTGGTTTTTAATTGCCTTGAGTATAAGTAGATAATTTCTTGGCTCTGATAAACTTGAAAATTTATTGATTAAGTTGTCTTGTAGGTTTGGTACAAAATAGCTAAGTAGGACAAATGATATTGCTAGTGTGATTATGAAGATTAGAGCTATTAGTTTTTTTCTTTTTGATTTTACTATCTCATTTGCGCCTAGTGCTATGATACTGATAAATCCAAAAGGACGAAGTAAGCTTGCTAATATGGCTAATGCAAATGAAGTAAGTTTGTGGATGGGATTTTGAAAAGACTTAATATAAAAATGTAGTAGCCAAATATTTGTTGTGAGAAATAGAGTTTCTGATAGGATCATTCTTTCGTATGCACTTACAATTGGTAGTAGGAGGATTGCTGTGATGTATATAAATACTAGCTTTTTATTCTTAATAAATTTTGAGAAAATTGAATAAAGTGGAAAAATTAGTGAGCTTGTTAGAAACGCGTTGAATATTAGTATGCCGTGTAGTGCTGCGTAGTTTTTGAAAAATAGAAATATTGGACTTATGATTATGGAGTCCATTAGCATGGGGTCGCCTACTGGTGTTGTGCTTATTTCTGAGCAGGTTGCTATGGCGAAATTGTCGATAAAAAATTTTGCTTTTAAAAATATGCAGCTTTCATCGGGATATAGTATAAGTCCGTTTATAAAGAGGCTTATGGTTATTTTTGATATGAAAATTATGCTGAATAATATTAGCAATTTTTTTCTCATAGGGTTTTGAGTTTATTTTGCTTGGATTCTAGCTTATTAGTAAAGAGTAGACAATTATTTTGCCTCGCTTTGCTTGACTTAGTTTAAAATTATCGGCTTATTTTTTGTGTGGGTTTTTCTTCTGTTATTTCGGGGCTGTCTGTTGTGATTGGTGATTCTGTTGTGGTGCTAGAGTCTGGTATTGTTGCAGAAAATTCAGATGCACCTGGTGGAGTGTTTACTTGTTCTTTTGTTTCTTCATCATTTTTGGAACTGTTTGAAACTACGCTTTGATTTGTGTTTTCTAAATCATCTTTGTTTACTGGATCTTCGTTGTTTGTTTGTGTTATTGAAGTTGTACTTTCTGATACGCCATTTTTAATATATGAATATCCAATAATTGTAATAATAATGATAAGAATTGGTATCACAATAATCATTATTAGTTGAATTTTTTTTGCTTTTGTTCTTTTTTCTTTTAATTCAGCTTCGGGTGTTGGATATACTTGTTGTGCAATTGTTGGTTGTGCGGCTTGTATAGCTTGCTCGCCTGGTAGAGTTGGTGTAGGTGTAAAAGATTGAATAGGAGCTGCTTGTGGTGCCGTGGGAATTGTTGGTGTAGGAGGTGCAGTAGTAGGTTGAATAGGAATTGCTGGTGGTGCTGTGGGAGTTGTTGGTGTAGGCATAATAGGCTGAACAGGAGCTGCCGGTGCCATGGATGCAGTTTGTTGAGGTGTAGTAGACTGAGCAGGAGCTGATTGTGTTGCCATGTTGGTTATTGGAGTAGGAGGTTCATTAGGTTGAACAGGAATTGCTTGTGGTGCCGTGGGAGTTATTGATGTAGAAGCTATTGGTTGAATAGGAGCTACTGGAACAATAGGTTGAGGTGCAATTGGCTGTACATGATTTACTGGTTTTATTGGAGGAGTAGGTGAAGGAGTTGTTACAGTTTGAATAGGCTGTTTTTGCGCAGACTGATTGACTGTTGGTGTTTTATTAATTTGGTTTTCCTCCATAAAAATATTAATATTTCCTAGTATTTTAGCATATTTTGATGAAAATATCAATTATTGTTTTGTATTAGCACTTAAATTGACTTAAGTGGACTTTGGTATCTATCTAGTTTATATTTTCTTTGTTTTATTGATTTTATGACAAAAAAAGTCTTATTAATATCGGAATCATCGGTTTATACTGATGAAAAAGGGGATTTTATTGCTCGTGGAGGAGGAGCAGCTTGTTTTCATAATATTGGTAAAGGTCTTAGTGACTTGGGGTATGACGTGTCGTTATATTCATTAAGGGAGTTTGATGTGCAAAAGGAACAGGAAGTGATAGATGGAGTTAAATATGAGCGTAAGATAGTTTCTTCTAGGTCATCTTTAAAACTTATTGCTTATTTGTTTGAGTCATGGAAGAGAGCTAGAGATTATGATTATATTTTTGTAAATCAGTTTTTGCCTCATTTAATTCTGATGTTTTTGCCAAAAAAATTTAAAGTTGCGGTTGTTCATGATGTTTATACGGGGACGGAGGGTAATTTTTGGGTTAGACAGTTTGGATTTTTTGTTGGTAATTTTGGGCGTGTTGTTGAAAGGTTGCAACTGTATTTTGATAAATGGTTTGCAGATAAGATTATGACGGTGTCAAAGTCTAGTGAAGAAAAAATAGTGTCAGTATTAGGAAAATCTGTGAAGGGAAAAATCTTTATTAATGCTAATTCTATTAATTTTAATGATTATAAGGTTGATTTGGAAAAAGATGATTATCTACTTTTTGTTGGACGATTTGTGAGTTATAAGCATCCGGAGCATTTGTTGTATGTGATAAATGAGGTTAGAAAAAAATTTCCTGAGTTTAAGGTTGTATTTGTAAATACTCGTGATTTTGTGGATGTTCATAAAAAATTTGATGAGGTAAAGGCGAGTTTGGGACTTGATGATGCTGCTGTGGAGGTTAAGGATTTTTGTGGTGATGATGAGTTAAAGGATCTTTTTTCTAGGGCAAAAGTGCTTGTACATCCCTCGCATATGGAGGGGCAGGGAATTGTAATACTTGAGGCGTTGGCTTCGGGTACTCCTGTGGCTGCTTATGATTTGTTGGCTTATAATGAAATGCTTGATGAGGGTAAAAACTGTGAGTTGGCTGAAATGGGGGATGTACTTGGTTTGTCAGATGCGTGTATTCAAATTTTGTCTAATTATGAATATTATAAAGCACAGACTTGTAGCACTTTAGGGTATTTTGATTTTAGTGCTTTTAGGTCTAGGCTTGAGGTGATGCTTGATTTGAGTAGTCAGAGTGAGGTTGTGGATGATGGCTTAGTGATGTGAATAGTGCTATCAAGTAGGTTTTTTAGTTTTTGTTCATCACTTCTTCAAAGGCCTCAATTGTTCTTAGGGCTGTTTTTTCCCATGTAAATTGTTTTGTGTATTCGTAGGCTCTGTCTGCTAATTTGTTTGCGTAGGGTTTGTTGAAGATTAGTTTTTTTATGTGACTCAAGAGTTTTTCTTTGTCTAGTGGATCAAATGTGAGAGAGTGGTTTTCATAAATTTCTTTTAGGCTGCCTCCAGTTGAGGTAATGGTTGGTATTTTGTGTTGCATGGCTTCCATTGGTGGTATTCCAAAGCCTTCGTAGAATGATGGGTATACAAAAAGGTCTGCGTATTTGAGCCAGCCGGTTTTTTCTTCTTCTGTTATGTAGCCTGTTAGGATTATGTCTGGGTGGTCGGTTTTTTTGAGTGTTTCTTCTGCTTTCCAGCCTACTCCGCCTGCTAGGACTAGTTTGTGTGGTATGTTTGATTTTGCTTTTAGTTCTAGGAAGGCGTCGATTAGGGTTGGGAGGTTTTTGCGTGGCTCGATTGTTCCTAAGCTTAATATATACGGTGTATCTATTTCTGGTTTTTTATGTGTTGGATGTATTGGATTTTTGCCTGGATATACTACTTTTATTAGGGCGTTTGTGTTGTAGTGTTTGAGTATGTCATTTTTTGTGTGTTGTGAAGGGGTTATTATTAGATCGGCATTTCCTAATATGCTTGGGAGTAGTAGTTTGTGTGTCCTTGTGCTTTTTCTTACGTGGAACTGAGGTGTTAGCACTGGTGTGAGGTCATGTATTAGTACTGCTCTTTTTATATTTTTGTTTATTCCAAAAGGTCCGATGTGTGAAGGTTCAAATATTATGTCTGGGTTTAGTTTGTTTGTAAGTCTTGGCTGAAGAATAAATTTTCTAATAGTTTCTTTTGCTATGATATTGGGTGGTGGCAAAATTATTTCTTCCATTCCTTTAAAAAAATCGTTTTCTTTTCGATGTATGTATGTGTATCTGTTTTTTTTATCTAACTTGTTTAAGTTTTCAATAAGATATTTTGTATACATGTGTACTCCGGCTCGTTGATTGTCTATGGGGTCTGCGTAAAAGGCTATGTGCATGTTGTTTTTTTAGAATTTGTTAGATTGTACTAAATATAATTGAAAATAATAAGGGGTTTTAATTTTTTGTTTTTAGATTAGAATGTTTTTGGATTTATTTAGTTATTTTTAAAAAATGTATAACAAATTAAATATAGACGTAAATGACTTTTATGAATCTAAGTTTATAGATTTTGCAGATTTTGATTTTACGAAAGGAAATTATAAAGCTTTTAATGTTAATACGTTTAAAAGTTTTTGGATTTATTCTAATGTAAAGGAGGGAAGTCGAGTTTTGGATTTTGGTTGTGGTAGTGGAAACCTTGTTGCGTTAAAAAACAAAAACTGTGAGATAGTTGGGGTTGATTATTCTAAGTTTGCATTGTCTATTGCAAAAAAGAATGGTTATGACGAGGTTTTTGCTGGTGATATTTTAGATTTTAATTATGAAGAGGGTTCTTTTGATTATGTTGTTAGTTTGGATGTGTTTGGACATATCCCTTTTGAAGATAAAGATAAAGTTTTGACTAAATTAAAGAGTTTATTGGCTCCTGGTGGTACTATGTTGCATGGGATTGAGTGTGGGCAAATTGATTATGATGCTATGTCTGATGATGAGTTGAAGAGTTTTGTTGGAGTTGATGGTCATGTTGGAATTGAGGGAAAGATGGAAAATATTAATAGATTTGAAAAGTTTTTTACTAATGTAGAAGGGGAGGTTCGTTATGTGCTTGTAAATTCTTGTGATGAGTATATTAAAAGTTATGAATTGTATAGAAATGAGTCTGTTTTCCCTATTTATTCATTTGTTAAGTCTTTAAGTAAAAAGGAAAGAAGAGTTTTTGATATTGCTATGGGTTTCTCTTTAATAAATATTAGTAATAAGGGAATTGAATCAAAAAAATCTGATGGTGGTTTCTTGTTTTTGAAGGCATCGGACTCTTTTGTTAGTAGTAGCGATATGGATTGTAATGATCCTGCTTTATTTTTAAAAAATAGTTTTTTAAAAAAAATTACAAATTTTATTGTTTCTTTGAAAAGGAGATATCTTGCTGAAATGTATAGATTAGGGTTATATAAAAAAAATAGAAAATAGTTTAATATATTTGTGATGAATGTTAGAGAAAAACAAAATTATTGGCATCTGCTTTGGGTGATAGCTAAAACTGATTTTAAGCTTAGATATTATGGTTCTGCTTTGGGGTATCTGTGGTCTCTTTTAAAACCTTTTTTGATGTTTATGGTTTTGTATGTGGTTTTTTCTATGTTTATGAGGTGGAACATAGAGCATTATCAACTTTATTTGCTTTTGGGTATTATTATTTGGAATTTTTTTAGCGAAGCGACTAGTAATGGTATGAATTCTTTGATAACTAAATCTCATATTATTAAAAAGATATATTTTCCAAGGATTCTTGTGGTTATTTCTACCACAATTACTGCTTTTATATCTTTGTTGTTAAATATGCTTGTGTTTTTTATTGTGTATTTGTTTAGTGGTTTGGATTTTTCTTGGGTTATGTTGTTGTTACCTGTTTATTTGCTTTTAACTTATTTTTTGGCTGTTGGATTGGTTCTCTTTTTGAGCATTATGCAGGTTTGGTTTAGAGATACTGCGCAAGTTTGGGAAGTGTTTTTACAAGCGGGTTTTTACATTACTCCCATTATTTATCCTTTAGCTTTTGTTCCAGTTGAGTATCAGAGATATCTTTTTTTAAATCCTGTGACTGGTTTGATACAGTATTCTCGTATGCTTGTGATCGATCATAGTTATCCAAGTTTATTGGGTACAGGATATCTTTTAGGATTTATACTTGTGTCTGGCCTTGTTGGATATTTTGTTTTTAGAAAGTATGCTCCGTATATAACTGAAAAAATATAATGAATGCATTTGAGGTTAAAAATTTGTTTAAAACTTTTAAAGTTCCTCATGAGGATAGGTCTAGTATTAGACAAAATATTTTTAGTCTTTTTAAAGGATCAAGTTATGAAAAGTTTGATGCTTTGTCTGACTTGTCTTTTGAGATTAAGAAAGGTGAATTTTTTGGTGTGATTGGGAGAAATGGAAGTGGTAAGTCAACTTTGTTAAAGATATTGGCAGGTGTTTATACTTCTACTAGTGGAGAAATTAAGAAAGAGGGAAAAATAGTTCCATTTTTGGAGCTTGGTGTTGGGTTTAATGAAGAATTAACTGGTCGTGAAAATGTGTTTTTAAATGCTTCTATATTAGGGTTAAATGATAAGGAAATTGCTTTGAAATATAATGATATTGTTAAATTTGCTGAGTTGGATAGATTTATGGATCAGCAGTTGAAAAAGTATTCTTCTGGTATGCAGGTTAGGTTGGCGTTTTCTATTGCTATGCAAATTGATGCAGATATTTATTTGATGGATGAAGTTTTGGCTGTGGGGGACACGGCTTTTCAAATGAAGTGCTTTGATATGTTTTTGGAGCTTAAGAAAAAAGGTAAAACTATAGTATTTGTTAGTCATGATTTAAATAGTGTTAGAAAATTTTGTGATAGGGTTCTTTATTTAAAAGATGGAAAAGGCATTGCTATTGGTGACACTAATTATGTTTTGGATAAATATACTTATACTGATTCAAATGATTCTATTCTTGATGTTTCTAATGTGCTTATTGATAAAGAAAAGTTTAAGGGTGATATTGGTTTAATGAAGTTTGGCATTCTTGATAAGTTTGGAAAAGAAACTAACCGGATTCTGTCTGGAGACTCTATGGAGCTTTATTTAGAGTTTTATTCTAATGTTGAGGAAGCATATCCAAATCTTGGATTTGTGATTTATGATAGTAAGGGTACATATGTTTTTGGTTCTAATTCTGAAATTAAGTCTTATAAATTAAAAAAGATTGTGAAAGGTGTTAATAAAGTTTCATTAAAGTTTCCTTCTTTAAGTTTATTGAGTGGAAAATATTTTGTAACGATAGTTATGAGCGATTACATGTGTACTAAGGATTATATATGGCTTGAGAAATGTGTTAATTTTAATGTTGTTGCAAGCACTAGGAGCTTGGGAATTGTTGAGTTGGATTATTATGTAAATTAAATTTATGTTAGAAGAAGCTGTTGATAAAATGTCAGGGTTTAAATTTTCATTTGATGCTAATGATAGATTTGTGGGCCAGGTGATGATGAATAATAATTACGAGCTGTACGAATCGGAGTTATTTGTTTCAAAAGTTAGCAAGGGAGATGTTGTTTTTGATGTTGGAGCAAACATTGGCTATTATGTATTTTTGGCTGCAAAAAAAATGGGATTAAACCATCTTTTTGGACGTGGGAAAATTTTTGCTTTTGAGCCAAATATGAAAAATTTTTTATTGCTGGATAGAAACATTAAGATGAATTCTTTAAAAAATATTTCTTTGCATAATGAAGCTGTTGGACAAATTAATACTACTGGGCATTTGTATCTGTCTAAAGATAATTTTGGAGATCATAGGATGAGTACAACAGAAGGCTGGGATTGTGAAGATGTTTCTATAGTCTCTCTAGACTCTGTGATTAAAAAAAGTGCTTTGGAGCCTGATGTTTTAAAAATTGACACACAAGGGTATGATTTATATGTATTAAAAGGTATTGAAGGTTTTTTGAAAAAGAAAAAAAAACTTAAGCTATTTACTGAATTTTGGGATTTTGGTAATAAACAAGCTGGTGTTAATTCTAAGGAATATTTTGATTTTTTACATGAATATTTTAAGGAGGTTTTAATCATTGATGAGGAAAAGAGATTACTACGTAGAGTCTCATTTTCAGAAGTAATGGATTTGTGTTCATTACATGAAAATAAGGGACATGTTAATTTTTATTGTGAAACTTAGCAGTTAGTATCTGTATATGTTTAGATAGTTTGAATTTTGAGTTTGTTTAGTGTAATTATGAAGTACGGATTTAAATAATTTATCAATATGGATGTTGAAGAAAAAATGGACTTAGAAGATCTGAAACTTTTGGATAAATATAATCTGCCTAAATCTCATAGGAAAGGTATGTTGGGACGAATTTCAAACTTTTTTTTAAAAAAAATGAATGCTGTTGTTTTGGTTTTTTTTAGAGACATGATTTTGCAGCAAGAATTTGTGAATCAAAAATTGAATGAAAAATCTGATTATTTGTTAAAATTAAGTAAACAAAATACTGTTAAAGTGGGAAATGATGCTAATGATTTGAGCGAGTTTAATTATTTTAAATTTGAAGCAGACTATAGAGGTGAAGAGGATGATATAAAAAATAGGTTAAAAGTATATTTAGATTATTTTAAGTCTGGAGATCAAGTTTTGGATGTTGGTTGTGGTAGGGGAGAGTTTTTGTCTTTGTTGAGTGAGAGGGGGGTAAGAGCAAAAGGCATAGATTTGAGAGATTCGATGGTTGATCGTTGTAAGAGTAAGGGGCTGGATGTTGAGTTGAGTGATGCAAATTTGTATTTATTGAGTACAAAAGGAGAATCTTTGGATGCTGTGACGGCTTTTCATATTGTGGAACATTTGACAGTTGATTATCTGCAAACATTTTTATCAGCAACTTATAAAACTTTAAAGAAAGGTGGCAAATTGATTGTTGAAACTCCAAATATATTAAATCTGGGGATTTTAAGAGGAGCATTTTTTGTTGATCCTGATCATAATAAACCTGTGCATCCAGAGCTTTTGAAGTTTTTAGCAAGAGAGGCGGGTTTTGGAGATTTTGAGTTTAAAATATTATCAATGCCTGATGATAAGGACCGATTATCTTTACTAGAGGGAGATGATAAAAATGTAAAAATTCAAAATAATAATTTAGAGAAAATTAATGAGTGTTTATTTGGTGGTGGTGATTATGCTTTAATTTTTAAGAAAATGTAGTTGTTATTTGTTTAATGTTTTTGTGTGTGAACTTGTATTTAGAGAGATAATTTGTTTAAATCATTATAAAATAAATAAAAAAAATCCTATATGAAAGACGAAGATGTTTTATTTGATATTAGTCCTGAAGAGCTTGTTAAGTTGATGAAAATTAATTCTAAATATAGAACAACTTTAAATAGGAATTTTGATTATGCGTTGGCTAATAAGTGGGTTAAACCTGAGAGTCATAGATCAGGTTTGTTTGGGCGTATTTCTAAAAAAATTATTAGTAAGATTTATTTTCTTAATAAACTTTTTTTAAGAGATATTATTGTTACACAAGATGATTTAAATAATGTGTTAGTTGATGATTTGTATGATTTGAGAAATAAATATGTCAGGTTTTATGAAAGAATGGCGTTGCCTATGAAGCGAGAAGATGAGGCTTTTGATTATCATAAATTTCAATCAGAATGTGGAGAGGATGAAGAGTACTTTTTGGATAAATATAAAATGTATTTGGATTATTTTAACAATGCAAATAATGCTTTGGTTATAGGGTGTGGTCGTGGAGAATTTTTAAAGCTTCTTAAGGAGCGCAATATAAAAGTGAGGGGAGTGGATAATTTTAAGGGATTTGTTGATTATAATGTTAAAAATGGATTTGATGTGGAGGAGAGTGGTTATTTAGAATATTTAGAATCATTGTCTGATGGAGATTTGGATGCTGTTGCTTGTTTAAATATTTTGGAACAATTTGATTTATCTTATCTTAGTAGACTAATAAGATTAATCCATAAAAAACTTAAAAAGGAAAGTTTTGCTGTTTTTGAAATTTTGAATCCTGGGGATGTTACTAATTTTTATTCTAAATTTTCTTTAAGTCTTTTAAATAAAACAGTTATAAATCCAGAGGTTTTGAAGTTTATGCTAAGAGAGGCTGGATTTTCTAATTTTGATGAAAAATATTTGGAGGATAAAAATGAGCTAGAAGGTGTGAAGAGTTTTCCTTATTATTCTGTAATTGTAAGAAAATAAGATGGAGAAGAAAAATATAATTGTGTGTGATGTAAAGGCACCTTTTGTATATGGTGGTGCAAATATTCATGTAGATAATTTAACTGCAAAGCTTAAGGCTAGAGGTCATAATGTTGAAAAGATAGTTTTGCCAGAATTTTTAAATGGGGATGATGAAGTGATTTATACTTCATATTTGTGGAGAGGTATTGATCTTAATAGGTATACTCGAAAAAATATTGATTTAGTTATTTCTTTGAAATTTCCTTCTTATTATATACAGCATGATAATAAGGTTTGTTGGTTGATGCATCAGTATCGTGATATTTATGATTTTAGGGAGCATTGGAAAAAGGAGAATATAGTATTTAAGGAAAATAAATATAGGGATGAGCTTGTAAAGATGGATAAACTTGCTTTGGGGGAGTGTAAAAAAGTTTTTGCGAATTCTAAAAATGTTGCGGCAAGACTTAAAAAATTTAATGGACTTGATAGTGAGCCTCTTTATCATCCGCCTTTGCTTGCGGATAAGTTGCATTTTAATAAGTTTGGAGATTATTTATTTGTGATTAGTCGTTTGGAGTCGCATAAGAGGATTGATCTTGTGATTAAGGCGTTGGTTCATACTGATAAAAAAGTTAAACTTTTTGTGGCAGGTACGGGTCCAGAGGAACAAAATCTTAAAAAATTGGTACATGATTTAAAACTTAATGGGCGCGTGAAGTTTTTAGGATTTGTATCTGATGAGGATCTAATTAAGTATTATGCAGATTGTAAAGCAGTTGTTTTTACTCCTTTGGATGAAGACTATGGGTATATAACATTAGAGGCGTTTTTGTCGTATAAATTGATTTTAACAACAACTGATGCAGGTGGACCTTTGGAGTTTGTTAGAAACGCTGAAAATGGGTTTATTTGTGATCCTAAGCCTGAGCTGTTGTCTAAAAAAATGGATGAGGTTTATTCTTTGTCTGAAGATAGATTGATAGAGATGGGAAATGTTGCTTTTGATACTGTGAGTGGGGTTACTTGGGATAATGTAATTGATAAGATTTTGGAATATGTTTAGTAATGTTTTTAGGGGGAGAGGTGTTAAGTATATTTTTTCTGCTGTTTTTATTGTTGTAATTGTATTTGTTTTTAATTTTCTATTTTCATTTGGTTTATCAATTTATGATGTTGCTTGTGATGGAAAAGATTATTGTGCTGAGGTTGTGGAATCTTCTTTTTCTGCTGATTTTGAAGGTGATAGAATTAGGTACTTAAAAGTTTCATTAAAAAACACTGGTGTTAAGCCTTGGAATTTGGATGGTGAATTTAAATTGGGAGTTGTTGGTGATTTTAGCAAGGTTGCTTCGATTAGAAATTTTGGATATGGAGTTGTTTTGCCTGGTGATGTTTATGTTTTTGATGTTGTTTTGTATTATTCTCCAGGTGTAGGATTTGTTAATGATTCATTTCAAATGGTTTATGATGGATATGCTTGGTTTGGTGATATTATTAATGTTAAGTCTTTTGATTATGATTTTGTTGGCAAAAGTGAATTTGACAAAATAAAGTTAATATTATCTAATAGTGATTTGAAGCATTTAAAAAATATTTCATATGAAAGTCAAATTATTGGTATTCCTGCTTATAATTTGAATGATTGGCGAAAAATAGATGTTTTGTGGAATGATGAAGTTTATCCAGCAGAGATGAAAATTCATGGTGATAGTCTTAATCATTATTTGTTTGAATCACAATCTTATAAAATACGTTTGATGGATTTTGCTATGATTGATGGATATAATGAGTTTTCTTTGATAAATTTTAAGGATCGATCTTATTATTCTTATTTATTGACTTCATATGCAAAAAATATGAATTTATATACTTATGATTATAATTTGCTTAATTTATCGTTGAATAATGACTTTATTGGTTTAATCTATCTTAGAGGTAATAAATCTGAGCTTTTTTTCTTGAAAAATAGATTATCTAATTTTGTATATATTTCGAAATCAACTTTACGTGATAGATTGCTTAATAAGTATGTTGTTATTGGGGGTGGTGGCCATCAAAATTTTATGGATTTTGAACCTTCATTTGTAGATATTTTTGGTGATGCTATTAATATAAATAAAAACAATTATTATGTTTCAATTTTAAATAGTATGTTGATTTCTGATTCTTTGGATATAATAAAATTGTTTGACTATGATTATTTGTTAGATTTTGAAGTTATGCGAACTTTATTTGGTATTAACCATGATGTTGAAGGAGATAACTTTAGAATGTTTATTTCTGAATCCTTAGGATTTTTTTATCCAATTGTTTCAGCTGAAAGTTTTTACAAATATAAATCAGTGTTTTTTGAAAAATTTATTAATAGTGGATTTTGTTTTAATGATGGTTATGGTAGTGGTGATTTTATAAAAATTTTTGAATTAATAAATCGTAATAATGATTTCAGACAAGATAAATATCGTCGTTTATATAATTTGTTGCTTGATGATAAATATTTGGATTTTTTGAATTTAAATGAAATATTTGATATCAATTTTTTATTTATTTATAGTATGAATAATTTACGGTTGAATACTAATTTATTGTTAGATGTTTTAACAGATTCTACTATTTTATTGAATATTGATAATTCTGATGAAATAAAAGAAATAGATGTAAATGTTTTATCTATTTCTGAAATTGATATTCGTGATTTTATTATCAAATTTGATAGTGAATTGACTATTGGTGATGTTGTAAAAGTTAATATTATATACAGGGATGAAATTTTATATTTTGAATATCTTGTAGATGTTATAGGTAGTCAATTGTCGTTAAGTGATGTGTTTTTAGATTATACTTTTTTCTTAGATCTGGATGAGGAATTTTTTTATTTAGTTGAACCAATTGAAATTTATATTGAATCATCTTTGGATATTGTAGATTTGGATTTAAATTCGGTAAACTTAGTTACAAATCAGAAATTAACCGATTTTGATATTAAAGTTTTTTTTGATAAAAATTTATACAATTTAGAATTAAATAGTAGTCGCTTTTTAATGAATGAAACAAATGTATCCGTCTGTCTTGGTGAAAATTCTAGTTATAATATAGAAAATACTCCTGATGTTGATGTGAGTTCTTATTTAGAATTGTGGAAATTGTTGTTGTCAGAAGGATCTATATCACAATATGTTGATGTGTATAATAATTTTGTTAATTATGATCCAAATTTTTTAGATAATGAATTAACTGAACGTTTAAAATATGATCTTAGTTTATCAAAAATTTATATTAATGTGATTGAAGAAAATAATTTAGTGAATATTGAGTTGATTCCGGTTTCTATTTCTAATTTGGGTTTTGATAATTTTATTTTACATATTAGTAATGTGTTTGAGTCTAATCAGAATATTAAGATAACTGTTGAAGATTATTGGGGTAAGGAGTATTTGAGTGATTTTGTATATTTAGATGTTGATGATAATAAACTTGATTTAGGTGATGTATTAAGTGAGTTTTATTTTTCAGGTGTTGTTGAAAATGGCCGTTTTTATAAAACTAAGTATTTTATAAAATTGGACTTTATAGATTTTGATGGTGATTTGTTTATTTCTGATACAGAAGTTGAAGGTAAAAATTCAATTACAGATGAAAAAATTGATAAAGATGATATTGTTGTTGCTATATCAGATGCAAATCAGTTTTATTGGGAGGAGCGTTTTTATACTTTGGATGAAATGTTGAAAAATTATAACTATTTTTATTCTGAAAATGGAAATTTGGTTATGCGTGATTATATAAGAGTTGTTGATGACTTAATAATTCCTTATGATTTGAATTTAGAAATTAAGCCAGGTACTAAAATTGTTTTAGATCCAGGGGTTTCTATTCTTTCTTATTCTAAAATTATTGCTATTGGCACAGAAGATAAACCGATTGTAGTCAAATCATCAAGTGATATTAAGCCTTTTGGTGCTTTTGGTTTAGTGAATGAAGGATCAGATGGTAGTAATATTGAGTATATGGATATAAGTAATGGTAGTGAGAGTTATATTAATGGCATTTATTTGTCTGGAATGTTTAGTGCTTATAATGTTGATGATGTGATTGTTAGTAATTCTATCTTTTCTTATGCAAAAGCTGATGATGCTTTGAATTTTAAGTATTCAAATTCGTCTGTGCTTAATTCTACATTTAAAAATAATAGTGCTGATGCGATTGATTTTGATTTTATGGAAGGTGAAATTGTGGATAGTATTTTTATCGATAATGGGAATGATTCTATTGATACATCTGGTAGTTCTACTTATATTTTTGGAAATAAAATATATAATTCTGGTGATAAGTGTATGAGTTTTGGTGAGGATAGTGATCCAGTTGTTATCAATAACCTGATGGATGGATGTAAGATTGGTGTTGAAGTTAAGGATTTATCTAGACCGGTGATTATAAATAATGTTATTACTAATAATGAATTGGGAATTAATTCTTATCAAAAGAAGGAGTTTTTTGGTGGTGGGCATGCGACGGTTGTTAATACTATTTTTTCTCAAAATGGTGAAGATGTTACCTTTTTAGATACTTTTAAGGGTAAAAATTTAGATACTGATGATAGTGATATTGAAATTTCGTATTCTATTTTGGATGGTGGGTATGAAGGTGATTCTAATCTTGATCTTTATTTAACAGATGGTGTTTATGTGTATGACAAAAAGGGGGATAATAATAAATTATTAGAATATTATAATGAATATTCAGATGATGTTGCTATAGGATTGTTAAATTGATTGAAATAAATTTAATTAAAGTTTCTTATAAAGTAAAATTGAAGTTATAGTTGTTGTATATAATTTGTAATACAAATGTGTATGTGGAATAAAATTTTGTTAATTTTTGCTATTTTTCTTTTGTTTTCTTGTTCGTATAAGGATACTGCTGGTTTGAGCAAAATTGATTTTGAACAATTTCTAATTGAACCTTATTTGACTGATGTTGGTGACGACTATGTCGAATTGAACTGGGTGTTAAATGTTGAAGGTGTGAGTGTTATTGAGTATGGGAAAACTTTAGATTTTGGTTCTACTTTATATTTTGATAGTTCTGTTGTTCATAATTTTACACTTGATGATTTGGATTTTGATTCTACTTATTATTATAGAGTTAATAATTCATTTAGTTCTTCTTTCAAAACTAGCATTGATAATGATAATTTTAGTTTTGTTGCGGTTGGACATACTTCGGGTACTCGGCCAATGAATTTTTATCCACAAGAATTAGTTTCGGCTGTAATGGGAGAATTAAAGTCTGATTTTTTTGTTTCAATGGGAGATATCTCATATTTTTCTAGTTATGAAGGTTTTTCTTCTGGTTTTTTTTCTATATTTGATGATTTAATATCTTCAATTCCGGTTTTTGTTGCACCTGGTAATCATGATGCTGGTTGGCCTTTTATTGGTGATGGTTATGGAGTGGATCTATCAAGGTTTTGTTCTTTGTTTAATTATGAAAGTTTATCTGAATATTGTAAGGATGATGTGTTTTATTATGTTAAGGATTTAGGCAATATTCAATTAGTGTTTTTTTCATATGTTTTAAATGATTTTAAAAATATTGATGTATTGTTTGATAGGCTGAGAAAAGTTATAAATCCTGATAAATTTAATATTATTGTCTATGGTGGTGGAAATGAAACGTTTTATGATAAACCAGGTTTTTTTGAGTTCTTTAATGAAATAGATGTTGATTTAGTTTTAAATGGAGATGGTGGTGGTGTTAAATTTTATGATTATGAAAATATTCCTGTTTATATGCTTGGTACTAGAGGTGAAAATGTTCAAAGTTTTTTATATGCTAGGTATATAGATCCATATATTTCTTTACTTGAAGTTGATGCAATGAATCAGATTTTATTTTCTAATAGTTTTTTGGCGTATAATCCTTCTAAAAATGTTAAAGATTTACCTTTGGATTACACTGTTCGGTTTTTGGAGAAACATAGTATATATAACATGGATATATTGTTAAATGATGAATTGAGCAATATGTCTAAATATATAATTTTAAATGTTGATTTACCAAAGAGCTCAAAAGTTTATGTTTATTTTAATTATAAATATGAAGATGATAAAATTGTTGATTTACGTACACAATCATTATTGGGAAAATCAGGTAATAACATCTTAGTTTTTAGGGTTTTAGATTTATATTCTAATTTTGATGTAACAGGTGAACTTTTTAGTATTTCTTTAGGTTTTATTTTGGATGAAGTTAGTGGTTCAGAAATTGTTCTTAATCGTGTTTATTTTGCAAATTAGTGTTTTATAATTATTTAATTTGCTTTAACATTTAGCTACTTTTATTTTTTGTTAAATTATAAGTGTCTACTAATCAAAATTTTACATTCCGTCGTTTTGAGTTTAAATATCATATACCAAGTGTGGTTTGTGATCGGCTTATCCCTGAGTTGATGAATTATATGGTTTGGGATACTTATGTTGGTGATGAGGAATACTATGATGTGCATTCGATATATTTTGATTCCCCGGATTTTAAATGTTATCACGAAAAGATTGATGGGATTATGAGTAGGAAAAAACCACGCTTGAGAGTTTATGATCGTGATGTGAAGGAAGGGAGTGATTTGTTTTTGGAAATCAAACGTAAGAGTGGTGATGTTATTTTGAAGGATAGGGTTGTTTTGGGTTTTGATGAGGCTCTTGGTTTATTTGAAAACCCATTTGCTCTTGTAAACTCTGCTATTAAAAATGAGGCATTTGTAAATGAGTTTGTATATGACTATGTACGTTGGGCTATGCAGCCGGCTGTTTTGGTTTCGTATAAGCGTAAGCCTTTCTTTTCTAAATTTGATAAGCAGTTTAGGGTGACTTTTGATTATGATATTAAGGTTGCTGATGTTAAGAGTATGGATTTTTCTGAAAGGGGTAATTATATAAATGATGATATTGTTATAATGGAGGTCAAATTTAATGGTGCTATGCCGCGGTGGTTTCATGATATTATTGAGAGATATTCTCTTAACAAGGATACTTTTTCTAAGTATTGTAGTGCTGTTGATGGGGTGCATGGTGTTCCTGATTATTTTTAAAAAAACTTAACTTAAAACAAAAATGAATATTTTTAGTAAAACGTTTGTGAAGGCTGTTTCTATGGATTTGGTGCCAATGATATTTATGTTTTTATTTGCAGTGGCTCTTGGATCTTTGATTGCATTTACTTATAAGAGGACACATAGGGGTTTTTCATATTCGCAGTCATTTAGTTTGACCCTTGTTTTGATGACTGTGATTACAGCATTTATTATTGTACTTATTGAAGATAGTTTTGCGCGTGCGCTTGGTATTTTTGGTGCTTTTTCTATTATTAGATTTAGAACGGCAATTAAGGATGTTAGAGATATTGCCTTTGTTTTCTTTGCGCTTTCCTCTGGTCTTGCTGTGGGGGCGGGGATGGAATTAAAGGGTCTTGTTTGGACTATTATGATTTCTGGGCTTATTTTTGTTATGAGTAAGATGAATTTTGGAGGACTTAGAAAGCTTGAGTATGTGCTTAATTTTAAGATGGATGCAATACATCATTCTAATGATGTATTTAAGGGTATTATGAGTGAGTATCTTAAAAAACAAATGCTTTTGAATGTTACAGCTAAGGAAAAAGGTAAATTTTTGATATTTACTTTTAATATAAGTTTAAAGGATCCAGATGATTTGGATGATTTTATTAAGGTGATGACTGATTTGAATGGAGTAACTGAGGTGAGTGTTGTTTCTTCTAAGAATGATTTAGAGTTTTAAATGTAAAATATGAATTATAAAGATGCGGGTATAGATGATGTAGATGCTTTTTATCAGGATAAATTTGTTGCAAAAATTGATTATGATTTTAGTGATAAATTTTTTAATTTTTTTGATATTAGGAATGCAAAAATGGTGTGGATATATTCAAAAATACGCAAAGGGACTAAGGTGTTAGATTTTGGTTGTGGTACAGGCTCTTTATCTGTTTTGAAGAGGAAAAAATGTCAAATTGTGGGTGTGGATTATTCTAAGGAAGCTGTTGAATTTGCAAAAAATAAAAATGGATATGATGAGGTTTTTGCTGGAGATATTATGGACTTTGATTATGAAGGTGAAAAATTTGATTATATTGTAAGTTTGGATGTGTTTGGTCACATACCATTTGAGGATAAAGATAAAGTTATTGAAAAGCTTAAATCTTTATTGAAGCCATCTGGTGTTATGCTTCATGGTATTGAATGTGCAGACATTGATTATAAATCTATGTCTAAGGAAGAATTACAAAAATTTGTAGCTGTAGATGGACATGTTGGAATGGAGGGAAAGAAAGCTAATTATGAACGTTTTGGAAGGTATTTTAAAAATGTAAGTGGTGAAGTTCGTTTCTGTTTGGTTAATGCTGTAGAAGAATATGTGAAGCATCATGAACATTATGGAAGTGATGTTTTACATAGTAAATTTTATACTTATTTTAAGTGTATGTCTTTGGATGAGCAAACTGCTTTTAATTTTGCTAATGGAATGGTTTTGTATAAGATGCAGGCGAGTTCAGTTCCATCACCTGTAGGAGCTGAGGGGTTTCTTTTATTGGAAGCTTCAAATGTTGATATGAGTTTTATGGATCTTTTATTTGAAGAAAATGTAAATGAATCATCAAAAGATATGCTATTACGAAATGAAATTTTTATACGGGGTTGGTATGGGCCAGAAATGGGTAAATATGGATTTATAAGATGGAGTAATGGAAAATCTTTGATGGATTTATCAGGAATGAAAGGAAAAATTTTAACTTTAAATTTTAAAGGAATGTTTTCCAAGGTATTTAATGTCTATTTGAGTGAAAAAAAATCTGGAAGAGTATTAAAAAAAATTTGTATGGTTTCCATTCTTTCTAGAACGATTAGCATTAAAATTGACTCTGAAGATTTTATACTTGAAATATTTTCAGATTTTGTACATAGACCAGTATTTTTATATAAAAATAGTATTGATGATAGAGTTTTAGGAGTTCGTTTATTATCTAGTAAGATTGTTTGAATCAAAAAAAAGCCTTGAGTCACAAAGTAACTCAAGGCTTTTCAATATAATTTTTTTCCTAAGCTCCAGCCAATTCCTTAGCGGCAGCCTCAATCATCGCTTTAACTCTCATTGTTCCAACTTTTGCGGCTCGTTCTGTCTCTTCTAGCTTCATTGTGATGAACTTTATGGTTTCTTCTAAGTCAGGTATCATCTTGTATTCTAGTGCGTTTACACGGCGTCTTGTGGTCTCTAGTTCTACTGCTAGTTGCTCCGCTTGTTTTTCTATCTCGGCTAGCTTTATTAGTTGTGGGAAAATTTCTTGAAGTGTCTTTAGAGCTACGTCTAATTCTGCACTTGTTTGTAAAAATCCGTAATTTAGTATGTCTCCTTCTTGTTTTAGATTGAAGTATGGAATGTAAACACTCATTACGTTTTTTGTTTCTACTTCCAACTCAACTTTTGCGGAAGGGTAGAGGAGTGCTGATTCTAAAATTTCTGGTAGCATCATTGATGAAGCTTGCATAAAATTTTTGAATGAACCTGACAATAATGCCTCAACCTCTAATCTCATGGATTTTGCTTCTTTTACGATTTCCATAAAAGTTTTCATTAATCCATCTTGCTTATCTTTGAGTAGCTTATGTCCGCGTTTGGCACTTTTGTACTTCTTTTTGAGAGTCAAAAGTTCCATTCTAGTTGGTTTGACGTTTAGTCTTGCCATAGTTTTACAGTTTATTTTTTAGGTAGGTATTTTTCGATGTATTCTTCTTTCACACGTTTTAGCTCGTTTCTTGGTAGAATAGTTAGTAGATCCCAGCTTAGGTCTAGAGTTTCTTCGATTGATCTATCCTCGTTTTCTCCTTGAGTTGTAAATCTCTTTTCAAATTCTCCTGCAAATTCTAGATATTTTAGATCTGTATCTGAAAGTGCTGATTCACCCAAAATTGTAGCTAAATCTCTTACTTCCAAACCTCTTGCGTATGATGCGTACATTTGCCCAAAGATTCCTTCGTGGTCTTCTCTGGTAATTTTACGTGCAGTTGGTGAAAGTCTTGATAGTGAAGGTAGTACATCCACTGGTGGATAAATACCTTGTTTTAATAAATCTCTTGATAGGAAAATCTGTCCCTCTGTGATATATCCTGTAAGATCTGGGATTGGATGAGTTTTATCATCCTCAGGCATTGTTAAAATCGGAATCTGAGTGATTGATCCTTCTTTACCTTTAATACGTCCAGCTCTTTCATAAATAGTTGCTAGATCGGTGTATAAGTAACCTGGATATCCACGTCGACCCGGTACTTCTTTTCTCGCTGCTGATACCTCACGTAGAGCCTCACAATAGTTTGTAAGATCTGTAAGGATTACAAGTACGTGCATACCTTTTTCGAATGCTAGGTATTCTGCAGTTGTTAGTGCGATACGTGGTGTAGCGATTCTTTCTACTACTGGATCGGCTGCAGTATTGATAAATAGTACTGAACGATTGATTGCGCCTGTCTTTTTAAACTCGTTGATAAAGTATTCTGACTCTTCAAATGTAACTCCCATTGCGGCAAATACTACTGTAAAGTCTCCTTCACCACCTTGTACTTTTGCTTGTCTCGCAATTTGAGCAGCTACTTGTGCATGTGGTAGACCAGCTCCTGAGAAAATAGGTAGTTTTTGTCCACGTACCAAAGTATTTAGTCCGTCGATTGTTGAGATACCTGTTTGAATAAAGTCATTTGGAAATGCTCTTGAGTATGGATTGATTGACGCTCCATTGATGTTTAATTTTTTTTCTGGAATGATTTCTGCTCCATCATCAATTGGTTTACCACTTCCTGAAAATACTCTACCAAGCATGTCTGTTGATACACCAATTTCTAGTGGTTTTCCTAGGAATTTTGCTTTTGTACCTGCTGTTTTTATTCCTTGTGGATTTTCAAACATCTGTACTAGTGCTGTGTTTTTGTTTGCTTCAAGGACTTTTCCCATACGAGTGCTACCGTTTTCTAGTGTCATTTCTACTAGCTCTTCGTATTTTACTCCTTGCACGCCCTCCACTAGTATCAGTGGTCCGGCGATGGATTTTAATGTTTTATATTCTTTTTGCATCTTATTTCAATTAGTTTTAGTAAATTTAGCTTTCTTTTGATGTAAATTTTGAACCGAATTCTTGAATTGTACTTATGATTTCTTTTTCAAGTTCTTCATATTTTTCAGGTTTATCGTTTTCGTAATCTTTACATTTTACAATCTTTTGAATGATTGGAAGTTCAAGGAAGTCATTAAATTCAAATCCTTCAAGATCGATAATCTTTTGAGCTTCTGTGTACATTGTAAGGATAGCTTTTAATATTCCAAATTGTTTTTGAAGTGGAGTGTATGCATCTACATAATCAAATGCATTTTGGAATAAGAAGTCTTCTCTAATTGATTTTGCAGTTTCTAGTACCAATCTTTCTTTTGGTGATAGAGAATCCATTCCAACCAATCTTACGATTTCTTCTAATTTTGCTTCTTGTTGTAATATACTTGATGCCATTACTCTTTGTGTGCCGAATTTTTCTGAAACTTCTTTTTTCCAGTAATCTTGTAGGTTGTCTGCGTATAGTGAGTAACTTGATAACCAGTTGATAGCTGGAAAATGACGTTTGTAAGCCAATCCAGCATCTAGTCCCCAAAATACTTTAGTAACACGTAGTGTGTTTTGTGTAACTGGCTCTGATAGATCTCCACCTGGAGGGGAAACGGCTCCAATTACTGTAACTGATCCTTGTCTGTTTTCTGAACTTACACAATCGATGTAACCAGCTCTTTCGTAGAATGCAGCTGTAGCTGAACCTAGGTAAGCAGGATATCCTTCCTCACCTGGCATTTCTTCTAGACGTCCTGACATCTCTCTTAGGGCCTCTGCCCATCTAGATGTAGAATCCGCCATAAGCGCCACGTGGTATCCCATGTCTCTGTAATACTCAGCGATTGTGATACCTGTGTAGATAGATGCTTCACGAGCAGCTACTGGCATATTTGAAGTGTTTGCGATAAGTACGGTACGTTTCATAAGTGGCTCTCCTGTATTTGGATCTTCCAACTCAGGGAACTCAAGTAGTACCTCTGTCATCTCGTTTCCACGCTCACCACATCCGATATATACAATGATTTCTGCGTTGCAGAATTTTGCTAGTGTTTGTTGTGTAACTGTTTTACCAGCTCCAAATGGTCCAGGGATACATCCAGCTCCACCTTTTGCGATAGGGAATAGAGTGTCGATAGATCTAACTCCAGTAATTAGTGGAATATTTGGAATTTTTTTATTTTTGAATGGTCTTGGGTTTCTAATTGACCATTTTTGTAGCATTTTGATTTCGTGATCTTTTCCGTCTTGATCTTGAATTGTTGCAAGTACCTCTTCTACATTTAGTGATCCTCCTCTTATATCTTTGATTGTTCCACTTTCCATAGTTTGTGGAACCATTATTTTATGACTAATCAATGTTGTCTCTTGAGTTTCAGCAAGTATGTCACCTGGATACACTTTGTCTCCTTTTGCTTTTAGTGCTGTAACGTCCCATTTTTTTTCTCTATCAATACCAGGCACATCAATTCCTCGACTAATAAATGGTCCTGATGCTTCTTCGATAAGTTTTAGTGGTCTTTGGATTCCATCGTAAAATGAATATAGAAGTCCAGGTCCTAATTCTACTGACATAGTTTCACCAGTAGCATAAACAGGTTCTCCAGGTCCGATACCTTCTGTATCTTCGTATACCTGTATTGATGCTTCATCTCCATTTAACTCGATGATTTCTCCAAGTAGTTTTTCTTCAGAAACTTTAACTACTTCGTACATCTTTGCGTTTCTCATACCTTTTGCCACAACTAGTGGTCCAGATACTTTTATTATTTCTCCTTTTTCCATATTATTTATAAGTTATTTTGTTTATTATTTAAAAATATCACTACCAACTGCTTGTTCTACAATTTTTCCTAATCTTTGTATTCCGTATCCTGTTGATCCTTTGCTTCCTGGTAGGGGAATAATCGCCGGTAGTGCGTTTTTGTTTAATTTTTTGTAGTCATCTTTACTGATGTTTTTTGCAAGATCTTCAGTTATAAAGATAATTGCATACTTTGCTTTTGTTTCTTCTGTTTTTGGATCAATTATTCTTCTTTCTTTTATAAGTTTAAATAATGTTTCAACAGCTTTTTCTGTAGTGTTTGCGTTGAATGTTTTAAGTCCAAGTGCTTTAAACCCTAGTATTGTGTCTTTGTTTCCTACGATTGCAATTGAATAAATATTTTTCATTCTTACGTTTGTTATTGTGTTTATCAGTTACTCTTTAGTAATTTTTTTAAGATTGTTTTTTTAACTGTATAATTTTCTCAATCTTTCTTGTATTTCTTCTGGATCTATTTGATTTAGTTTGTTTATTAGTATCATTCGGATGATTAGTGCATTATTTCTTTTTGCTAAGAAATATGCGATCAATGGTTCTGGTCCAAATGGTATTAATTTTGCTTTTTGAATGTAGTTTGTTAGATAGTTTTCTATTTCCTTTTCTAAGAATATTAATGTGTTTTCTTCTTTATATCTCTTGTATCCTTCATTTATTATTTTGCTATATTTACTACTTTTCATAAATTCTGGAAATTTGTCTAAGCCAAGTTTAAATGCTTCTGACATTTTTGACCAAGTGTTTGTGCCATTCCATAAAAATCCGAATTCATACATTTGTAGATCTTTACCTGTTGCTTGCATTCGGAAGAAAAGTTTGATGTTACTAAGGTCTATTAGTAATCTAACATAATCAATTAAAAATTTACTTTTAGAATCTTCAGCTTTGTGAAAAATAATCTTCATCAATTTTTGATCTAAAAATAAATCAATAACTTGAGGATTTTGTCCTGATTTTTCAAATAGCTCCTCTGCTTGTCTGATTCTCTTTTTTATGTTTTTTTCAGTTTTTTCGTATAATCCCCATGGACTGATTTCGTTGTCGTAAATAAAGTTTTTAAGCTTTATAATGTCGATTTTACCCATTTTACTTAGCAAATTTTCAACATCTTCGAATGCCATGCCTGCAAGTTTTGCTTTTAACAGAGTTTTTATGTTGTGAAAGTCATATCCCATCCATAGAATGTTTAATATTCTTTTGTCTGGTGTGATTTGTTCTAATCTTTCTCTAATTTGAAGTAGACCTTCGTCAATTATTTTTTGAAAGTCTTCTGGGTTTGCGTCTTGATCTTGATTGTCTGCGTAGTCTGTTTCGTTTAGGATTCTAAATGCATCTTTAGCATTTTCTGCTAGAACCATTCTTTCAAGCTCGTTTTCGTTTAATAAAAGAGCTTCTAGTGTCCTTACGGCACCTACACTGTATGCAAAATCGTATATGTTTGTGCTTTTTTGAATCATTTGAATAAAATTTTATTTAACTTAATTTCTAGGTCTTCACGTAATTGTTTGTTGATAATTGTTGAGAATGAATTATCTATTTCAACTTTATCTGTTTTTATAATAAATCCGTTTTTAATTTTTGAAGATGCTTCAATAAGTTTATATCCTTTTCCTGATGCCTTTACTGCTTTTTCTGTTATATCTTCTTTTCCTTTTGCTGGAATAATTTCTGCGTTATCATCTATATCTATGTTTTTTAAAATTGCTACTAAAAATTTTTCGTAATCGTTTGAATTACTAAGTTCTTCTATTGCCTCTTGAATACATTCATCAATGATTTTTCTTTTTGATTCTAATAAATGATTTTTAGCCTCTCTTTTTGCTAAATTCTTTGCTTTATCTAGAATTTTTTTAGATCCGTCTTCAATTTTTGAGTAAACGTTTTTATCGATTGATTTTTGTTTGTTTTCAAAATCTTGCTCGATATCTTTCATCTTTTTATTAAAGTCATTTTCGATTTCAGCAATTTTTAGTTCAGTTTCTTTTTGAATTTTTTCTAAAATATCTGTTAGTGCCATAGAATTAAATTAATTTGAATTAATAACTTATAGGGGCCTCTGATTTAGGCCAGAAGCCCTATATAAATTATTTTCTTATCCTAAAGGTAGGAAGAAAATAAGTAGTGCACTTACTAGGAATCCAAGTACAGCGTATGTTTCTACCATCGCTGATAGTACCATAGCTTTACCCATTTGAGATGAATCTTTTGCGATCATATTCATTCCTGCAGCTGTTACTTTTCCTTGGTGAATACCTGAGAAAAGACAAGCAAATCCACATGGTAGACATGCGAAGAAAAGTTGCCATCCTTGAGCCATTGAAAGTTCAATAATGTCTCCTCCTAAAATTCCTGTGAAAAGTAGGATTAGGAATCCTACAAGAAATCCGTAGATACCTTGTGTACCTGGTAGAGCTTCTAGTACTAGAACTTTACCAAAATTTTCAGGTTGCTCTGTAGTTACTCCAGCTCCTGCTTGACCGGCTAGACCTACTCCGATTGAAGATCCAATACCTCCCAAGATTACTGCAGCTCCAGCTCCTGCTAGTGCGAGTGGTAAACCACCCAGTTGTGCAAAAAATTCTGCCATTTCGTGTTTTGGTTAAATTAATTATTTTTTATGTGAATGTATTTGGTTTTTTTACTGAAAGGTTTGAATGCGATTCCACCACCTTCCATAAATTTTCCAAAGAACTCTACAAATTGTAAACGTCCTGAATGGATAAACGAACCGAATGCGTTGATAAGTAGGTTAAATATGTGACCGCCGACAAAGATCACGATCATAAAGATCCAACCAACGTATGGTATTAGGTCATTCATAAGAGCTGCAATAACGTTAACGGCAAGACCGATGATCGCTGTTGCAAGACCTAGAGCCAATAAACGTGAGTAAGACAATATATCACTTAAGTAACCAACCAGTCCGTATAAACTTAATAGCCCTCCCATTAGTTTTCCAAATATGCTTTTGCTTTTACGTCCTTGTGTAAGGATTAGTGACAAAAGACCTGCGTATGCCCACCATTTTGTGATAGGTGCGAAAATCTCTGGTAAAACTCCAGATGCGCTTAATATTAACATTCCAACGCCTGTAAGTAAGAAAGCCCATGGAGCCGTGTCTAGAATTGCTTCTTTTTTGTCGAAGTTTCTGTATTCGTGTACTAGCTTCATATATGTACCTAATAGTATTTGTACGAATCCAAGTCCTAGAGCTAGGATTAATACTGTTAGTGGGTCAGTGATTGAATTGATTGTTTGTAATTTAAACATCAATTCACCATCTGTATTTGTATATGTAAATATTGATGGAACTTGATCAGCTGTTAATCCAAACCAACCTCCAAATAGTGCACCTATTATTAGTGTTGCAATTCCTCCATAAAGTAAAACGCGTACTAATTTTTCTGTGCCAGATGGAAGGCGGAAGAATTTTTTTATTGACCACATTGTCACTATCATAACTATTCCGTATCCAGCGTCAGTTAGACATAGTGCAAAGAATATTATGAAAAATGATGCCAAAAACGGTGTTGGGTCCATCTCTGTATGAAGAGGTAAACCGTATGTTTTTGTAACTGCTTCAAATGGATTCATTGCCCTTGAGTTTGCAATTATTACTGGTGGTATTTCGTTTTCTGCTGGCTCTATTTCTTCTAGTAATATTTCATTTGTTGTTTTTTCTAACTCTTTTTTTATGTTTGGGATGTTTCTTTTTACAACCCATGCTGTTGTAACAAAACTAAACTCAGTTTTTTCTGATGTTTTTGCTGTTTGATTTTTTTCTATTTGCCATTCTAGGTAATCGTAAGTGATTTTTAGATTTTTTAAATTTTTAACAAGTTTTTTAAGGTCGCTTGCTTTTTGGTTTAAATTTCTTGTTGATTCTTTAAGCTCTTTTTCTAGATTAGTAAGAATACTTGTTATAGTGCCTTCTTGTTTTGGTAGTTCTGCGTCGATAAACTTGTGAGTATTTAAAATTTTAACTATATCTGCTTCGATTTTTGTATCGTGGATGATATAAAAATATGTATTTAGTTTGTCTTGGAAAACTATATTTAGTTCTTGTAAATTGCTAAGTTCTGCAAGTTCATTTTTAATGAGTGCCAGCTCTTCTGTTTTTACTGAACCAATTTTTATTTGCGTACTGCTTGTACCTTTGATGTCTTTTAGATTTAGATCTAATTTTTTCCATGCGCTTAGTTCTTCAATCTTTGCTTGTAGGAGAGTGATCTGATTTTGTGTTTTTACATTTTCGTCCTGTGTTTGCATACACTTTGTAACAACGTCTTTGTAGTCGAAGTTTTTTACTAAATCTTCAGTCTCTTCAATATTTAGTATTATGTAGTTTGGGAGTAGTCCTTTCTTTTTTTCGTATGGTGCTAGAACTTTAATTGCAAACTCTACGTTTGCCTGATCTAACTCAAGTTTTTGAAGTTTTTTTGTGATTTGTTTTGTTGCGCTATCATTTTTAATTTCTTCTTCGACAGTTATTATTTCAGCTTCACAAGTGTTTTGAAGCGTTTCTAATATTTTGTCTCTGTGCTTTGATATCGCAATTAATTGAATTTTTTGAATCTTTGGTAAAGCCATATTATTTTGCTGTGCTTAAAATTTTATAAGTTCTTTAAAACTAGAAACTATTGTGTCTTTTGCTGTGTTTTTTTGACTTGTAGCTTCTTCTACTATTTGTTTTCTTGTTGATTCGTATCCTGCCATTTCTGTTTTTACTAGTTCTCCTGCTTCAACTTTTACTACTTTAAATTTTTCATTTCCTTTTTCTCTTAGTTTTTCCTCAAACTCAATAGTCTCACTTTCAAGTTTGATTTTTTGTTCGTTTAATTTTTCGGAAAAACTTTGTTTAGCTATCTCAATGCGTTTTTTTGAATTTTCTTCTGCATTTCTGATCTTTTCTACGGAGGATTGACTGTCTTGTGTCATAATTTTTTATTACGCAATTATTTAGATCGGCGAAATTTTAGGTATCAGCTCATAAAATGTCAATGCTAAAACTGACTAGAAAGCTAAAAAATGAGCTTATTGTCTTGACATGTTCTGTCTTTTATTTTTTTGGACTATCTGAAAGTACGTCGATTAAAAACTTGCTGTATTTTTGTTCTGAAAGCCTTTTGTCTAGGATTATTATTTCTGTGTATTCTCCTGAAGCTTTATTTATTAGTTGTTTTAATTTTAGTGCAGCTTTTGGTAATTGTAATTCTAAAAATGGATTTTTGTAGAGTTTTCTTTGTATTTTTAACTCTTGATCCATTAATGGTGTGAATGGAATTTTTTCTATAACTATTTTGTCTATTTTGTTGCTTATCGGAAATTTGAGCCAGGCATTGGGTGTAAGTATTAGTATTTTATCTGTCTCGTAGCTTTTAAACAGTTCGATCATTTTTCCTAAAGATCCTGTAGCTTGTGAAATAATTGCTTTGTCTTTGATGTTTTTGCTAAGTTGGATAGTCAGACGTTTTAATGTTTCTTTTGCGCTGACAATTATTGCAATGTTTTTAAAATTATTTTTGATTAATATCGAATTAAGACGATTATTTGAAAATGTTAGTTTTATTTTGTTTTCTTTTTTATATTTTATAAATTTGCAGTTTTCCGGCATATGATAAGTTTTAATACCATATTGACCATTATCGTTTAGGTCTATGCTGTTGTCTATTATTGTAACTTTTTTAAATTGACTATATATCTTTTCAAGGTCTTCTTTATTTGATGTTTTAAAGGTCCTTATTAATGGTTGTCCTATATGGTTTGTTGTTATTGCTTTTGCGTGTTTAGTGTTTTTGTTAAAAAAATCGTCTAGTTGTTTTAGTATATTTTTCCATTCTAAAAGCTCTTCTTTAGTTTTATTTGTTGCTATTTTTTCTAGGCCTGCTGAAATTATGATAAGATTTTTAATATTGTCTTTGATCTGACTCCATTCTTTTGTGTTGGATGCTCTTTGGCTTATTTCAAAATCTTTTTCGCTGTGTTTTTCTTTAAATATTCCGATTAGTCCAAATAGTATAGTTATTTTTTCTGTTAGTAGTTTTAGTGTTTTATCTTTTGGGTAGTCGCTTTCTAGATTTTTTATTGGTGCTAGGCACTCGTTTAACGTGAGGAAAGTGTTGTTGTGTTTTTTTATGTAGTTATTAAGACTTTCTATGTCAAATATTGTGAGGTTTTCTAATTTTTTTTTGTTTAGTATTAGATATTCGTGGCTACAAATGGTTAAATCTGATTCATTAATTTCTTTTTTGTTGTTTTTGGATAAATCTTTTATTTGTTTTAGAATGTTTTTTTCTTCACCAAATAATACTAATTCACTTAGCAACTGTGTTTTTGTAAAGTGTTTCCAAATTAATACTTTTATTATTGCTTGTAATTCATATTTATTAAATTCCTTATTTTTTAATAGTGCAGAAAATCTTTTTTCAGATATATAGTTTGAAAAAATATCTATTTTATTTGCTTTTAAATCTTTGTTTTTTATGATTTCATCAAAAATGTATTTTGGTATTGATATTAGCCCTTTTTGTTTTTTTTCAATTGTATTTAAAATTTCAAAATATTCATTATTTGTTTCAACTAATGTGAAGGGATTGAGACGCGTGTCATCCTGAATTTTTTTGAATGTTATTTGTGACCTATTTGTGTTGTCGATTATGGGTATAAAGTGTTTTGAATCTTCTGCTTTTAATCCTTTAAAGAAGTCTTTTAATGATGATGGGCTTTTTTTGCTTATTTTTTGAATTTCTTTAATAAGGTCTGCTGGTAATAGTTGAAATTCTTTTTTTATAATTAAAAACAGCTTCATTGAAGCTATTGCATCATCAAGAGCGCGGTGACTGTTTTCATGCTTGATTTTAAAAATTTTGCAAAGAGCTTCTAGGCTATATGATGAAAAGTTTCTAAATATACTACTTGAAAGTGGTAGTGTGTCGTATTCTTTGTTTTTAAATTCAAAACCTTTTGTTTTTAAAAAGTTTGTGTCAAATTCTATATGATGCCCTATGATAGGGGATTTTCCGATAAACTTTATAAAATCATTTTTTATATCTTTTAAATTTGGAGAATTTTTAAGATGGTGATTTTTTATATTTGTTAAATGTACTACTATTTCAGGTATTTGTTTATCGGTTTTTATTAATGTTTGGAATTTGTCTAGTATTTTTCCTGAATCATCAAATTTTATTGCTCCTATTTCTATAATATCGTCAATTTCTGGATCAAATCCTGTGGTTTCGATGTCTAGCGATATATACATTTGTATTGCGTTTGGTTTTTTATTAAATTTACTTTATCACTAGTGTACTTAATATAAAAGGGGATGTAGATAGCTTTTTGTTTCTAAGTTATAAAATAAATACTGTTTATGTATGTAATATAAATTTGACGATTTGTTTTTCTTTGGTATGATTGCTTGAAACATAAAAGTTGATATTTAAAAATTAAAACAAAAACAAAAAAACCAGTAATGGTAGATAGGGGGAATAAAAAGTTTATTCCTCCCTCTATCCTTAGCTGAGTGATGGATACGTACTTGTACTTATCCGAAGATGTTCAAACTGATTTGGACGATGCTCTGCTTCTTGATTTCTCTTTATGAGATCTACTAGAAGGTTAACAGACGGCCGGTGGTGCGGCTAAAAACAATACTAAAGCATGGCTAAAGATATAAAAACAAAAATAAAAGGCTGTAGGATGAAATCTTACAAAAAACTTTTTCCAACTTAAATGGTTGGTTTTTTTTTGTCTATTAGTGTAAATTATTTTTGAATATTTAATTTATTTTTATGAAAAAAACACTGTTAGCATTATCTATGTTTATAATTTTATTTTCCTTTTCTGGTTGTGTTGTTAATGATGTAATGGTTGATGATATTACTGCGCATAATGGATTGGTTATGCAAATGGATGCTGTTTTGGATTCAGAAGAGCAATTTTATAATGTTTATTATGATTTAGCTGAGGGTGATGATGTTAATGTTTTACGAGATAATTATAATGTCTTTAATGAGTCTGTTATCGCTTTAGATTCTTATTTTTCTGATACTGCATTTGCTTCATTTCAACAAGTTTTTATTGATGAGTATCAAAATTCTTATAGTGGATTTGTTTCTGATTATGTAGCGTATGCAGGTGAGTTTGTTTCAGCTTTAGAGTCTAAAGGCGTAACGCTTGATGTCATTACTGAATATGTTGATACTTTGGATGGATATGCGTTGGACTTTGTTGATGTGCATAATGCTTTGATAGAGACAATCAATTTGCAATCTGACGAAGTATAGAAAGTATTAATTTTAAATTTTGTATGAAGAAACTGCTACTTGTTTTATTGTCTTTATTTTTACTTAATTCGTGTTCAATAAAAAAAGATGAGCCTATTAATGGTTTGTGGATTATGTTAGATAAATTGATGCTTGCTGAGGAGGGGTTGTTTTCATCTGCATATTATTCTTCTACCTTGGCTTTGAGTGATGATAAGTCAGATATGTCCATTGCTCTTTTGGGTGATCAATTTGAATATTTTAAGGGAGAGTATATAAAGATTAAAAAAAAATTAGAACGGGATGTGTATAATGACACAGAGGCTCAATTGTTTTTGAAAAATAAATTTACTCCTGCTTATGAAGCATATGTACTTAGTTTTGATGAATTTTATCTTATAATTAATTCTCAGGTATTAACTCAAGAAGAATTTGATGAAAAATTTGAGATTTATAGGCAAGAGAGTATAAAGTTTTTTAATCTGTTGACTGCTTTTTTGGATATTGCTTTTGAAGCAGGTTATGGTATGAACTTTTTACTTTTAGATTATTAGTTTTTTTGTTAGCGCTTTCCAGGTTTTAATTTTAAGTGTTTCTGGACGATCTTTTTTATCTATGTTTAAATCGTAAAATATTTTTGTAAGAATTTCTTCGTCTATTTTTAGTTGTTTTCTGATTGTGTTGTATAGCATTTTTCTACGGTTCATAAATGCTCTTTTGGCTAGTTTTAGTATTTCTAATCCATCTTTAATAGTGGTGTAGTTTGGGTCATCTTTTATATATGGTTTTATGTGTATGATTGCCGAATCTACTTTTGGAGCGGGAAAAAATGATGATGCATTTATTGTTTTTATGTATTCAATAGATCCAAATAATTGTATCTGTAGTGCGAGTATGTTTAATTTTTGTTTTTCTGCTGCTTTTTCTCCAAATTCTTTTTGTACAAGTAATGTAATTGATTTTGCTTTGTTTTCGGTTCTTAAAAAGTGGGTGATAAGTGGTGAGCTTATGTAGTATGGTATATTGGCTACAATTTTGTAATCTTGAAGCTCTGGAGTATATCTAAGCGCGTCTGCTTCGATGATTTCGAGGTTTGTTTGTGCTGATAGGTTTCTTTGAAGTATTGGTATTAGTGTATTGTCTATTTCTATGCTTCTTACAAATTTTGCGTGTTTGCAAAGTTGTTGGGTTAATGTGCCAAGTCCTGGTCCAATTTCTAAAATATTATCAGTTTTTTCGATTTGGGCTGATTGTATAATTTTTTCAAGAATATTTTTATCTACCAAAAAATTTTGTCCAAGTTGTTTTTTTGTGTAGAGATGGTTTTCTTTTAGAAAATTTATTAATTCTGTTTTTGAGCTTAGATCCATTATTTTTGAATTTTTATAAGTTTTAATTGCTCGGTTTTTCCGCTTAATATTTTAATGTTTTCTTTTGGTGTGTTTAGGGTTTTACTTAAAAATTTTATTAATTCGGTATTTGCTTTTCCTTTTTCAGGAGCTGCTTTTATGCGTATTTTTATTGTTTCTTCACCTTCTCCGTCGATCATGGTTTCAACTATTTCATTTTTTGGGCTTTTGGGTATTACTTTTATTCTTAAGTATTCTTTATTTGTTATATCCATGTTAAATTTTTTGTCTGAATGATTTTATAAGTATGGTTGTTGCAGTCATGGACAAAGCTATGAGTGCTATTATTTGGTATTGTGTGGAATTAAGTGTTTCAATGTTAAACCATCTGTGTAGGCTAGTTTGACTTAGTATATAGTATACTGCAACTATTGATAGTGTGCTTGTTAGTAGTAGATATATGTTTTTACCATTATTTAGCAAGTATGCTCTGAGTATTTGTATTGTGATGAGTATGAGTAATATTATTGTTGATGTGTTTTGGGTTATTTGAAATATTTTTTCTGTTGATTCTCCTATACTCCATCCTAGTCTCATTAGATTCCAAAATATTAATGGAATTATGATTAGGCTTATTATTGAGCTATGTATGAGTATTTGAATAGTCAGATTTTTATTCTTTTTGTTGCTGTTTGTTTCTCTGATGGATAATTCTAAACCTAGGTTTACTATTATATCGATAAATAAAATTGTAAATATTGCAATTGGTGGAAAAATGTTTAAGGGTATTGCTATAAGGATTATAATTATCTCTACAATCTTAATTGGTATTGAATGTAGTATTAGTTTATTGCTGTTTTTATTGATTGTTTTACTCCTTTTTATGTCTTTAAAAATCTTTTCTAAATTATATTCACTTTTTTTATATGTGTAGAATGCCTTTTCTCCGATTTCTTCTAATGTTTTTAATATGAGATTTTTTTGTTTTGAATCTAGCTCGCAAAATATTATGTCTTTTTCTTTATTTGATAGTATTTTTTTGAGTTTTTTTTCTTTGAGTCCTTCTAGGTAGCTGCCTGTTATTGTTTCAAAGTATTGTGGATTTACTAGATTTAATTCTTTTGCAATTGCAACAGTATTTCTTTCTTTGAGTTTTGTAAGTATGTGAAGCTTTAGATTGGATTTTTTAATTTTTTCTATTGTATTTATTAGGCTTCTATCTATGGGATTTGAAACTGTGACTAGGCCAATATATGTGAGCTCATTTTCTACATATTCTTCTGTGTATTTTTCTAGTTTTTTAATTGGCATTGCACGATATGCAAATGCTATGACTTTTTGTCCTTTTTTATTTAGAGTTTCAATTTGTTTTTTTAGTTTTCTTTTTCTTTGACTGTCTAACGGTTCTTTTTTGCCATTTTCAATTATTTTGTTACACTTTTCTATAATTTCAAATGGGTTTCCTTTTGAAAATGCAAATATTTCTTTGCTTGATATTTTTTGGCTTATTATTGTGGTAATTCTTTTGTTTTTGTATTCAGTAACTTTATCAATGACTTTGTAGTCTTTTTCTAATAGGGATTTATTTAATCTACATTGGTTAAAAAAATTGCTAATTGTTTTGTCTATTTCCTTTGTTTTTTGAAAATCACAAAGTTGGAGGATTGATGCTATTAGTCTTATTGTGTCATCCTTGTGTAGATTTACTTTTTCAATGGATTTGCTTTCGTTTTTATCTAGTGTACTGATTTGTAAGGTGTTGCTTAGATCAGTTGCTTTTATTTTTATGTTGTCGTAAATTATAGTTTTTACTATAAGGTAGTCTTTTATTAATACATTTTTTACTTTTAGGCATAGTCGCTTTACATCTTTAAGTTCTTTATTGGTTTTTAATATGCTTTTGTCTAGTATTTTTATTATTATCAAACTTATTGGACTTGCGGCCAATAAGATTAGTATTAATATGTAAAATATTTCTTTTATTTCCATTATTTAAGATTTGATTTTTTCCAGTCTTCGATTTTTTTGTGATCTCCAGATATTAATATATCTGGAACTTTTAATCCTAAAAATTCAGCAGGTCTTGTATATTGTGGAAACTCTTTTTTTCTGTCTAAGGTTTCTGAAAATGAATCCTGAAGGTGTGAGTCCTCTTTTCCTAAAACCCCTGGTATTAATCGACTTACAGCATCTATTAGAACCATTGCAGCCAGTTCACCTCCTGTTAATATATAGTCACCTATGGATATTTCGATATCTACTATGAGATCTCTAATTCTTTGATCTATTCCTTCGTATCTACCACATAGTAAAATCATTTGATCATATTTTTTTGAAAATCTTTCTACTTTGGATTGGCTTAGTTTTTTTCCCTGTGGTGTTAAAAAAACTACAGGTCCCTTGTTGTGTTTCTTAATTTCTGAGATTGAATCATACAGTGGTTGAGGTGTCATTAGCATTCCTTGTCCACCTCCAAATGGTATATCATCTACTTTTTTATGCTTATCTTTTGAGTAGTCGCGGATGTTGTGATTGTATATTTGAATTAGGTTTTTGTCCTTGGCTCTCTTGATTATACTTTCATTAAAGTATGAATCAGATGAATTAGGAAAAATTGAAAGTATATCAAATCGCATGAAAAAATAATTATCGAAAATATATTTAATCTAAGTATATAGTCTTTGTGAATTATTTTCTATAAAACTTTCTAAGCTTATTTGTAATGCTTGGAACAAGAAATGCTGTTGAAGCAAATGTAATAATAAATAACCATTCTTGTAATGTAAGGCTTACTGTATTAAATATATTTTGCATGAATGGTACATAGATAACTATTAGCTGTAGAACTAGTGATATTAGTACTGCATATATTAGATATGTATTTGATTTTAATGATTTCAGTGTTAGTGATTTTTCTTCTTTGCAGACAAATACAAATAGTAATTCAAATATTACTATTTCTGTAAATACTAGTGTTCTTGCGTGTGAGGGGATTGATAAATTGGCTGTGATAATATGATTTATTGTGTCTTGATGTAGTCCGTAAAAATATAATGCAAGGTTTGAAATTGTTTGTAATACTACTGCTACAACAATGAAATCAAAGAATTTTTTAAATATGTTTTCATTTTGTTTGTGTGGTTTTTCGGTCATTATGTCTTTTGATGCTTGTGATCTTCCTAGCGCTAGAGCAGGTAGTGAATCAGTTGCTATGTTTATCCATAGTATTTGCAGTGGAAGTATGGGTAGTGGAAAACCTAGTATTGTTAGCGTTCCAACTGCCATGATTGTGTCAAAGTTAGCGGAGAGCATGTATTTTATGAATGCTAATATGTTGTGGTAGATTCTTCGACCTTCTTTTATTGTTTCTATTATTGTAGAAAAATTATCGTCTTTTAATACAATGTCTGCGACCTCTTTTGTAGCTTCTGTGCCTTTTATACCCATTGCTATTCCTACGCTTGAGCGTTTGAGAGCTGGTGCATCATTTACCCCGTCACCAGTTGCTGCTACGATTTCTCCATTTTTTTCTAAAATATCTATTATTCGGTATTTGTGTTCTGGTTTTGTTCTGGCAAATATGTTTGTTTTATATATTAATTTTTTAAGTTCTCTATTGTTAAGCTTATCAATTTGTTTACCTGTTAATATGTTTGTTACCTTTAAACCAATTTTTTCTCCTATTGCTCTTGCTGTTATTGGATTGTCACCTGTAATGATTTTGATATCTATACCTGCAATCTGGGCTAATTTGATTGAATTTTTTACACTTTTTCGTGGAGGATCTAACATTGCAACTAGTCCCACAAATATTAGATTTTTCTCATCATATTGTGAGTTGTGTTTTTTGTAAGCCATTGCTAATACTCTGAGTGCATTTTTTGAATAGTTAATTGCCAGTTCTTCTATTCTATCTTTATCATTTTTTGTGATTTTTCGAATTTTACCGTCTATCTGTATATGAGAGCACAGTCTTAGTATTTCTTCATGTGCACCTTTTGCAAAAATTTCTTTAGTTTTTCCTACCATATGTACGGTACTCATCATTTTTCTTTCTGAAGAAAATGTTTTTTCGTCTAGCTTTTCATATTCTTTTACGTGGTTAAATTTTCTGTTTAATATTTTGAGAGCTATTTCTGTTGGATCTCCCAGTAGTTGTTTGCCAATAAATGAGTTATTGCAGTTTTCACATATTTCTAAAAGCTTTTTATCTATATTTTGATTTAGTTTTTGTTTTGTTTTTATTGAATACCCAACTCCGTCTATATCTGTTTCTTTAAAGGAGCAATTGACTTTTACCACAGTCATTTCATTTAATGTGAGTGTTCCTGTTTTATCTGAACATATTATTGTTGTAGCCCCTAAAGTTTCTATTGCGTTCATTTTTCTAACTATGGCTTTTTTAATCGAAAGTGCCTGCATACCCATTGCAAGTGTTAAAGTTACTATTATTGGCATTCCTTCTGGTATTGCGGATACTCCGAGTGCAACTGATATTAGTAACATTTCTATTAGCTCGATGTCTTTTATAAGTCCTATTATTAATAATATGCTTACTAAGACTAAAACTACTAGTGCGATTTTTTTCCCTAATTGATCTAATTGTTTTGATAGAGGGGAGCGTGTGTCTTTTTGTTTTGAAACAAGGTTTATTATTTTACCAAATTCTGTTTTTGCTCCTATGCTTTTGACTATTGTGGTGGCTCGACCTGTTGTTATGAGTGTTCCTTTGTATAGAATGTTATTTTTTGTTTTTGAACTCTTGTTTTTAGAAATGCTTTCACCTGTGAGTATTGATTCATCTACTTTTAATGAAAATGATTCTATTATTTCTAAATCTGCGGGTACTTTATCTCCTTCGCTTAGTATTACTATGTCATTTGGCACAAGTTTTCTTATTGGTATTTCGATTTTTTCATTATTTCTTATTACTATTATTGTTGGAATGATCATCTTTTTTAATGCTTTGACTGCATTTTCAGCTTTGTATTCTTGAATAAAACCAATAGCTGCATTTATTATTACTATTGCAAGTATTGCTATGCCATCTATAGTTTCATTCAAAACTATAGATGTTATACCAGCTATAATAAGTATTATGATAAGAAATGAACTAAACTGTGACACAAAAATTTTAAGAGCTGTAAACTCCTTTACGCTTTTGATTTCGTTGTAGCCAAATTTTAATCTTTGTCTTTCAACTTCTTTTGTAGATAAGCCTTTTAGATGTTTTGTCATTTTTGTTTTTATCTTCCTTATATTTTAGCATAAAATGCACGTTTTTTTAAGTCTAAGTTTTATTTATAATAAAAAAGAGAACCAACTTGGTTCTCTTTTGAAATTTTGTGTTTTTCTCCAATGTCTTAACGTTTTGAGAATTGCGGTGCTTTTCTCGCTTTCTTTAGTCCAAATTTCTTTCTTTCTTTTGTTCTATCATCTCTACTTAGCATTCCAGCTTTTTTAAGACTGATTTTTGTTAGTGGGTCAGCTTCTATAAGTCCTTTTGCTATACCATGTCTAGCAGCTTGTGCTTGAGCACTTACTCCACCGCCTGTTACAAGGATAGTAATGTCAAAATTTTTGTCATTGCCAGTTAATTTAAGTGGTGACTTAATTATGCCAATGTCATCTTTTCTGTCACAGAACTCTTTTATTTCTTTGTTGTTTATTGTGATTACACCTTTTCCTTTATATAGTCTAACTTTTGCAACGGCTGATTTTCTTTTTCCAGTTGCGTAGAAGTATTTTCCGTTAGGTGTATCGATAGTTATTTTTGTCATTCTTTGAGAATTAAATTTCTAGTGCTTCAGGTGATTGAGCTTCGTGTGGATGCTCTTGTCCTGTATATATTTTAAGTTTATTCATAAATACAGGTCTTAGCTTGTTTTTTGGAAGCATTCCGCTTACCGCTAACTCAAGCATTTTTGTTGGTTTTTTCTTGATCATGTCTTTTGCTGGAGTTTCTCTAAGTCCACTATTATATCCAGTATGTCTGTAATAGACCTTTTTGTCCCATTTGTTTCCTGTAAGTTTTATTTTATCAGCGTTTATTACGATAATAAAATCACCACAGTCCATGTGAGGTGAAAAGCAAGCTTTATCTTTACCTCTGAGTTTATCGGCGATAAGTGTACTCATACGACCTAGAACTTTGTCTTTGGCGTCGATGATATACCATTTTCTTTCGATATCTTCTGTTTTTAGTATTGTTGTTTTCATAATTCTAAATAAGTTCTAAATAAGTTCAAGTTGTACAATTGGTGCGTTATCTCCTTTTCTAAATCCAAGTTTTGTTATTCTTGTGAAACCGGATTTTTGGTCTTTGTATTTTACAGCGTAGACTTCCATAATTTTTTTAGAACTGTCTGCGTGCTGTAGTAGTCTGTCCAATTCTCTAATAGCATGTCTTTTTTCTTTGTTTCTAGCGATAGTAATAAGTTTTTCAACAAAGGGTTGAACAGCTTTAGCTTTTGGTGCTGTAGTTTTTATTTTTTCGTGAATGATTACTGACATTGCGAGATTTCGCATTAGTGCAGTTGTATGGTCTTTATCAGATCCTAGTTTTACTTTTTTTACTTTATGTCTCATATGATGTAATGATAAAAAATTTTTATTCGTCTGCAAGTGTTAATCCCTTTTTCTCTAAAGCGTCTGCAACTTCAGTAAGTGCTTTTTTACCAAATCCTCTTAAGTTTGATAGTTTGCTTTCTGTACATTTTGATAATTGCTCTATAGAACCAATACCTCCATTTATTAATGCATTTAGCGTTCTTGGTGAAAATCCTAGGATTTCGATTGGCGTATATGATTCTTGAGTAGGTTTGTTTGCTTCTTCTTCTTTTTCTTTTTCTATTATAGATTTAATATCTGATAGATAATCTTCTTCTATCATTATATTTTCAATGTTGAATAAGTTGAAATATGATTGAAGTATGTTTGATGCAAATTTTAATGCATCTTCTGGTGTAAGTGTACCGTTTGTTACTATTTCAAGAGCTAACTTGTCTAAGTTAGTCATTTGACCAACACGAGTTGCTTCTACTTCGTATTTAACTTTTTTAACAGGTGAGAAGAAAGAATCAACTAAAATCATATTTGGATCTTCTTCTTTTCCTTCTTTCTGTGTTGCTGGTAAATACCCAACACCTTTTTCAATTTTCATTTCTATTTTAACTTTTGCTCCTTTTTCAGCTGTTAGTATATGTAAATCAGGGTTTAATATTTCTATTTCTGATGTACTTTTGATTTCTTTTGCAAGTACTTTTCCACCTTTACTAGTTTCTAATGTAATAATTGATGGCTCGTTAGTTTCTTTTTTTATATTAAGTTGTTTTAAATTTAATATAATATCTAAAACACTTTCACTAACACCTTTAATTGTTGCATATTCGTGACTTACTCCTTGAATCTTTACTGCAGAAACACAAGATCCTGGTAGTGATGAAAGTAGAACTCTTCTTAGTGCGTTACCAACTGTAACTCCATAACCTGTAGGTAGGGGACTCATAGTGAAAATTGTGTGAAATTCACTTTTTTTATCAGTCTTTATTTTGGGTATACCAATTTCTGCTTGGATAATATGCATAGTGAAAAGTTTTATTATTTTGAATAAAATTCTGTTATAAGTTGATGATCAATTAATTGATCTATATCAGTTTTTTCTGGAAGACCGCTTACTTCTCCTTGAAGTTTCTTTTGATCAAAAATAATCCATTTTGGAGTTTTGATTTTATCTTTTTTAACTTCTTCGAAAAGTCTTGAATTTTTTGATTTTTCTCTAATTTCAAATTTGTCTCCAGGTTTAACTTGAATTGATGGAGTTTTAACTTTTTTACCGTTTAGAGTTATTAGTCCGTGACTTGCCATTTGTCTTGCTTGCATTCTTGTGTTTGCAAGTCCAGCTCTAAATAGTACGTTATCTAATCTACCTTCACATTTAAGCATGTAGTTTATGCCAGTAACTCCTTCTTTATTTTTTGCTTCTTTATAATATCTTTCTGATTGCCTTTCTGTTAACCCGTATATAGCTTTAGCTTTTTGCTTTTCCATCAATTG
>RRYU01009854.1_pt1 | contig 44879 bp, 38 predicted proteins | sample 2162651 | NCBI WGS metagenome assembly RRYU01 (sample SAMN10267283, study PRJNA491782) | microbial mat metagenome | isolation source: biomat in the production well | place: Japan: Minami-Kanto gas field, natural gas well KTG3 | collected 2017-06
AAAAAAATAAATAGTAGAATAGAAATTATCCACGACCCAAAAGAAGCTGTAGATGGAGCTGATGCTATCTATACAGATGTTTGGACTAGCATGGGATTCGAAAAAGAGAGTGAAGTTAGAAAAGATGCATTTAAGCCTTATCAAATAAATCAAGATTTAGTAAATAGGGCAAAAGATGATGTAATAATATTACATTGCCTACCGGCTCATCGCGGAGAAGAGATAACTGATGAAGTTGTAGATGGCCCTCATTCTGTAGTAATTGACCAGGCAGAAAATAGATTGCATGCCCAAAAAGGCGCGCTGACTTTACTATTATAAATATGAGTATATTAATCGTTAGTGAATAGTGAAGAGTTGATTGCTACTCACTAACGATTAATATTATTTGATAAAAAACCAAATTAATTTTATAATAAATAATAAGCAGATATTTAAATTTTTCAATTCATCACGGCACGCTGTGTTACAAATGAATATTAACTGAAAGCCAAGTTAACCAACCAATCAATATATCGGGAAACCAGCAAACTGAATACCGCTAATTAATTTATCGGTTTTTTTATTTTTAAATAGTTAAAAAAGGAGAACCAAGTGCCAATCTCTTTTAATCTGTTAGATATTATAGATATATTAATCATTGCTTTTCTGTCCTACCATATTATTCTCTTAATCAAAGATACCCCTGCAGTACAATTGATCAAAGGCTTAGTAATTCTTTTTATTGCTTCCTTTATTGCTAATCAGCTTGGCCTCAGAACTATTAATTGGCTTTTAAAAGGAGTCATGGCCATGATGGTTGTAGCCCTACCTATAATATTTCAACCGGAAATAAGAAGAGGGTTATTAAAAATGGGGAAAAGAGGATTTTTTATAAATACTTCTTTTTTGCATAAAGATATCGATAAAAAAATTGAACAATTGATAAACGGATTGGTTATGGTAATGCCCATGCTTTCCAGCAAGCATAAAGGGGCTTTGGTTGTTTTAGAGCGGGAAGTTGGGTTGAAGGATATTTTAGAAACCGGTATTATTTTAAATAGCGAATTTTCTCCTGAATTATTATATTCCATATTTATGCCCGATTCCCCCTTGCATGATGGAGCAGTCATTATTAGAGGGAATAAGATAATAGCAGCAAATTGCATTTTACCGCTAAGTGAGAGAATGAACATTAGTAAATCTTTAGGTACTCGACATAGGGCTGCTTTAGGATTAAGTGAACAAACAGATGCTCTAATAATTATAGTATCGGAAGAGACAGGTAATATATCCATCGCATTAGATGGAAAGATTACGCGGCCTATGGAGCCTCAAGGGTTGAAAAAAATGTTAACACATTTATACCAACCTAAGACAATTTCTGAATTTGATTTTTGGCCAACAGAGGATGAGAAAAAATGAAAGAATTAAAAAAATGGTTTTTAAGAAATATCGATATTAAATTACTTTCTTTATTTCTTGCGATTATTTTGTGGCTATATATTGCAGGTGGTGAAAATCCAATAATAGAGAATTTTGTTGATATATCTCTTACCCAAAATAACCTAAGCGAAGATTTTGCGATAAAAGAGTTTCCCGAAAATGTAAGTATCGGGATTAAAGGCTCTAAAAATGTAATAAATAACATTTCTCCTAATCAAATTAGTGGAAAAGTTGATTTTTCTGAAATTAGTGAAGAAGGGTTATATAAATTAAAGGTAGAAGTTGCTGCCCCGAAAAGAACAGAAATCACCAGAATTATTCCTTCAGAAATAAAAGTAGAAGTCGAGAGGATTTTGACTAAAGAGGTAGAAATTGAATATAGTTTAATCGGGATTCCTGAAAAGGGTTTCTCTTTAGCCGATGAGCCCCAATTTAATCCCTCTAAGGTAAAAATAATTGGTGCTAAGAGTGTTTTGGACAGTACAAAACAGACAATTTGTGCTATTGATATTTCCGGAATAAGAGAAGATCTAAATAAAAAAATAAAAGTAAGGGCTGTTGACGTAAATGGAAATGATATTAGAGAAATGAAGATTGAACCAGATGTAGTTGAAGTGTCAATTTCCCTGACACGCGGATATCCAGAGAAGCAATTAACGGTAAAACCAAAAATTGTCGGTAAACCAGCTCCAGGTTATTATATCTCTGAAATATTATCCAGCCCAGATGAATTAAAGATTTTTGGTAATTATTCTAAAATAAATAGCATTGAGTTTTTAGAGACTATTCCCATTGATGTAAGCGGAATTACGAAAACATTGTCAGTAAAAGTTCCTCCTACTCTAGATGAAGGATTAAATATAGTAGAAGGTGAAGTTGAACTAGTAGAGGTAGCCATACAAGTTAAGGAAGTCATCATTGACAAAACTCTAAAAAATATTTCAGTTTTACCTCAAAATATATCACCTTTTATATCTTGTGAAATAATACCCGAAAAAGTTGATATAACCGTTGAAGGGAAAAATGTTCTAGTCGATAAATTAAAAGTAGAAAATATAAAAGCTTTTGTGAAGTTTGTGGATAATTTTAAAGTAGAGCAGAATGTGGAAGTTCAAGTAGATCTTCCTGAAGGAATTTCATTAATTAAGATTGAGCCGGAAGAAGTAACGGTATTGATTAATAAATAGAATTTATAATTTTCCAATTCGCCAATGTACCAACTGGTAAATCGGGTAATTGGTTAATTGATCAATTAATAATGAGGTAATTTATGAAAAAATTATTTGGAACAGATGGGATAAGAGGGATTGCTAACCGGGAACCTATGACTGCAGAGATTGCTTTTCATTTGGGAAGAGCCGGAGCATATTTATTTAGAGATAAGATTAACCCTAAGATATTAATTGGTAAAGATACTCGAATTTCTGGGGATATGTTAGAAGCTGCTTTAATAGCAGGGATATGTTCAATGGGTGTAAATGTTTTAAGAGCGGGAATAATATCAACTCCCGAAGTGGCTTACCTAACCAGAACTTATAATGCCAATTGCGGTATAGTTATTTCTGCTTCACATAATCCTTTTGACCATAATGGCATTAAATATATTAGAGGAGATGGTTTTAAATTCACTGATTCGGAAGAAGAAGAAATAGAAAGAATATATTTTGAAAATCATTCAAAAGATGAGTGGCCAACTGAAAAAAATATTGGTAGAATAAAAGAATTATATGAAACAGAAGAAAAATATTTTAATTACATTAAAAGCACTCTTCCTGCAAACTTTACCCTCAAGGGATATAAAATTGTTTTGGATTGCGGCAATGGTGCATCTTGCCTGACCGCCCCACGTTTTTTTAAAGAATTAGAAGCTGAATTAATTACTATTAACGATAAACCGGATGGGACCAATATAAATTTTAATTGCGGTTCAACTCATCCACATTTCTTAAGAAAGGAAGTTTTAAAACAGCAGGCAGATCTAGGTTTTTCTTATGATGGTGATGCTGACAGGGTTATTGCTGTGGATGAAAAAGGGAATATTGTAGATGGCGATCAGATTATGGCTATTTGCGCCTTAAATCTTATTAAAAAGGATGAATTACTAAATAAAACGGTAGTTACTACTTTAATGAGCAATATAGGTTTTGATAAAGCCATAGGAAAAGCTGGAGGAAAAGTTATTAGAACCAATATCGGTGACCGTTATGTATTGGAAATGATGAAAAAAATTAAAGCAGTACTGGGAGGAGAACAATCAGGTCATATTATTTTTTCTGAATATAGTACTGGTGGGGATGGGCTGTTAACATCTTTGCAACTCATGAAGGTTCTTCAGGAAGAGGAGGAAAAATCCCTATCTAATTTAGCTTCAGTAATGGAAAAATACCCTCAAATTATTTTAAATTTTGAGGTAAAAGATAAAGAGAAGTTTTTTAGAAATTTATATATTAAAAAGATTATTGAAAAAATAAAAAATCAACTTGATGATGAAGGTAGGATTTTTGTTCGAGCTTCTGGTACTGAGCCGTTAATTAGGATATTATTAGAAGGGGAAGATGAAAATAAATTAGAAAAAATGTCTTTTGATCTAAAAGAAGTAATCGAGAAGGAAGATATCTAAATAGTAGATAGTCATTAGTGAACAGTATTTAGTGATAGAACGTAAAATGAAAAGCGCAAAACTAAATTCGTATCTCGTATCTCGTAGATAAGAAAGAGGCAAGAAAACAGAATCTAGTATTCAGAATTATTTTAAATTATAAGATTATATTATCTGTTAAATTATTTTATATTTCTCTGACTACCAGCTCCTGAATTCTTAAATAATAAGTATGGTTTTTCGCTTTTAGCTTTAAGTTGTAATTTGATTAGGATAAACATCTTGGTAATCCTAAACTAAACGCTATACTACATAATAACGGCTAAATCGACCGGAAGACTGGTTGACCGGTGGACCGGAAGACCGGAAGACTAAAGAGAGGTGATAAAGAAATAGAATAGATAAAAAATTAAATACAAGCGCCAGAACTTACTCAATTATGATTAGATATTATTTTTATAGTAAGTTGACGAGGAAGGAGTTTATCGAAAATTCGGCGGATGCTCCTGGGTTTACCAGATCCTAAGAAACCTACAAAACTTGCGAGTAATTGCAAGCACAAAAAGGTTTTATGGTAAGGATCCATTTAGGGGTTCCTGGAAAATATTTTTTAGAATTAAAAATTAGATAAATATTTTCTATTCTTTTCCGAAACATTAGAAATATTTTGTAACAATTTACCCCATCATCTTCCTTAATGGATTAATGATAGGGTATTTTTTTAAGTGTTATATTTTATAAAAAGAAAGGATTAAAAAATGTGTGGAATAATCGGATATATAGGGTCAAAAGAAGCTGCACCAATCCTATTAAACGGATTAAAGAAGCTGGAGTACAGGGGATATGATTCTGCAGGGATTGCAGTATTAAAAGATAAAAAAATAAAAATAAAAAAGTGTAAAGGGAAGATAGTCAAATTAGAAAACCTGTTGGAAAAAAATCTACCAAAAGGTAATATAGGATTAGGGCATACCAGATGGGCAACACACGGAAAACCCAATAATTTAAATGCTCACCCGCATAATGGTTGTAGCTCAAAGATAGTAGCAGTGCATAATGGCATAATAGAAAACTATATGCCCTTAAGGGAAAGGTTAATTTCCGAAGGGCATAAATTTGCATCTGAAACAGATACCGAAGTTCTCCCTCATTTAATAGAAAGTAATTATCAGAATGATTTAACTTTGGCGGTAAAAGAATCCATAAAAGAAATTGAAGGGTCTTACGCTATTGGAGTTATTTCTTCTCTTGATCCCGAAAAATTAGTTGTTTCTCGTTGCGGAAGTCCTTTGATTATCGGGGTGGGCGAAGGAGAGATGTTTTTAGCATCTGATATTCCTGCTGTACTCGGGTATACCAATAGAATAATTTTTTTAGATGAAAAGGAGATTGCTACTATAACTAAGGATGGTGTAGAGATTATTGACTCCAAGGGCAATATTTTACAGAAAGAAATAATCAAGATTGAATGGGATGAAGAGATGACAGAGAAGAGCGGATATAAACATTTTATGTTAAAAGAAATTTTTCAGGAAACAATGGTTATTCGTAATAATTTAGAAGGCAGGATCAATCTGGCTACCAAAACACCGGAACTTAACGACCTGTCTCTTCCTTTGGATAAAATCAGAGAAATGGAAAAGATATTTATTCTGGCTTGCGGATCTTCATATTATACAGCTTTGGCCGGCAAATATATTTTGGAAGAATTAACCGGTATTCCGGTAGAAGTGGATTATAGTTCTGAATTTAGATACAGAAAATCATTGTTGGGTAAAAAGGATTTAACCATTCTGATATCTCAATCAGGTGAAACTGCGGATACTATAGCAGCACTAAAGACTTGCCGGGAAGCGGGCTCCCATATATTAGGTCTCACTAATGTAAGGGGGAGCACTATCAGCAGGGGAGCAGATAGTGTAATGTATATTAAGGCAGGTCCTGAAATTGGGGTAGCCACGACAAAAGCTTTTATTGGTCAATTAATGTGCCTCTATATACTATCTCTATATTTTGCTCAAGTTAGGAAAACTCTTAATTCATCGGAGATTGAGAAAATAGTATCCGAATTAATGAAAATTCCTCAAATGGTCGAGATTATTCTACTTGAAGGTCCAAAGATTGTTAAATTAAGTGAAGAATTTTATAAATATCGTAATTTTCTTTACCTGGGGCGAGGAATTAATTACCCCATTGCATTAGAGGGAGCCTTAAAGCTTAAAGAGATTTCGTATATCCACGCTGAGGGTTATACGGCTGGAGAAATGAAGCATGGCCCTATTGCACTTTTGGATAAGAATTTTCCGGTAGTGGTAATTGTACCTCAAGATAAAGTTTACACCAAAGTGATTAACAATATAAAAGAAGTTAAAGCCCGGGATACTTTGGTGTTAGCTATTGCTACAGAAGGCGATAAAGATGTTATTGATATAGTAGATAGAGTATTTTATATCCCCCGGACTCTGGATATACTATATCCCATTTTAACGGTTATACCGTTACAGTTATTTGCTTATTATATTGCCGATAAATTGGAATGTGATGTGGATAAACCGAGAAATTTGGCTAAAAGTGTTACCGTTGAATAAAAGTAGTAAAGAATGATTGTCGTTCTTGTTTATCATTTTCTATATTTTGATTGTATAGGAGTTTCCTTTAATTTAGTATCGAGAAAAAAAGTTTTAAGTTTTGAATTATAGTTTTTCACTTTTAGTTTTAAATTTTTAGCCCTATACTAAAAATCATAAAATTGTATTTGAGGCTAACGACTAGTTTTATACTCAATTCTTTATTATGTTTTTTGTAAAATAAAAAGAGAAAGAGTATAATTTAAAAACATATTAAAAAATTTTGAAGAAGGTGACTATAAATGAATAAATTAACCAAAGAATTGATTTTAAATAAGGCTAAAAAGTTAAATATAAAGTTTGTAAGATTGAGATTTACCGACATCCTGGGAATGCCCAAGAATGTAGAAATTCCAGTAAGGGAACTGGAGAAAGCTCTAAATGGGCAGATTATGTTCGACGGCTCTTCTATACAGGGTTTTGTGCGGATTGAAGAATCAGATATGTATTTAAAACCAGATTACTCCACCTTCACAGTAAATCCCTGGGAAGAAGAAAAGGATGTAGCTCGAATTACCTGTGATGTATATAATTCTGACGGTTCACCCTTTAGCGGTTGTCCCAGAAATAATTTAAAGAGAGTGTTAAAAGAAGCAGAAGATATGGGCTATTATGCCAATTTTGGACCGGAAGTAGAATTCTTTTTATTTTTTAGAGATCTAGAAGGGGAAGCGACTACTAAAACACATGACCGAGGAGGATATTTCGATCTTCTACCGGTTGATTTGGGAGAAGAAGCAAGGAGAGACATGGTGATAGCCCTGGAAAAATTAGGTTTTGAAATTGAAGCCTCACATCACGAAGTCGCTCCAGGTCAACATGAGATAGATTTCAGGTACTGTGACGTTCTAACTGCTGCAGATAGAATAATGACTCTAAAGTTAACTGGTAAAACCATCGCTCTTAAACATAATTTGCACGTTACCTTTATGCCTAAGCCAATATTTGGAGTTTGCGGTTCGGGGATGCATACCCATATCTCTTTATTTAAAAATGGTCAAAACATATTTTATAATCCGAATGGTAAATATCAATTGAGCAAGGAAGCACTTTATTTTATCGGTGGATTATTAAAACATGCCAAGGGATTTACTGCTATTACCAATCCTTTAGTAAATTCTTATAAGAGATTAACTCCGGGATATGAAGCCCCGGTCTATATTGCATGGTCAGAGAGAAATCGCAGCCCTTTAGTTAGGGTACCCGCTGCAAGAGGAGAAGGAACCAGAGCAGAACTGAGAAGTCCTGACCCATCCTGTAATCCTTATTTGGCTTTTACAGTAATGATAAAAGCAGGCATTGACGGAATTATAAATGAGATTGATCCGGGAGAGCCAGTAAGTAAAAATATTTTTACTATGAGAAGAGAAGAGAAAAAATCTTTGGGCATTGAAAGTTTACCTTCCACTCTGGACGAAGCTTTGTTAGAATTAGATAAGGATGAAGTGGTAAAATCTGCTTTAACCGACCATATCTTAGAAAACTATATCGAAGCAAAAAGAGAAGAATGGGAAAACTATAGAATTCAAGTTCACAAGTGGGAATTGGATAGATACTTGACGATTTATTAACAAACAGCGTATAGTGTTTAGCGTGTAGCGTATAGTTAGGACAGAAAAAGTAGGGGTATATTGTATACGCCCGATAATATAATCATAAAAATCGTAGGACGAATGTTCACCCGTCTTCACGAGGCGAGCTCCGCCTGCTATGTATTAAAGTAGATATACAATGTATCGTGTTTATTTAAATCATCATGATACACATTATTGCTATATTAATTAAGTAACAAGGTAATCAATTAATGAATTAACGAATATTTTTTGGAGGTGGAAAATTATCAGTACTTTTAAGGAAAAAATAAATTTAAAGAAAATTGATTTAAGAAGTGATACAGTTACCTTGCCAACAGATGAGATGAGGGAAGCTATGAATAATGCTGAAGTAGGAGATGATGTTTATCAGGAAGACCCTACAGTTAATCGATTGGAAGAATTAGCTGCGAAGAAATTAGAGAAAGAGGCAGCATTATTTGTACCTACCGGTACTATGGGAAATCTTATCGCAGTTTTAACTCATTGCCAAAGGGGAGATGAAGTAATTTTGGAGATGGACTCCCATATATATTATTACGAAGTCGGTGGTTTGTCGGCAGTAGCAGGAGTAGTCCCCCGGTTGATTACCGGAGATAAAGGAATTCTTAATCCTCAAAATATTAAGAAAGCATTAAGAGAAGAAAATATTCATTACCCCAAGACGACTTTAATCTGTTTGGAAAACACCCATAATCGGGCAGGTGGAACAATTGTTTCCCCTGAACTAATCAGGGAGATCTGTAAACTGGCTCACCAACGAAATATTAAAGTTCATTTAGACGGTGCTCGAATATTTAATGCTGCCATAACTTTAAATATTAAACCCGCTCTTCTTACAAAAGATGTTGATTCAGTGATGTTCTGTCTTTCTAAAGGCCTTAGTGCCCCAGTAGGTTCGATTTTAGCTGGTTCAAAAGAATTTATTCAAAAAGCTCGTAAAAATCGAAAGATGCTGGGGGGAGGAATGAGGCAAGCCGGTATTTTAGCAGCAGCCGGAATAATTGCTATCGAAAATATGGTAGGAAGACTAGAGGAAGATCATAAAAATGCTCGTATTTTAGGAGAAGGTTTAGCTGATATAGATGGGATATGTGTTGATTTGGAGACGATTCAGACTAATATGGTCTATTTTGACCTGAGTAAATCTGGTATGGATACTTATCAATTTCTACCCAGGTTAGCAGAGTACAATATATTAGGTTCACCTCGACCGCCTACTCAAGTTCGTTTGGTTACTCATTGCGGGATTAGCGAAAGAGATATTTATAATACTATAAAGGTGATAAAAGAAATAGTTAGTTAACTAGTATATCGTGTATAGTATATAGTGAAGATGGTTACTTGGTTAAGAAAACAGAAGCCAAATACATATCTCGTATCTCGTATAAAATACAGTAACAAGTAATATGTAATAGTACAAGTAATAAGATTAAATTTCCTAAATTATAAAAATAAGTATTTGTTACAGGTTACTTATCACGTGTTAAACATTACATCGCTTGTTGGTTAGTTCGTTATTTGTTTATGCGGTAAGCTGAAAAACTAAGCAACCAAATAACCAATTACAGGGAGGTTTTACTTTTGCAAGCTTTACCGGGATATAAAAATTGTTTTGTTTGTGGGAACGATAATCCCACCGGTTTAAATATCACTTTTTTTAGGGATCAAGATAAAATTAGAGCGGAGTTTATTCCCGAATCAAAACATCAAGGCTTTAAAGGAATTGTTCACGGAGGAATATTATTTTCTATTTTAGATGAAATAATGAGTAGAACCGCAATCATAACCAAGGATGTTATGACTATGACCGTAGAAATAAACATTAGATACAGAAAAAAAGCACTGGTAGGGGGAAAAATTATCTTTACCGCGCAGATGATTAAGGATTTGGGCAGAATGATTGAAGCTCAAGCGGAAGCTCGTTCAGAAGACGGCACCTTATTGACGGAGGCAAAAGGGAAGTTTATAGTTGTATCTAAGGAGATGCAGAAAGAAGTAGAAGAATATATGCAATACTAATCTTAAATTAATTTAATTGTATAGGAATTTCCTTTTTCTGCAAATCCTAATTAGCATATAGCAATAAGACGAAAATGAAAAGTGCAAAACTATATTCGTATCTCGTATCTCGTTAAGAATTAGTTATCTGGTTACCGGTTGTATGGTTATTTAGTTAAGGAAATAAAATCAAACTAGTTAACTGAATTGATCGAGTAACTGGATATTTAAATTAACTTGCATCTTGAAACTATTAACTGAAAAATGAAAATCTTTATTTGGTACTAATGACTAACGACTATTTACCAACGACTAGTTAAGAGTTTTAAATTATGGTTTTTCGCTTTTAGTTTTAAATTTTTAGCTATATAATAAAAATTGAAAAATAGTACTTAAAAATAACGACTAATTTAAAGGTATTTTACTAAAATTACCTTAATTGTGAATGGGAGCAAATGATGTTTTTTACTAAACTATTAATATTATTTGTAATAGTTCCGGTAACAGAACTATATATACTGATTGAAGTGGGGAAAAGGATAGGAACTCTTACTACAATCAGTATAATTATTTTTACCGGGATATTAGGGGCGTATCTGGTAAAAAATCAGGGTTTTATAATTTTGAGGAAAATTCAGAATGATTTAAATGAAGGAATAATGCCAGGTGACAGCTTAATCCAGGGGGCAATTATTCTGGCGGGAGGGATATTACTTCTTACTCCCGGTTTTGTTACAGACATAGTTGGCTTTATTTTTCTAATACCTGTTAGCAGAAACATAGTGAAAGGGTATTTTATGAAATGGATACAAGGAAAGATAAAAGAGGGAAATTTTTATTACAAAGAATTTTAAAATAGTTATTTACTGATGGCTAAAAGATCTAATAATTCCCGGCAAAGGAGAATAAGTTTATTGATTGTAGGTTGCGGAGTAGATTTAGTTAAAATAGCAAGAATAGAAAAAATAATTGAAAGATGGGGAAATAGTTTTACTTCCAGGATATTTACTTCTCTGGAGCGGGAATATTGCGAAAAAAAGAAGATTAATAAATTTCAATCCTATGCAGGAAAGTTCGCCGCCAAAGAAGCACTGTTAAAATCATTGGGATTGGGCTTGAAAGGAGTTAATTGGAAAGAGATTGAAGTAAAAAACGATGAATTGGGACAACCAATTATGGAGATATATGGAAAAATAAGAAATATCGCTTCAGCAAAAAGAATTAGCAGGTATTTTATTAGCATTTCCCACACTAAAGAATATGCTATCGCCCAGGTAATTCTTGAAGGTAAACTTGATAAATAAAAATCAATATGGTCGGTTAATTATTTTAAAAGGAAATTCTTTTATGAAAGTAGTTACCAGTCAACAGATGAGAGAAATTGATTGTAAAGCAATAGAGGAAAGTAACCTATCTGGTCTTATCTTAATGGAAAATGCCGGATTTAGGATATTTCTAAGTTTGAAAAATATTTATCCTGATTTAAGACTAAAAAAGGTTATTATCTTTGCCGGATCGGGCAATAATGGTGGAGATGGCTTTGTAGTTGCTCGCCATCTTTATAATTATGGTGTGAAGGTAAAAGTATTTCTTCTGACTCCTTCTAATAAAATTAAAGGTGAAGCAGAAGAAAATTTAAATATAATTAATAAAATGAAAGTTGCATTAATCGAAGTAGAAACAGTAAACCTCGAAGAGGTACAGAAAGCGATACAAAATTCTGATTTAATTATTGATGCTATATTGGGAACCGGATTACAAGGAAAGGCGACCGGCACAAAAGCTAAGATTATTGATTTGATTAATATTTCTAACAAAGAAGTAGTTGCAATCGATGTTCCATCCGGTTTAAATGCTGATACAGGAAAGATTGAGGGACCATGTATCAAAGCTTCTTATACCGTTACCCTAGCCTTACCGAAAATTGGTTTATTGCTTTTTCCGGGAGCAAGTTATGCAGGAAAGTTATTAATTGAGGATATTGGTATACCCTCTTATCTTTCAAAAAATGACAAAATAAAAACAAATTTGATAACCAGAGAAGTAGTCAAATCACTTCTTCCTTTTCGTTCAATCTATTCCCATAAAGGTTCTTTTGGTAAAGTCTTGATTTTAGCTGGTTCAGTTGGCATGACCGGGGCAGCTTATTTGACCAGCGAAGCAGCCATAAGAAGTGGAGCAGGTATTGTGGTATTAGGAATTCCTCGAAGTTTGAATCCAATAATGGAAGTAAAATTAACTGAAGTTATGACTCTCCCCCTTGCAGAAACAGAAAAACAGTCTTTAGCGGAAGACGCAGGAGGAACAATTTTGAAACTAATGAAAAATTACTCCGTATTGGGGATAGGTCCTGGTATTTCCCGAATTGTAAAGACTCAAAGATTAGTAAGAATAATTGTAGAAAACTCTCATATTCCCTTGGTTGTTGATGCTGATGCAATATATGCTTTAGATGAGGATCCTGCTTTATTGAAAAAGACTAAGATTCCTCTGGTAATCACTCCCCATCCCGGGGAACTAGCCAAACTAGTAAATAAGGACATAAATTATATAATAGCCAACCAATTAGATATCACCAGGGAAATTGCTCAAAAATTTGGAATTGTAGTAGTTTTAAAGGGAGCTAGAACAATAATTGCCAATAAAGAAGGAGAAGTCTATATTAATATTGGTGATAATTCGGGAATGGCCACCGGAGGTTCAGGGGATATTCTTACGGGAATAATTTGTAGTTTGATAGCCCAGGGAGCTGATATTTTTTCAGCATCAATAGCCGGAGTATACATCCATGGCCTGGCTGGTGATTTAGCCCGAGATATTAAAGGAGAAAGGGGTATGATAGCCGGTGATATATTATCACAAATACCTCGGGCTTTTTTAGATATAGAATAAATAAAGACAGTATATGGTATTATAGCGGATAGCGTTTAGCATAGAGCGTATAGTTGAGGAAAAAATAAAGAAGGAAATAATTACATAGTAAAAAATATTTAAACTACACGCTAAACGCTCCACGCTATACGCTAAATTTAAAACGCAATACGAGAAAAAGAAGGGAAAATTTAAACTATGCAAAAACTATTAGGTCCTACCTGGACAGAGGTAAATCTTGATGCAATTGCGCAAAATGTAAGAAATATTAAAAAATTGATAGGTGAAAAAAAAGAATTGATGGCGGTCGTTAAAGGAAATGCGTACGGAAATGATATTTTTGAGGTTTCATCAGTAGCTTTAAAGAACGGAGCCAGTAGGCTTGCAGTTGCTCGTCTGGAAGAGGGCATTTTTCTTCGCGAAGCCGGCATTGTTGTTCCTATTTTAATACTCGGCTTAACCTTAAAGCAGCAAGTGGAATTATTGGTATTGCATAGTCTGACTCCCACAGTGAGTGAATATGGAATGATAGAAAAGCTTTCTGAGTTAGCATTTGAAAAGGGTAAAAAGGTGAAAGTACACATCAAGATAGACACCGGTATGGGAAGAATAGGAATTTCCCCCAATAATGTTTTAAATTTTATTAAAAAAATAAATATTCTAAAAAATGTGGAGATAGAAGGTATTTTTACCCATTTTTCTGTTGCTGATGAGAAAGATAAGACCTATACGGAAAAACAATTTAGTAAATTTACGGAAGTTTTAACAATATTAGAAAAAGAAGGAATAATAATTCCTATAAAACATGTGGGTAACAGTGCTGCACTTCTTGATTTGCCGCATATGTGGTTAGATTTGGTAAGACCGGGAATCTCCATATATGGGCTCTATCCTTCAAGAGAGGTGCAGAAATCTGTTAAACTAATTCCTGCCCATACCTTTAAAACACGGATAGTGTTTTTAAAAGAATTACCGGCAGGAGAATACATCAGTTATGGCCGCACCTATGCTACCAGGCAAAAAAGGACAGTTATTGCCTCGTTACCGGTAGGTTACGCTGATGGTTATAATCGACTACTTTCTAATCAAGGAGAAGTTTTAGTAAGAGGAACGCGTTCTCCTGTAATCGGACGGGTATGTATGGACCAAACCATGATAGATGTTACTAATATTCCTCAAGCGGAAATAGGTGACGAAGTAGTACTTTGGGGAAGACAAGAACAAGAAGAAATAACCATAGAGGAGATAGCAGACAAAATCGGAACCATTAACTATGAAATTACTCATATGCCGGATAAAAAACGAGTACCAAAATTATTTATTAAAGATGGAAAACCTTGGAAGATTAAAACGATGTTAGGTGAAAAATTACTATAGTGAATTTAAATATTATTACAAAAAGTTCTGAAGAAATGAAAAATTTAGGGAAAGAAGTGGGCAAATTAGCTAAATCGGGTGATTTATTAGCTTTTTACGGTGAATTAGGTGCAGGAAAAACCTGTTTTATACAGGGTATATCTCGGGGATTGGAAGTCAAAGATTATGTTACAAGCCCTTCTTTTACTATTGTAAATGAATATCAAGGCAAAATTCCTGTCTATCATTTTGATCTGTTCCGACTTGATAATACAGAAGAAATATTCGAATTAGGTTACGAGGAATATCTTTACGGAGAAGGTTTAACAGTTATTGAGTGGGCTGAGAAGGTTGAACATTTTTTGCCAAAAGAACATTTAAAAATATATATCGAATTTGAAGATCGAGGACGAAGAAAAATTTCTTTTATTCCTCAGGGAGAAAGATTTGAAGAATATTTAAAGGAGCTAAAGAAAATTGAAGATTTTAGGAATTGATACTTCTACTAGATTTTGTAATTTAAGTTTAATAGAAGATGAGGATATTCTTATAGAGTATACTATTAATGGTTTGAAAAAAAAACACTCATCTATTTTGGTGCCTGCCATAAAAGATTTACAAAAAACAATGGGCTTAAAAATGGAAGAAATCAATGGTATCGCAGTTTCTATAGGTCCGGGTTCTTTTACCGGTCTTCGAATCGGCTTAAGTGTTGCAAAAGGTTTATCATACACCAGCTCACTGCCCTTATTGGGTATCCCTACCTTGGAAGCAATGGCATTTCCCTTAAGAGGTATACCGTATTTAATATGTCCCATTTTAGAATCCAAGAAAGATGAAATATACGATGTTGTATTTCGGGGAGGTGAAAGTCTTCAAAAGATTATGGATTATAAATGTGAGAATATTCATAGTTTGCTGACAAGGCTTTCTTCTCCAGAAGAAAAGATTATCTTTTTGGGAGATGGAATAAAAAAATATCGGGAGAAAATAAAAGCCAAAATAGGCGAAGATGCTTTATTTATCGATCCACAATTAAAATTATCTGTAGCTGCCAATATTGCTTTTTTAGGTTTACATAAGCTCCAAAAAGGAGAAGAAGATGATATTTCCATGCTTTCTCCTTTTTATCTAAGGAAATCTGAAGCTGAAATCATTTGGGAGAAAAAAATAAGTGATAAGTAAAAAGTGTAGGAAAAATTTAGTGATAATTATGCAAAAAGGAAAATAATACTATGTCAGATCTAATAATGGGTATCGAAACTTCTTGTGATGAAACAGCCGCTGCAATTGTAGAAGATGGGAAAAAAATTATTTCGAATGTGGTAGCTTCCCAGATTAGTATACATCAAAAATATGGAGGAGTAGTCCCGGAAATAGCCTCACGTAAACATATGGAATACATTATTCCGGTAATTGACAGAGCATTAGATGAATCAGAAAAAAAGCTATCTGATTTATCCGCAATAGCGGTAACTTACGGTCCAGGCTTGATAGGTTCACTCCTGGTTGGATTATCTGTAGCTAAAGCGATGGCTTATGCTCAAAATATACCCCTTATCGGAATAAATCATCTTGAAGCGCACATTTATGCAAATTTATTAGAGCACAATGAGATAAAACCACCTTTTGTATGTTTAGTTGTTTCCGGCGGGCATACATCTTTAGTGTACATAAGACATTTTGGCGAATATAAATTATTAGGTCAAACTAAAGATGATGCAGCAGGAGAAGTTTTCGATAAAATTGCTAAAGTTTTGGATCTGGGTTACCCCGGTGGACCAATCACCGAAAAATTAGCCAATGAAGGAGATCCTTATTCGATCAAATTTCCCCGCCCTATTTTGAATGATAAAAGTTATGATTTTAGTTTTAGCGGTCTTAAAACCTCAGTAATCTACCATATAAAGGAATTAAAAAAAGAGAATAAAAATGTACCTGTTAGAGATATATTAGCATCTTTTCAACAAGCAGTAATTGATGTCTTGGCAGGAAAGACTATAGAAGCAGCTTTAAAATTTAAAACTAAACAGATTATATTGGCTGGCGGGGTTGCAGCCAATAGTGCTCTAAGAAGTGAATTAAAGAAAAAAGCAAATTTATTAGGTATAAAGGTTTTTTATCCCTCAACTTTTCTATGCACTGATAATGCAGCCATGGTCGCCTCAGTTGGATATTATAAATTAAAAGAAAATATAAAATCGTCTTTTAGTTTAGATGCGGTATCAAGATTACCATTAGCGAGGAAAAACTAATAATAAGAAGTTAAAACGTACTAAGTAACTTATAATCATAAAAAATAACTGTATATAGCTAGATATGGCTGATAATGGGGTTTGCTTTTCGCAAGAAGTTTATATACTATATATAAGGTGTTTTTAGCACTCTTACTATGAGAGTGCTAATTAATTTTTAAAATAAAAATATTATAAAGGAGGCCACTGAGTATGAACGTTAAAGAATTAAAGCCACTAGGAGATCGAGTACTTGTAAAACCGATGTTCGAAGAGGAGAAAAGCAAAGGAGGAATTTTACTTCCTGATACTGTTTCTAAAGAAAAACCCCAAGCAGGTGAAATATTAGAAGTAGGACCCGGAGGAACTAACAAAGAAGGAAAAATAATTCCCATGACTGTTAAAAAAGGAGATAAAGTAATTTACGCAAAATATTCCGGGACAGACATCAAAGACGATAATGATGAAGATTATCTCATTCTAAGCGAAAAAGATATTTTAGCAATCGTTAAATAATAGAGTAAAAATATTAAGATTAAAATCAATACAATATATAATCAAATTATAAAAGATATAAACGAGGTTTATATAAAAGGAGGATAAATAAATGGCAAAACAATTTTTATTTGATGAAGATGCAAGAAGAGCCCTGGAAAAAGGTGCAAAAACCTTATCTGATAGTGTAAGAATAACTTTGGGACCCAAAGGAAGAAATGTAGTTTTAGATAAAAAATTTGGTTCACCCACAATTACCAATGATGGTGTTACTATTGCTCGAGAAATTGATGTTGAAGAACCCTTTGAAAATATGGGAGCACAGTTTGTGAAAGAAGTAGCTACCAAGACTAACGATATTGCCGGTGACGGTACTACCACAGCAACTGTTTTAGCTCAAGAAATTATCCATGAAGGTTTAAGAAATGTAGCAGCAGGAGCAAATCCTATTATGGTAAAAAGAGGAATTGATAAAGCTGTAGAAGTAGCAGTTAAAGGGATTAAAGAATTAAGTAAGGAAGTAAGCGATAAAGAGTCGGTAGCCAATGTAGCTTCAATATCAGCCGCTGACAGAGAAATAGGAAATATAATAGCAGACGCTATGGAAAAAGTAGGGAAAGACGGAGTAATAACTGTAGAAGAATCAAAGACTTTGGGAACAACTTTAGAAGTAGTAGAAGGAATGCAGTTTGATAAAGGATACATTTCTCCCTATATGGTAACTGATGCAGAAAGAATGGAAGCTGTTCTCGATGACCCACATATCTTAATAACTGATTCTAAAATAAGTAACATGAAAGGTTTATTACCTATTTTGGAAAAAGTTGCTCAATCTGGGAAACCTTTATTGATTATTGCTGAGGACATAGAAGGAGAAGCTTTAGCTACTTTAGTGGTAAACAAAATAAGAGGAACCCTGAATTGTGTTTCTGTGAAAGCTCCCGGTTTCGGTGACAGAAGAAAAGAGATGCTAGCTGATATTGCTACAGTTACAGGTGGACAATTAATTTCCGAAGAGATAGGGCTTAAATTAGAAAATACAGAAATAAAAATGCTAGGTACTGCTCATCAGGTGAAGATAAATAAAGAAGAGACCATAATAGTCGGTGGAAAAGGAGATACAGAAGAGATAAAGAAAAGAGAAGGTCAAATTCGTACTCAAATAGATGAAACTACCTCTGATTACGACCGGGAAAAATTACAGGAAAGATTAGCAAAATTAGTTGGCGGAGTAGCCGTTATCAAAGTAGGTGCTGCCACTGAAACCGAGCTTAAAGAAAAAAAACATAGAGTTGAAGATGCCCTATCTGCAACCAAAGCGGCGGTAGAAGAAGGCATTGTTGCTGGTGGTGGAACTGTTCTGCTGAATATTATCCCAGCATTGGAGAATATGAAATTGGAAGGTGATCAGAAAATTGGAGCAAAATTAATCGCAAAATCTTTAGAGTCTCCAGCAAAACAGATTGCTACGAATGCCGGTTATGAAGGTTCAGTGATTGTGGAGAAATTAAAGGGAAAAGAAAATGGAATCGGTTTTGATGCTACAACCGGAGAATTTACCGATATGATAGATGCAGGCATTGTTGATCCGGTTAAGGTTACCAGATCTGCATTGCAAAATGCAGCCAGCATAGGTGGAATGATTCTTACTACCGAATGTTTAGTTACTGATAAACCCGAAGAAAAGAAAGATATGCCCCCCGCCATGCCCCCAGGAGGAGGAATGCCAGGTGGAATGGGCGGAATGTACTAAGTAAATTAACAACAAAATAATATAAATAAAAAAAGACCTCTATACTTTAAAGTAAAAAAAGCATAGAGGTCTTTTAGTAATTAAAAATAGTTTAAGTAAAAAAATGGCATCTTGATTATAAAATCAAAATGCCATTTTTTTAAGAGATATTTATTCTAACGGCTTAATAATTCAGGATTAGAAAAGTAATCTTTAAGTTCTTTAGCCATTACACCACTTAAGAAGATTAGACCAATCAAGTTAGGTATGGCCATTGCTCCGTTAAGAGTATCAGTAAGTAACCATACAAATGGAACTTTTACTACAGCACCAGCAAAAGCAAAAGCAACAAACAACCAAGCATATATTTTTATAACAGATGGTCCAAGAATGAAACGTGCACATTGTTGGCCATAGTAACACCAGGTGATAATAGTAGAATAACCAAATAATAGAGAGCCAATAGCGACGATAGGTCCGCCTACGCCCTTTAATACGCTACTAAAAGCATGAGCGGTAAGTGCAGTACTGGTAAGACCGGATTCTAAAGCCCCAGTCATTACGATAACCAATCCAGTCATGGAACAGATAATTAAAGTATCAATCATAACTCCGACCATGGCAATAGTTCCCTGGCGTGCTGGATGAGGAGTTTTGGCAACAGCATGAGCCATACTTGCACTACCTAAACCAGCTTCGTTAGAGAATATTCCTCTTGCCACACCGTATCTCATAGCTTGAGCTACAGTTGCCCCGGCAAATCCCCCAAAAGCAGCTCTTCCGTTAAAGGCAGACTTGAATATTTCACCAAATGCCCAAGGTAGCATATTGATTTTAGAGATTATTATAATTAATGCTCCCACGATGTAAAAAATAGCCATAATGGGGACTAATTTTTCGGTAACTTCACCGATTCTTTTAATTCCACCGATTATTACTATCCAGACTAAAATGGTTAATACAATACCAGTTACCACAGGGGGTATGTTAAAAACGCTGTGAGTAACTAATGCCATAGAGTTTGTTTGAACCATATCTCCAATACCAAAAGCACAAATTGCACCAAAGAAGGCAAAAAGCCAACCTAACCATGCTTGTCCCAATCCTTTTTGAATAAAATACATCGAGCCACCGGCAAATGCTCCGTCTTTATCTTTGATTCTGTATTTTACACCTAAAGTAGCTTCAGCCATTTTAGTACACATTCCCACTAAAGCAGTAAGCCACATCCAAACTAATGCGCCCGGTCCACCGGCAGCTACCGCGGTGGCTACCCCTGCGATATTACCGTTTCCTACTGTGGCGGCGAGCGTTGAAGTAAGTGCTTGGAAAGGAGTAATTTCTCCTTCGTCCTTTGCAGAATCGTCTTTTTTGAGAGCACCTTTAAAGATAAGTTTTATAGCATAACTAGTATGTTTGAATTGTGGGAAACCTAACCGGATAGTTAGAAAAATTCCTGTTCCCACTAATATTATCATCATAGGTGGACCCCAAACGAATCCATTGATTACATCTAGTAAACCCATAAAAGCTGTCATAAGAAAAGAACCTCCTTATAATTAATTATTACTTAAGATATAATTTAAATATTAGTTTATAATACAGGTTAGACATAAAATTAATTGTTTTCTATAAATGATTAAACAGGATGCTTATTTAGTATACTATCACCTCCTTGAAGAATTAGTAGAATACTGTTTTTTCATTGAATCACCTCGCAATTTCTGTAAATATTTTTTAAAACATCTTGTAATTTTTTAATTATTATTATTAGTATACTACAAAAAAAATAAAAATCCTTCTTTTTTTTGAAAAAAATATTCCATTTAAGTGTTTTTTTATCTTTTATTAAATGGAGGAATAAAGGGCATATTCACAACTTCTGCTTCAACCTCTCTGTTCCTGATGGCTATATCCACTTTACTACCTTTTTCGGTATAAGGAAGGTCTAAAATAGCCATAGCATATACCTTTTTTAAAGAGGGACAATAATTTCCGGAAGTAATGTATCCAATCTTTTTGCCTTCTTTTCTTACTTCCATTTTATTTCTGGGAATACCCCCTTGAAGGACATAAAGTCCTACTAACTTTCTGCTGACACCTTTTTCTTTTATTTCAAGTAAAGCATCCTTTCCCACAAAGTTTTCTTTATCAAGCTTTACCGTCCAACCTTGGCCGCTCTCTAAGGGGTTTACAGTTTCATCAATATCATTACCATAAAGCCAATAACATACTTCGAATCTGGTAGTATCTCTGGCTCCCAATCCGCATGGTTTTATACCAAACTTCTTGCCTTCTTTAAGAATGCCTCGCCAAATGTCTATGATATCTTTAGACTTAAAGGAATAGATTTCAAATCCATCTTCTCCGGTATAACCGGTTCGGGAAATAAGAATTTTTTTACCGAATAATTCTCCGATTATAAAATTAAAACGTTTCAACTCATTTAGAGAAATATCCGCCTTTATCAAAGGCTCTAATAATTTTATTGCGTCGGGACCTTGGACTGCTACCTCGCCATACTCTCTGCTTTTATTGGAGACATCTACATTAAAAGTGCCTTTATTTTTGACAATCCAGTTATAATCTTTGATAGAGAAATTGGGTGAAGCATTCACTACTAATAGTACAAAATCGTCTTGTACCTTGTAGACAAAGAGATCATCAACCTGACCTCCGTGAGGATAACATAGGGGAGAATATTTTATATCACCATCTTTCATCTTCATTACTGAATTAGTTAGCAGATAATCGGCAAAGGAAAGGGCATCTTTTCCTTTAAGTTCAATTTCCCCCATATGAGATACATCAAAGATGCCAATATTTTCTCTTACTGCGAAATGTTCTTCTACGATACTTGTGTATTGAACAGGCATATCAAAACCATCAAAAGGTATCATCCTTGCCTGTAACTTTAAGTGTTCCTCATGGAGAGGAGTTAATAATAGTTCTTGTTCTTCCATTTATTAAACCTCCTGATTAAAATTCAATATTTTCATCTTTGTAATTTAATTCATCTTTTATTTTTAATTCATCATCATAAGTCAAAATCGCTCTCTTTACGGCAAGGGCATCATTAGTCCTTCTAATGGGAGTATTATGAGGAGCAGTGGTTAATAATTCAGGGTTAGTCTTGGCTTCGTTAGAGATCTTAATCATAATATTGATGAATTTATCCAGCATTTCTTTACTCTCTGATTCAGTTGGTTCCACCATTATGGTTTCATCAGCATAAGGTTCAAAATGAGGGAAATAGATAGTAGGTGGATGCATACCATGGTCCATTATCCTTTTGGCGATATCTAGGGTTTTTACCCCATATTTTTTATACTCTCTTCCGGTAACGGTACATTCGTGCCCACAATAACGGTCATAAGATGGTTTATAATACTTTTTTAATTTGGCCAAGACATAATTAGCGCTAATTATACTTGTTTCTGAAGTATTATAAAGTCCCTCCGGACCCATGCTAAGAATCCAGGCATAAGTTTTGATCAACACCGAGAAGTTTCCCCAGAATGCTCTTACCATGCCAATGCTCTTTTCTCCTGCTTCTGACAGATAATATTTCTTTTGGTCAGGATTAAATGCGACATTGGGAGTGGGTAGGTAAGGGACAAGTTCTTTCTTTACTCCAATTACTCCGGCGCCAGGTCCACCCCCTCCGTGAGGGGTAGAAAAAGTTTTATGCAGGTTAAGATGAACTACATCGAAACCGGCATCTCCGGGCCTGATGATTCCCAAGGAGGCATTAAGATTAGCTCCATCATAATAGAGCAACCCGCCTTTCCCATGGACAATCTTTTCAATTTCTTCTATTCCTTCATCGTATAACCCTACGGTATTGGGATTAGTCAACATTAACCCTACAGTATCTTCATCCATTAATTCGGATAATTCTTTCAGGTCGACTGTTCCTTTTTCATTTGATTTTACTTCAACAACTTGAAATCCACCCATAGCAGCCGAAGCAGGATTTGTACCATGAGCAGAGTCAGGGATTAGCATCTTATGTCGGATATCTCCGCGATCTACGAAATATTTTCTCATAATAAGAATGCCGGCAAGTTCCCCGTGTGCTCCTGCAGCAGGGGCCATCGTATATTCGTCCATGCCGGTTATTTCGCAGAGTAATTTATTTAAGTTATAAGCAATCTCCAAGCAACCTTGTACGGTCTCTTCGGGAGCCAGGGGGTGTGCATAAATAAAATTACTTAAAGAAGCTAATTTCTCATTAATTTTAGGATTATACTTCATGGTACATGAACCCAAGGGGTAAAAGCCATCATCAAGACCGTAGTTTAATTTAGAAAGTTTAGTGAAATGTCGGACAACATCTACTTCAGAGACTTCACTAAGTATTTTATTTTCTTTACTTATAGCATATTCAGGCAAACATTCTTCTATTTTAATATCATTAAATAAATCTTGAGGCAGTGAAAAACTATCTCTGCCTTTTATGCTTTTTTCAAAAATTAATCTCATATTTATCTCTCCTTATTCTGAAAGAATTTTAGCTACTAAGTTCAGGTTATCCCTGCTCAATACTTCAGTAACGGCAAAGAGTAAAACATTATTTAAACTTTCTTCTTGGTAAAATCTGCAAATCTTAAGAGGAGGAATAAAGTTATTTTTTAAAAGTTTTTTATCGACAGAAGAGATATCATCCTTACTCTTCAATAAAAACTCGTTATAAAAAGAACAATTAAATATTCTTTCAAATTTTCCGGTTTGCAATAATAAATTTTCTAAATAATGAGCAGATTTAGTATTAAGCTGAGAAATTTGATAAAGACCTTTAGTGCCCATTAAAGAAAGGAAAATATTTGCAGCGAGAACATTTAGATTGTGGTTAGTGCAGATATTAGAAGTTGCTTTTTCCCTTCTTATATCCTGTTCTCGAGCCCGCAAAGTCATTACAAAAACACGTTTCCCATCAACATCTACTGTTTCTCCTACAATTCTTCCGGGAATCTGTCTGATATACTGTTTTTTAGTTCCTAAATAAGCATTATAAGGACCACCATAATTTAAGTCCATCCCAAAAGATTGGGCATTTCCCGCAACGATATCAACCCCCATCTCTCCGGGAGCTTTTAAAATTCCCAAGGACATACTTTCCACAATTACGTTGATTAACAGGGCATTTTTAGAATGAGCTATTTCGGAAATTTCTGCTATATTTTCTATGCTGCCAAAGAAATTAGGATTTTGAATAATTATCGAAGCTGTATCTTCATCAATTAAGATTTTTAATTTTTCTATATCAACTACACCGTTTTTATAAGGTAAATCAATAATTTCCGTTTCATGAGGAGTCAAATAAGTTTTGACTGTCTCTCGGTAATGAGGATGAAGCAAATTCGATACAATAATTTTATTCTTATGAGTTAATCTTAGGGACATCAAGGCCGCTTCAGCGGTTGCCGAGGCACCATCATAAATAGAGGGGATTATTACCTCCATTTTGGTAAGTCGGGAAATATAGCTCTGGAATTCGAATATTGATTGCAAAGTTCCCTGACTCAATTCGGGTTGATAAGGGGTATAGCAGGTCCAGAACTCTTCTCTCTGTAGAAGAAATTTTACTGCTTCAGGGATGAAATGCCTGTAGGACCCAGCCCCTAACAAAGGTTTCATCGAGTAGAAATCAGCATTCTTCTTGGCGATATTAAAAATATTATCTTCTAATTCGCTTTCTGATATTGCTTTCGGAATATCTAATTTCTCCTTTAATCGGAGCTTTTGAGGAATACTTTCAAGTAAGTCTTCAAAAGAAGAAACCCCAATCTCTTTTAACATCTCCTTTTTCTGTTCTTCGGTAGTGGGGATATATCTCATATTTATTTCACCTCTATTCTTTTCTGTATTCAGAATATTCTTGGGCACCCATCAGTTTTTTTAATTCATCCTTATTTTCTATTTTTATTTTAGCAATCCAACCTTCTCCGTAAGGATCTTGATTGATAATTGAAGCATCTTCAATAGCCCTTACACTTGCCTCGATTATTTCGCCGGTTACCGGAGTTTTCACATCAGTTACGGCTTTTACCGATTCAATGGTAGTAAGAGTTTCATTTTGTTTTATTTTTTTTCCTTTTTCTATTTTTTCCAGGTAAACAATATCTCCCAACTGATCCTGAGCGTAGTCGGTAATCCCCATTGTTCCAATATCGTTTTCGACTTTTAACCATTCGTCACTTTTAGTATAGTATAGATTTTCTAAAATCTTATTACTCATTTTGTATCTTTCCTCCATTCATTTTTTTATTTTATAATTATTTTGATTAATTTATTAAAATATTATTTTTGATTTACTCTAAACATCAACTCCTTATTAGAACAACCCTACACTATTCCCTTCCTCATCTATATCCACTTTAGTAGATGCCGGAATAGAGGGTAATCCAGGCATAGTCATCATAGTTCCCAAAAGGGGATAGAGGAAACCTGCGCCTACTGATGCTCTTACATCCCGAACGGGTATACGGAAATTACGGGGTCTACCTTTAAACGAGGGGTCATGAGATAAGGAAAGGTGAGTCTTAGCCATACACATCGGTAGTTTATCGAAACCTACTTCGGTAAATAATTTAATCTTCTTTTCGGCTAAGTTGGCATAATCAACTCCCTCTGCTCCATAGATCTTGGTGGCAATAGTCTCAATCTTTTCTTTGATAGATAAATCTAAGGGATAAAGATGGTGGAAGTTAGTAGGTTTTTTGGTTGCCTCTACTACAGCTTCAGCCAATTCAATTCCTCCTTCTCCTCCTTTGGCCCAGACTTCATGCGTAACCGCAGCGGTTGCTCCGGCAGCTAAAGCCTTCTCCTTAATAAGTTCAATCTCAGCTGGAGTATCAGTGGGAAAGCGATTAATAACTACTATTGGTGGTACTCCATGTAAAAGGACGTTTTCTATATGTTTCTCTAAGTTTTCACAACCTTTGGCTACTGATTCCAAGTCTTCCTTGGCTAAAGTTTCTTGATCCAAGGGTTTTCCGGCAACTACCTTTATAGCGCCACCGTGCATCTTCAAAGCCCGTACTGTACATACTACTACTGCCGAATCTACTTTTAGACCACTAGTACGGCATTTTATGTTACACATCTTCTCAAAACCCATATCTGCTCCGAAGCCCGATTCGGTGACCACATAATCTCCTAATTTACAGGCAATCAGGTCAGCCAAAACTGAATTGTTGCCATGGGCGATATTGGCAAAAGGGCCACAGTGCATAAAACAGGGGCCGTGTTCTAAGGTTTGGATGAGATTGGGTTTTAGGGCATCTTTTAAGAGGACAGTCATGGCTCCGGCTGCTTTTAGATCTTCGGCGGTTACCGGATTACCATCAGTGGTATAGGCTACGGTCATCTTGCCCAATCTTTCTCGAAGATCAAAGACATCGGTAGCCAAAGAGAGGATAGCCATAACTTCTGAGGCTACCGTAATATCATAACCGCTCTCCCGGGGGATACCGTTAACCCTTCCTCCTAGACCAATAACAATACGACGTAGTGCCCGGTCAGAGATGTCTACTACCCGGTTTATGTTTATATTATGGATGTCTATCCCCAGTTTATTTTTTTTCTGCAAGTGGGTATCCAACATGGCACAGAGTAAGTTGTTGGCTGCTCCCACGGCATGAATATCTCCGGTAAAGTGAAGGTTTAGGTCTTCCATGGGGACAACCTGGGAATATCCTCCTCCTGCTGCTCCTCCTTTAATCCCGAAGACCGGACCCATCGAGGGTTCCCGCAGGGTGTTAACTATCTTTTTGCCTATTTTGGCCAGACCCTGTCCTAGACCGATGGAAGTTACAGTCTTGCCTTCACCCAGGGGAGTAGGGGTGACGGCGGTTACTACAATGTATTTACCTTGTGGTCTATCTTTTAGTCTATTTAGGATATCGGAAGAGACTTTTGCTTTGAATTTACCATAAAGGTCTAATTCATCTTCTTTTATCCCGATCGATGCGGCAATTTCAGTAATCGGTTTTAATTTAGCTTCTTGAGCAATCTGTAAATCTGATTTCATTTGAGCGCCTCCTGATTTTATTTTTTTTTATATTTTATTTTGAAATATAAAAAGACAGAGCATAAATATTAAAAGATTATTTCCGCCCTGTCTTTTTACCTGAGAGATTTTTTGCATTAATAATAGATAATGAAAAATTACCCCTTCGGTGTTTATTAAAAAACTTTCCAGAGTTCTGTCCAGTAAGGGTCCTTTTGCCTGAGAGTTTAAATGTATCATACATCTTGCCCCTTCGGCTCCTTTTCTATAAAAGAAAAGATTTCTCCCCCTACCTTCATACAGATTACTTTATTTGATTAGGAGAAATTTTATATAAACATAACTTTGCAATAAACTATCGGGTACACTCAATATAAGTATAATTAATTCTATATGCTACACTAATTTTGAAAATCCTTCTTTTTTTTAAAAAAAATATTAAATATATTAAATAAGTATGGTTACAAATTGAAGATATGTTATAATTATTACTGTGAATAAATTTCCAGGGTAATATATATTAATAATTATATTATATATATATCATAAAAAACAAAAAATGTAAACTGGAGGGATTTGTTTGAAAAGAGAAAAACGGAAAGAATGGATTGCAATTTTAGATTTTGGGTCACAATATACTCAATTAATAGCCAGACGAATAAGAGAAGCCAAGGTTTATTCAGAAATACTTCCTTGTTGTATCGACCTGGAAAAAATACTACAGGATCCACCAAAAGGGATTATCCTCTCCGGTGGACCGGCAAGCGTATATGAAGATCAAGCACCGGTGTGTGATAAGAAGATATTTAAACTGGGAATACCTATCTTAGGAATTTGTTATGGAGCCCAATTGATTGCCCACTTTTCAGGAGGGAAAGTGGTAAAAACATCTCAGGCGGAATACGGCAGGGTTAATATTATTTTAGATAATCGTGAAGAAATTTTTTATGGATTTCCCAAAGAGACCAGTTGTTGGATGAGTCATCAGGATTTAGTAGAAAATCTTCCTTTAGATTTTAAAGCGATTGCTAATAGCGAAAATACCAAAGTTGCAGCCATGGTAAATAGAGATAAGAAAATTTATGGAATCCAATTTCATCCTGAGGTTACCCATACTCCATCAGGAAAGAAAATATTTGAGAATTTTCTTTACAAGATATGTCAGTGCAAGTCTAATTGGAACATAGAATCATTCATTGAACAATCTGTAAAGGAAATTAAAGGAAAAGTTGGTAAAGATATGGTAGTAGCCGGAGTAAGTGGAGGGATAGATTCGGTAGTAGCAGCAGTTTTAACCCATAAGGCTATCGGTAATCAGTTATATTGTATTTTTATTAATAATGGTCTACTAAGAAAGGGAGAAGCAGAAGAAGTACAGAAAAGATTTAAGGAAAATTTTAAAATAGATTTAATTTATATTGATGCCTCGGAAAGATTTTTGAAGAGATTAAAAGGTGTAACTGATCCAGAAAAAAAGAGAAAGATCGTTGGGGAAGAATTTATCAGAGTGTTTGAGGAGAAAGCTCATGAAATCGGCAAAGTAAAATATTTATTACAAGGGACCCTCTATCCTGATGTAATAGAGAGCATTTCCTTAAAGGGACCTTCTTCAACAATTAAGTCTCATCATAATGTGGGCGGATTGCCTGAGGAAATGAATTTGAAAGTACTAGAGCCTTTAAAATATCTGTTTAAAGATGAAGTAAGAAAAGTAGCGAAAAAATTAAAATTTCCAGAAGAGGTATTATGGAGACAACCCTTCCCCGGGCCGGGGTTATCTATAAGAGTAATTGGTACGGCAGATAAAGAAAAACTAGATATCTTGAGAGATGCAGATGAGATAATCATGCAGGAAATAAAAAAGAACAATCTATATAAAAAGGTCTGGCAATCTTTTGGTATTCTACTTCCGATAAAGACGGTAGGAGTAATGGGAGATATTCGAACCTATGATTTTGTTCTTGCTTTAAGGATTGTGCAAAGTATTGACGGTATGACGGCTGATTGGGCAAAAATATCATATAAGGTATTAGGAGCGATATCCAATAGAATTATCAACGAGGTTAAAGGAATTAATCGCGTAACTTACGATATAAGTTCAAAACCACCTGCAACGATCGAATGGGAATGACATTCGTATATCGCATATCGTATATCGTGAAGAAAATAGAAGTCAGAAGAAGTAGGGGTGTATTACATACGCCCTTTACAAAATAAATAATAAAAACAATCGTATAGAAATAAAGGCAGGGGCTTGATTTATCAAGCCCGCAAAATTCGGGTCGGATAAACCCGACCCCTACATTAAAAGCAATAATTTATACCAAAAAGTTTTGAATTTTGAATTATGGTTTTGTGTTTTTCGCTTAAAGCTTTTTGCTTGACATGGCAAGAAGCTCAGATAATGAATAAATTAAAACATCTAAAAATTATGAAAGGATGATGATTAAAAACAAATGTCCACTTTAGTAGTAGTTGGCTCTCAATGGGGAGACGAAGGAAAAGGCAAAATAACTGATTTGCTTTCCGAGAAAGCAGACATTATTGTCAGGTATCAAGGAGGTTGTAATGCCGGTCATACAGTGGTAAAAGGGGAAAAACAATATATTTTTCATCTTATTCCTTCTGGCATCTTGCATCATGGGGTAAAATGTCTTATCGGTAATGGTGTGGTAATAGATCCGGAATCTTTATTAAAGGAAATAGATAATTTAAAGAAAAAAAATATTGAAATAGGTGACAATTTATACATAGATTTTAAAGCCCATGTTGTCTTACCATGTCACAAGACTTTGGATGAGATGAAAGAAATAAAAAGAGGTAAAGATAAAATAGGTACAACCAAAAGAGGCATTGGTCCTGCTTATGCGGATAAAGTGACCCGCACCGGGATAAGGATGATTGATTTGATAGATGAAAAATCTTTGCCAAAAAAAATAGAGAATAATCTAAACGAAAAGAATATTATTTTTGAAAAATTATACGGTATCAAAATATCTGACAAGGAAAAGAAAGATATTTTAAAAAAATACAAGGAATATGGGCAATTGTTAAAAAAATACATCACAGACGTTTCCTTATACCTGAATCAGGCAATTAATAAAAATAAAAAAATATTATTTGAAGGTGCTCAAGGAACTCTTTTAGATGTTGACCATGGAACCTTCCCGTATGTAACTTCTTCTAATCCGATAGCCGGCGGAGCTTGTATTGGGACAGGGGTAGGTCCTACCAAGATAGACAAAGTTATGGGAATAACTAAAGCCTATACTACCCGAGTAGGAAGAGGGCCTTTCCCTACCGAGCTAGAAGGAGAATTGGGAGAATATATCCGTCAAAAGGGAGGAGAATTTGGTGCAACTACCGGTAGACCCCGAAGATGTGGTTGGTTTGATTCAGTTATAGTAAATTATGCAGTAAGAATTAACGGGATGGATAGCTTGGTTTTAACCAAGATAGATGTTCTAAGTGATTTTGAAAAGATTAGAATATGCACTTCTTATAAATATAACGGTGAAACAGTAAAAGAGTTTCCAGCGAATTTAGAAATTTTACAGAACTGTATTCCGGTATATGAAGAAATGGAAGGGTGGAAAGGAGATATTTCGCGAATAACTAAATTCGCAGATTTTCCTCGGGAATTAAAGGATTATATTAAGCGAATAGAAGAATTGGTAAAAACTAAAGTAGTTATAGTATCTGTAGGCCCCAAAAGAAGCCAAACTATTATTCGGAATAAAGTATTTAAATAAATAAAATAAAGGTTAATTGGTTAAATAGTTACTTGGTTAGCTAGTTAAAATAGTCGTTAGTATAGAAGAAATACAGTAACTGCTAATTTAATTGACAAATCGGGCAATTGGTAGATTAGCAGATTTTAAAGTTTTGAATTTTGAATTATGGTTTTTCACTTTTAGTTTTGAATTTTTATCTGTATAACGATAACTGTAAATTTGCATAAAAACTAATAACTAACTAACCAACTAACTAACAAACTAACTAACTAACTAACCAACCAAATAAAGAGGTGACAACAATGATTGATAGATATTCTTTCCCGGCTATGAAAAATATCTGGGAAGAGAAGAATAAATATAAAACTTGGTTAAAAATAGAACTTTTAGCTTGTGAAGCTTTATTTGAATCGGGAAAAATAGACCTGGAAGCTATTGAAAATATAAGAAGGAATGCCAGATATTCTATAGACCGTATTCGGGAAATTGAAGAAGTGACTCATCACGATGTGCTTGCTTTCACCACTGCCGTCGGAGAAAATTTAGGAGAGTATTCCCGCTATTTTCATCAGGGATTAACTTCTTCTGATGTTTTAGACACTTCCTTGGCATTGATGTTAAGACAATCCAGCGAAATGATCATAGAAGATATTAATAATTTAATAGATACATTAAAAAAAAGAGCTTTAGAGTATAAATATACTCTGATGGTGGGAAGAACACATGGTGTTCATGCCGAACCGATTACCTTTGGTTTTAAAGTGGCTTTATGGTTCTCCGAAATGCAGAGAAATTTAGAAAGAATGAAGAGAGCACAGGAAGAAATAAGCTATGGTAAGATTTCGGGAGCAGTAGGCACTTTTGCCCATATTGACCTTCGCGTCGAAGAATATATTTGTGCGAAATTAGGTTTAACACCAGCTAAGATTTCTAATCAAATTATTCAAAGAGATCGACATGCTCATTATTTGGGCACCTTAGCAGTAATTGCCAGTTCTTTAGAAAAGTTTGCTACTGAAATAAGAGGATTACAAAGGACTGAAATTTATGAAGCAGAAGAAAATTTTTCCGCCGGTCAGAAGGGTTCTTCAGCTATGCCTCACAAAAGGAATCCTATAATTTGTGAGAGAATATGTGGACTTTCCCGAGTAGTTAGAGCTAATGCTATGGCCGCTCTGGAAAATGTAAATCTGTGGCAAGAGAGAGATATTTCTCATTCCTCAGCAGAACGCATTATCCTTCCCGATAGCACAATTCTAATAGATTATATGTTACGAAAATTTACTAATCTTGTTATGAATTTAAATGTATACCCGGAGCGAATGAAAGAAAATCTGAAAAAAACTAAAGGTCTGATCTTTTCTCAAAAGATAATGTTATACCTTACCGATAAGGGTCTATCTCGGGAGGAAGCTTATCGTATGGTGCAAGGAATTTCTATGCGCGTCTGGCAGGGTAAAGCCTATTTCAAAGAACTTTTGTTGGAAGACCCGGAAATATGCCAGTATTTAGCAAAATCTGAGATAGAAGAATGCTTTGATTATAAGACCTATTTAAAAAATATTGACTCAATATTTATCAGAGTATTTGGCCAATAAAATATTATAATTTATTATTTTTTAGGGGAAAAATAGAATAAAAAAACATAAAAAATAACAGGTACAATATGTTTACACCCTCTCTTCATTTTTTATAAAAAATAATAAAAAATATGTTGAAATATATTGATTAATTGCAAAGATTTTGATATATTATCTTTTGTATTTTAATGATTTTTAAAAACTGCGAAATATCGGGAAAATAGATGATATATGCAATCAATTATTTAAAAGGGGGGGGCGATATATCGTCATATATCGCAAAGTTAAGGAATGAACTACTTGGGGAATCATTTATTAGTAGAACTTTATAATTGTAATACCGGCATTATTAACAATGTTGTAAAAATAGAAGAATTACTGTTAGAAGCAGTTAAGATTTCAGGAGCAACCGCTTTAAATTCGACCTTTCATAAATTCTCCCCTCATGGAGTAAGTGGGGTGGTGGTAATTTCCGAATCCCATTTTTCCATTCACACCTGGCCTGAATATGGCTATTGTGCTTTAGATATTTTTACCTGTGGTACTGAAATTAAAAGCGAAAGAGCATTGGATTTTCTGAAAAAAAAATTCGAAGCGGATTCAATTTCAGTTACAGAAGTAAAAAGAGGTATTTTGGATTTTCCAGTAAAGCTTTTACACAAACCGGAGGTATCTGAAAAATGCGCAATATAAAGAAAGAATTTTACGACACCAACGCCTGGGGATTATTAACCAGTGTAGATCTTTATGCATGCAATCCTGAGACCATAAGAGACGCTGTAGCAATAAAAAGGTATGTTGATGAACTTTGTGAATTAATAAAAATGAAACAATTCGGTGAAACTCAAATTGTAAATTTTGGCGAAGATGAGAAAGTTGCGGGGTACTCCATGGTTCAATTGATTGAAACTTCTTTGATTTCAGGACATTTTGCCAATAAGAGCAATAGTGTCTACATAGACATATTCAGCTGTAAATATTATGAGCCGTCAGTGGTAGTAGAATTTACCAAGAAATTTTTCGAAGCAAAAGAAATTAAAATGAATTATATTTTGAGGAGCTAATAGATTTGAATAATAAAGAAATATGGATAGAAGAGAAATTAGAGATTAAAAACGGAAGAGCTTTGAAGATAAAGATTTCAAAATCTCTCGAAGAAATAAAATCAAAATTTCAAGAGATTGAAGTAGTAGAAAGCGAGCCTTTTGGAAAAATTCTGCTTATCGATGGAGTAATTATGCTTACGGAAGCAGATGAATTCTGTTACCACGAAATGATTACCCATGTTCCCTTGTGTGTGCATACAAAAGCTCAAAGAGTTCTGGTAATTGGAGGAGGAGATGGAGGCACAGTAAGGGAAATATTAAAACATGATAACGTTAAAGAGGTAGATGTCTGTGAGATTGATGAAAAAGTAATAGAGATTTCCAGGAGGCATTTTCCTTATTTAGCTGATAGTTTCGATGACCCTAAGGTAACAATATATTGTGAAGACGGTAATAAGTTCATAAAAACCCATAAAGATGAATATGATATAATTATCGTCGATTCTTCTGATCCTATAGGCCCTGCCGAAGTGCTATTCAGAAGAGAATTTTACGAAGCGATGTATCAAGCATTAAAAGATGATGGAATTGTTATTACACAGGCAGAGTCATTCTTCTATCATCAAGAAATAATTAAATCACTATTTTCTTTTATAAAAGAAATATATGCTATACCAGAATATTATTATACTTTAGTGCCTACATACCCCAGTGGGGTAATCGGCTTTACTTTTTGTTCCAAGAGGTACCATCCTATAAATGATTTTAACGAAACAGAAGCTTTTAAGCTAACTAATTTAAGGTATTGCAATAAAGATGTGCATAGAGCATCTTTTGCTCTCCCAACCTTTGCTCAAGCCTATACGTATCAGCCCTGTAAATTTTATTAAAGTTAGCGAGTTACTATATAAAACATCATGTGTAGCATTGCTTTTAATGGAAAGAAAAAGAGGTATCAGATGATCGATCAGCCGATTGGTTTTTTAGATTCCGGGTTGGGTGGTTTGTCGGTAGTAAAAGAAGTTAAAAAACTACTTCCCCGGGAAAATATAGAATATTTCGCAGATAACCAGCGTCAACCCTATGGTGAAAAAAGTCAAGATGAACTTATAGATTATACTCTACAAATAATTAATTTTCTTGTAAAGAAAAAAATTAAGGTTTGTGTTATAGCATGCAATACAGCCACCGCGGCCAGTATTAATATAGTAAGAGAATATTTTTCTATTCCTATAATCGGAGTTATCCAACCAGCAGTACAGGATGCCATAAAGAAGACTTCAAATAGAAGGATTGGAATAATTGCCACAGAATTTACCACCAAAAACGGAGCATATCCCAAAGAAATTGGAAGTATTTCCCCGGAAATAAAAGTTTTCTCTAATTTTTGTCCTGAATTTGTGCCTATAGTTGAAGCTGGTGAATTTACAACACCAGAAACCTACGAAACTGCCTTGAGATATTTAAGACCTTTAAAAGATGCTCAAATTGACACTCTGATATTAGGCTGTACACACTATTCATTTTTAAAAAAGGTAATATCAGAAATTATGGGTCCAGAAGTAATGTTAATCGATCCAGCTGTTAGCACCTCTTTAACTTTAAAAAAAGTTCTCTTCCGAAAAGGAATCATTAGAGAAGAAAATAAAGGCATAGAAAATTATTATACTACCAGCTCCCCGGAAAAAGTAGGAAAAATTGCTAAAATCATTCTCGGTAGCGCTGATTTCAAAATACAAAAAGTAAAGTTAGAAAAATTGCAACAAAATATTTAATTAGCATTTACTGTCGAAACATTATGCTAAACATTGGTAGTTTATTATAATTTCTGACTTCCGGTTTCTTCTGCTGACTTGTCCCTCTTATTTTTTGCTATATACCTGTTATTATCTTATTCTGGATTTTGCAAAAGATACGAATTAATATATGTAATTATTGTAAAAATGTGTTACACTATTTTTAGGGTAATCTTATAGAGGGGGGATTAAAATGAGAGCTGAAAAAATCTGGGTGAATGGAAAGTTTATTGATTGGGATAAGGCTCAAGTCCATGTGTGTACCCACGCTCTTCACTATGGAAGCGGAATATTTGAAGGCATAAGAGCTTACGAAACCGAAAATGGAACAGCAGTTTTTAGATTGAAAGAACACATCGAACGCTTATTTAATTCAGCAAAAATATTAAAAATGGATGTTCCCTATAGTGAAAAAGAGTTCAGACAGGTGGTTAAAGATACCATCAAAGTCAATAAATTAAAAAGTTGCTATATAAGGCCTTTAGTATACCGCGGGTACAATGATTTATCATTAAATCCTTTCAATTGCCCGGTTAACTGCGCTATAGCAGTTTGGGAATGGGGTGCGTATTTAGGCGAAGAAGCTTTAGTTCAGGGGATTAGAACAAAAATTTCCAGTTATGCGCGAAGTTATATAAATTCGACATCTCAAAAAGCTAAAATTTGTGGGAATTACATTAATTCTATTTTTGCCAAGATGGAAGCTGTTGAAGCTGGGGTTGATGAGGCGATACTGTTAGATACTAGAGGCTTTGTAACCGAAGGTTTAGGGGAAAATTTGTTCTGGATAAGAAATGGAATAATTTATACCACTCCTACTTCCACAGTTTTAGAAGGAATTACTCGTGATTCCGTAATAAAAATTGCTGAAGATATGGGTTATCAGGTTAAAGAGAAATATATCTGTCGAGATGAGCTTTATATATCGGATGAAGTATTTTTCTCTGGTACCGCTGCTGAAGTTACTCCTATTAAAGAGATTGATAATTACCAGATTGGCGAAGGAAAACGTGGACCGGTAACTGAAAATATTCAAAAGAAGTTCTTCGATATCGCCAAGGGAAAAGAAGAAAAATATTTAAAGTGGCTTGATTATATCTAAAAGTGAAATAAAAGTGTTTGATTCAAAAGTTTCACCTTTGCCAAAAAATAAGAGTAAAGTTTACTTTATGGATAAAGTAAACTGAGTCGGATAAATCCGAGGGAGCGTATTCTCCCACTTAAGAATATGAAAGAAAATCGCTTTGTAGTTTATAAATTGCACAAATTAGCAATTTTGCTCAGGATTTTAGGCCTTGATGTCCTGTATTTTCAAAATGAGGATTATATATCAGTTATTAATCTAACAAAAAGAGAGTATAGAATTTTGTTATCCAGGGTAAAGTTTTTAAGAAAATTACCCTGGATTTTTTATCTTAATCAAGATGATCTTGACGGGCAATTAAAACAGATTGTAAAAGAACTGGGATTGAAAGTAGAGAAAGAAAACCTGTTTAAAAGGTGTTCGAATTGCAATAATCTCTTACAAGAAGTCCGGGAAGAGGAAGTTAAGAGGGAGATTCCACAAGATGTTTACGGGAGAAATTATTGGTTTAGAAGATGTCTTAATTGCGGAAAAATTTTCTGGAACGGGAATCATATGCCAACTATAAAGGAAAAAATTATGAAAATCGGAGTTATAGAAGAATAAAATGAAGATATTAGATAGTTTAAATTCGAGACAGCAAGAAGCAGTCAAAGTCAAAGAAGCTCCAATATTAGTTATTGCCGGAGCGGGCAGTGGAAAAACAAAAGTACTGACTCATAGGATTGCTTATTTAATTTTCCAAAAGAATATAAATCCAAGCAATATATTAGCTGTTACTTTTACCAATAAAGCTGCTCAAGAGATGAAAGATAGGATTGAACTTATAAGTAAGAATATTTCCGATAGAAATGTAATCAAAGGTTTATGGATGGGTACCTTTCATTCTATCTGTGCACGGATTCTACGTCAGGAGATAGTTGTCCTGGGTTACGATAAAAATTTTGTTATTTATGATAAAGGTGATCAACTTAGCATGATAAGAAGATGTCTTAAGGCCCTTGATTTAGATAATAAAAAATACAGCCCTAATATTATTTCATCTATAATAGATAGAGCCAAGAATAATTTAGAAGATCCGGAATTATTTGAAAATAATGCTCTAAACTACTTTAAAAAGATTATAGCCAAGGTGTACGTACAATATCAGAAAGAATTATTTGAAAATAACGCTCTAGATTTTGGCGACCTAATTTTACTAACTGTAAAACTACTTAGAGAAAGACCCGAAATTTTAGAAAATTATCAGGACAGATTTAAATATATTTTGATAGATGAATATCAAGATATAAATATTGCCCAGTATCGATTAGTAAAACTACTTTCGGAAAAATATAATAATTTATTTGTAGTAGGTGATCCTGATCAGAGTATTTATAAATTTAGAGGAGCTGATTTAAGTAATATTTTAAGATTTGAACATGATTTTCCTCATAGCAAAGTAATTAAGCTGGAACAAAATTATCGATCTACTAATGTGATATTGGAGGGAGCTACAAATCTGATAAAATATAACAGGAATCGTAAAGAAAAAGAACTGTGGACTGATAAAAAGGGCGGAGAGAAAATAAAATGCTATGAAGCAGTAAGTGCCCTCGATGAAGCAGTATTTACCAGTAGGGAAATAATTAAATTAAACAAGAAAGAAGATAAAGCTTTTAAAGATTTTGCCATCCTATATAGAACTAATGCCCAATCGAGAGCTTTTGAAGAGATTTTTAATAAACAGGGTATTCCTTTTCGGGTAGTCGGAGGTTTGAGGTTTTATGAGAGAAAAGAAGTAAAAGATATTTTGGCTTACTTGAGATTTATTCATGATCAAAAAGACGGTGTAAGTTTTATAAGGATTATAAATAATACTAAATTAGGTATTGGCAAGATTACTTTAAACAAAATAACAGAATTTGCCAAAAAAAATAATCTAAATTTTCACCAGGCTTTAAAACAAGTACTAAGGACAATAAAAATATCTACTGACAGGAAAGATGTAATAAGTAAATTCACTTCCCTGATTGATGAGCTAGATAAAAAGAAAAAAGAAATCAAGGGTAGCGAATTGCTTATAGAGCTAATAAGAAAAATCAATTTTTATGAGGAATTAAAAAAAGAGGGGGAATTCATAGCTCAGGGTAAAATGGAAAATATAAAAGAATTAATTTTTGCAATGCAGGAATTCGAAGAGAGCAATCAAGATGAATCCCTAACCGCCTTTTTGGAATACGTTGCTTTAATTACTGATATTGACCTTTTTAAGGGAGAAGAAGACGTAGTTAAAGTTATGACCTTGCACAGCGCTAAAGGCCTGGAATTTCCGGTAGTTTTTATTACCGGATTCGAGGAAGGCATATTCCCTCATTCTCGTTCTATAAATAATGGAGAGGAATTAGAAGAAGAAAGAAGATTATGTTATGTGGGAATGACCAGGGCTAAAGAAAGGTTGTATCTGACTTATGCTTGGAGAAGAAGTTTAAATGGTAATACTTTATTCAACAGTGTTTCACGGTTTATTTCAGAGATCCCAAAGCATCTTAAAGAAAAAGTAGATATACAAAAAATAGAAGAAATACCATCTGTTGATAGCGAAAGGGGAAGAATTGAAATTGCAGTGGGAGATAAAGTAAAACATGTGGATTGGGGAATAGGGGTAATATTGAATAAAATTGATACCGAAAATGATATTTTTATAACAGTAGATTTTGAAAGAGTGGGATTGAAAAAGTTATCGGTGAATTTTGCACCGTTGGAGAAAGTATAGCGTAAAGCGTACAGCGTGTAGCCTATAGGACAAATCATTGCTACGAAACTAAAAAACTAAACGAAAAGCGCAAAATCATAATTCAAAATTTAAAATTAATTGAAAAATGTCATCCTTGTCCTATTGGATGTCATTTCCGCATACACTTCTATTAATGTAAACTACAGCAGGAAGCTATCTTTTTTATTCATTTATCTCTGTTTATGATTCTTTATAGTGGCCGATGCACCGTTCTCAATATCCAATGTAAGATTACTAAAAAAATGGGGTGAATAAATTCACCCCATTGTATGATAATATTATTTTATGCTGATTCTACGTTGAACGCTAATTGTAATTTTTGCACTATACGCTAAACGCTCTGAGCTCTACGCTATTTTTATTGTAAGGCTTCTTCGTTTATTTCGATTTCTACTTTATCTTTTAATCCTTTTAATAGATCATCAAAAGCTTCTTTCTGTTTGGTAGGCAACACGGTTTGAATGATTTCTTCTTTAACCTCTTCCAGGGTTTTAACGATTTCTGGTTTCTTGTCAGCAATTTTTAGAATATGAAAGCCAAAATCTGTTTTAACTACTCCGCTCAATTCTTCCACTTCTAAGGCGAAGATTACCTCTTCAATTTCTGGAATTATTGTACCTTTAGCCACGTATCCTAAATCTCCACCCTGGGCAGCACTGGGGCCGGTAGATTTTTCTATAGCGATTCCGCTAAAATCTTCTCCAGCCTTCAATTGCTCCAGAATATCTTGGGCCTCTTCTTCGCTTTCTACTAAAATATTTAATAAATGGATTTGTTCTTTTTCGGTGAAATTAAGCTTGTTTTGTTCATAGTATTCCAAAACCTCTTCATCGGTAACATCTACTTTATCTAATATTTCTTTTTCAATTAAGGCTTGAACCAGTATTTGTTCGGTCATTTTCTTAATCTGTTCTAATACATTATTATCCTCTTCTAAGCCTAAAATGATTGCCTCTTGAATTAACAGTTTTTCTGATATCATCTGGTCGAGTAACATGTTCTTGTCAAGTTGGAATTTATATTCTTCCGGTAATTGTTCCCATAATTGGTTAAATTCACCAAGAGTAATAGTTTGTCCGTCAAAAGAAGCTAATATTGTCTCGGGAGGCAAGGTAGCTTCAATATCTTCTGTAATTACTTCGGTAGCAGATGTCCCTTCATCAGCGAAAATTGAAAAAGGATTGAAAATAAGAAAAACTAAAAGGCAGAAAGTTAAAATAGTTACAGCTCTAAAAATGTTTACAGGTTTATTCATTAAAAAACTCCTTCCAAATTATATATTTGAATTGCAATATGTAAATAAAAGTCTATCATTTTTTAAAATCAAAGTAAAGCTAATTTTAAAAGCGGTTGCATTTGAAAAACCTTTTTTAAAATGATACACTTTATAAGCAAAATAAATAACAAGTCTGTAAAGATTAAAATAATAAAAAAGGAAAAATATGTTAAAAAAATTTATATCTTACTATAAACCATACTGGAAACTATTTGTATTGGATATGAGTTGTGCTTTTCTAATAGCAGCAATTGATTTGCTTTTTCCTTTGATTACCAGGCAATTTATTAATGATATTATACCCAATGGTAAATTAAGAATATTTTACATATTTATTATAGCCCTGTTGATACTTGCTGTAATCAGGGCAGTTCTAAATTATATTATAGATTACTGGGGTCATATGGTGGGAACCAGAATGGAACGGGATATGAGAAGAGATCTCTTTGAACATTTACAAACCCTATCTTTTGATTATTTTGATAATATAAAAACCGGACATATAATGTCTCGAATAGTAAACGATTTAAGGGAAATCTCTGAATTAGCCCATCACGGACCGGAAGACTTATTTCTATCTCTGGTAATGCTTGTGGGTTCATTTATTATTCTTACAATTATAGAATGGAGACTCACTTTAATCATCTATAGTTTTTTACCTTTGTTAATTTGGTATGCGGTTTTCAAAAGAAAAAAAATGACCAGTGCTTTTAGATCAGTTCGAAAAAGAATAGCCAGCGTGAATGCACAATTAGAAAACAGTATATCTGGCATAAGGGTAGCAAAATCATTTACCAACGAAGAGTACGAAATTGAAAAATTTAACGAGGGAAATAGAGAGTTTAATAGTTCGAGGGAGCTTGCTTACAAAGCAATGGCAGAATTCTTTACCGGAATATTCTTTTTATCAAATATCTTAAATATAAGTGCATTAAGTGTTGGTGGATTTTTTGTATATCGGGGATATATAAATATTGGGGATCTGGTTGCTTATCTTTTGTATATAAATTTCTTCCTTCAACCGATTAGAAAACTCACCAACTTCACCCAGCAATTTCAAGATGGTATGACCGGTTTTGAGCGATTTGTGGAAATTATGAAAGTGAAAGCTTCCATATTAGATAAAGAAAACGCTGTTACTTTAAAAGAAATAAAAGGAAAGATTGAGTTCAAAGATGTTGCTTTTAAATACAGTGAAGAAAAATTTGTTTTATCGAATATAAATCTTACCATAATGCCGGGTGAAACAATGGCATTAGTAGGTCCGTCTGGTGGTGGGAAAACTACTCTATGCCAGTTAATCCCCAGATTTTACGAAGTTACCGATGGTGAAATATTATTTGATGATACTAATATTAAAAATATAAAAATAAAATTTCTTAGGGAGAACATTGGCGTGGTTCAGCAGGACATATTTTTGTTTACCGGTACAATTAAGGAAAATATATTATATGGAAAACCCGATGCTGAAGATACAGAAGTGATAAAAGCAGCTGAGGATGCCAACATTCATGATTTTATAATGAGCTTACCGGAAAGATATGATAGTTATATTGGAGAAAAGGGGATAAAACTTTCAGGTGGTCAAAAACAGAGAATATCTCTCGCCAGGGCATTTTTAAAAAATCCTGCTATCCTTATACTTGATGAAGCTACATCGGCTTTAGATAGTGAAGCAGAAATTATAATACAAAAAGCATTAGAAAAGCTGACCATTGGCAGAACGGTACTGGTAATTGCCCACAGGCTTTCTACTATCAAAAATGCTAACCAGATAGTGGTTTTAACCGATGAGGGGATTAAAGAGAAGGGTAATCATGATGAACTTATTGCCAAGGATGGATTATATACCAAGCTTTACAACGCTCAATTCAGAGGTTTTATTCCGGATGAAATAGAGTGATATATTTTGTTTCCGGATCTTTCTTTCACTTTACGCAATACGCAATACGAACAACATGGTTGTGTTTTTATAAGCTTTTAGTATATACTTAATTGTATTATAATATAATATCAGAGATTTTTTAAAAAACTGTTATTGGCAGATCTATTAGAGGAAAAAAATGGTATATAATTCTGATAACCATAATGATATTATAAAAAAAATAGAAGAATTAAGAGAAAAGATTAGTTACCATAATCACCGCTATTATGTATTAGATGATCCAATTCTATCTGACTCCGAATATGACCAATTAATGAAAGAATTGACAGATTGGGAAACGAGATATCCACAGTATATTTCCCCTTCTTCTCCCACTCAGAGAGTGGGAATAGAACCAGTTTCGGAATTTACCACGGTAAAGCATATTGCTCCCATGCTAAGTCTGTCGAATGCCTTTTCAACTGAAGAACTGCGAGCTTTTAATCAGAGGATAAAAAAACTAATTCCTCAAGAGAAATTAGAATATGTAGTGGAGCCAAAGATTGACGGTTTGGCTGTTGCTTTGCTTTTCGAAAACGGTATATTCGTAAGAGGGGCAACTCGTGGAGATGGAGTAAACGGAGAAGAAATAACTTCTAATATTAGAACCATTAAAACTATTCCCTTAAAATTGTATGGAGAAAATATACTACCCCGTATCGAGGTATACGGTGAAGTATATATGAAGAAGAGTGATTTTAAAAAATTAAACAAAGAGAGAATAGAAAACAGAGAAAACCCATTTGCTAATCCACGGAATGCAGCAGCTGGTTCAGCAAGACAACTTGACCCTCGAATCACGGCTCAAAGACGTTTAGATACTTTTATTTATAGAGCAACTTTTCCCGAGGGGAAAAAATTCAATACTCATATGGAAGTTTTGAATTATTTAGAGAAAATTGGATTTAAGGTAAATCCTCATATCAAACTCTGTCAGGATATAGAGGAAGCTATAGATTACTGCCAGAAATGGATAGAAAAAAAAGAAGAATTGGACTACGAGATTGATGGGATGGTAATAAAGGTTAATTCTTTAAGGATGAGAGAAGAATCGGGGTCAACCACTAGAAGCCCACGCTGGGCTATTGCCTATAAATATCCTGCCCAACAAGCGACCACAAAAGTTCAGGATATTATCGTTCAGGTAGGAAGAACAGGAGCACTTACCCCGGTCGCTGTACTTTATCCGGTTAAGATATCCGGTTCAGTAGTGCAGAGAGCAACTCTGCATAATGAAGACGAAATTAAGAGAAAAGATGTTCGGATTGGAGATGTTGTCTTAATTCAAAAAGCCGGAGAAGTTATTCCGGAAGTAGTAAAGGTAATAAAAGAGAAGAGAGTTGGTAAGGAAACGGAGTTTGTTATACCCACTCAATGTCCAGTGTGCGGAGCAAAGGTGTTCAGGCCGGAAGGTGAAGTAGCTTCCCGATGTAATAGCCTTACCTGTTCGGCACAAACAAAGGAAAGAATAAGGCATTTTGCCTCACGGGATGCTATGGATATCGAGGGATTAGGTCCGGCTATCATTAATCAATTAGTAGAAAAAGGTCTAATTAAAGATATTTCGGATCTATATTTTTTAAAAAGAGATAACTTAATCTCTCTCGAACGGATGGCAGAGAAATCTGCAGATAATTTATTAGATGCTATTGAAAAGAGCAAGAAAAAATCTTTAACCAACTTAATATATGGTTTAGGGATACGTTATACGGGAGTTCATACCTCGGAAGTTATTACCAGATACTACCCCACTTTATATGAATTTAAAAAAGCCAACTTGGAAGAATTGATCAAGATTAATGAAATTGGCCCCAAGATTGCAGAAAGTATAATTCTTTTTTTTAAGGAAAAGGAAAATTTAAATATTATTGAAAGATTAAGAAGTGCTGGTTTGAATTTTGGTCAAGAAGAAGGAAAGATGAGTCAAGAAAAAGGAGTTCAGATATTAGCCGGAAAGCAATTTGTTTTAACCGGAACATTAAAGGATTTTTCTCGTACTCAGGCAAAAGAAATAATCGATAAATTAGGAGGCCGAGTTACCGGTAGTGCAAGCAAAAAAACCGATTATGTTGTCGCCGGTGAGGATCCGGGGTCAAAATACCAAAAAGCCCAAGAATTAGCCATAACCATAATTAATGAAGAGGAATTCAAGAAATTAATTAATAAAAACAGCTAGTTAGTTACCTGGTTACTTGGTTGGCTAGTTATCAAATTTGTAGTTTTTTTATTAAACCAATTAACTATTTAACCAACTAACCAGTTAAGTAAATTCATGGAGGTTGTTAATATGACTGAAAAGATAATTACTAAAAACGAAGTAGAATATGTCGCTAAATTAGCTAAATTAGAATTTAATGAAGAAGAAAAAGAGGAATTTACTTCTCAGTTAAATTCAATTTTAGATTATTTTAAGAAGTTAAATGAACTTGATACTGAAAAGGTTGAGCCTACCGCTTATGTTGTCTCCATGGCCAATCTGCTGAATGAAGATGAAATTAAACCTTCTTTGTCTCAAGAGGAAGTCCTTGCCAATAATAAGTATGTTAAAAAAGGCTATTTCAAAGTTCCTAAAATCATGTAATAGAAGAATATCATAAAGTGAAAAGCTAAAAGCGCAAAACGGAATTCGTATCTCGTATCTCGTGAATCGTATATCGTAAATAAAATAGAAGCTAGAAGACAGAATCCAGGAGTCAGAAGATTATTAGTGAATAGTG
>RRYU01019880.1_pt1 | contig 44738 bp, 43 predicted proteins | sample 2162651 | NCBI WGS metagenome assembly RRYU01 (sample SAMN10267283, study PRJNA491782) | microbial mat metagenome | isolation source: biomat in the production well | place: Japan: Minami-Kanto gas field, natural gas well KTG3 | collected 2017-06
GGGGGGTTGCTGGGTTTTCTCGGTGCGGACTTCGATCTGAGGGAGCTGCCCCTGACCCGCGAGCTCTATACGCAGCCTGATCAGTGGATCCAGCTCAAGGGCGATCCGGCGATCCGTGGCGGTCTCTTCGACCAACAGCGGGTCGAGAGTCTGATGGATCGTCGTATCGACGAGGTCTTGGATCTGATCGTCGAGCTGATCGCAGCGCATGGTGTCTTTCACGGCAAGCTGCATTTCTCCAGCTCCCGCGCCACCCTCTGGCTCGTGGACGACCCCTTCCGGTTTCGGATCCTCGACTACGAGGATCTCGCCGACCCGGGGATCTGTCTCGCCTATCCTCAGAGACCCTATCCCGCAGACGCCGCGCTTCCGCTGGACCGAGTCGGCGAGGTCTTTCGCACCTTCAAGGCCCTGCGCTTCATGGACGAGAACATCTATCTGCGCTCGGGGTCGCTCAATATCTACAACGGCATCGTGGGGCTGAATTTCTCGTGCGACGGGTCGCACTACATGCCTTGGGATGACTTCCTGCACAAGAGCCTTGATTTCTGGATCGGGACGGGCGAGACCTGTGCCCTTGATGACTTGACCTGATCAACGGCCGAGGCCGAAAGCGATGGCATCGTGCTCTTGCCCGGTGACCTTATCGATACCGGATCCGCTTGCCACTGTCTGATCTCTGCTTCAACCCCGGCGTCACCTGGAGGCTTCGGATGCCGACGGGTTCTCCTGGATCTCCCGAATCCGATCGAGCAGATCGAAAGTGATGGCCCCGGTGGGCTTCATGCCGCGGTCGGCCTGGAAGTCTCTGATCGCGCTGCGGGTCCGGGGACCGATGAGCCCATCGGTCGGCCCGGCGTCGAAACCGAGCGCCTTGAGATGTGTCTGGATCAGCAGGACCAGCTCGTTCGAGAGTGGTGGGGCATCAAGGCGCTGCGGTATCCCTGCGATGATGGCGCAGTGCGCCAGCGCGACTTCGCGATCGCTTGCCTCATGGCGGAAGACGTAAGGCTGATCCGGATCACAGACCGGACCCTCAAGCGCAGCTTCCGGCTCGGCCGGGGCTCTGACGGGCTCGATCGGACCTGGCGTGGTGTCTGAGGGCTCGGGCGGCGTCTCGACAGTCGCTGCCGGTTGGACCCTGCCGTCGACCTCGTCCTCCGGGGTCGCACTGGTCGGGGCGTCGGGCACCGGCAGCCTCGTCTCCTCCATCGTCTGCTGGGCGTCCAGGACCGCAGGATCCGGCTGCAGGATCTCGTCGATCTGATCCAGCTCCTGGATCCCAAGCGGCGGTGTGGTGAGCATCTGGGTCGGAACCATCATGGCCAACCCGACCAAGCCCGCCGTGATGCCGAGCCAGAGTCCGCCGGCCAGGGGCCAGGAGGTCAAGCGACGGTCCAGATCGAGGATCGGCCGGCGCGTCCGTTCACTCAGATGTCCCCCAACCCTGGCCCTCAGGCGAGCACTCGCGAGGCCGTAGGCGCGGACCGACCATCGGACGCCGAGATGCCCTGCGAGCAGGACCGGGCGGACCAGCCCGAGCAGATCACCGGGTTCGATCTTGTCGACGAGAGGTGCGACCGCCGCAGGCCGACGAATGGCAATGAGGATCACAGGCAGGGCGAGCAGGATGGCCAGGCCGATCAACCCGGCATCGGTCACCCAGGCATCGGGCGATCCAAGCACCATCGGATAGAGGACGACGAGCCCGATCAGCGGGACCCAACCCACCGCCGCCCAGTTGACCTTCACGACTGAACCGCGCTCCGGGTGACCCGCTTGGTTCTGATCAACGCTGGGCCTGGTCGCAAACGACGCCCACTGCGCCGCGCGGTTCGGAACGAACATGATCTTTGAAGCGCGCCCTCCACCTGACTCCTGTTTCGCGATCCGCTCAGGGTCTGCGAGAACGCTTCGCTCTCCGGGATGGGCGCGCTTCAAATGCCACATGCTCCATATGAAGCGTGCCATCATGAAGGCGGTCGCCATGGTCGTCAGGGCGATCGCGACCTTCAACCAGGCCCAATCGATCTCGGCGAAAACCGGCTTGATCCCATACTTGGCCACCGCCCCGCCGGTCAGCGGCACGGCGGCCATGGAGAGCGCGAGCAGCAGGAGTCCGCTGAAGACCAATCCTTGTGCGCCGGCGGACTTACGCAGACCGACCCCCAGAAAGAGACCGCCCTTGGCGAGTGCATGGTGCCCCGCATAGAGTGCAAGACCCATTGCGGCCGCGGGCGCCACGCCGGGCTCGAGCAGCATCAACCCGAGGACGATCACCATCAGGCCCATCTTGCTGACGCTCGAGTAGGCGAGCAGGACCTTGGGGTTGGATTGCACCAGACCGATGGGGACGGCAAACAAGGCCGTGGCAAGACCGGCGAAGACGAACAGCAGACCCCATCCAGGCAGGGCGATCTCGCCGATCGGCAGGAAGCGAAGCCAGCCGAGCAGCGCCACCTTGATCATGGCTCCGCTCAGGACGGCGCTGGCCGGGATGGGCGCCGCCGGATGGGCAAGCGGCAGCCAGACATGCAGCGGGACCAGCCCGGCCTTGACCGCGAGGCCCAGGATCAGGAGTCCGATCGTGAGCTCATCCAGCTCGACCAGGTCATCGGGTGTCGGCTGGATCGAGCCGGTCGTGGACGCGATCATCACCAGGGCCACGAAGAGCGTCACTTCGGCGGCCAGGGTGAGGACCAGATAGACCTTGCCGGCTCGTAAAGCCACCGGATCGCCCTGGTGGATCACCAGGCCATAGGACGAGATCCCCATGAGCGCAAAGCCGACGTAAAAGCTCACCAGATCCTGACCCGTGATGAGCCAGAGGTTTCCGGCCATCGCCAGCAGAAAGAAGGTGTTGAAGCGCCCGACATGTTGCGTCCTGCGCATGCTGGCCGCGGCATAGATGCCGGCGGCGAGCCACAGGATCGAGGTGAACAGCAGAAAGATCCGCCCGGTCTCATCGAGACCGAAGGTGGCGCCGATCAACAGCCAGTCGAGCTCGAGTCGGGTGTCCGTCGGGATCAGGAGCGCTGCACAGAGCGCGGGTGCTGCGCCGACCCCCGGCGTCCACCAGAGGCGAGGGTGCCTCGCCCCGGCTGCCAGGATCAGGGGAAAGACCCAGGCGACGACCAGGAGGCTGCTCATGGCCCCGAGCGGATGAGTGCCGCGAGGATCAGGAGACCCATGAGGATGCCGAGCCAGAGCAGGCCGGCGGTTGGCCAGGCCCGCATGAGACGTTCCGGATCCTGGCTTGGCGGGTCCAACCGGTCGATTCGAGCACCGATGCGGGACTTGGCGCCTTGCAAGACGAGATCCGAGCCTCGCAAAAGCTGACGTAAGAGCCAAAGTAGACTGATCCTGATCGGACGCAGCAGGACCAGGAGGTCACCGGGTGGCACCATCCCCTCGAGCGGGCGAAGCACGGCCGGCCGCCGGCGTGCGACCAGCAGAAGGGGCATGGCCATCAGGAGTGCGATCGACATCAGGGTCGTGTTGGTCACCCAGGCGTCGGGGCCGCCGAGTGCAAAGGGCAGCAGGGCAACCAGCACCACCAGGATCGCCCATGCAGCGGTCGCCCGGGCCATGCCCGCCCCGCCCGCCCTCGACCAATCGAGACCTGCACCGGGCGGCCTGGGCTGGCGACTGACCGCGTGGATGAACCGCAGCATCAGGAGGGCGGTGAGGAGGGTCACCAGGGCCATCGCCGGATTCAGCCACGCCCAGTCGGTCGGCTCCAGGATCGGCTTGATCGCGAATTTGGCGAGCGCCCCGCTGGTCAAGGGTGCGCCGGCCATCGCGAGTGCGAGCAGGATCAGACCGCCCAGGATCCATCCTTGAAGGGTGCCCTGCCGGGTGCTCCATCCACGGAGTCCGACTCCAAGAAAGAGTGCGCCCTTGACCAGGGCGTGATGCGCGGCATAGAGGACCAGGCCTGCGATCCCGATGGGCGCCAATGCCGGCTCGATCAGGATGAGTCCCAGGACCAGCACGAAGAGTCCGGCCTTGCCGATGCTGGAATAGGCGAGCAGTGTCCTTGGATCCGATTGAAGGAGACCGACCGGCAGCGCATAGAGGAGGGTTGCCATGCCGAGGAAGACCATGAAGCTCCCCCATTCGGGCGAAGCGACCTCGCCGAGTGGCAGGAAACGCAACCAGCCGAGCAGCGCGACCTTGCTCATCGCCCCGCTGAGCACTGCGGCGGCCGCGACCGGGGCGGCCGGATAGGCCAGCGGGACCCAGACATGTAGAGGCACCAGACCGGCCTTGATCCCGAGACCCAGGATCAGGAGCGCGATGGCGGTCCCCTGGAGGTCTGCCAGGTCCTCGGGCTCGGGAAGGAGCCCGCCGATCTGGCTCGCGATCAAGACTAAGGCGAGGAAGAGCGCCAGCTCGCCGACGAGGGTCAGCGCCAGGTAGACCTTGCCGGCGCGCAGCGCCGCGCGATCTCCGTTGTGGATCACGAGGCCGTAAGAGGCCAGGCCCATCAGGGCGAAGCCGGCGTAGAAGCTGACCAGATCCTGACCGATAATGAGCCAGAGATTGCCCGTCATGGCGAGCAGGAAGAAGACCCTGAAGCGTCCCGCCGCCCCGGTGCCGCGCAGGGCCTGGCTTGCGCTGAAGCCGGCGATGGTCCAGAGGGTGGCGGTGAACAAGAGGAAGATGCGGGCCGTCTCGTCCAGACCCAGTCGAGTCCCGAGCAGGAGCCAGGGCAGATCCAAGCTCTCGCCGATCGGGACCAGCAGTCCTGCGGCAAGTGCCGGAAGGGCGCCGACGGAAGAGGTCCACCAGCTCCACCTGTGGATGGCAAAGGCCGCCAAAACGAGCGGCAGGGCCCCGGTCAGGAGGAGGAGCCAGATCATCGTCCGTATTCCCGTTCGGCGATGAGTGTGGCCCATTCCAGCGGGGTGAAGGGTGCGGCTGCGAAGAGACCGGCGGCCAGTGCCAGTCCGGCCGTGATCACGGGTGGCCAGAGCAAGGCCCCGGCGGTCTCGAGCCTGCCGCTGCTCCGATGCTCATGGGGCCAGCGTTTCGGGGTGGGTCTGAACCAGGCCCTGAACAGGATGGGAAAGAAATAGGCGGCGTTCAGCAGACTGCTGACGACCAGGATGGCGAGCACCCAGCTCGATCCCGCGTCGGCGGCGCCGAGTCCCAGGTACCACTTGGTCACGAAGCCCGCGACCGGTGGGATCCCGATCATCCCGAGCGCGCCGACGGTGAAGGCGAGACTGGTCCAGGGCATGCGCCGGCCGACACCGTCCATCTCGCTGACCTTGTGAATCCCCAAGGTCTCGGCATAGTTCCCCGCGCAGAAGAAGAGTGTGATCTTCATGAGGCCCTGGTGGACCAGGTGGACGACGCCCCCGATGGTTGCGATGGGCCCGAAGATCGAGGCCCCGAGTGCAATATAGGACACCTGACTCACGGTCGAATAGGCCAGCCGTTTCTTGAGACTATCCTGGGAGAGCGCCTTGAGTGAACCGTAGATGATGGTGATGGAGGCCAGGATCCCGAGTGCAAAGAGGAGTCCGTTGGCATGCGCGAACTCAACGCCGTAGACGTCGTAGACCACGCGTACGATGCCGAAGGCCCCGGCCTTGACGACGGCGACCGCGTGCAGGAGGGCACTGACGGGGGCGGGGGCCACCATCGCCTGCGGCAGCCAGCCGTGCAGCGGGACCAGTGCCGCCTTCACTCCGAGTCCGGCCAGCAGCACGAAGAAGATCAGGATCAGCTCGACGCGGATCTCGGGTGCCGAGTTGCCGAGGATCCCACCCTGGGTGAACTCCACCGGTCCGATCAGGGCCTGCAGCCAGATGGCCCCGACCAAGAGCACTGCTCCGCCCCCGACGGTATAGGCCAGATAGACCCGGGCCCCATGGTCGGCATCCGGGGTGCCTCGGTGCGCGACCAGGGGGTAGGTCGCCAGGGTCAGGATCTCGTAGAAGATGACGAAGGTCAGCAGATTGCCCGAGAGGGCGATGCCCACGGTCGCCGAGACACAGATGCTGAAGAACCCGAAGAAGCGACTTCGGTTCGGCGAGTCCTCCAGGTAGCCGATCGCATAGATGGTCGTCACCAACCAGAGGAGCGTGGAGAGCGCGACGAAGAGGACCGAGAGGGCATCTGCACTGAGCACCAGGTCGAGCCCCGGGGCAAGCGTCCAACGGGTCTCGAAGTCCTGGCCGTCATAGACACCCCAGATCATCCAGATCACCAGGCCCAGCTTGACCAGGGCGCCGGCCATGTTCAGGGCCGTCCGCAGTTGGTGACTCTCTTCCTTCAGGAGGAAGATGAGCATGCCGGGCACCAAGGAGCTCAGGACGATCGCGGCGGGCAGCATGACGTCGAAGCTCATCCGGGCAGTCCTCCAGCCAGTCCGAGGTCCAGCTCGTCTCCAAGTCCATCGAGCCCCAGCAGACCCCAGAGCGGCTGAGCAGCGAGTCCGAGCACGAAGGCCGAGATCAGCCCGAGCAGGAGCGCAGGGACCTCGGTCCGGGCGTCGTTGACGAATCGATAGGGTGTCGGCTCACGATTGAAGGCGCGGCCGAGCACCCGGAAGATGTAGGCCGCCGCGAGCAGCGTCCCCGCCATCATGACCGCCACCCACCACCAGTGCCCCAACAGGATGGCCTGCTTGATCATGATCCATTTGGCCACGAAGGTGCCGCTCGGCGGCAGGCCGATGAGTGCGACGCCCGCGAGGCCGATCGTGAAGGTGGCTGCGGGCAACGCCTGTGCGGCCCCTCCCAGGTCGTTGATGCGGTCGTGGCCAGCGGTCTTCTGGACCAAACCGGCGGCCAGGAAAAAACCCGCTTTCGCAAAGCCATGGGTGAGCGCGAGCAGGACGACTGCGGCCAGGAGGTTGTCCCGTAACGGGCCGGGCGGTACCGCTGCCATCAGCGGGAAGGCGAGGAAGAGATAGCCCATCTGCGCCACCGTTGAATAGGCCGCGAGGAGCTTCAGACGTTCCGCGAGCAGTGCGCGCCAGGATCCCCAGATGACGGCGGCGGCGCCGAGGAGCCCGAGCAGGTTTGCAGCAGCGATGGTGGAGATGGGGCCGAAGAGGTCGATCCAGAGGCGCAGGACCAGATAAAAGGCCGCCTTGACCACGAGTGCGGAGAGTGCGGCGCTGACCGGCGCGGGCGCGTTGGCATGGGCCGGCGGCAGCCAGAAATGCATCGGGAAGAGCGCGGCCTTGAGCATCAACCCGCCGATCATGAGAGCCATCGCGGTCCAGGCGACCGGACCGGGTTCGATCGCCTCGGCGACCGATTCGATATCCAGCACACCGTAACCGGCATAGATAAGCGCGACCCCGAGCAGATAGGTCATGGATCCGAGCAGACCGACCAAGAGATAGCGAAGGTTGGCGGCGACCGCCTCGCGTGTCCCGGTCAGTGCGCCCAGGGCCGCAGCCGAGAGGCCGAGCAACTCGAGCATCACATACAGATTGAAGAGATCGGCGGCGAGGAAGAGACCGTTGAGTGCACCCCAGAGCAACAGCCAGAGTGGCCAGAAGTGTCGGCGCATCTCGCTCGAAAAATACCCGCCTGCATAGATACTGACGGCCAGTGCGACGAGATTGGCCATCACCAGCAGCGCGGCCGAGAGCCCGTCGGCCTGCAGGGCGATCCCGAGTGGGGCGCCCCAGCCTCCGAGATCCGCGCGCTGGGTGCCCTCGGTCCAGACCGCCGCGGTGACAGCGAGTGCGGCCGCGACCGTGAGCAGGCTTGCGAGTAGACCGAGCCCGCGCGCGTGCTTCGGTGCCATGGTCACGGCAAGCGCGCCGAGCAACGGCAGGGACACCGCCCAGGCGAGTGCGTCAGTCATCATCGTCGTCGCCCAACCGCTGTCCGAAGGCCAAGGCGAGCGCCGTCGCGCTCACGGCGACGACGATCCCGGTGAGCACCAGTGCGTGGGGTATCGGATCCGGAGGCATGGAGGCGCCACGGTCGGCGATCGCGACCAGCACGTGGAAGACGCCGGCGCCCATGACGTTGATGGCAATCAACTTTCGCAACAGGGGTGCGTGCACCAGAAACGACCAGAGGCCCAGCAGGAACAGGATGATCCCGGAGCCGCCGTAGAGGAGCTGTGTGCTCATGGGTCCTCCGCCGATGGCTGCATGGGGGCCGGGCGTCCGCCGAGGTAGGCGGCGGCGAGTGTCGCGCCGATGGCGAGGGTGGCAGCCGTCTCGATGAGCAGGATGAGCCACTTGGCGTTTCCGGCCGGGTAGGTCAAGAAGCCCTCGCCGGCCAGCATCAGACCCAGACCGACGATCGTAAAGACGAGCACGCCAAGCGCGATGAGGACCCGCAGCAGTGCTTCGCGAGGCAGCCCCGCGGTCTGATGTCCGGCCAGCGCGAGCGTTACGCCGGCCGCACCCAGCAGTGCGCCGCCCTGGAAAGCTCCGCCGGGCGCGTGCCCTCCGACCCAGAGCAGGTAGCCGGCCGAGAGGATGAGAAGCGGGACGAACCAGGCCACCATCCCCTCGAGGACCTCGGCGGCCGGCTGAAAAGCCGGCGCTGCCGGTCCCAACGACCAGATGCCGAGCAGCGCGGCCAGGAGGACGGCCAGCTCCATCAAGGTGTCGTAGGCGCGATAGTTCAGGAGCACCGAGGTCACCGGGTTGGAGACGCCGCTCTCCGGCACCCTCTCCAGGGCGATGTCGGCGAGCCGCTCGCCGACATCGCTCGTGACGGCGTCGAAAAAGGACCAGCCCAACAGACCACTTAGGCCGACCAGGAGCAGTGGGATGGCAACCAGCTGGAAGTGACGGGTCATGGGATCTCCTGAGCGCGGTTCCGGGGGTTGTGATCGGTGGATGCCGGATCGCGAGACATCGGGTTTTGGGGCGCCGAATCCGGAGGCGCGGGCGGCGTCTTCCCGCGGACCGCACGACGCGCTGCGGCGAGCATCAGGGCCCCGCCGAGACCGGCTCCGATCGCGGCTTCTGCCAGGGCGAGATCGGGTGCCCGCAGTCTTGCCCACACCAGTGCCAGCATCAGCCCGAAGGCGATATAGAGGATCACGGCGCGGCGGGGCTCACGGCTGGTCAAGGCCGCCGTGGCGAGGCCGATCAGGGTGAGTGTCAGGAGGGTGTCGAAAAGGGCGAGGAGCTCGTTCATTGGTCGTCCTCGCCGTCTCCGCGCAGTGCGCGCTTCGCGATCAGGTGGGCACCAGTGGCCCCGGCGATGACGACGAAGAGCCAGATCAACGCCAGCTTGATGCCATAGGCGAGATCGGGTGCGAAGGGCATAAGGCCAAGCACGATCAGACCTAAGCCCACGTTGTCGGCCTTCGTCAGGGCATGCAGCCGGCTGAAGCGGTCCGGCAGACGGATCAGGCCGACTGACCCCGCGACGAAAAAGAAGGCCCCTGTGGTCAGGAGGACGCCGGACGCCCAGTGAATCATGTCCATGTCTTCAGTCCCCGGCCTCGTCGATTCGCCGCCGGGTGAAGGCCGTGATGGCCACGGCGGCAAGCAACGAAAAGACCAGCGCGACATCGACCAGGGCCATGACCCCGATCACATGGGCCAGGAGCAGCGTCACACCGATCCCTGAGGTCCCCATCAACTGTGCCGCCATCATGCGATCCGACGCGGTCGGGCCGATGGCGACCCGAATCAGTCCGACCAGGATGCTGGCCATCAGCACGATGGCGATCGCCAAGATATAGGTCGTCATGCGTCGTCCTCGGATCGGTGTCTCGCCGGCTTCTCCCGACGGATTCCGGCGGCCGAGTCCAACGATTCGTTGAAGAGGTCGGCAACCTGCCGCTCGAGCCTTTTCATGCCTCGTTCGATATCGTCACCGACATCCAGCGCATGGACCGTCACCAGATCTCCCTGCAGATCCGCGCTCAAGGTTCCGGGGAGCAGGCTGATGCTGTCGACAAAGACCAGCCTGGCTGCGCCACTTTGCAGCCGCATGCGATAGCTGCGCGTGCCGGGGTCGACACGCGGACGCGGCGTCAGGACACGCGCGGCGACATCGATCCCGCCGCGCAGCGATTCCCAAAGGAAAAAGGGAAGGAACCGAAGCAATCCGCGGATCGATAGGGCTCGACGATTCCGATCGGGTTGCTTCCGATCGGACAGCGCGAGGCTCACCCATGTTGCCGCCAGGATCGCCGGCACACCGATGACCCAAGAGTCGGGATCGGGACCGGCCAGAGCGACCCAGATGAGTGCGAATATGACGCCTCGAAGCACCGCCGCTCCGGGAGCACGGAAGACGCCTTGTCGGTTCATGTCGATGCCATCCAAAAGATTGAAGAGACCCTGTTTCGGTCGTGACGTCGGATGATTCGGGGCTCATGACGGGTTGGTCCGGGCCTGAAGCCACCATCGAAAGGGGGCCATGTCAGAACGTTTCATCGATTCACGTGGGGTGGCTACCGGATCGTTCCAATAGGGATCGAGTCATGTCTCGCACAGCGACAGATAATACGTACAGAAATATCGTGTTTTACGAATAATGAATCACTGAATAGCGTTTGTTCCCGAACTGTTTTTCGTCGAGCGGGTCGAAACCCCTTAGCTGCCAGAAGGTTGGCGGGCGGTCACCTTATCTGCTTCGCACGAGGGTCACGGGTACTCTAGAGCTTTGCTCTTACCTGTTGACGCGAATGCGTGGCCTCCGAAGCCTTGGGATTCGATGGGGTCGACGTTACGTCGGCGACTGAAGGGAGGGGTGTTCGGGATGATGCCGTGCCTCGCAAAGCGCCGCCTGCGCAGACACGACCGTGCTGATCTTGGCGCAACCCTGAAGATCAAGGGGGCCGGACTTGTACATCTGGGATTGGGCATCAAATGAACGGAAACTGGCGACGTAACACACATGGCTCACGTTCGGCGAAACATCCTGACAGGCGTGTTCACCGTGATCCCGATCATGGTGACCATCTTCGTCTTCACTTTTTTCCTGAACCTGCTGTCGGGTATCGGCCGGCCGAAGGTGGTCATTCTCGCCAATGCCGTCCGGCCCGTGTCGGCCGACCTGGCGCGCTGGCTTCTGGACGTCCCCTGGCTGTCGTCGACACTGGCCGTCGTCCTAACGCTCCTCATGCTCTACCTGCTCGGGCTGGCGGTCACGCGGCTCCTCGGGCGGCGAATTCTTCATCGAATCGAGGACGGGTTGAGGCGTGTCCCTTTCGTGTCGACCGTCTATGGGTCGACGAAGAAGCTGGTCGAGGCGTTTCACACGGACGGGATCGAGAAGCCTCAAAAGGTTGTCCTGATCGAGTTTCCGCACAGCGACATGAAGGCGGTCGGGTTTCTCACGCACACCATGACCGACCTCGAGACCGGGCTCGAGCTGGCCGCTGTCTACGTGCCCACGGCGCCCAACCCGACCGGGGGCTACCTGGAGATCGTTCCGCGAGACCGGCTGATCGTCCAGGACTGGACCGTCGACGAGGCGATGACCTTCGTCATCTCGGGTGGGACCAATGCGCCGGAGACGATCCGATTTACGCGACCGACCCCAGGCGGAGCGCGCGGCTCCGAGATCGCCTCGACGGTGGCCTTGGCCCCGGATGCGTCCTTGTTCCCGCCGGGTCCCCGAGCGGCAAATCGTTGAGCGCGTGAGCCGGCACGTGCCGCGGCTCCGGACGGATCGACAGCGCCCGCCAGGGCACCATCCAGAACACCTACACCAACTCAGTGGAGACGTCTATGAACGAGAAAAGTGTGACGAGTCCGGCTGGACCACATCAGGTCAAGGCCGATGAATCGAGCGAAGCCGAGCTTGGCGCGTCAAAGCCATCCGCCACGTCGGCATCGCAAGTATCCCCGCTTCGAATCATCGGGATTCTGGTCGGCGCCTATGCGCTCGTCGTCATTGCGCTCGGGATCTATTGGTCGCCGCCCTTCTATACCCCCGACCGGATCGACATCGCGGGGCTGCAACAAGAGCTTGTCGGGAACGCTGGCGGGCAGGCCGTGCCCGGCACGGCCGTGGTGGCTGCGGCGATCGGCGTTGCCGAGACGCTGGTGAACAAGCGGGGAGGATTTCTCTACAATGATATTGCTCCGCCCGGCATCTATCTCGACAACATGCCGAATTGGGAGTACGGAGCCTTGAAGGAGCTTCGCGACTCGGTTCGCGCGCTGCGCAATGACTTCAGTCGCTCGGCCACTCAATCAGTCGAGAACGACCATGTCAAGCGTGCCGATGTCAAGCTCGCGATCGACGCCTCGTCCTGGATCTTTCCCTCGGCTGAAGAGGAGTACGGGCAAGCGCTCGACGCGCTTCAGCTTTTCATGCGTGATCTCAGTCGGGGTCAGGATCGGACGGCTCGGTTCTTCGCCCGGGCAGACAATCTTTCGGTCTATCTATCCGTGGTCGAGAAGCGGCTTGGGAGTCTTGCGCTACGATTGAGCGCCAGCGTGGGCGACGAGGAGTTGACCGCCGGCTTCGTCCAGGCCGCCATGGAGGAAGACGAGGAATTCGACATTCCGAGTGACCCGGGTTCCTATCGGACGCCCTGGAACGAGGTCGACGATGTCTTCTACGAGGCGCGTGGTTACACCTGGGCCTTGTTGCATATGATGGAGGCCATCCGGATCGACTTCGCAGACGTCCTTGCGGTTCGAAACGCCGACGTCACGGTCAATCAGATCATTCGTGACCTGGAGGGGGCGATTAAGCCTATGTCCAGCCCTGTCGTGCTCAACGGCCACGGTTACGGCTTCCTCTCCAATCACTCGTTGGTGATAGGATCCTACATCTCGCGTGCCAATGCGGCGGTTCTGGATCTGCGCCTCATGATGCAACAGTAGCGCAAAAAAAGGGCCTCTCGGCCCCCTTTAACGCGTCCATCTCATCGACCTTGCCGGGGCTCGAGCCCCGGCAAGGTGGCTTTTCTGCCTTAGCCGAACGAATCCGCCACGATATTGGCATACCAGCTATAGGCGTACTGGACCTCTCGAGCCAAGGCCCAGTCGGGGGCGTCCATCGGCGTCACCCCGCCGGAGCCCTCGACATCTACGATTCCGCTGCCGTCCTCGACCATACGGTAGACGCCTGCGACCGAGATCCCGTAGTCCTTACCGACAATGGAGTAGCAGGTATTGACGTACGATGGCGTTCCTGGCTCCTCACCCTTCAACATCGCTACCACTGCGGCTGCGGCGACCTTTGCCTGGCTGTTTGCGGCATACGCGGATTTCGGCATGGCAAAGGCGATACAGGCGTCGCCGATCACATGGATGCCCTTGTGGAGCGTGGATTCGAAGGTCTTGGCTTCCACCGGGCACCATCCGCTGTCGTCGGCAAGACCGGCGGTCTGAGCGATCTCGCCTGCGCGCTGCGGCGGGATGATGTTGATGACATCGGCCTTGATCTCGTCGCCGAAACCGGTCTCGACGGTCATTCCATCGACATCCACCTCGGCGACGGTCGAGTCCGGACCCGGGCGCCATTCGAGCAGGGCGTCGTCCGTGCCATAGCCGTAGAGCCGCTCCCAGCCCTGGGTGAAGAGACCCTGCTTGGAGAAGGCCTGCTTGGCATCGAGAATGATGACCTTGGACTTGGGCTTGTGGTTCTTGAAGTAATGCGCAATCTGGCTGGCCCGCTCGTAAGGCCCCGGGGGACAACGGAAGGGATTGGCGGGCGCCGAGATCAGGACGACACCGCCATCGTCCATGGCCTCGAGCTGACTGCGCAGGATTTGGGTCTGCTCACCGGCCTTCCAGGCATGGGGGAGCTTCTGAGCGGCCTCCTCACTGTAGCCTTCGACCTTGTCATAAAGGATCTCGATGCCCGGGGCGACGATGCAGCGATCGTAGCCGAATTCGGCGCCGCCAGCGGTTTTGACGACCTTCTTGTCCGGGTCGATGCCGGCAGCCTTGTCGTGGACCACGTTGACCCCGTGTCCCTTGAGCCCGTCATACCCGACCCGGAGCGTATCGTAGGCACGGTCGCCGCCGATCACCTCGTTGCTCAAATAGCAGGTGACGTATTCCTGGTTTGGCTCGATGAGGGTCACGTCGATGCTGGAGTCCGCCATCTTGATGTACTTGGCTGCTGTGGCGCCGGCGGTGCCGCCGCCGACGATCACGACCTTCTGGGTTGCGCCGAGGGCGAGGTGGGGCGCGCCGACCAGGCCGACCGCGGTCGCGGCACCGGCAACCTTCACGAAATCACGTCTGTTGAGTTTCATTCCGTTCTCTCCTCCGGTGGCGTTACTGCTGGCTCGCATAGAAGGCGAACACGGCGGCGAGACCGTCTTCTCCGTCACTCTTGAGCAGGTTGTCCAGCTTATCCCTCATCTTCTTGGGCATCTCGCGGCGGTCCTCGCGGAAGTCCTCCATCGAATAGACGAGGTAAGGCGTCCACTGACCTGCCAAGAGGAAGAATTCCTCGGCGTCTTCGCCGGTTTCCTCGTCGCGAAGCGGCTGGCCGCCTTCCGCGTGGCAGTTCTCGCAATTCTTGTCATGAAGCTTCGCGCCGGTGTCCACGAGGGCTGTATCGAAGGATTGCTGAGCCGGCTTGAACTCCTGACCGTTGAAGAATTCGGCCATCTTTTCGAAATCTTCGGTCGTATAGCCCTTTGCGATGCGGCCCATGATGGTCGAGAAGATATCGCCGCTCTTATAGCGCTCCATCATGTCGACGAAGACCTCTCGGTTGATCCCGGCGATGATGGGTGATGCGGGACCTTCGCTATGTCCAAGGGTGCCGTGACAGCCGGCACAGGTGTTTGCGAGCATCGATGCGGTTGCGTCCGCATTGGCTCCCGACGACATGCCGAGCACGAGCGCGCCGGCAAATAGGGCCAATCTTGGTGATATCGTGGCCATGCTTCCTCCTAATGGTCAAGAACAGTCTCGGTGACGTTTCGGCGCTGAACGCCGTGATGCATCAGGGGCGCTTTGACGAGCGCGCCCCCCAGTGCATTTGGTGACGTGGCCGGCGTTTTCTTCTTGGCGGCGCCGGTCCTGCGTCCTGTCCAGGGAAACGCTGATCAAATCAGCGTTTCCCGCGACGTCCGGATGTGCTGATTTTTGTCAGGGATGGCAAATCATCAGCTTCTTGCTAGCGAGGAGGTCGCTGTGCCAGGAGTGCAGCAGCCTCCAGATCGCCCTTCTGGTCAGCCAGATCGGCCGCCGTTCGGCCCTGACGGTCGCTCAGGGCCGGGTTGGCCTTGTAGGCCATGAGCGTTTTGATCAGCTCGATATGCCCAGTGGCGACCGCTTCCATCAGCGCCGATGTCCCATCCTCGTCCTGCAGGTTAGGATTGGCGCCCCGCTCCAACAGGAGCGCGACTGCGCTGGTGTGGCCCTGGCTGGTCGCCAGGATCAGGGGCGTGGCCCCCATGTCATCCCGAGCGTTGATATCCGCCCCACGATGGACCAGTGCTTTGGCCAGGTCCCAGTGTCCTTTATCCGCCGCGATCAGCAGAGCCGTGTCTCCCTCTCTGTCGCGAGATTCGAGCTCCGCACCCGCTTCGACCAAGAGGTCGATGACACCCGTCTGACCGTGCTCGGCGGCCAACATCAATGCGGTCCGGCCCTCGCGATCCGAGGCCTTGGGGTCGGCCCCGCGAAACAAGAGCTGCTCGACCATGTCGGAGATGCCATATCGCGAGGCGATCATGAGCGAATCCCAGCCGTTCCGGGTGCGATCGTGGACGTTCGCCCCGAGCTCGATCAGGAGCGCGCTGATTCCGATGTGCCCGCGCTCAGCCGCGAATGTCAGCGGCGTGCAGCTCGCGACCGTGCGCGCGTTCACATTGGCGCCCCGGGTGAGCAACAGCGAGACGGTCTCGAGATCCCCGGACTCAACCGCGAACATCAACGCCGTCTTGCCGAACTCGTTCGCAGCATCGACGGGCACGCCCTGGTCGAGGAAGGCGGCAACCGCCTCGGTATCACCAATCATCGCGGACAATCGCATGTCTTTTCCGATGTCCGGGCCCAGACCCGAGCTGGCGCCGATCGTCTGGGCCGACAGCATCCAGAAGACACCCAACCAGAGCGCCGGCCCAGCCCAGCCGAACGGTCGCTTGATCAAGGCGGTGGCACTCATGTGGGACCTCGACTCGTTCACTGGATGTCCGGCCTAGGCGGCGTCGGGCTCCTTGGGATCTTCGGGATCTATGGGCTCTTCGGGCTCTAGCGGCATCCGATGAACGATGCCCTTGTGGCAATCGATACAGGTCTGCCCGCGATCCTCCGCGGCCCCGTGCCGACTGCGTGCCGATCGATCTTGTGCGGACAAGTCCATATTCGCGAAGTCATGACAGGATCGGCATGCCTGCGAGTTCGATGCCTTCATCCGGTCCCAGACCCGGTTCGCCATCCTCCATCTGTGGGCCTCGAATTTCTCCGGGGTATCGATGGTGCCGAGGATTTCATGATAGACATCTTTGACCGCCAACACCTTCGCGTAGAGCTTGGGTATGACTGCGTCCGGCACATGACAATCGGCGCATGTCGCTTGCACGCCCGATGCATTTTTGTAATGCATGGACTCCTTATACTCTTCGTAGGGCAACTGGAGGCTATGGCATGAGACGCAAAGATCCATTCGGTTCGAGTAAGTCAGGCCGGTCGACAGGGCTGCGGCGAAGCCGATGCCGGCCAGAAAGACAACCACCAAAAGGATCAGTGACTTGCTGTGCGCCGACTTGCGGGACTCGGACATAGACATCCTCTTTGACAGCACCGATTGGAGGGCGTCGTGAACTCGCGCGGCTCTTGTTGTTGCGGGCGCCGGGCAGGCTTTTTATCATTATCGCCCCGGATGGTAAGACATCCGTGCCCTTCTTGCCAAGCGGCTGCAGCTTCTGTGGCTGGAGCTTCGCTCTCAGGGCTCAGTCGGAGTCGCGGCGGGCGCCGATGCCGCGCTCGCGCGCGAAATCGAGCATGCGCCGGATCGGGACTAGAGCGCGCGCGCCGATCTCCGGATCGACCAGGATCTCCTGGTCGCCGACCCGCAGGACACGCTCGAGATTTTGCAGTGCATTCATGGCCATCCATGGGCAGTGCGCACAACTCTCGCAGGTTGCACCTTCGCCCGCTGTGGGCGCAGGAATCAGCGTCTTCCCGGGCGCGACCTGATGCATCTTCCAGAAGATCCCGGCATCGGTCGCGACGATGAACTCGCGGTTCGGCATTTCGGCGACGGCTTTGATGAGCTGTGTCGTCGAGCCGACGACATCGGCCTGAGCGACGACCTCGTCCGGTGACTCCGGGTGGACGAGCACGGCCGCTTCCGGATGAAGCCTGCGTACGCGTTCGAGCGCGAAGGACTTGAACTCTTCGTGGACGACGCAGGCGCCGTCCCAGATGAGCATCTCGGCGCCGGTCATTCGCTCGACATAGTGGCCCAGGTGCTTATCCGGTGCCCACAGAACCTTGCGCCCCTGTTCGGAAAGGTATTTGACAATGGGCAGCGCGATGCTGGATGTGACGACCCAGTCGGATCTGGCCTTGACCTCGGCGCTGGTGTTGGCATAGACCACGACCGTGTGATCCGGGTGCTCGTCGCAAAAGGCCCTGAAGGCATCCGCGGGGCAGCCTTCGTCGAGCGAGCAGGTCGCCCGAAGGTCCGGCATCAGGATTCGTTTTTCGGGATTGAGGATCTTGGCGGTCTCGCCCATGAAGCGGACGCCGCAGACGACGAGCGTCCGGGCGTCACTCTCTGCCCCGAACCGGGCCATCTCCAGTGAGTCGGCCACGCAACCACCGGTCTCCTCGGCGAGTGCCTGAAGATCGCCGTCGGTGTAGTAATGAGCCACCAGCACGGCATCCTCCGCCTTGAGCAGCGTCTTGATGCGTGCCTTGAGATCGGCCTTCTCATCGTCGCTCAAGGCTGGCCACTCGGGGCGTGGGGGGACCTCGACCCTAGGGCGCGGCGAAGGTTCTTGGGTCTGGATGCTCATCATGGTGCCTGGAGGCTTGGTCCGGTCAAGCGGTGGAAGGTTCCTGCTTGCCGAGCACAGCGGCTGGGTCGTCGGGAAGTCGCTCGGTTTGAGCCTTGGGCGGCGGTTCCTTCAATCCCTTTGGATTAGTGTAGCGCTCGTTGAGCGTCTGGACATAGTTTTCGCAGCTCTGCAGGACCTCGTTGATCTGCGCGCGGGCCTTCCCGCCCCAGCCGGCGGGCCGTCCCAAAATGACGGGCCGATAGAAGCGGGTGTTATGGCGGAAGGCATTCAACACATTCCCCTGTGGGCTCTTGCGTGCGACCTCCTTTCTCAACCAGGGCACCACGCTCATCGCCGCGAGCTTCCGGATCCCGAAGTGGGCCCCGACCGCGAGCGCGATCAGCAGCCCGATCAGCGCATTCTGGCCCCAGGCAAGCTCGCTATTGAGCACCTGCAACCAGTCGGGGTCATAGGAGAGTCCCGCCCAGTGTCCAGCGGGGATGCTCCAGTATAAAAAGAGTGCTCCGAAGAGGGCGAGTAAGAGGGCGTCACCAAGAAGTGTGCGGGCCCGCCAGCGACGCACCGCGCCTTGCAGCAGCGGAACGGCTTCCTGGACGAAGCTATTGGCGGTCTCGCGCAGTGCAGCGATGATGCGGTAGGCACGCTCGATCTCGACTCTCTCCATCCGAAGGTAGATCTCGCCCAAGTCCTGGTCGCGCTTCTTCTCGAAGCGCTTGCGTTTGTTCTCGTCCGGGATGGTGTTGGGGGTATCGGGACTGTAGATGGTGTAGAAGCGCCCTGCGGTCAGGCCGGCTTCGCCCATGGCACGCAACCAGGCCGCGACCACATCCTCCGGGTTGTCCTCGTTGGCGGCCGTGTCGAGCTGGTTCAGGATGTAGAGGAACTTGCCCGAATCGGACCTGTGGATCGTGTCCTTGACAAGATGCCGCAGCGTGTCGCGCATGGCGCCCGGCTCTGGATGACGTGCGTCGAAAAACACCAAGACCAGATCGGACAGATCGATCATGTGGTCCGTGATGCGCAGGATGCCCGTGCGTTGGGCATCGGCGTCGAATCCGGGCGAGTCGATGAGGATCTTGCCGCGTAGACGGTCGCTGCGGCAGGTCTTCAATTGCAGATAGGCATCGATCCGCTTGCCTTCGCCGCCGGCGACCAGCTCGATATCGTGCGACATCTGATAAAAGGGAAACCGTGGGTCGGAGTCGAGCGAGACGCCGGGCAGCGAATGGCTCACCTCTTCCGGGCTGTAGACGATGACCGTGAATCGGTCATCGACCGCTTGATTCCCGGTGCGCTGCAGCTTGTGGCCGAGAAAATAGTTGATGAAGGTCGACTTGCCTGCCGAAAAGGTACCCAGGATCGAAATCAAGGGCCACCAGGGGATCTGGGTCGCATACGACTGGTTGGGTTCCAGCAGATACATTTTGTAGGCGACGCGGTCGATCGCCCGGAAGCTCTGAACGGCACTGAGGAGTACCGGATTTTCCTGCTCCAGATGCGATTCCAGCTCCTGCAGGCGTTGCTGCACGGCCTCTGCGGTAGACGGCATTAGTGTAGCTCCTCGATCTCGGTATCAGTTCGGCGCGCAGCGATGAGTGCGCGCCTGCCGGTCTTCTCGACGTCCGGAGCACACACCAGCGCGGCAGCCGGTCTCGACGGCGTTCGATGTTACACTGAAGTCCGCCAATAGGCATAGCCGGCCAAACGCTAGGGTTAATCTCGTTCAAGGCGATGCCGACGATCCGCCATCCATGGCAAACGTCATCAGCTGTATATCCATGTGTCGTGAGAAATGCCGATTCATCAGCGTTTTGTCAGACGTCTCTTCGCGACGTCAGGTTTGCGTTTCGAAGGCTCGTCGAATGGTTTCTTGTCGCGGCTGGCGTGACCCGGACTGGTCGTCGAGCGTTCAACGGCTTGAATGTGGAGTGGCGCTGAATGCATACTGCATGACTGCGTCGTCCGGAGAACGAAACGATCACAAGGCACCTTGCGGGCCATGTAGGTGCTTCTCCGGATGCCGTCGATCCGCAACGGATGAGCGCCGGGCCGACAATGATGTCCGGTGTCCACGGCAGGTCCAGCCGCCATAGCGCCGCTCGGACGTGCGACAGAAAAACCCAGCGTTTGGTGTGCGATCCGATGCCAATAATGACCCGAAACGCCTCTCTCGCGTGCACGATTGCCCTTGTCGCAGCCATCCCGGCAGGCCAAGTCGCAGCTCAAGTGCCCGCCGATCTCGGCGAGACCTTTGTCGTTCAGCAAGCGCAGGGCGCCCCCACCGTCTCGCTGGGAGGGACCGTCGTCCCCTATAAGGAGGTGATGCTCGCCGCTCAGCTTCCGGGGCGAGTGACCTTCATCGCGGGTCGCGAAGGCGACACCTTCAAAGAGAAGGATCTGCTCATCGCCATCGGAGATGAGGAGCTCCTCGCCAATCGGCGTGCGCTGCTGGCTCAGATGGCGAGCGCCGATGCCCAGTTGCGCAACGCGGGTGTTCAGTATTCCCGAGAGATCTATTCTCCGCAGTCCCGCTCCGCGATGGGCGGAATGGGTCTGCCGAACCTCTTCGATCAGATGTTCACGCGGCCGGTCGAGAGTTTCGTCGGCGAGCGTGATCGGACCGCCGAGCGTTCTGCCGACCTCTTCGCCTCCGGGATCCAGATCCAAGAGGCTCAGAATGCCCTGCTGCGATTACAAGCCGAGCTCCAGGCGCTCGACTCCAGAATCCGCGATGCCCGCAGCATTGCGCCCTTCGACGGTGTGATCGTGCGCAAGGTCGTCGAGGTCGGGGATACGGTTCAACCCGGTCAGCCCATGCTGAACTACGCCGATGTCGAATACCTGCAGGTCGAGGTCGATGTGCCGGCCCGGCTGCGTCCGGGGCTGCGTGACGGGATGATGGTCCAGGCCGAGCTGGATCCGGACAACCGCCGTGTCCCGGTGCGTGTTGCCCAGATCTTCCCGATGGCCGATCCCCAGCGCCACACCGTGAAGATCAAGTTCGATCTGCCCCAGGGTGTGTCCGAGCCCGGCATGTACGCCAAGGTCTTGATCCCCGATCTCAATGCCCCGGCACGGGCCAACCCGGTGATTCCGAGCACCGCCGTGCGCTACAACGGGAGCCTTCCGGGCGTTTATGTCGTCAATGAGCGCGGCGAGCCGCAACTGCGCCTGATCCGTGTCGGCGAAGCGCTAAGCGGCAACATGGTGACCGTCCTCAGTGGTCTGCGTGCCGGCGAGCGGGTGTTGACCAACCCGGGGCCACGTGTCACTGCGGGCTGGGCGACGGGCACAGCCGCCGATCGCTAGGACCTCGCCACGATGAGGGTGCTCGTGCGAATGATCACCCGAGGACTTGATGTCGCAGCGACGCCGCGACGTGCCGGTTAAACTGGATTCGACATGAGCCAAGACGTCACCTCTCCTCCGCATGACCGCAAAGAGCCCGCCTATAACGAGGACGAGCTCGGGATCGCCGGGCGAAGTGCCCGTTTCTTCATCCGCTCTCCGCTCTCGCCGCTCTTCTATGTCGCGATGCTGATGATGGGCCTCTTGGCCCTTATCATGACCCCGCGCCAGGAAGATCCCCAGATCTCGGTGCCCATGATCGACATCATGGTGCAATATCCCGGGGCCTCGGCGCAGCAGGTCGCCAATATGGCCATGCAGCCGCTCGAGCGGATGATGAGCGAGATCCCCGGCGTCAAACACGTCTATTCGGCGTCCCAACGGGGACAAGGGATCGTGACCGTCGAGTTCGAGGTCGGGGAGTCGATGGGACCCTCTCTGGTCAAGGTGAACGACAAGATCTCATCGAACATGGACAAGATCCCGCCCGGGGTCATGCCGCCCTTGGTGAAGACCAAAGGCATCGACGACGTCCCGATCGTCACTCTCACCATCTGGTCCAAGGATCTCGATGGAGACGGCATCCCGGATGTCGATGATGGGCAGCTGCGATTGCTCGCCCAGGACGTTTTGCAAGCCGTCAAGCAGGTCAAGGACACGGGCAACGCCTTCATCGTCGGCGGCCGTCGCGAGCAGGTCACGGTTGACGTGCTCCCCGAACGGCTATCCGGATATCAGATCAGTCTCGACCAGGTGGCTCAGACCCTGATCAGTGCGAATGCGGAGCAGGTGGCCGGCGGCCTGGAGGCAAGTGGGGCGCGGTTCTCGGTCACGACCGGTGCCTTCCTGACCGGCGTCGAGGACATCAGCCGTCTGGTGGTCGGTACCTTCAACAACCTGCCCGTTTATATGTATGACGTGGCCCGGGTCACTCAGGGTCCCGAGGACGCCACCGAGCTGGTCGCCTACTACACCGGACCGGCTGCCGAGATCGAGGAGGTCGCCGACGGTCGACCGGCGGTCACCATCGCGATCGCCAAGAAGGAGCTCACGAATGGTGTCACGGTCGCCAACGCCATCATCGATCGTGTCGAGGAGCTCAAGGGCACGCGGATTCCCGCGAACGTCGAGGTCAGCGTCACGCGAAACTATGGTCAGTCCGCCGACCAGAAGGTCTCGGAGCTGATCGGAAAGCTGATCAAGGCGACCATGTTCGTGGTCATCTTGGTCCTGCTGGCCTTCCGAGCCATACGCCCGGCCATCGTGGTCATGTTGGTCATCCCGGTCGTTCTCTTCATGACCGTCTTCGTCGCATGGGTGACCGACTACACCATCGACCGCGTCAGTCTGTTCGCGCTCATCTTCTCGATCGGTATCCTCGTGGATGATGCCATCGTCGTCGTCGAGAATATCTATCGTCGCTGGCTGGAGGAGGGGCGTACCGACGAGGACACGGCGATCGATGCCGTTCGCGAGGTCGGCAACCCGACCATCCTGGCGACCTTTACCGTCATCGCGGCGCTCCTGCCGATGGGGTTCGTCAGCGGCATGATGGGGCCCTACATGGCACCGATCCCGGTCCTGGGCTCGGTGGCGATGTTCATCTCACTCTTCGCGGCCTTTGTCTTCACACCGTATCTGGCGATCTCCAAATGGCTGCGTCCCTCGATGCGCTACCTGGAGGCCGCCGAGAAGCGTGAGCACAAGGAGGCGGAGAACCTCGAGAAGCTCTATCGTCGGATCCTGACACCCCTGATCGAGAACCGCGGCAAGCGCCTCGTCTTCAAGCTCGTCCTCTGGGGCACCTTCCTGTTCACCTTGTCCTTCTTCTACTTCAATCTGGTGGCAGTCAAGATGCTGCCGCTGGACAACAAGCCGGAATTCTCGGTGGTTCTGGACATGCCGGAAGGGACGGCGCTGCCGGTGACCGCGAATCTGGCGCATCGGATGGCCGACAAGCTTCGCAGCATGCCTGAAGTCACGGCCATTCAGCTCTATGCGGGAACGGCTCGTCCCTTCGACTTCAACGGTATGGTGAGACACTACTACCTGCGCTCGGATCCCTGGCAGGGCGAGCTTCAGGTGCAGTTGACCGACAAGAACGACCGCGACCGCTCGAGTCACGAGATCGCCGTCGAGGCGCGAGAGCTGCTGAACAAGATGATCGAGGGAACGGGTGCCACGATCGCCGTCGTCGAGATGCCGCCGGGGCCGCCGGTGCTCCAGTCGGTCGTCGCGGAGGTCTATGGGCCAACGCCGGAGCTGCGTCGTCAGTTTGCGCGCGAGCTCACCGACATCTTCAAGCAGGCCGAGAGCACGAGGGACGTCGACAACTATCTGCGCGGCGCGTTCGATTACTGGCGTTTCAATGTCGATACCGAGAAGGCGGTGCGTCGCGGGATCTCGGTCGACACCATCAATCGGAATCTGGCCATGGCTCTGGGCGGAGCGCCGATTGGCGACATCAAGCCCCAGGCCGGACACCAGATCGGACACGAGCCCATTCAGATCGTGCTCCAGGTTCCCTTGGCCGAGCGCTCCCAGGTTGAGCGTTTGGGTGATCTGCCGATCCAGTCGAGCCAGGGTTTCACGGTTCCCCTGCGCGAGCTCGGTGACTTCCAGCTGACGCCGGAAGAAGACATCATCTTTCACAAGGACCTACGTCCCGTGGAGTATGTGGTCGCCGATGTCGGCGGTCGGTTGGCCGCGCCCGTCTATGCCATGTTCCAGATTGAGCGGCTGCTCAAGAAACAGGACTACACGGCGCCGGACGGGACCAAGCCGCAAGGCAGCGCCGACATGGAGAATGCCATCTACTGGCTGGGGCCACCTCCGGACAGCAGCCGGATCGCCTGGACCTGGGCGGGTGAGTGGACCGTGACCTACGAGACCTTCCGAGACATGGGCGCTGCATTTGCTGTCGCGCTCGTGCTCATCTACATCCTGGTGGTTTGGGAGTTCGGCAACTTCCGGATTCCGCTCGTGATCATGGCGCCCATCCCGCTCACGCTGCTGGGTATCATCCCGGCCCACGCACTGATGTTCGCCATGGGGCTAGGCGGGGAGTTCACGGCGACCTCGATGATCGGGTGGATCGCCTTAGCCGGAATCATTGTTCGGAACTCGATCCTGCTCGTGGACTTTGCGATACACGAGATCCAAAAGGGCGTGCCGGTGGCCGAGGCGATGATCCGCTCATGCAAGATCCGCACGCGGCCAATCGTCATCACTGCCTTGGCGCTGGTCGCCGGCTCCAGCGTCATCATCACGGACCCGATCTTCCAGGGCATGGCGATCTCGCTCTTGTCGGGGGTTCTGGTATCGACCGTGTTGACGCTGATCGTCATTCCTCTGGGTTGTGTTGCCGCGGCCGACGACATGTGCCGGGTCGCGGTCGCTTCGGCACCGGCGGGTTCCAGCTTGCCCTGTCAAACCGATACGGCGCCGATGCCAGCCAAGCGCAGGGGTGCGGAAGGCGGCGTCAGCCGCTTCTTCGGCAAGTTGGTCGAGGGCTTCATCCTGGCCCTTTATGCGGTGCGGGGTATCGGTCTGCTCTTGCTCGATGCCGCGAAGGGTGCGTTGAAATCCAGGTCATCCGGATCTTCCGCTCGCCCGGCGCCCCGACAGTCCGCGCAGCCCAGCAGCTCGGTTGCGGTTGCAGCGGGTGCTGGCTCGGCGACCAGTGCGGCGCCCTCGGTGCCCGTAGAGACCGAAGCCACATCACCGGGTAGCGCCGCTGCGGCAGCCCCTGCGGCCCCGTCGCGGGTTGCGAGGAAACGTCCTGCGGCCAAGAAAGCCGTCGCCAAGAAGGCCCCATCGAAGGAGGCTTCCACCGGTAGTCAGGAGAAAGCAGTGCAGACGATTCAGAAAAAGGCGCCACGGCGTGGGATCCGACTGAAGATCGACGATGAGAGTGACCCTGATGGCCGCTAGCGTGCAGGACCTGCGCCCGGGCGCGACCACGTAGGCTTGACATCAATAAATGGACGCATCGCATCAAAGGGCTCTCTATGACGCGCCTATTGCTGGCATCGTGGCTTATGATCGGGATCACGGCCGCAGCGGCAGGTCCGGATGGTCAATGGAGCGATGGCCCCGGCCAGCTCGATGAACAATGGCCGCCCCCCACGGGGCAGCCGTCGTGGGGAAGCTGGCAGAGTGGTCAGTTTGCGCCGAGTGGGCCCGCGGTCGACAGCAATCGGCTCGGCAGTCAGGACTGGCAGGACCCGCGCAGGGGTGATGGGCAAGCCTGGCACGCAGAGCAGCAGTATCGGTTTCGTGGTGACCCGCCTCCGGGCTCTTCTGCCAGTCGTGCGGGCCAGGATCACGGGGGTTACCGTTTCCGCCCTCTGACGGACCGGGAGACGGAGCGTAGGGGACAGACGCACGGATGGCGTCCTTTGGATCCGGCCCGTGAGATACGGGGTGAATCAGAGGACGGACGGTCCGCACGCCCTCCGGGCTTGATGGATGCGCTGACTCCCCCACCTCGGACGCTTGGTTTCGAGCCGAACCCTTGGTTGGGACGATGATGACTGATCACCGATCGATAGGAGGATAGGAAACGATGAGAGCTCAATGGCAGGCTTTAATGGGTATCGCGCTCGCCACATCGTTGGCGACATCGGCGCAGGCGGAGATCGCGGGTGTCCAGTTCTCCGCCGACATGATCAGCCAAGGTCCCGACGGCGAGGCGGTCACCGGCAAGATGTTTGTGGGTGATGGTCGGATGCGCATGGAGATGACGCAGCAGGGGCGGGAGATCATTCGCATCAGTGACGAAAACAGACGTATGGAGTGGGTCCTGTTCCCGGATCAGCAGACCTATATCGAGCAGGGTGCGCCTCCAGGCGAGGCCCAGGCACCGATGCCTGCGCCCTCGGCCGAGACGAATCCCTGCGCGGGAATGCCGGGCCTGACCTGTCGGCGGCTGGGTGAAGAAACCGTCAGTGGGCGGGTCGCGGTCAAGTGGGAGATGGAGATGACCCATGAAGGGCAAACCATGAAGGGCTTCCAGTGGATCGATGTCGAGCGCGGTCTACCCTTGAAGCATGAGATGCCCAATGGTGAAACGATGGAGTTGGCGCTTCTCGGCGTCGAAACTATAGACGGACGCTCAGTCGAGAAATGGGAGATGACGACGACCGCGCCCGATCAGCAGCCGACCCGAACCTTCCAGTGGTACGACCCCCAGATCAAGCTCTCGGTTCGTGAGGAGTTTCCTGGCGGCTTCGTTCGTGAGCTCAAATCGATCCGCGTCGGTGAGCAGCCGGACCATCTCTTCACGGTGCCCGCCGGATACACCCGCGCGGAGATGCCGCAACCCGCCCGATGAGTCAGGCGGGAGCGCAGAAAGGAACGAACGCTGAGTCGGAAGGACAGAATGATCACGATCATCGGCAGTCTGAAAGGTGGGTCCGGTAAGAGCACGCTGACCTTCAATCTCGGGGTCTGGCTTGCGATGGCGGGGATCAAGGTCCAGCTCATCGATGCGGATCCCCAAGCGACGCTGAGCGACGTGATCGATGTGCGCAGGGAGGAGGGATTCGATCCGATTCTGAAGGCCGCAGACAAACGGGCGCTGAGCAGCGATCAGCTCAAGGCCGCCGACGAGACATTGATCGATGTCGGAACCTCGGACATGGAGAGCTTGCGTCTGGCGCTGAGTCACTGCGACCGGGTGGTCGTGCCGGTACCGCCATCGCAGGCGGATATCTGGTCGACCCAGCGTTTCATCCAGTTGATCGGTGCAGTCGAAAGAGACCGGCCACCTGACATCATCGGCTTCATCAATCGTGGTGACACCCATTGCGCGGTGCGAGAGACAAACGAGGCGGCTGCGGCACTGGTTTCGTTGCCGGGGATCCGTTTCATCAAGCCGCGGCTGTCGCAGCGCACCGTCTTCCGACGCTCGTTCAGCGAAGGATTGGCGGTCTTCGAGCTCGAATCACGCGGAAAGGCAGCACGGGAATTCTTGGGGTTGGCGGCAGCGCTCTATCCGAACTTGGTCAGCTGAGGGATGTCTCATATGGGTGCCTTGAATCATTACCGAATCCGCCTGCTCGGTTAGCAAGGGGCCGCGCTGCCGGATGGACTCCGTCGGCAGCGGCGCAGCAAGAAAGAGGTTAAGGACTGGAAGGCGTCGATGGTGGATCGCGTCGGCTGATGCCCGGCTGCAGAGCACCGGGGCGGGGGTCGAGTGCGTTGCCGGGGGCCATGGACGCTTGATGGCTGCGGCTCGACGGGCAATAGGTTGCCCTGTTGCGGTTGCCGCTGGTGGCTTTTCTGTTAAGCTCTAATTGTTAAGAAAAAAACATCGACTTTCTTAGACCACTGATACGACTCTGCTCTAGCCATGGCGCATAACGACAGTCCGAACGGCCACACCCCAGCGGGAGGCACGATGTCGAAAGAGCAGCGTGAGGTGGAGGCGCTCGCCTCGGAGGTGAACGAGACCCAACTCCATGCCTTCGCGATCGAGCGCCTGTCTCAGACCTTCGAAAACAGCGCCAAGCGCTGGGAACTGATCGTTTATCCCTCGCTGTTCGCCTTCATTATCCTGGCTGCCTATGGGTTTTACCTGGTCTTCAGTCTGGCCAAGGATGTCCACTATCTGGCGATCAGCGTCGACACCAATATGACGGTGTTGGCCAGCAACATGCAGTCGATCTCCGATAACATGGGTCAGATGAGTGCGAATGTACGCACGATGGCGGTCAGCGTGGATTCGATGGCGCGTGATGTGAACACCCTCGAGCCGATGCTCACCAGTATTCAGACGATGGATCGCTCGATGCAGCACATGACCATGTCGACATCAAACATGCGCGACGACATGTCGGTCATGAATCAGAGCATCAGCCGTCCGATGCAGTTCATGAACTGGTTCATGCCCTGGTAACCGAAACCGACCGGTCTCTGTCTCGGCGACGGATAAAGCCGCCATGAACCCCGGGGCCCCCGAATCCTTAAGGCTCATCGTCGCAATCTCATCGCGTGCCCTGTTCGATCTCAGCGAGTCGCACCGAGTGTTCGAGACACAGGGCGTCGACGCTTACCGGGATTACCAGGTCGCGCATGAGAACGACATCCTCGAGCCGGGTGTGGCCTTTGGGCTCGCCAGGAAGCTGATCAACCTCAACGCGACCCTTGGCGATCGCGGTCGTGTCGAGGTGATCCTGATCTCTCGCAACAGCTCGGATACCGGCCTTCGGGTCCTGACTTCGGCACATCACCATGGTCTGGATATCGCTCGAGCCGCCTTTACAGGTGGGGCGAGTCCCTACCGCTACGTTTCCGCGTTCGGTGCGCACTTGTTCCTGTCGGCCGATCCGAGTGACGTTCGACTTGCTTTGAACGCGGGTTGTGCGGCTGCCACGGTCCTTCCCGGGGCCTTCCCGATGGAGGCTGACGAGGACGATCAGGTCCGGATCGCCTTCGATGGGGATGCGGTCCTTTTCTCCGACGACGCCGAAAGGCTGTATCGCCAGCAGGGACTCGATGTCTTCAATGCAAGCGAATTCGCCGCGGCTCATGAGCCACTGCCCGGCGGCCCATTCAAGGGCCTGCTCGTTGCGATCCATCAGCTCCAGGCGCTGTTCCCTGCCGAAGGTGCTCCACTGCGGACCGCGCTCGTGACCGCGCGTGGTGCACCCTCCCATGAGCGAGTCATCCGCACACTCCGTGCCTGGGACATCCGAATCGACGAGGCGTTGTTTCTCGGTGGGCTCGACAAGGGTCGTTTTCTGGCGGCCTTCGACGCTGATATCTATTTCGACGATCAGCGCGTTCACTGCGACGCGGCGAGCCAGCATGTCGCCACCGGTCATGTGCCGCATGGCGTGGCGAATGCGGAGTGAAACGGTCTGCCGTCGGCTTCGGCTCTCAGTCCGGTCCCGGTTGAACCTCACGGCTGCACATCGAGCGTCGGCGATGGGTGTTGAGCAAAATTGCCCTGGACCTAGTCGATGCCCGCTATCCAGAGGACCGTCAGGGCGCTTGCATTCTGGACCCCCGCGACCAGGCTCTCGGATTCACCATCCACGACCGCTTCCTTCTTCCGCGCAGCGAGCGAGGTGGGGGTCTGCATGCCCGAAGGTGAGTAGACCGGTGAATCGCTCAGATCGACCGAGAGCCGATCGCGACTAGGGGGATCTTGGACTCGGCACCCGCCATCTCCCGCACCAGGCGTGGGACCAGATACCCCGGGAGCTCCCTTCGCAGCGTCTCGACAAGCTCGAGCGCGTGCCCGTCCGGCACCTCGAAGTGTGATGCCCCTTGGACCGGATCGAGTTGATGAAGGTAGTAGGGCAAGGTGCCGCAGTCGAAGAGTCGTACACTGAGGGCCTGCAGGGTCTCGGCCCGATCGTTGACCCCCTGCAGCAGGACGCTCTGGTTGAGGATGCGAAGACCGGCTCGATGCATGCGCAGCAGTGACGTCTGCGCCTCCAACCCCAGCTCGCGCGGATGGTTGGCGTGGATCACGACCAGAACAGCCGGCCTCGCTGCCGCGAGCAGGTCGCACAGGGCTTCGGTTACACGCGAGGGTATGACGACCGGCAGGCGGGTGTGTATGCGTAGACGTCTGATATGAGGGATGTCGCCCAGACGCTGGATTAAGGCGTCGAGCGCGTCGTCGTTAAGCATCAAGGGGTCTCCTCCGCTCAGGATGACCTCGGAGATCCTTGTGTCCGCGGCGATACGCGAGAGTGCGCCGGCGGTGCGGTCGGCGACCGGTCCGAGACTGGAGTAAGGAAAGTGGCGTCTGAAGCAATAGCGGCAGTGCAGGGCGCAGGCGCCCGTGGCGAGTAAGAGGGCGCGGCCTTGATATTTTCGGAGTAATCCGTTGCCCAAGTCAGCCGTTGCGTCCCCGACAGGATCCGGGACGAAACCCGACACCGATCGTCGTTCGGTACACAGAGGGAGCACTTGGCGCAATAAGGGGTCATGCGGATCGCCGGGTGTCATCAATGCGGCGAATGCCCGAGGGACCAGTATCCGGAATCCGGGCGGCTCGGGATCGAGATCCGGAATCTGATCGCGCCTGAGTCCAAGCGCGGCGATCAGGTCATCGGCATGTCGATATGCCTCGGCAAGCTCCTGTTTCCATGTCGAGGTCTGACAAGCAGCAACGCTTCGCGGTACCATTGCCCGGTTTAGCTCCACAGTCAACGAGGACGGTATGGCCTTTTACAGCACCAATGAGTTCAAGGGTGGACTCAAGATTATTCTGGATGGTGATCCATATACCATCGTCGAGAACGAATTCGTCAAACCCGGCAAGGGCCAAGCCTTCAGCCGGGTTCGCATTCGCAACCTGAAGACAGGTCGTGTCGTCGAAAAGACCTTCAAGTCCGGTGATACGGTCGAAGCGGCCGATGTGCATGATACCGACATGCAGTATCTCTACAATGATGGCGAGGAATGGCACTTCATGGATCCTGCCAGCTACGAGCAGATGACCGCGGATGCCGCCGCCATGGGCGAGTCCGCCAAATGGATCAAGGAGGAGGACGTCTGCAAGGTGACTCTTTGGAACGGCGTGCCCCTGTCTGTGGAGGCGCCAAATTTCGTCGTTCTGGCAATCACGGATACTGACCCGGGACTCAAGGGGGATACCTCGGGTGGAGGCGGAAAGCCGGCTACACTCGAAACGGGCGCGGTCGTTCGGGTCCCTTTGTTCGTGCAGAGCGGTGAGCTCATCAAGGTGGACACGCGTACGGGCGAGTACGTGTCTCGGGCGAAGGACAACTGAGCCTTGGCGCGCGACGGGGCCCCGGTCTTGATCGCGGGTCCGTCTCCAGTGGCTCGCCGCCTTTGATCGACAACAACGATTGGATGCCCCGCGCCTCTAGCCGAGCGATACAGGCTCGCGCGGCGATGTTGGGGCGTGTCCGGTCCTTCTTTGATGGTGCAGGGGTGCTTGAGGTCGAGACACCCATCCTGTCGCAGTCAGGTGCCACGGACCCGGCACTCGAGAGTCTGAGCCTCTTCGGCGAGCTCCCTGGGCACCGATTGGAACCCAATCGGCGCATCTATCTCCAGACCTCGCCCGAGTTTCCCATGAAGCGCCTGATCGCCTCAGGTAGCGGTTCGATCTATCAGATCTGCAAAGTCTTCAGGGGCGGAGAACGTGGACGTCTGCATCATCCGGAGTTCACCTTGCTGGAGTGGTATCGGCCCGGATGGGGGTATACGCAACTCATGGAGGAGGTCGCCGATCTGATTAGGGTCCTGCTGCAAGACCCATCCATCACGACCGAGCGAATCCGCTATCGCGATCTCTTTCTCGAGGGGCTGGCCCTGGACCCCTGGACGGCTACTGAAGCCTCCCTTCGTGAAGCGGCTCAGGCTGCGGCGATTCCGGACGCCGACCGGCTGGATCTGGATCGGGACGCCTGGCTCGATCTGCTGTTGACCCAGTGCCTCGAGCCTCGCCTCGGACGGGGTGGCATGAGCTTTCTCTGCGATTATCCGCCGAGCCAGGCCGCCCTGGCGCGCATTCGGCCCGCAGAGGCCGATCAGCCAGCGGTGGCGGAGCGCTTCGAGCTCTATCTCAATGGAGTCGAGCTGGCCAACGGTTTTCAGGAGCTGATCGATGCCGCCGAGCAGGCCAGGCGCTTCGACCAGGATCTGGCCGAGCGGCGGTTTCGGCATCAGCCTTCGATTCCGCGCGATGAACGATTACTCGCCGCTCTCGCTGCAGGGATGCCCCAGACAAGCGGGGTCGCCCTCGGGCTTGATCGATTGCTGATGATCGCCATCGGCGCCACGCACATCGACGAGGTCCTGGCCTTTCCCATCGACCGTTGCTGAAGCGAGCACTTCGGGAGAATCTGATCCGGCCACCCCGACAGGCTGTTCAGTTGGCGAGTGCCTGCTGGATGGCGTCCAGGTCGAGCGCTTGCAGATAGGCCTCCAACGGTGCCGAGTCCTGGAGTCCGGAGCCTTCGCCCTGCACCAGCAGGCGGCTTCCGACCATCAGGGTGACCTTGTAGTCCTGGCTTCCAGTGGAGTGCTCCAGCATGCCGCGCTCGCCTTTGAGCGTGTAGGATTTGAGATCCGGGTTGGCCTGCATCATGAACGGCATCGAGATGGCCATCGTCATCATCGGCATCATCGGCGAGTCGGCCATTAGGGTCAGATTCACCTCGGCGCCGTCGTTTCGGACATAGCGTCGACTGAGATGCGTGCCGGTGATCATGGCCGCGAGGCCGCCGGATTGGGCCTGTGCCTCGTCGGCGGTCCAGTCCTCCAGTGCGGGAGGGAACAGCTTGAGGAGGGCCGCCGTGATCTGCTCTTGGATCTTGGCGACGGCGGCGTTGAGGGTTTCGACAGCTCGCCGCAGCTCGCCGGACTCATAAGCCTGTTTGGCCGAGTCGAGCTGATCCGTGATCTCGTCGGCGTGGGCCGAGTGGCTGGCCAAACTCAGGCTGGACGCCAAGACCAGGGTTCCAATGATGCCTTTCATATCGCTACTCCTATCCGGATTCGGGTTTATCGGGCCGACATCTCCAGGTCTCCCGCACGGAGCGCAGCTCCTGTGGTCCCCCGCCCCTGTGGGCCGAGCAGGCGAACATAAGCGCCGGCCACAGTCTCGGGCGCGGGGTGATTGTCGGGGTTCTCGCCGGGGTAGAGACGTCGCCTCAAGGCGGTGCGCAGAATTCCGGGGTCGATGCTGTTGACTCGGATACGTCCGCCTTCGCGGGTCTCGGCAGCCAGGACCTGCATCAACCCTTCAACGCCGAATTTGGCCGCGGCATAGGCGCCCCAGTAAGCGAGACCCCGGCGACCCACGCGGTCCGAAGTGAAGATGACGGAGGCGTCTTGGGACGCGCGCAGCAACGGCATGCAGACCTGGGTCAGGAGGAAGGGGGCGGTCAGGTTGATGCGGATCACGCGTTCCCACTCGCTCGCGTCATAGTCGTCGATACGGCTCAGAAAGGGTGCGAAGGCGGCGCAGTGCACCAGTCCGTCCAGCCGGCCGAAGGCATCGCCGAGGACGTTTGCGGCGGCCAGGAAGTCGTCTTCGGTCGCCTTCTCGAGGCTCAGCGGCAGGATTGCCGGCTCGGGGCCGCCGTTCGTCTCGATCCTGTCATAGACGTCGCTGAGATCCGACTCACTGGATTCGGAGAGCACGACGGTAGCCCCGGAGCTCGCGCAGGCGAGGGCAACGGCGCGTCCGATCCCCTCGCCAGCACCTGTCACCAGGATCACTCGCCCGTCAAGTGGGTCGGCGTCGGTTTGTCCTTGATCCATGGGTTATGGGTCCTCTGGTTGGGATTGTCTCGATGCTGGGCGCGGCGATTATCGCCCGACTGGCTCAAATGGGCATTGAGGTTTACGTCCTTTCACGTCGCTGGCTCTCGCGCCAGGCGTTCCAAAGTTTTCTGATCGAGGTCAGGGCGATATGCTGGTCGATGAGCTCGAAGCGGCTTGCGGCCAGCTCGGCGAGGAGTCGATCCATGAGCCGGACGCGGATCCGAATCGTCACCGGAAGCCGCCGAAGGTCGAGATCCAGGTCTTCATCGTGTCCGGCCAAATCCTCCGCGATCTCGGCGAGGATGGGCGGCAGGCGAGCCCGGTTGGACGGGACTGCAGCTTCGGCGTGGCTCAGCCCGTAGAGTGCCAGCCGATCACCAGGAAGAAAACCGCTGCGGCCTTGCCGAAGCAAACGCCCACTGCGCCTCAGGAGATCGACCAGGGCGCAATAGGCACCGGCGCGCCGTGCGCCGGAAAGTATCTCCGGTCGTGACTCGCCATGGCCGCGCGCGATCAGCTCGAAGAGAGCGCCCTGATCGAGGTCAGCCCAGGCGGCGAGTGCCTCGAAGTCCTTCACCCGACGGTCGGTCAGGACCGCTTCGGTGCCCCAGATGACGTCCACGAAGGGCTGTTTCGGCAGTTTTGAGCGCCTGATCAGGGGGGCGAGCGACCTGGAAAGCGGATGCCCGCCAGCGGCCGAAAAGATGCGATCGAGCTCCCCCTGCCACCATTCGAGCTTGCGTGCGGCCACGCCCGGATCCGAGACCTGGTCGACAACCGATCCGATGACATGGCGCCAGCCGAGCAGCGCGGCGAGGTCGTCCCGCAGCCGCTGCGGCGCGAACAGGACGCTGTAGAAGGCCGATGAGCCGGGGGGCGTCGCCGGATTCGGAAAGCCCCACTCCGCGTCTGCAGTCGGCGCCGGCATCAGCGTAGATCACTCCGAATGCAGCCTGACGCCACCGATCCGTCAGGCCCGCTCGACCGCCACGAACCCCTCCGGATGGACGAGTGCAGCGCTTCCGCCAACGACCGGCTTGGAGACATCCTGTCACGCGGATGCAGCACACAGCGGATTCGAGGCTCAGGCTCAGGCATCCGCGTCGCGCACGCAGGCCACGATATAGTTGACGTCGAGGTCATCGGGGTCGAGCCGATAGGTCCGAGTCAGCGGGTTGTAGGTCATGCCGGTCATGTCGGTGGTGCGCAGGGTTGTCGGTCGAATCCAGGCGTGCAGCTCCGAAGGGCGAATGAAGCGTGCGTAGTCGTGGGTCCCCTTCGGCAAGAGCCCCATCAGATACTCCGCGCCCAGGATCGCGAAGAGATAGGACTTGGGATTTCGGTTGAGGGTCGAGAAGACCACGGTTCCGCCAGGTCGCACCAGCCGCGCGCAGGCATCCACGATGGAGGCGGGGCTGGGCACATGCTCCAGCATCTCCATGCAGGTGACCAGATCGAAGCTGTCCGGTTGCTCCGCAGCCAGGACCTCGACCGGCACGCGCCTGTAGCTGACCTGGACACCGCTCTCCAGCGTATGCAGCTCCGCGACACGCAGCGGCATCTCACCCATGTCGATCCCGGTGACATCGGCGCCGCGCAGCGCCATGGCCTCCGAGAGGATGCCGCCCCCGCAGCCCACATCGAGCGCGCGCTTGCCGTCCAGGCCGCCTGCTGCCCGGTCGATATAGTTCAGGCGAAGCGGATTGATGTCATGCAGTGCCTTGAACTCGCTATTGGGGTCCCACCAGCGTGAGGCGAGCTCCTCGAACTTACTGATCTCGGCGTGATCGACGTTGTGTAGGGTCTCGGTCATGATCGGGCTTCCGGGGTTGGGCTCGCTGTCGGCGCTGTGCAACTTTGCATATCGCACGAGATCTGGGCGTCAGGCGCATCATTCTATACCTGTGTTTGAGCGCTGGCGGAATGTCTCCATCTTCGTGTTCTCAAGAGACGCTCGCGGAGACGGCAGGCTCGGCTCAACGGACTGGCCCGCCGGAGATGCACCCGGGTGGCGACGCGGGCGAAGAAGAGCGTTACACTTTGCGGCTTTGCGTCGCCGGGGGAATCATCGATGTTCGAGAAGACCATGCAGATCAGCGACTATGATCCAGAGCTCTGGGGGGCGATCCGGAACGAGGAGCGTCGTCAGGAGGAGCACGTCGAGCTGATCGCGTCCGAGAACTACGCAAGCCCGCGCGTCATGGCGGCCCAAGGCAGCGTTCTCACCAACAAGTACGCCGAAGGCTACCCCGGCAAGCGGTACTATGGTGGATGCGAGTACGTCGACGTCGCCGAACGCCTGGCCATCGAGCGTGCCAAGGAGTTGTTCGGCGCGGACTATGCCAACGTCCAGCCCCATTCGGGTTCTCAGGCCAACGCGGCGGTCTTCATGGCCCTGTGTGAAGCGGGTGATACGGTGCTCGGGATGAGTCTGGCCCATGGCGGTCACCTCACCCACGGCGCCAAGCCGAACTTCTCGGGCAAGCTCTATAACGCTGTCCAGTATGGACTCGACCCGGCGACCGGCGAGATCGACTATGTGGAGGTCGAGCGCCTTGCCCAAGAGCATCGCCCCCGCATGATCATCGCCGGATTCTCCGCCTACTCGCGGATCGTGGACTGGGCACGCTTCCGGTCGATCGCTGATTCCGTCGGGGCCTATCTGATGGTCGATATGGCGCATGTCGCCGGTCTGATCGCCGCCGGGATCTATCCGAGCCCGGTGCAGATCGCCGATGTGACCACCACGACCACACACAAGACCCTGCGCGGCCCGCGCGGCGGGCTGATCCTGGCCAAGGCCAATCCGGAGCTCGAGAAGCGATTCAACTCTCTGGTCTTTCCGGGAACGCAGGGTGGGCCGCTGATGCATGTCATCGCCGCGAAGGCCGTCGCCTTCAAGGAGGCATTGGAGCCGAGCTTCAAGGTCTATCAGCAGCAGGTCGTGTTGAATGCCCAGACCATGGCCGAGGTCTTTCTCGCGCGCGGCTACGATGTCGTCTCCGGCGGAACGAACGACCATCTGTTCCTGGTCAGCTTCATCGACCAGGGCCTGACCGGCAAGGATGTCGACGCCTGGCTGGGAGCGGCCAATATCACGGTCAATAAGAACGCGGTCCCGAACGACCCGCAGTCGCCTTTCGTGACCAGCGGTATCCGTGTGGGCACGCCCGCCATCACCACGCGCGGCTTCGGAACCGACGAGGCTCGCGATCTCGCCGGCTGGATGTGCGACCTGATCGACGCCCGCGGCGATCGGGGGGTGATCGATGCCGTGAAGACGAAGGTGCTCGCACTCTGCAAGCGCTTCCCCGTCTATGAGCGTTGAGTCGGGGCTTGGCGTGTGGTCCGTGACGACCGGAGCCTGAGCCGGTGCGTTGCCCCTTCTGTGGCGCTCAGGACACCAAGGTGGTGGACTCACGTCTGTCCGGCGAAGGCGACCAGGTGCGTCGGCGTCGCAGATGTGTGGTCTGCAATGAACGCTTCACCACCTTCGAGACGGCGGAGCTCAATCTGCCGCGCGTCGTGAAGCGCGACGGAAGTCGAGCCCCGTTCGATGGGCGTAAGCTCCGCTCAGGGATGATGCGCGCACTCGAAAAGCGGCCGGTGAGCACCGATCAGATCGACAGTGCCATGTGGCGGATTCAGCGTCGGCTGATGTCGAGCGGCGAGAGTGAGGTACCCGCCTTACGGATCGGTGAGTTGGTGATGGACGAGCTTCGTCAGCTTGACCAGGTCGCCTATGTCCGCTTCGCCTCTGTCTATCGCAAATTCGAAGACGTCGCTGAATTCCGAGAAGAGATCGAGCGCCTCGAGCGTCAACCCACGCCCGAGGCCACACGACAGCAGCTGGACCTGCTCCAGGAGCTGGAGCCCAAACCCTGATGGTCAACCCCTGATGGCCGGATCCATGCCGGACGCGTCCCATGGCGGCGCAGGCTCCGACCGTGCCTTCATGGCGCGGGCGATCCAGTTGGCCGAGCTGGGGCGCTTTACGACTGACCCGAACCCGCGTGTGGGTTGTCTGATCGTGCGCCATGGCCAGGTCGTCGGCGAGGGGTGGCATCGGCGTGCGGGCGAGCCCCATGCAGAGCGACATGCGCTCATCGAGGCCGGTGAGCGTGCACGAGGCGCGACCGCCTACGTGACACTGGAGCCCTGCTGTCATCAAGGTCGCACGCCGCCCTGTACCGATGGCTTGCTTGATGCGGGCGTCGCACGCGTGGTGTGCGCCATGGTGGATCCGAATCCGCTCGTCGCAGGACGGGGCCTCAGACTCCTCGCGGAAGCCGGGGTGACGGTCGAAACGGGTCTTCTCGAGTCCGAGGCGCGCGCCTTGAATCCGGGATTCATCAAGCGTATGGAGCAGGGGCGGCCCTTTGTGCGCTGTAAGCTCGCTGCAAGCCTCGACGGGCGCACCGCGATGGCGAGCGGGGAGAGCCAATGGATCACCGGCGAGCATGCGCGACGTGACGTCCAGCGTTTGCGAGCGGGCAGCTCGGCGATCCTGACCGGGATCGGAACCATCCTGGCCGACAACCCGAGCCTGAACGTCCGTTTGAGCGCTGCCGATCTCCCGGGTCTGGAGCCGCATGAGCCGATCCGACAACCGCTGCGGGTCGTCGTGGACAGCCGTTGGCGGACCCCCTTGGACTCACGGATCCTGATACTGCCGGGCACCACCCTGGTCGCCGGGGTCGTCGATGACCGGCAGCGGATGGCCGAGCTCAAGGCGGCCGGCGCCGAGGTCCATCTCGGTGCTGCCTGCTCCGGCCAGGTGGATCTCGGCGCCCTGATGCATGAGCTGGCCCGCCGAGAGATCAATGAGGTCCTGTTGGAGGCGGGTCCAACCCTGGCCGGCGCGGCCTTGTCGACGGGCCTGGTCGACGAGATCCTGCTCTATCTGGCTCCGCACCTCATGGGTGACGGCGCCCGCGGCCTGTTCCATCTCCCGGGAGTCGCACGGATGTCCGAGCGCCTGTCCCTCAAGATCATCGAGGTCCGCGCGGTCGGGCAGGACCTGCGGATCACTACCCGCCCGGCTCGCGACTCCGCGCCATCCGGGCGATGAGCCGCGACGAACATTTAACGCCAGGGTAAAGCCATGTTCACCGGAATCATTCAATCCATCGGCCGGATCGAGCGACTGGAGCCTCGCGGAGGCGACGTACGGATCACCATCGATGCCGGAAAGCTCCGTCTTGATCAGGCGGTGCTTGGCGACAGCATCGCCGTCAACGGTGTCTGTCTGACGGCAGTCGAGCTCGGCCCTCGTGGTTTCTCGGCGGATGTCTCCCGCGAGACCCTGTCGCTGACGACGCTGGGAGCCTTGGTGCCCGGCAGCCCGGTCAACCTCGAGCCCGCACTGACCCTGGCCACGCCGCTCGGGGGTCACCTGGTCAGCGGTCATGTCGACGGCGTGGGCACCATCATCGAGCAACGCCAGGATGCAAGGTCCTGGCGCCTGCGCATCGAGGCCCCGGCCGACCTCGCCCGCTACATCGCGCCGAAGGGCTCGATTTGTGTCGATGGCACCAGCCTGACGGTCAATCGCGTCGACGGTGCCTCGTTCGAGCTGAACATCGTTCCCCACACCCTCGAGGAGACCATCATCGGCGGCTATCGCACGGGGACGGCTGTGAATCTCGAGGTGGATCTGATCGCCCGCTATCTGGAACGCCTGCTTCTTGGTGATGCCGCTGCGGTTCCGACGTCCGGACTGACCATGGACTTTCTCGCCGAGCACGGGTTCGCAAGACCCGCCGGTTCATCATAATTTGCTAAACTGGCTGTTTTCGTCCAAACGACAGCGCGGCAATGGGTAACTCAGGCATCCACAGCACCGAAGAGATCATCGAAGAGCTCCGCCAAGGCAGGATGGTGGTGATCATGGATGACGAAGATCGCGAGAATGAGGGCGATCTGCTGATGGCGGCCGACTGTGTCACCCCGGAGGCCGTGAACTTCATGGCCAAGTTCGGGCGCGGGCTCATCTGTCTGACCCTCGTCAAGGAGCACTGTGAACGCCTGCGGCTGCCCTTGATGGTGAACGACAGTCAGGCCGCACACTCCACCGCCTTCACCGTCTCCATCGAGGCGGCGCGCGGCGTGACGACCGGTATCTCGGCAGCCGACCGTGCCACGACCATTCAGGCCGCGGTCGCAGCGGATGCGCAGCCGAAAGATCTGGTCCAGCCCGGCCACATCTTTCCGCTCATGGCTCAGCCCGGCGGGGTTTTGGTGCGGGCCGGCCATACCGAGGCCGGCTGCGATCTGGCCCGGCTCGCCGGCTACAGTCCCGCGGCGGTGATCGTGGAGATCCTCAACGAAGATGGCTCGATGGCACGCCGGCCGGATCTCGAGGCGTTCGCCGAAACCCACGGACTCAAGATCGGCACCATCGCCGACCTGATTCATTACAGGGTCAGGCACGAGAAGGCGGTGCTGCGCGAATGCGAGTGTGAGCTCCCGACGGAATATGGGACCTTCCGCCTGGTTGCCTACCGGGATAGTATCGACAACGAGATCCATCTGGCGTTGACCCTGGGCGATATCAGCCCGGAGCGCCCGACGCTGGTGCGTGTGCACCTTCAGAATACGCTTTGCGACCTCTTCGGGACACGTCACAATGCATGCGGCTGGCCGCTCCGGGACGTGATGCGTCAGGTTGCGGCTGAGGGTGAAGGCGTGATCGTGGTTCTGCGCAATCGAGACAGTGCCGCCGATCTGTTGGCGCGTCTGAAGGACTTCCAACTCCACGACGAGGACGACGAAGTCCCCGCGCGACGCCAGGACCGCAACGCCTTGCGAACCTATGGGATCGGTGCTCAGATCCTTGCGGACGTGGGGGTGCGCAAGATGCGTGTCATGAGTGCGCCGAAGGCCATGCATGCCATCTCGGGCTTCGACCTGGAGGTGGTCGAGTACACTGGCGGGAGGCCTGCGATCCGTGTATCGACCTGAGCCCCAGGCCTGACTCGGAGCCTGAACGGCAGGATCCTTGCGGGATTCTTGGCGCATGTTCTCGGGAGAGACTCTGATCGAATCCGGGTGTCCGGCGGACATCCACCGAGCGGGCGAGGCTGATCCCTCGGAGAGCCGAATCCCAAACCCCATCCGCTACCCTAATCAAGACGAGTTAGTTGATGAGTATCAAGACGATCGAGGGCGCCCTGCGCGCCGACAATGCGCGTTTCTGTCTGGTGGTGTCGCGCTGGAACAGCTTCGTGGTCGAGGCGCTCGAGAAAGGCGCCATCGATACACTCAAGCGCCACGGCGCGACCGATGACGACCTGACGATCGTCCGCGTGCCCGGCGCCTTCGAGATGCCGGTGGCCATCGAGCGTCTTGCCGCGAAAGGCAGCTTCGACGCCATCCTTGCCTTGGGGGCCGTGATTCGCGGTGGAACCCCGCACTTCGAGTATGTGGCTGGCGAGTGCGTCAAGGGGATGGCGCAGGTCAGCCTCAAGTATGCCATCCCGGTCGCCTTCGGGGTCTTGACCGTCGATACCATCGAGCAGGCCATCGAGCGTGCCGGAACCAAGGCCGGTAACAAGGGGGCCGAGGCAGCCATGTCAGCACTCGAGATGGTCGACCTGCTCCGGCAGATCGACTGATATGGTCAACCCACGCAGCCAGTCGCGCCGCTATGCCGCCCTGGCACTTTACCAATGGCGTCTGACCGGTGAAGACCCGATGGACATCAAACGCCATCTCCTGGACGACCCCGAATGGCTGGATGCCGTTGCTGGCTCATTGAGTGGTGCCGAAGATGACGCCCCGCCGGACGCCAGGCAGCGCTTCAATTTCAACATGGAGCTACTGGACCAACTGCTGACCGGAGTGCCGGCGCATGTCGTCGAGATCGATACCCAGCTGGACCGAGTCCTTGACCGACCCATCAGTCAGGTCGATCCGGTCGAGCTCGCCATCCTGCGACTCGGGGCCTTCGAGATCCTGTTCTCCGACTCGATTCCGGATCGGGTCGCGATCAACGAGGCGGTCGAGCTGACCAAGCTGCTCGGCGCGTTCGAAGGGCACAAGTACGTCAACGGCGTGCTCGACAAGGTCGCTCGTTCGCATGCTGCGACATCGGTACAGTCCGAGGGTGCTGGGCTGGCCATGCGCCCAAAGAACCAGCGCCCGGCGAACGAGCGCTGATGATGTGACGGATATCGCCTCATTCACTGACATCGGGTCGAGATAAGATCCGTGAATCAAGAAAACCCAGTTGGCCTCCCGCAGTCGGAGTTTGATCTGATCCGACGTTTCTTCGCCGATCTCGGACCGACGCGTGCGGATGTGCTCCTCGGGGTCGGGGACGACTGTGCTTTGCTCGAGGTTCCGGCGGGGCAGAGTCTGGTCATCAGCATCGACACCCTGGTCGCCGGTACCCATTTCTTCCATGACTGTGATCCCGAGGCCGTCGGGCATAAGTCCCTCTCGGTCGGGCTCAGTGATCTTGCGGCGATGGGTGCCGCGCCGGCTTGGGCGACACTCGCCTTGACGCTTCCGCGCCCCGACCATGACTGGGTCGAGGGATTCGCATGCGGTTTCGGTGCCCTTGCCGAGACCTATCGGGTCCGCCTCGTCGGCGGTGATACGACTCGGGGACCTTTGAGCATCACGGTGCAGGTCCACGGACTGATCCGTGCCGGCGCGGCCATACGTCGTCACGGCGCCCGTCCAGGCGACCTGATCTGGGTCAGCGGGACGCTGGGCGACGCGGCCCTGGCATTAGAGGCGATTCGTCAGGGAGCCCCCGTCGATGCCGGTCTGAGGGCACGTCTGGAGCGTCCGGTCCCGCGCGTCGAGGTCGGGACGGCTCTGCGTGGGATCGCGACCGCCATGATCGATCTCTCGGATGGTTTGGCCGCCGACCTGGGTCATATCCTGGCGGCCTCGGGTGTTGGGGCGGAGATCGACCTGGCCGATGTGCCGCTTTCGCCAGCCGTTGCGACTGAGGTGGCATCCCGCGCCGATTGGACGCTTCCTCTGTCCAGCGGCGATGATTATGAGCTTTGCTTTTGTGCCCCGCCCGAGCATGCGTCGGTCATCAGGTCACTGGCGGCCGGTCTTGGGTGCAGTCTTTCGATCGTCGGGAGAATCCGCCCGGAACCCGGACTGACCCTGCGCTCTCCCGAAGGCGCCTCCCTGACGATGAAGCGTGCCGGATATGATCACTTCTCGGCCGGCGCCTAACGCCCGCCGGACGACCGGCTTCGACCCGCGGCGAATCCACCACTGGATCGCTTTTGGATTCGGCTCCGGCCTTGTTCGTCGCGCTCCGGGGACAGCCGGAACCGTCGCGGCAATCCCGCTTTATCTGCTCCTGAGCCTGCTGGCCTGGCCCTTCTATGTCGGCATCCTGGTCCTGTTGATCCTCGTCGGGATCTGGGCCTGCGAACGCGCGGCCCGCGATCTGGGCTCCAAAGACCCCTCGGCCATCGTCTGGGACGAGTGGGTCGGATTTCTGGTGACCATGGTGGCCGCGCCATCGGGATGGTGGTGGGTCTTCGCCGGCTTTCTCCTGTTCCGCCTATTCGATATCTGGAAGCCCTGGCCGGTCAGTGTGGCGGATCGGCGCGTGAGCGGCGGTCTCGGGATCATGCTGGACGATTTGATTGCAGGGGCCATGGCCGGCGTCTTGATCGCGCTGGCGGCCTGGTGGCTCCCTCTTTGAAACCGGGCCGGGACGCGCTTCAGTCTGGTTCCACGATCTTCACGCAAAGGACATCAGAGGTCAGGTTACGCAGCACGGTGCGAGCGGTGGATCCGAACAGTCCCATGAAGCCATGGCGCCCGCGGCTGCCGATGACGACGAGATCGACATCCAGCTCGCTTGCGACTTCATCGATCAGGCGACCGGTCGGTCCGACCCGGACCAGTCGATCCGAGACCGGCACATCGAGCCGTTCACCCAGTGCATCCAGCTCCCGTTTGGCGATCGCCAGAAGCTCCTCTTCCAGCTCAAGATTCTCCGGGACCGCAACATCTCCGGCATAGCCGATGGGCATATACTCCATCGCAGGTGGAATGTGCTCGACCACATGCAGGAGAAAGAGCCTCGCCCCCAGTAGGGTTTTGAGCCGCTGCGCGCGGGCGACGACTGGCTCGCTCTCCTTCTCGAAATCCACAGCAAGCAAAAGGCTTCGATAATCATTGGTGTCCATCGCATACCTCTGTAGTTTTCTGACGTGGCGATGTGGTGAAGGATCCTGGTTTTTCGCCTTAGAGTGTAGCGCCAAAAGCCGGGATCGGATTCACCGAATCACCGATCACCCATCGCGCAGATCACCATGCCAGCGGTGCAGGAGCAGCCACTCGATGAAGCTCAGGATCGCGTAGAGGAGAACGCCCATCAGGGCGAGCAGGAGGAGCGCGGCGAACATCTTGTCGATCTGCAGCCGGTTGCCGGCCTCGAGGATGCGCCAGGCCAGACCGTTGGTGTTCCCGGATGCCGCGGCGAACTCCGCGACGACAGCGCCGACCAGGGCAAGTCCACCGGCGGTCTTGATACCGGCGAGCAGATAGGGGAGTGAGGAGGGAACCATGAGTCGCCGGAAGGTCTGCCAGAAGCTGGCATGATAGAGCCGAAAGAGGTCGCGCAGATTGGGGTCGACGGCCTTGAGACCGGCGGTCGCGCTCGCGAGCACGGGGAAGAAGGCGACGATCCAGGCAAGGATCAGCACCGCGAGCCAGGCGTTGTCGAGCCCGACCCAGACGATGATCAAGGGTGCGATGGCGACGACCGGTGTGACCTGCAGGGTGACGGCGTAGGGCGAGAGTGCCGCCTCGGCGATGCGGCTGGAGGCAAAGAGCGTGGCGAGTGCCGTGCCCGAGATCAGCGCCAGCGCAAAGGCCGCGACTGTGGTGCCCAAGGTGGTCCAGGCCGAGCCGAGCAAGGAGGCGCCGTCGGTCGTGAAGACCGCCAGGATGGCACTGGGCGGAGGAAGGATGAAGGGCCTGATCTGCCAATAGTCGACCGCCCACTCCCAGAACCAGATCAATCCTGCGAAGAGTGCCGCCGGGAGCAGGACCCTCAGAATCTTCATCATCATGTGGAGACGTCCTGAAGGACCGCCAGGATATCGCGGACGGTGGAGCCGAGCTCGGGAGAGGTGCGGTAGTCCGGTCCGCGCGGGTAGGGAGCCGGGTTTCGGACATCGGCGACCAGATGGCCGGGGCGACCACTGAGGATCAGGATGCGCTGGGAAAGATAAACG
>RRYU01021046.1_pt1 | contig 44623 bp, 35 predicted proteins | sample 2162651 | NCBI WGS metagenome assembly RRYU01 (sample SAMN10267283, study PRJNA491782) | microbial mat metagenome | isolation source: biomat in the production well | place: Japan: Minami-Kanto gas field, natural gas well KTG3 | collected 2017-06
GGGGGGTGAGGATCAGGTCTCGCGCCATCGTCGAGAGCCGCGGGCTGTCGACGATGGCCCAGAGAGCAACGTGGGTGTCGAGCAAGAGGTTCATCGGCTACCGCTATCCCTGTTCGTCCAACGGATCCTTCCCTGGGGACTCACCCCGGAAGAGCCGCGCGACATCGCGGTTGTGCGCATCAATGTCGTCGGGCACGACGAACAGGTCCCTGGCGACGCCGATCCGGCGCTCGATCGGCACGTCGGAGACGGGCACCAGCTTGGCGACGGGGCGGCCGTTGCGGGCGATGACGATCTCCCGCTCCGTGCCCTGCTCGATGGCCTCTACCAGCCGGGAGAGATTGGTTTTGGCTTGCAGCATGTTAATGGCTTGCACGCGGACTCCGGTCGGTTATCGGGCAGGCGGTTAGTCTAGTCTAGCCAAGTTGGCCGGACAATACTCGCCGTTGGCGAAGAAGTCGAAGAGCTTGTAGGCGGTCTTCTCGGGCTGGAGGACGCCATTCCTGATGGTGTCGTCGAACAGCTGGTCGACTGTCGTTCGCTCGATCCATTCATCGAGACCACCGACCGCCTGAATGGCCCAAGAGGTTTCGCTGGTTAAAGAACCCTGGGGCGCTTGGCGTCTTGGCGTGAGAACGGCCCCTCGTAGGCTTGCCGAGTGTTTGCGGTTCAACCGCTCGTTCCGGCCTGGCACGCTCGATCGAACCCGATGGAGTCGGCGACGGGAGCCACGGCGATGACCCGCATCCCTGGCGTCTCGATTGTCCAGCGGATCTCCTGGTCATAGAGCCTCAGGCCGAACTCTCGGCGCTCGGGATAGCGATCCATGTAGCCCGGTCGCGGGTCTTGGGCAAGTACCTGCTCGATGAGCTCACGCAGCCGGCGCGCGCCGGTCGGATCGGCTGCGGCGATGCCGCGTAAGGCGTCGGCGGAAAAGGAGACGGCGGCCTCGTTGAGCTCGGGCGCCCTGGCGAAGCCGCCTCGGGCATCGGGGATGGCATCTGCGTAGGGCACATAGGGCTTGATGTCCAACACCGGGGTGCCGTCGAGCAGATCGATCCCGCGCACCTTGAGTGCGAGACCACGCGGGTCCCGTTCCAATCCGAGCTGCTCGACGGCCGAGATCCCGATGGGGTTCGGCCGATAGGGCGCGCGGCTCGCAAAGACACCCACGCTCTCGCGACCTCCCAGGCGGGGTGGCCGCACCGTCGGGCTCCAGCCGGCGGTCAGACAATCCTCGTGGAAGACGAAGAGGATCCAGACGTGCGAGAAGCCTTCGAGCCCTTTGAATGCCTCCTCACGGGCATAGTCGGCGAGCAGCTCGACACGCCCCTCCGCGGCCGTGACCAAGCCCGGTTGACGCGGGATACCGAACTTGTCGGTGAAGGGGGAGCGGATGTAGCCGATAGGGGAGAAGGTCAGAGACACGGGCTTGCCTGCTTCGATCGCGGTGAGCCCATTATCCTTCAAAGAGCGATCAGATCAGTACAGCAGCGCTGAGAGCTTGATCTGTCCCTCGTGTCTTCGGCTCGCTGATCTTTCGGATCAATGCATCATTGCAGTCGATGAGGTTCGAAAATCTCTCTCGCGGAGACACGGAGCGCGCCAAGACCCTGTCGCTTTTTTCTCACTGTTCTCCGCGTGAGGCTTTCCGTGCGGCGACCAGGGTGCCACCCTCAACTGATTGGTGCAAGGCCAACCACGTCCGGTTTTGTCACAGGCGACAAATTCCCTTATCCTTCACGCGCTTTTGGTGCGGGGTTCGCCGCGCCTCGTCTCTAAACTCTAATGAATCAGGGGTGTGACGATGACGACGAAGGGTGCAAGGCTGCTGATAGCCGGGGTGGCGTTGTCTGTGGCGCCGCTGACGCAGGCATACGACCTGCCGGCTGTGAATCTGGGGTTCACGAGCTTTCTCGATGGGGCACCTCCGGCGGGTCCGGGCTGGTATGTGCAACAGTACGTCCAGGTCTATCGGAAGGGACGCCTCAAAGACGCGGGCGGGGATGACCTGCGCCTGCCGACTCCGCGCGGTTTCGAGAAGGCGGAGGTGGATCTGAACATCGGCCTGACCCAGCTCATCTATCAGTCGGATCAGCCACTGCTGTTCGGCGGTAAGTGGGGTATGAACCTCATGTTGCCCTACGCGAGCTTCGATCTGGACCCGGAGGACAATTTTGCCTTGTCGGCCAACAGCGGGAATCTGGGCGACATCCTGGTCGGGCCCTACCTTCAATGGGATCCCATCATGGGTCCGAATGGGCCGAGATTCGTTCAGCGGGTCGAGTTTCAGTTGATCTTCCCGACCGGGGCCTACGACTCGGATCATGCGCTGAACGTCAGCAGCAATGTCTTCTCGTTCAACCCCTATTGGGCCGCGACCGCCTTCCTGACGCCGAAATGGACAGCATCCTGGCGTCTCCATTACCTCTGGAACGCCGAGAACGACGATCCGTGGAAGCCGCTCGGCGCCGACGACTCCCAGGCCGGTCAGGCCATCCATCTCAATTTTGCGAGTGCCTACGAGGTCATGCCGAACCAGTTGCGTCTCGGCATCAACGGCTATTACCTCAAACAGATCACTGAGAGCAAGGTGAATGGGAGAAGCATCAGGGACAGCGAGGAGCAGGTTCTCGGGATCGGCCCCGGACTTGTCTATCACTTCTCGAAGCACAACCACCTCTTTGCCAATGCCTATTGGGAGACCAATGCGGAAAACCGGCCGGAAGGCTCAAGGTTCAATCTGAGGTTCGTGCATCATTTCCATTAGACGAACGCTGATCTAATCCGCGTTCGCCACGGCACACGGATGTGCCTGCATTAGGTCTCAAACCGCGTCCGGTATGATGTGAGCTGGTGCGACCTTGCATCCGCTCAGCTTCCGTTGGATTGCATGGGCGATCGATTGCAGGGCATGCCGTTCAGGCGGTCTCCGAGACGAAGCGGGCGACGTCGGCGGCCAGGTCTCGGACCAGGGGATCCGGGACCGATTCCCCTCCTTGCGAGAGGGCGAGTGCGCGCATCAGGAGGCCGGCCTCGTCGGGGGTCAGGATGCCTTTGGGGAGTGCCTCGCTATAGAGCCAGATTCCAGCCTGCTGGGGTGTCGGTGCGGTCTCTTGCTCGGCGCGCAGGGCGGCGCAGGCGAGTAGGGCGCCGAGCAGCAGGTCTATGGCCGGACCGGGGCACGCCTGTTGAATCAGGACCTCGGCGCCATGAAGCCTCTCGCGGGCCTGCGACAGAAGTCGCGGTTCTTTTGCGACAGGCGTCTCGATCGTCGGCTCGAAGAGCGGGCGAGACTGAGCCACCGGGGAGGCAGCCCCGAGTCGCCGCAATCCGCTGAGCGTCCGTGGGTCGATGAGCGCCACCGGCACGCGACCGGAGATGGCCGCCGCGAGCCGATCCGCGTCGGCATCGACCCGATCAAGCACCACCAGGAGACCGCCGCCTGAGCCGAGGATGCGTTCGATTCTGGCGCCGAAGGCGCGCTGGCTCGCCTCGATGGCGTGCCGGATCGCCTCTTCCGTCTCGGCTGTCTCGGAGACCTCCGGGGAGGATATGGCCTCGGCCCGCTCGACAGGCGTCTTGTCCGCCGCCGAATCGATTGGCGGTTGATCTCCCTGTAGCGCGGCCGGATCCGGGCCAGCATCGAGGTCTGGCGTCGTTTCCGAATCCAAGGCGGATTGTGCGGCCGTGATCGTCTCCGCCGCCGCTTCCGCAGACGGGCCAAGCCCCGTCTCGCTTGCGGTCGTCGGGACACCGGGTAGCCCGGCAAGGTCCTCGGTGAGGATCTCGACCAGCTTGCGCGAGACCCCGACGACATCCTCGGTGGCGTCTTGATCGACCACGTTGTCGAAGAGGTTACGCTTGCCCTGGACCAGCTCCAGGACACGGCACTCGTAGGAGTCGGCGGCGACCAGCAATAGGATCTGGACCTTGCGGGTCTGCCCCAGACGGTGCACGCGTGCGATGCGCTGATCCAGAACTGCCGGGTTCCAGGGGATATCCAGATTGACCAGGACCGAGGCCGTCTGCAGATTGAGCCCGACCCCACCGGCGTCGGTCGAGATGAAGACCTGACAGGCGTCGTCTTGATTGAAGCGATCGATCAGCTCGCCGCGCTTGCTTGTCGGAACACCGCCGTGCAGGCGAACGCAGCCAAGACCCAGCGCGCGCACGCGCTCCTCGACCATTCGGGTCATCTGCTCCCATTGGGAGAAGACCACGGCCTTGAGGCCGGATTGCAGACAGAGCTCATCGAGCAGACTGGCCAGCTCGTCGAGCTTGGGCGACCCCTGGGTCTCCTTGTCGACCAGACCGGCGGCGTCGCAGGCCATGCGCGCCTGCTGCAGATGGGCCATGAGCCGGTTCGACTCGCCGGGTGTGAGGGGACGACGCTTGGCGATCTGCGCCAGGATGCCGGCGGCCTTGATGCCTGCGTCGTGCAGCTCCTGCTGTGCCGCGCTGAGCGGGATGTCGAGGCGACTCTCGATCCGATCCGGGAGCTGATCACGCACCAATTGGCGGTCGCGGCGCAGCATGACCGGCGCGAGCCGGCGACGCAGCTCGGAGAGGTTGCGATAGCCCAGCACCTTGCCGCGCTCGTCGGTGACATGGAAGTCCACCAGATAGCGCCAAAGCGGTCCGAGCACCCTCTGGTCGACGACCTGCATCAGGCTGTAGAGGTCCTCGAGACGGTTCTCCAGCGGTGTCCCGCTCAGGACGAATGCATAGCGTGATGGGATGCGCTTGACCGCGGCGGCGATCTTCGTGCGCCAGTTCTTGATGCGCTGCGCCTCGTCCAGGATCACGAGATCCGGGCGCAGGGTCTCGGCGATGACGCTGCCGTCACGCAGGATCAGCTCGTAGTTCACGACCAGGAAGCCGCTGGCTCCGCGGTATTGGGCGGCCCGTGAAGCGGCCGATCCCTGGATGACCCGCGCCTCCCGACCGGTGAACTTGCGGATCTCGCGCGCCCATTGTTGCTTGAGCGAGGCCGGGCAGATGACCAGGGTTCGCTCCACTTCGGCATGGCTGTGGAGCCAGGCGGCGGCGGCAATCGACTGTAGCGTCTTGCCGAGACCCATGTCGTCGGCCAGCAGCGCACGGCCATTGGCTGCAAGGAAGGCAACACCCTCCACTTGATAGGGATAGAGTCGCGCGGTGACACCCGGCAGGCGTCCGCCGGAGGTGCGGATCGCCTCGCCGATCTCGCGGGCGCGCTGGCGCTGTGCCGCCTGCTCGGCCAAGCGGCGGGCGAAGGCGAGTGCGTCCTCGCCGAGGTCGATGTCCCCGCGTCCGGACACTGCATCGGCCAGCCGCAGGAAATCCTCGGGCAGACGGCGCCGGAATGCCCCGGCGGCGTCGAAGTGCGTGTTCAGCAGCTCGTTCAGCTCGGGATCGAGCGGGTTGTCCGGACCTTGTATCGACCGATGGAGACGGATCTGGGGTGCAGGGTCGCCCTCCCAGTCCAGATAGACGAAGGGGGAGGGAGGGCCGAGTGCCTTCAGGCCCCTGGCATCGCGGCGCTTCTTGATCCGGTGAAGCACGGCTTCGACGTGTTTGCAGGTGCCCAACTGGTTGTTGGCGAAGTCCGGGCAGGTGCAGTAATTGGCGCGACGCTCGAGCGAGCGGATATGGACGCGATAGCTGACGGGGACATGCGTGGAGGAGACGAGGGAGCGTGCACTCCAGGCGCCGTAGGCCAGATCACCGGCGAGGTGCTCGACTCGGACCTCGGTCCGGCCCCGTTGCACCCGCTCGTCGATCGCGCCTTCAACCGCTCCGAGCAGCTCGCCCTCGGCCGTGGTCCGCGACGAGCGCGCGAAAAGCGCGGCCAGGGCATGGACGCAGGCTGTCTCGGGCGGGATGCCGCAGTCGCAGAGTGTGACCAGATGGCCCTCGCCATCGAAGGACAGCTCCAGGGATACGACATCCCCGGTCTCCTCGTCCTCGACATCGGCGCGCAGACAGTCGCCGTCCACCGTCAGCTCGGTCACTCGATTGTCCTTGGCGTGGCGCAATCCCGCGCGGACCAGATCGGCCGCCGCAAGGGCATGGAGCTGGTCGTGGTCGAGCGTGAAGGGATCCTGCTCGGACCTCAAGTGTCGTTCGGTGTACATATCTCTCCGGATGCGCCCTAGTTCTCCGCGATGCGTTGTCCACCGACGAGCCAGCTCCGAAGTCGGTTCGAGTCAGCCACGGGCGTCAATTTTCCTACAGCGTCCAGGAAGACGACATAGAGTCGACGGCCGCCGATCTCGGTCTGCATCACCAGGCAATGCCCCGACTCGTTGATGAAACCGGTCTTGCTCACCTCGACCGACCATTCCGGGCTCCTGACGAGAGGATTGGTGTTGCGATACTCTAAGGGGCTATGGTCGGCGAAGGGGTAGACCGTCATCTCGCCTCGAGAGGTTGCCTGACGGATGAAGTGGTAGCGGCCTGCACCGCGGACCATTTTCACCAGGTCCTCGGCCGTTGAGCGGTTGCGGTTGTCGAGACCGCTGCTGTCGGCGAAATGGGTGTCCATCATCCCGAGCGACCTGGCTTTCCGGTTCATGGCCTCGATGAAGCGTGGTGTTCCGCCAGGGAAGTTGGTGCGCGCGAGCGCGGCGGCGGCGCGATTGTCCGACGACATGAGCGTGACCATGAGCATCTCGCGGCGCGACAGGGTCGCCTGGTCGATGCGCAGTCGTGACCGGCTGTTGCGAAGCCGGTCGCGATCCTGCTCGATGATGCGGATGGGCGTATCCAGCGAGACACCGGAATCGAGCACGACCATGGCGGTCATGAGCTTGGTGATGGACGCGATCGGTTTCACCTGGCGGGTGTTCTTCCCGTAGATCCGGTTGCCCCGTTCGTCGATGATGAGCGCGCTCGAGGAGTTGATCTGCAGGCTGGAGCTGCTTCGACTGGAGGATTGCTGCTGATTCGCGGCGAAGGCATCGCCGCAGAGGACCAGACCGATGAACAAGAGAGTCGACATCGAGAGCCGAATGACATCTCTCAACGAGGGACCCTGTAGGATCAAGGGGACTGTGATGGAAAGGGCTCGCGACGGCAACAGCGACGGCGACATGGCCAGGTGATCTCGATGAGGGTGGATAGGGCGGCGATTCTTCCGACGCAGGCGCATGGTACGCCCCGGCGCGCCGGCTCAGGCTCGAATTATTGCACAGGCAGCGGCGATCGCCAGGGCCGAAGACGGTCGAGGCATCGATGAGCAGGGGCCGCTGGATGGACTGGTCGGATCGCTGGCGCGAATTGCGCGAGGCGCTGCTGGAGCCGCGTGTCGATGACGCCGCTCTCGCCGCCGCCTTGAACGAGGCCCGCTTGCGCCACCCCTTGCCCGTTGTCTGGTTGATCGGTAAGACCCAGTCGGGAAAGACCTCCATCATTCGCGCCCTCACCGGGAGCCCTCGGGCCGAGATCGGCAATGGCTTTCGGCCCTGCACGGCGACGACGCGTCTCTATGATTTCCCGGAGGATACGCCTCTGGTCCGCTTTCTCGATACCCGGGGCCTTGGCGAGATCGCCTACGATCCGGGTGAAGACATCCGGTACTGCGAATCCCGGGCGCATCTCCTGCTGGCCGTCATGAAGGCGACGGATATTCGTCAGGACGAGGTGTTCGACGTCTTGCGCGCCGTGCGGCGGCGCCATCCGGAATGGCCATTGGTGATCGCCCAGACCGGGCTCCACGAGGCCTATCCGCCGGACGCCGAGCATCCGGTACCCTATCCGTTCGATCGGGAGCCATGGCCGGTGTCTGTCCCCGCAGATCTGGGTCGAGCCCTTCTCGCCCAGCGCGACCGCGCCGGCGATCTGCCCGGCGAGGTTGCGCCTCGCTGGGTTCCGGTCGATCTCACCTTGCCCGAGGACGGGTTCGAACCGGCGGATTATGGCCTGGACGCCCTCTGGCGCGCGATCGATGGGGTCTCGACGCTGCACCTTCATCGTCTGCTGCGCACTGATGCCGGGGTCCGCGACGCCTATGCCCGGTCCGCCCATCCCCATATCGTCGGTTATGCGCTCGCCGCCGCCGGTGTGGGTGCCTTGCCCCTGGTGGATCTGGTCGGCGTGCCGGCGATCCAGGCGAAGATGCTCCAGAGTCTTGCTGCAGTCTATGGCCAGGACTGGGATCGCCGCGCGATCATCGAATTCCTGGGGCTTCTCGGGACAGGCATCGGCGTCGCCTATGCCGCCCGCAGCGCGGGTCGGGGGCTCATCAAGCTGATTCCCGTCTGGGGACAGACGGCCGGCGCCCTTTGGGGCGCGACCGCGAGTGGAGCCACGACCTATGCCCTGGGCAAGGCTGCCGGGTTTCACTTCAACCGCCGGCGACGCGGTCTGCCCGCGGATGCCAAGGGGCTGCGCCGGGCCTATGTCGAGGGGTTCGATCGGGGATCGGATCTGCTGAAAGAGCTGGTGAAGCGCGAGAAGAGGGATCGACCATGAAGAGTCTCCTGGCCCGGATCGATCGCCTCCGGCTCCTGGCCTTGTTGCTTTGGGCGGTTCCCATAGCGGCCCTCCTGCCTTTGGGCCTGATCTGGCTCTGGCAATTGGAGGCGGTACGCTATTGGCTGCTCTCGCTCCTGATCTTCAGTGCAGCAGGTTACGGCCTCCAACTCTGGTTACATCGGCGCGAGAACGAGTGGCTCCTCGCTGCGGAGACCGAGCCGAACCCGGATTGGCCGCCCGAGGCGGAAGGCGCCTGGGCATTGGTCGAGGACCTGGCGGACCGGACCACGCCGGAAGACTGGCCGATCGGCGAGGGCACGCGGCTCGGGGTTCTCGGCCAACAGACCCTCGAGCGGGTCGCCCGGCATTTTCACCCGGATGTCGAGCAGCCCTTGCTGGAGCTCACCATCCCGCACACCCTCCTGATCGTGGAGCGTGCCAGCCGCGATCTGCGTGACACCATCACGGAGAACGTCCCTTTCAGTCATCGTCTGACCGTCGGCTCTCTGGTGCGTGCCTATCGCTGGAAGCCCTTCGCCGATCGTTTGCTGGGGGTCTATCGCGCCGGGCAATGGGTCGTCAATCCGGCACATGCCGTGCTGACCGAGGCGGTTGCTCAACTGCGGGGTCGCGGCTACACCATGGCTCAGGATGAGCTCTATCGCTGGATCCTCCAAGAATATGTCCGCAAGGTCGGCTCCTATGCCATCGAGCTCTACAGCGGGCGGCTCCTGTTGTCCGATGCGCCCCCCGAGAGTCGCCCCACGGCCGCGTCCGAGCGCGACCTGCGTGCGGCCCAAGCGTCCGACATGCCTGTCGGTGAGCCCTTGCGGATCCTCGTGCTGGGGCGTTCGAACGCAGGCAAGTCAAGCTTGATCAATGCCCTATTTGGTCAACTTCGTGTGGCGACAGATCTTTTGCCCGACACGACCAAGATGGTCACACCCTATCGTCTTGAGCGCGAAGGTCTCGATATCGCGTTGATCCACGATACTCCGGGCTCGGACGCCATGGATGAGCAGACCCTGCGCACGGCGGCCGGTGATGCGGACATGCTGCTCTGGGTCAGCGCGGCCGATCGGCCGGATCGCCACGCCGATCGAGAGGCCCTGGACAGCTTGCGCGCGGCCTTCGCCGAACGGTTGACCCGCCGCCCGCCTCCGCTGCTGGTGGTGCTCAGTCATATCGACCGACTTCGGCCGGTGCGCGAGTGGCTCCCGCCTTACGATCTGGCCGAGCCCAAGAGCCTGAAAGCGGAGAGCATCCTTGCCGCGGTCGAGGTGGTGGCCGCGGACCTCGCTGTGCCGATCTCGAGCGTGATTCCGGTCTGTTTGGCCGGTGGCCGTGTCTACAACGTGGAGGATGTCCTCTGGGCCTCGATCCTCGATCGTCTCGATGCGGCGCAGCGCGCTCGGCTCCTGCGTTGCCAGGACGCCCGGAAACGGGAAGAGAACTGGTCGCTCGTGCGCAGACAGTTGGCCAACGCCGGCCGATTCCTGATGGCGCTTCCAAGCAGAAGCAGCCTTGGACGCAATCGGCGATAGCTAGATTCATGTGCCGGGGGGAATACTGATTTGAGACAGCTTTTCCCTGACCCCTGACCCCTGATCCCTGAGGGCCCAAAAGGATTTACAGAAGCGCCGGCGCCTGTTTTGCGCCGGCCCGACCCGTGAAGACCGCGATGTCGGCTCGGATGAGGCGCCAGCAGGTTTCGTCGAGGTCTTCCTTGGGACCACTGACCTCGACCTTCAGGTAGAGGCCGGGCTCGTCCAGATAGACTGACAATCGCAGCTCGATTGGCTGCGCATCTTGGGTGTCGGCGGCGTAGAGCTCCAGGGTCAGCTCGAAAGAGCTGCTTGAGAGACGGGGTCGGCGTGTCTCGACTCTGACAAGACAGCATTCCGGGTCCGCGCAGCGGCGACGCAGGGCATAGGTCAGCTCCCGGTCGCAGAAGACGCAGAGGACACGATTGACCTCCGAGAGGCGGTGTTGCGCGTCTCTGAGCCGCTGGGGGTAGGGGATCTCGTCGCGGATCTGCTCGCGCAGCACGCGCCGCAGCCGATCGAATGCCTTCGGCAGCGTCCCGCTGTGAAATCCCCGACGCAGCATCCCTCGCATCGTCTCACCATGGCTGCCGATCATGGCGGGCTCGATCGGGGCGCTCTGAAGCTCGGACCGGCCGACCGCTTCGATCGGTCCGGCGGAATGTACGACCGGACGCGACCCCGCGTGATTCGCGGCATAGATCTTCCAGTTCTCCTTCAGCTCCCACACCAGAAATCCAGCGAGACCGGGCAGCAATAGGATGGTCAGCGTGACGAAGGGATAGGCGATGAGCTTCGGCAGAAAGGGGTCCGTCACTGCGACCAAGAGCCCCGTCAGGGCGGGAAGGAAGGGGAGCATCAGCTTGTGCGCGATGGTGACCAAGGGGAAGTGCTTGATCGGGTTGATCTGTGGCTCGACCAAGACGGTCACATAGAACTGGATCACGGATTCCATGAGCTTCCAGATCGGCGCGAAGAAGGATTTCACCGCCAGTTGAAGCTTGGATTCACCGAGATGATGACTCATCACCTCCTCGATCCGATGCAGTCCCTGCTCGAAGCGTCTGGTGACCTCCTTGAAGAAATGGAGCAGCTCTCGGATCAGGCCGATCACGAGCGTCTGGTTTACTCGCCGCAGGAACTGATGCGTTGCACTGACCGCATCGTCGAGCATGCGCCGGCCAGCCGGGGTATTGCGGGCCAGCGTGCCGACCGCGAAGGCCAGCACGAACAACGACAGGCCGAGCTCGATCTCCAGCCCCTCGATCAAGAGCCCGATGCCGACGACGGGCAAGACCATCAGGATACCGATGAAGAGCGGTTGGACGAGATTGCGAGCCAGGCCACGTATGAGGCTGGTTGCCAGGACTCTTGCGACAGGCCCCCAACGCAGCAGCTTGCGGACGCCGTCGAACAGCAGCAGCCGCAGGGTCCACAATGAGCCCCGCCAGATGACCTCGGCGATCAATCGGCCGATCTGGGTGTAGGCGACCGCGTTGATCAGCATACCCAGGGTCATCACGAGCCAGAGCTGAGCCAGATGGAAGTCGGTCCCGGTCGGGGCAAAGAGTCCGACTAGGAGATCGATGGTCTTGAGACCCAGAAAGGCGAGACCAAGGGGAACAATCAGGTGGCGCAGGACCAGACGCCCTCGCGGGGTGCCGAACAACGGGGCGCTGAGCTGTTGCAGGCCCTTGATATAGAATTCGCCGGGTTGATAGACACCAGGCAGCGCCTTGGTGGCAGCCCGGTCGAAATGGGCGAGGCGGTCGCCTTTGCGAAGCTCTTCGAGGGTCGGGTCGGGGAGACGCAGGATATTGCGCGCGACGATGTCGCGGACATCCGTGAACTTGAGATGACGGCGTCGCTTGATGACATCCAACAACTCCTCGCGCATCTTGTGGGCTGCGACCTCCTCGCGGTGATTGCTTGCGTAGAAGCCGGCCTCTTCAAGCACTGAGCTCAGGTGTGGTCTGAGCTGGCCCGCGAGCCGACTTGCGAGATGATCCGACAGTCGGCTCAAAGGCACAGCGAAACGTTCGACATTCGCGGTTGGCCATCCGAGTTGCTCGAGCCGGCTCGCACCGGCATCGAGTGCCCGAAGTGCCTTGAGCTGGGCCTGAAAGGGCAGGATCTGCCGAAGCCTCACGGTGCCGCGACTCGCCAACCAATGGAACGGACGCAGTCGGTAGTAGGTTGCGCGACTCTCCAAGAGGACGCGTTCCAGGTCATGAAGAAGCATCTGCGCCGCGTGCGCCGACCCCGTTCTGGTCACCTCATCGCTCAGGCGTCGGATCAAGGCCGCAAGCTCGCTCCCCGCTTCCGGGCTCAATTTCGCGCTCGTGGCGATCAGATCGCCCAGGCTCGCTTCGGCCGCGGCCACCCGATGCGCGAGGATCTCGCCGACCGCATCGGCATCCCGGGTGCACCTCTCGCCCATCGCCCTCAAACGTCTCTGCGCAATCCCCAATTGAGCGATGGCGGCTGAATATCGGTCACCGAGCTCGCACCGCTGTGCCGAGCGTACGGCATCGCTGAACAGCAGCAGATGCAGCTTCAATAGGATCCCTTGAGGCTGGGCCGCGGGCCTGCCACGACGCCGGAGCCTTGGGATAGCGAGCAGTGCGCCCGACAAGGGAGCGACGGCCTTTATTGCGATATCGCGCAAGACTGTCCGCCAACTCCGGCGTCCTAATTCAGAGGCTTGCAGCAATGACTTCAGGCAATGCATTTCGAGCTCTTTCGATGGTCTGGCGGCTAACTCGGCCGGCGCCCTATCGGGAGAAGGCTCGTTCCTGACCAGGGTATCGTGCGCTCCAAGGCGACTGCGGATGGCCAGGTCGGCCGTTGCAAAGTCGGGGTCCGAATCGCCGTAAGGCAGACCCGAGGGGAGGAGCAGAAGCTGTGCAGCGGCGCCGCAGCGCTGGTCCGGACGCGTGCGCTCCAAGAGTTGAGGCAATCGGCCGCCTTGAAGCGGACTCGGAAGGTCGAGCCCACTCTCGACCATCCAGGTGTCCAATGCGTGCCAGTCTCGGATCGTCGGAAAGAAGAAACCTCGGGTTCCCGGTGAGAAATAGCGCAACCGGGCGACAAAGGCGATGAAGCTGCGGCAGACGACGAGATCGCCCACACGACCCGGAACGATTCCGTCGCGGGTCAGGACATCGCGCACCTCGGCGAAGGCCAGCGTCCCGATATGTCGGCTCAATCCGGCCGGGCCAAAGCGGTCTCCATCCAGGTTATCGTCACGCGCCGTCTGCCAGGCGCGGGCGATCTCGGCTTCGAACCGTCTTGCCCAGTACTCGCGCAGCAATCGCATGAATCCGACCTGATCCAGGCGTTGCTCGGGTGGGATTGGCAGCAGGATCACGTAATCGGGAAGATTGAGCCCTTCGATGACCGCCAACGCCTCGGGGTTTTCGGTTTCCAGGCCGGTCAAGAATGCCACGGATGGCATCAGATAATAGGCGAGCTCAGGGATCGAGAGGTCTTGTGCCTCCGAAGCAAGATGCTCTGTGATCAGACGTTCCATCGCTCTGGGATGGAAAAGGAACACGCCTTCCGCGGGCTTGAGTACGCGCCCACGAAAGAGCTTCGCGGTGGTCTCGGCGCTGGCAGGCGGCGTGAAGTCTGACACGGGGCTCGCAATACTTGGGTCGAAGGGGACAGTTTGCAGACCATGGATCGGGTGATCGCCGCGAGGCGCGGCCTATCCTAAATCCATTCGGACTGATAGGGAAACGCTGATCAAAACAGGGTTTCCGAGCCGCGTACTGATGATTGCCGGGGAAGGCAAATCACCAACTTCTCCGTAGCATAATCCGCGGACTCATCTTGGGCGCCAGGTGGGCCTGATCCATAAGACCGATCGGTAGGGTGGATAGGCGGAGCGCATCCACCATCCCCGTGGCCCCGGAGTGCCGATCGCGAGTCCGGCGTGGCACCGGTGGATGCGGCGCGGCCGACATCATCGCCAACCCGCAACCACTCAGCGCGCGCCTTATCCACCCTACGGCCACAATCGGGTAGGGTGAATAAGCGCAGCGCATCCACCATCCCCGTCTGAGCGCGCTTATCCGCCCGCTCGCATCACTGAAGCGGCCGGGTTTGTGCGCGAGGCCGCCAGGTGCATCACCCCTTTACGGATGAGGCTTCGGGGCGGATTCACTCACGCCGATGCGCTGGACCGGTTCGGCCCGTCCTCCAGGATGCCCGTCTCGCCTTCGCTCTTGGCGATGATGACCGCCCCGCAGGAATCGCTGAAGACGTTGACTGAGGTCCGCATCATGTCCAGGAGTCGATCAACGGCCAGGATCAGGCCAATCCCTTCCAGCGGCAGGCCGACGGCGGTCAGAATGATCGCGATGGCAACCAGGCTTGCGGCTGGGATGCCGGCGACACCGATCGAAGTGAGGAGTGCCAGCATCACGATGAGCATTTGAGTTGCGAAACCAAGCTCGATTCCGTAAGCCTGTGCGATGAACATGACCGCCACGCATTCATATAGCGCGGTTCCGTCCATATTGACCGTTGCGCCGAGGGGAAGCACGAAGCTGGATGTCCGGTTCGAGACCCCGGCGTTCTTTTCGACGCACTCCATGGTGATCGGCAGTGTCGCCGACGAAGATGCGGTTGAGAAGGCGGTCAGCAGAGCTGCGCCCATCGCCCGGTAATGGCGGCTGGGCTTCACGCCGCCGACGAAATAGAGCAGCAATGGCAGGGTGATGAGGAAATGGATCGCGAGTGCGATCACAACGCTGAAGAAGAAAAGCGCGAGCGGCCCGAATGCCTCCAGCCCGGTATCGGTCACCGTTTTGGCAACGAGCGCGAAGACCCCCAAGGGTGCGAATCGCATGACCAACTCGGTGATCTTCATCATGATCTCGAAGACACCGTTCCAGAAATTGAGCTGGGTCTCAGCGAAGCCGCCGTTGAGACGCGTCATGAAGAACCCGTAGAGCAGACTGAAAAAGATGAGTCCGAGCATCTGCCCCGCGGCAGCTGCCGCCACGACATTGGTCGGGATCATTCGAAGAAAGATCTCGACGATATCTCCCGTACCCTTGTCGGCGAACTGCGCTTCGAGGTCGCTTTTGCTGGCGGTCAGCCCGAAGACCTCCTCGGCAGATCCTTCGACCACGCCAGGTTGAATGAGATTGACCACGAGCAGACCGGCGATGATGGCGAACATGCTCGTCATGACGTAGTAGCCTATGGTCTTGCCACCGAGACGTCCCAAATTGTCCGATCCGCCGATTCCCGCCACCCCGACGATGATCGATGAGATGATCAAGGGTACAATCAGCATCTTCAGGGCGTTGAGGAAGAGCTCGCCGAGAAAGGCGAAGGTCGCGTAGAAGGTGACCCCGAACAATCCGGTGTCGCGCTCGATCAAGAGTCCGACGACGATCGCGAGTCCGAGCGCAATCAGGATCTGCCAATGGAGCTTGAGTTTGAGAAAAGACATGGATGTCTCCGGATGGCTGGGGGTAGGCCGCGAACCCAACGTGCTGTTGCCGGTTTTCGCATCAGCGATCGACGGCCCTTGTAGGATCGTACATAAAGCAAAGACTGCCGACCATGCACTATCGCGTTTATTATCTCTTCGAGCGATCGGGTGAATCCGTCTCATCGGCCAGTGGCTTGGAGGTGAGCAGCCGAGAGATCCGGGAGCAGCTCCTTCCACGCCTCCAGCACGAAGATGACTATCTAGGGATCATCGATCATCAAGAGAATACCCTGCAGATCCTGCTCGAGCCGGGGACGGCCCGTTACTGGGTGGAGCTGCCGATGGATGCGGCGAAGGCATCCTATGGCCGCCACATGGATTTCGAGCAGTTGCAGGAGTTGATCCGGGGTTTGCCGTCGGTGTTCGATCGTCAGGCCATCCCCGGGCTCGAATATCGTCCCTGGTAGGCTCGACGGACCCACGGACCCCGATGAACGAATTGCATGACAGATCACAGCCGGGCCCGATCGATGGCGCAGCGCGCCCGGGTGACCAGGCCCTGCCCCTCAAGAAGATCACGACGCTCGTCTACCTGCTTCAGGCACTGTCACTCGTCTTCGGCGTCACGGCCATCGCCGGCGTGATCATCAACTATCTGCGCCTCGGCGACGTTCGCGGCACCTGGCTCGAGTCCCACTTCGTGTGGCAGATCCGAACCTTTTGGTTTCAGTTGCTCTGGGGCCTCATCGGGCTCGTCACCAGCGTCTTGCTCATCGGCATCCTGATCTGGGGCGCCGTTTATCTCTGGACGATCTACCGCGTGGTCAAAGGCTGGGCCAACCTCGCCGATGATCGCCCCATGTATGCAGAGGCAGGGACCGACCAGAACTAAACCGCGTCCAGAGCGACATGCGTCGTTTTTACTGTGCTTTTGGCTTCGAACATATCTTCGATCCCAGTGAGACGCGGTTTAGAATTTAATATTTTTTAATACCTTAAACCGCGCCAGCTCCGACAGTCGTCGGAGCTGGCGCGGCCAAACCACTCCAACGAAATGCGCATACCGCAACGGGCGCGGTTTAGCGGAACGCCGATCGAAATCCGCGTCCCCCTAGGGCGTGTGGTCCGATCCCGTAGCTGGCTGATCGGGTGCGGCTTTAGCCGCATGACGACAGCGGAATTCTGCGGCTAAAGCCGATCGGCCATGCCGGTTCGGCCGGGAATCGTGATTCGCCCTTCATGGGCCGATGATCCACAAAGGGCAACACGCCTTCGGGGCATCTCTGTCCATCACCCGAGTGCGCTCTGTCGCCTCAGCGCACCGCCATGATCAAAAGGATGACAAAGGCAACCACCGCCCCGAGTGGCAAGATCGCCGCCTGCCAGTCGCCTTTCTCCGCCTTTTTGCCATGTTCTTGCCAGTGTTTGTAGGCTGGCCACAAATAGAACAACAATAAAATCAACACCGCGGCCGCGGCGATCTTCAAGGCAAGCTCCATTGTTTTCCTCCCGATGCCAAATGACGTGGACCATCAAGAATCACGGCAAGGTCACAAATGAAAACCCCGGCACTTGGCCGGGGTTGCAACTTGGGATGCCGACAGGGTCAGTCGTCGCCCATGATCCCAAGAATCTGCAGCAGGCTGATGAAGATGTTGAAGATGGCGAGGTAGATTCCGTAGGTCGCCATGATGTAGTTGGTCTCTTCACCCCGAGCGATCCGGCTGGTGTCGAACAGGATGAAGCCGCTCATCAGCAGGATGATCGCCGAAGAGATGGCGAGCGAGAGGGCTGGCATCTGCAGGAAGAGGTTTGCGACGATCGCGAGGATGACGACCATCATTCCGGCGAAGATGAACCCGCCCATGAAGCTGAAGTTACGTTTGGAGGTCAGGGCGTAGCCCGACAGCCCAAGGAAGATCGCCGCTGTGCCGCCAAACGCCAACCCGACGGTCTGCGGACCGTTCGGTAGGGCGAGGTACATGGACAAAATCGAGCCGAGGCCGAAACCGAGCAGGCCCGTGATCAGGAAGATGACGCCGATGCCCTTTGAGGAGTTGGCCGTGCGCGGAAGCACGAAGATACCCATCAGCATCGCGCCGATCACCGACACGAGATACATCCAACCGGGAACGGCCAGCGCGATCGACACCATAGCTGTGAAGGCGCTGAAGCCCAAGGTGGCGGCGAGAAGCAGGTAGGTGTTTTTGAGCACCTTATTGGTCGCGATGACCGCCTGCGTGCTGCGAAGGACGGAAACGTCTGTGTTGGCCATAGTACTGGTCACTCCGGTTACGAGAGGTTCAAGCTGCCGAATCAGACTCGGCGACGAGGTTCCAAGTTCCGAAAGGATACCTGAGGATTCAGTACAAGCAAGTCCAGACCCTGTTGGGTCGAGCGCGCGCATGGAGTATTCTAACGTCCGGGCACTGACGGCTCGCCATGACGCCGGGGCGCATCACAGAGCCGTCGGGTCGAATCGGAGAGGTGGCTGAGCGGTCGAAAGCGGCGGTCTTGAAAACCGTTGAGGGTTTATCCCCTCCGTGGGTTCGAATCCCACCCTCTCCGCCAATTTAAACAGATGGTTAAGCGGTTTTTATAATGCGCATCCGGCGATCTGATCGGGCATGCGCCCGCGCCGCGACGGACTCAGGCCCCGCCTTTCTGCAAGCTGCCCCGCGGTTTGGCCCGATTTGATACCCGGGTCTCGCTTTGCATGAAGCTTCGGGATTTTCGAGCGATCCGAGGGAAAAAACGTACGTCCGGATGGCCTTGTTCATGGTGCGGCCAGAAAGTCACGCCGACGGTCACCGCGGAGCGGCCAACACCCCGGGATCGGCGGCTTGCAGTCCCCTTCGTACGCTGGCCTGACGGCCAGAGCGTCGCGTCCAACTCGACGATCCCACTGTGCTCGCGCTCGGCGCACCTTGTCCAGAGGCATTGTCGAGAGGCACGCGGGATGTATCCTGCTTGTCGAAAGACCCTGGTGCGCTAGGCGGGTAGGGTCATCTCCCCGATCACCAGCCGCTCTCGCCCGCACCGGGTCCACCAACCGCCTTGCCGTCCCCGACAACGAGGATCTCAAGCGATTGACCGGCGAGCGTGCCTCGAGGATAGCCAACAGGCTCTCGGCTAGGTCCTTGGCTTGAAGGATCCGGCCGGAAAGGTCCACCAGGTGCATAGCGCCAGATCCGGCAGATGTGTCTCGACCAGTTCGAGGCAGCCCTTTGAAGGCTCTGGTGCGCGCACGGCACGGGCCATCCAAAGGCCCGTTCGCGCCATACAGGGCGAAGCTCACCCCCGAGTTGTGTTCTCCTTGTGCTCGCCGATCAGCTCGATCGGGTAGCCGTCAGGGTCTTCGACGAAGGCAATGATGGTGGTACCGGCATTCATCGGGCCGGCGTCGCGCAGGATCTTGCCGCCCTGCGACCTGATCCTGTCGGTGGCCTGGTAGACGTCATCCACCTCGATGGCGATATGGCCGTAGCCGCTACCCAGCTCGTATTCTTCGACGCCCCAGTTATAGGTCAGCTCGATCACGCTCTGGTCCGACTCGTCGCCATAACCGAGGAAGGCGAGGGTGAATTCGCCCTCCGGATACTCCTTCTGACGCAGCAGCGTCATGCCGAGGATCCCGGTGTAGAAGTCGATGGAGCGTTGCAGATCGCCGGTGCGCAGCATGGTGTGGAGGATTCTCATCGGGCTCCCCTGTCGGTTGTGGTCCAGTCCTGTCCAATGATCCATGAGGTGGACGCGTGGGCCTCGGTCATCAAGCCGTTCAGCTCGATGCGCGGGAATTCTTTACACCGGCTTCAGTGATAGACTCCCGGCGACTCGGTCGCATCCGCGGCTCCCCGCACGCACAACGAGCGGGTCACCGGCAGCAGGCGCGTGCCTCGCTCCGGGGCCTTCGGCGATCATCGTCCCATCCCATCAATACATCCATCCGGCACGGAACACCATGGCATCGAACCACGAAACCTTCTTTTCACTCGGCCGCTTCGCCGTCGTCGGACACTCCAAGGCCAAGCCCTTTCCGCTCCTGAGCTATCGGCGGCTCAAGGCGATGGGCAAGCCCGTCTATGCGGTCGATCCGACCACCGACATCATCGACAGCGACCCGGCCTACCCCGATCTCGGGTCCTTCCCGGGACCTGTCGAGGGCGTCATCATCGAGGTGCCGAAAGAGGAGACGCGCGACTGGATCGCCGCAGCCGCGGATGCCGGCATTCGCGATGTCTGGGTGCACATGGCCCACGACACCCCGGAGGCGGTCGCGCTGGCCCAGGAGAAGGGTATCAATCTGCGCACCGGCCGCTGCGCGGTGATGTATCTGAACCCCGGCGTGTCGGTCCACGGTGTCCATAAGCTTCTCATGAAGCTCAGCGGCAAGTACTGAGGCCTGCCACTCGACCGGCCGCGCTCGTCGGCGGCCCCGCCGATGGGTGACCTGTCGTCTGGCCCAAGGCTGCGAATCTCCGGGATTCGGTATGGATCCAGGTTGGTGGTTTGGGCTTTAATCCGAGGATGAACGAAACGACCGAAGATCGAGCGTCCGAGGGCACGCCGGCTGCCGGCCCACCCGATCGGGACCTGCTCGAACGCATCCCTCAGAGCCCCGGCGTCTATCGCATGCTGGACGCGGACGCCACCGTGCTCTATGTCGGCAAGGCGAGGAATCTCAAGCGGCGTGTTGCGAGCTATTTCAGCCGTGCCCTGACGCGCCGTCTCCAGGTGATGGTGAGCCAGATCGCCGACATCGAGGTGACGGTGACCCGCACCGAGGGCGAGGCGCTACTGCTCGAAAGCAATCTAATCAAATCCTTGCGTCCGCGTTTCAACGTGCTGCTGCGCGACGACAAGAGCTATCCCTTTATCTATCTCAGCACCGGGGATCTGTTTCCGAGGCTGGCCTTCTACCGGGGTCCGCGTAAGACCAAGGGGCGTCTCTTCGGTCCTTACCCGAGCGCCTGGTCCGTGCGTGAGACCCTGCAGTTGCTGCAGAAGCTGTTTCCGGTCCGGCAGTGCGAGGACAGCTTTTTCAACAACCGCTCACGCCCATGTCTGCAGTATCAGATCAAGCGATGCAGCGGCCCCTGCGTCGGTCTCGTCATCCCCGAGATCTATCAGGAAGATGTCGCCCATACGATCCAGTTCCTCGAGGGGCGCGCCGAGGCCGTGATCGAGGACCTGGGCCGGAGCATGGAGCAAGCCGCCGCCGCGCTCGAGTTCGAGCGGGCCGCCGTCCTCCGCGACCAGATCGCGACCCTGAGTCGGATCCAGCAGCGTCAGTATGTGAGCGGGGAGGGGGGTGATCTGGATATCATCGCCTGCGCGCATGCGGGCGGCGTGAGCTGCGTCCAGGTCTTCTTCATCCGCGCGGGGCGCAATCTCGGCAACAAGGCGTTCTTTCCGAAGGCGCCGGACGACACGGATGATGCCACCCTCCTGGCCGGGTTCCTGGCGCAATTCTATGCCGACAAGCAGATCCCGCCGGAGCTGGTAGTGAGTGCGGAGCCCGAGGATCGGGAGCTCTTGGAGACGGCGCTCTCGGAACGCGCCGAGCGAAAGGTCCAGATCAAGTGGCGGGTGCGGGCCGAGCGGGCACGCTGGCTCGAGATGGCCCGCAGCAATGCCGAGATCGCGCTCAAGTCCCGACTCGGTAGCCAGGCCGGCTATGGCCGTCGGATCGAAGCGCTGCGAGCCGCCCTGGATCTCCCGGAGCGCCCGCAGCGCATGGAGTGCTTCGACATCAGCCATACTCAGGGCGAGCGCACGGTCGCCGCCTGCGTGGTCTTCGACGGCGAGGGACCGCGCAAGTCGGATTACCGACGCTTCAACATCGAGGGCATCACGCCCGGAGACGACTATGCGGCACTGCATCAGGCCCTGACCCGTCGCTATACACGCGTCCAGCAAGGCGAGTACCCGATCCCGGACGTCCTCTTCATCGACGGCGGACGCGGACAGCTCGGCGCGGTCGCCGATGCCCTGCAGGAGCTCGGCGTCGCCGGGCTGCTCGTCGTGGGCATCTCGAAGGGGCCGGATCGCCGCCCGGGGACAGAGCTGCTCTGGTTGTTGGGTCATGAGGCGACCGTTATACTGCCAAGCGACTCGCCGGCGATGCATCTGGTCGAGCAGATCCGAGATGAGGCCCATCGTTTTGCCATCACCGGCCACCGCCAGCGACGCGCCAAGGCGCGAACCACATCGGCGTTGGAAGGACTCAGCGGGGTTGGTCCGCGGCGGCGCCAGAGGCTCTTGAAACAGTTCGGCGGCATCCGCGGACTTGCGCGCGCAGGGGTCGAGGACATTGCCGGAGTCGATGGCATCGGCCGGCAGCTGGCCCAGCAGATCTATGATGCCTTTCACCAGGACGCCGCGGGACCCTGACGTATGTGGAACATACCCAACATCCTGACGATCCTCCGGATCTTGCTGATCCCGGTGTTCGTCGTCGTCTTCTATTCCGATGCCCCATGGGCACCCTATGTCGCCGCCGCGGTCTTTGGTGCCGCTGCCCTGACCGATTGGCTCGACGGGTATCTGGCAAGACTCTGGAACCAGACCTCACCGCTCGGGGCCTTCCTGGATCCGGTCGCCGACAAGCTGATGGTTGCAGTCGCGCTCGTACTGCTGGTGCAATACGACCCGCGGACCCTGGTGGCGCTGCCGGCCATGGTCATCGTCGGTCGAGAGATCACCGTCTCCGCGCTGCGCGAGTGGATGGCCGAGGTGGGTGCGCGTGCCAAGGTCGCCGTCTCGATGATCGGCAAGATCAAGACCACGGCACAGATGATCTCGATCGTGCTCATGATCCTGCGCGATACCGTCTTCGGTCCCTGGGTTTACGGACTGGGTGTGCTGCTACTGTATGTCGCGGCGGTTCTGACGCTCTGGTCGATGGTTCTCTACATGCGCGCGGCCTGGCCGAGCCTCTCCGGTCGAGGGATCGTCCGGGATCAGGATTGATCCACATCCGAAGTGAGTTGTGCCGTTCCGCCCGATGTGATCGTGGCCTGCTTTCCATCGATCCGTCGACGGCGGGCTTGACAGCCTCGCTAAAGGTCTTAAAATCAGCGATTCGTAAGCGGGAATAGCTCAGTGGTAGAGCACAACCTTGCCAAGGTTGGGGTCGCGAGTTCGAGCCTCGTTTCCCGCTCCAAAATCAAGCAAATGCTTAGAAGCCGGCCTCGTGCCGGCTTTTCCTTTTGTGCCCAAACGGCGCCCGGATGGTGGCCGGACGTTTCGGCGAACGGATTGTTGTCACGGCCTTCGGCGACCACTATCCCGAATGCGAATGTCGCCCTGCCGGAGGCCCTTCTTTGGCCATTCCGTCGTGGGATGCCGAGGACCGGGCGAGCCAACGGCGCGTTCCCTCCAGGTCGAGAAGATAGCGCTCCAGGGTCTCGCGCTCCACCCAAGACGGCATCAGGGGCTGGAACTTGCTCAGGCGATAGCCCGGAAGGTTCCGGCTGATGACCTGCCAAAGCTCGGTATCTTCCCAGAATCCGGCACTGCCGAGTTGCCTCAGTGCCTCGCTGAAATATAGCCCGTTGACACCCTCGCCGCGAAACCGCACTAGAAGATTGTCCGCGGTGACTTTCCAGTCCGGTTCGATCGCTGCGATGGCATGCCGCAGGGTGGAGTTGATGGTGCCGCCGGCGTAGGTCCACCAGCGGATCTCTCCGTCGTCCACCTCGATACCGCCGATACAGGGCTCCAGGATGTCATGGACCTCGTCGCGCTTGACTGCGAGTGCATCGCGGGCCGGTTGAGACAGGTAGGGATAGTCCTCCGTGCTGGTGAGAACGGCCAAGATGCGCTGGCAAAGGCTGTGACTTAGGAATTGGGGCAGGCATCCAGCCCAGGTGGGCTGCCGACCCCGAGGCGCGGCTTCGACGATGACCTGTCGCTCGCTGTGTTGGAACCTCACGACCGCCCCGGCCCGTCCGCTCAACAGGAAACAGCTCACTTCGTCCACCAGCCGATCCACGAAGTCCTGGTTGAGTGACCCGAGGGGTTGCCCATGCGTGGTCCGAACCGCGTAGCTCTGCGGGCTTGAGAAGACGGAGTAGAGGTCCATGAAGTTGCGTCGGCCAAAGGTCCGCTCGATCTTGGGACCGACGACCAGCCGGCCGCCAAGCAACAACATTGACTGTTCCCCACGCATCCAGCCCACGAGCCGAAAAAATTCCTCGTCGGTGATGCCGCGGAAGTCCGGTACGCCGGAGAGCTGCGACCAAGCATCGTCGATGCCGATCACATCGTGCGCGAGGGACATGGCGAGCCACATCGGTCCCAGGCTGTTCTGGAGCAGCCAGTCCACCATATAGCGCTCGGTGAACATCCGCGTCTTGCTGGCGATCTCAGGGGGCTCGACCTTCCCGCCGGCGTGGAGCTTGGCATCCAACGCCTCTCGCTCGGGGTCGTTCCAATACTGGTAGACCCAGCCCGGGGTCATGTCGTCGGTCCAGCAACCGGCGAGCGCCGGGTCGTCCAGAGACTCCACCAGATGGCGAAGCGTTGCGGGGCCGACCGGAATCAGATCCGCCACGCCATTGCTGCCGTAGAGACCGGGCAGCTCCAAAGCCAACTCCTCGAAGACCAGCTCCAGGAGGTAGGCGTAACCCTCGCTCTCGTCTCCGCGCACCAAGGCGGGCGCGATCTCGCGGAAATTCCGATCCCCGCCAGATCATCCAGCAGCCGCGTACGCAATCACCGAACGGCGGCGGATAAAGCCGACTTGGCTTCAGGTGTCATCGACACGGACAAAACGTCGGCTTAGACCGGGCAGATGGATCCAAGGCGACAAGACCGATCGCAGACCGGCACTCGGTACGTCGGCGATCGCCCCTGCCGCAGCCGGGAGGCTGAACGATCGAATGTGCCGGCAAACGACTGATCACGACGCTACATTGATGCCGCGAGCCCCTGCCTGCCCTGCAGGTCGCACGAGGATTTCAACGTGCTGATCGAGCGACACCAGTGCCTGCATCAGTCGTTCCAGCGAAATATTCTGGAGCCTGTAACGACGTACCTGGGACACCTTGGGCTGGGTCATGCCGGTGATGTGGGCGGCCTCGGTCTGGGTGAGACCGCGCTGATCGATCAACTCGTTTAGCTTGACCGCGAGAGCGACCTTCGCCGACAGCTCTTCCGCGTCGTCGAACCCGAGGTCAACCAGCACGTTTCCCGTGCCTTTAGGACTGCTTTGGTTCGTCATCGCGATCTCCCGCTCGACCCGTAGCGGGCGAGCACTGCCTTCAATCGTTTCTCGATCAAGTCCACGTCCGGCTGCGGCGTGGCGATGCCGAACTTGGACTTCTTCTGAAGCGCATGTAGCACATGCACTGCATCGCTGATCTGCACGGTATAGACCGCGCGGAAGGTGTCGCCCCGATGGTCCTCCCTGAGCTGAGGCCCTTGCAAGGCTTTGCCGAGTCGGGTGTTCGACCCAATTGCACCACAAACAGCGCGACGCCCAGGTCCTTCTGGACTGGAATGAGGAATTCCTTGAAGTCTTTCTTCGAAGAGCCTTCCTAGTAGAGGATCTTGCGCTGATCTGTCACCGATTATATCCGTACAGATATAGAAGGCAAGCGGCGTGATTGTTGCGGAACCTTGGGAGCAGTGCGTCCACTATCTTTCTGTCGGCGGGGTTTAGCTCCGCATGGATGGCTGTCATCGTCATGCTCTTGCCGTTGTATCGGTGAGCGCCAGCGCCGACGGTTGGTTGTGCCTCGCACGACTCGGTATAGCCTACGCCCTTGACCTAAGGGTCTCCGGAATTCGCCTAAGTTTCTGTCAGTTCGTCCACAATGCACGTGTCCGAGGAAGGTGCCTGGTCAACTCACTGCTGGCGGCACTCTCGGGCTCACTGTCCGAAACACATAAAGAGCCAAAGAGATTGATTTAGGATGGACTCCTTCATGCCCTTCATGGTGAAAAACACTGATTCTGCGGGCGCCTGCCCGCGCGGCGGGCTGGACGATCATCTCGACGGACTGATCGATCGACACCAGTGCCTGCGATCTTCACGGCTCCATCCCATCGTCGTCGGAAGGATCCGCTTGCAAATCGCACACTCGGTCGAAGATGACGGTCGCAAGGTGCGAGCAAGCTGCTTTGACGGTCTGCCAGTCATGCCAGCGTGGAGCGAGGCTTTTGTACTCGCTGAGCTCGGTTTCTTCCAAATCGTAGGGCAGCGCGTTGGCAAGCTGAACCTGCAACTGCTGTAGCGGCGACTCCCCGTTGTCCTGCGGGTAGAGTCGATCGAATGATCGCAGTGCGAGAGCAACGCCCGCGTCGCCCATGTGATCGGCCAAGGCCACGAAGTCGAGATAATCCCGCGTGGCGTTGCGCTTGAGGATCGACACACCCTTGATGCGCAGAATCTCGGCTCTGGTCGGAACCGGGATGCGCGCGCCGTGGTAGTCGAGGGCTGCCGTCTCCAGCGGCTCGTCACGGATAAGCTGGCGAATTCCGGTTTCGATTCCATCGAGGCTGCCGAGGATCTGGACCGGGCGCTGCACACGTGCGGTCTTCCAGCCAGCGACCGACTCAAGCTGGGCCAGCACCTCGTCGAAGCGGTGGCGAAGATCGGTCAGCACATGGTCGGCATCACGCGAGAAATGATGTTCTGCATGGATCGCCGAGGCCGTTCCGCCGACCAGCACGGCTTCCGGCAGGATGTGCTGGAGCCGCGCGGCGGACGACAAAACAAGCTCCCACTCAGGCAGCGGAGCGGTGTTCTTCGGCATCGTGCATCCAGAAGTGATGGCGCTGAGCGTATGGTTCGGAAGCGTAAGGACGACAAACCAGCTCCACCTTGTCCAACAGGGTGAGGTCGGCCAAGACTGCCCGACGCAGTTCAGCCCAATCAAGCCAGCGACCGCGTGAGATCACGTCGTCGATAGCGGCGAGGGTGAAGCCTTGATGGTTGAGGTGGCGATGAAGCATGGCGGACCAGACACTTTTACGATTGTCGATGCTTGAGATGTTACGCGAACGATCCACGAGAAGTACCGCGCTTCTGCGATTGTTGCGGCGGGTACGATCGCCTCCGTCGCCATGCCGACCGCCACGGGTTCGACCGGGACACAAGATCGAACCATGAAGGACATGAAGAGCATGAAGGGGGAGTTGCCAGGTGGGACCATCCTGATCTTCATGCCCTTCATGGTAAATCGACGAAGAGGGGACGCCGCCCGGCGCTCAGGATACCGTCGAGGATGTCGTCGGCGCTTTCCTCGGCCTGTTCGAGGCGTACCAGGAAGGGTGTCTCCAAGTCATCCAAGGAGGGCGCGACGGCGTCTTCCGTGGTATCGGTGACGGCCAGGGCGATCGGGCGAAGGACGGAGTGGGACTGATCGGTGGTCAGGGTAGCGAAACCATCGCGTGAGCGGATACGCCCGAGTGCCTGCTCGGTCTGTTGCTCCTGCCAGGCGGGGCGGTGCTCCCGCTCGGCGATGTGGGCGGCGCGGCTGGCTGTGAGGTCGGTTTCGAGCAGATGAAGCAGCTCGCCGGGCTGTAGATCGGTGACCACGAAATGCGGGTAAAGCTCGGGAAGGAGCCGGGTATCCGCAGGAGCAGATCGATGTGCCCGGGCAGGAGCGGGTAGACCTCGATCGGGTCTTCGATGGTACGCGATATGTGTCGCTTCTAATCAAAGCTGTTGAACAGCTTCAAAGTGCGTGTGCGCCCCCAAGACGGGCACCCCCTACTTCGATTTTCGGTATCAGGACGCGCGGTGCCTGGAGCAGGCAAGCCTCTCGACCGCCGCAACCTGTTGCGTCGCATCTGGTTCCCGACCCTGGCACTGCCAGGGCTGCGCCGCCGGCCATATCAGACGCGCCACCGGGCGGCCACTCTATGGCTGCGGTGCGGAGAACGCCCGGAGTGGATCGCCCGGCACATGGGCCATGCCAATACCCGGATGTTGTTTCTCGTCTACTCCCGTTATCTGCCCAATCCAACCTCAGCCACTTGCGGCTGTGCCGGCTCGCGTGCGTGCAACCATCGTCTGAACCATGGTCAAACCACGGGAGAGTTGAACCCGGAGGACATCTATGGACCGTTCAGACGTTTCGAGCCGGCGCTCCTTTCTCGCGACACTGGCCGCACTCCCGCTGTCCTGCCTGGCCCTCCCACGACTCGCGCCGGCAGCCGAACCTCAACCGCTGAGGAAACCGATTCCGGCGACCGGAGAGCCGCTGCCCGTCGTCGGCATGGGGACCTGGATCACCTTCAACGTCGGGGACGATCCGGTTGCTCGCGATGCCCGGACTCAGGTGCTGCGTGCCTTCTTCGCCGCGGGCGGCGGCCTGATCGATTCTTCGCCCATGTATGGCTCGGCCGACGCGGTCGTCGGTGCAGGACTGGCGCGATTGAAGCGGCCAGAGGGGCTGTTCGCTGCCACCAAGGTCTGGACCTCCTCGAAGAGCGAGGGCGTGGAGCAGATCGCCGAGTCGGAGCGGCTTTGGGGTGTGTCGCCTTTCGATCTGCTGCAGGTCCACAACCTGGTCGGCTGGCGGGGCCATCTGGAGACACTCTTCGCCATGAAGGCCGATGGGCGTGTGCGCTATGTCGGTGTGACGACCTCGCATGGCCGCCGTCATTCGGAGCTGGCCCAGATCATGGAGACCCAGCCGATCGATTTCGTTCAATTGACCTACAACATCGCGGATCGCGAGGTGGAGGCGCGTCTGCTCCCGCTGGCTGCGGAGCGAGGCATCGCCGTGATCGCCAATCGGCCGTTTCGGCGTGGCGCGCTCATCGCGCATACCGAGCCTCATCCCTTGCCCGGTTGGGCGGCCGAGATCGACTGTGTCAGCTGGCCGCAGATCCTGTTGAAGTTCATCGTCTCGCAACCGGCCGTGACCTGTGCCATCCCGGCGACGACTCGGGTGGATCACATGGAGGAGAACATGGCGGCCGCGCGCGGCGCCATGCCGGATGCGGCGCTGCGGCGTCGGATGTCCGCCGACGTTGCAGCGCTTTGATGGACCTCCTGAGCTATTCGCTGGCCGACCTGATTCCCTTCTCGCGCGAGACCTACTTCAGACTGTTCGAGCGCTACAACATCGGGGTTTGGCCGGCGCCGATCGTGGGTTTGGCCTGGGGTTTCATTACCCTGTATGCGGTGCGCCGGCCGGAGGATTGGGGCCGCCGGGCGGCGGTCCTCATGATGGCGGCGGGCTGGCTGTGGGTCGGTTGGGCCTTTCAGGCGGGCTGGTATGCGCCCTTGAGCTGGCCGGGGATCTATTTCGGGATCGGCTTCGGGCTTCAAGGGGTGCTCATGGCCGTCATGATCCGGAGGCTCCGGTCGGTGCCTTCAACCTTGCCTTCAACCTTGCCGGTCCCTTGGGATCGGCGTGTGGCCCTCGCGATCCTGCTCTTCGCGCTGCTGCTGCAGCCCCTGCTCGGGCTCTTCTCGGGGCGACCCTGGTATGGTCTTGAGGTCTTCGGCAGCGCCCCGGACCCGACGGTTCTCGCAACGCTGGGCCTCCTGCTGATCATCCGTCATCCGCTGCGCTGGCTGCTGTCGATCATCCCCCTGATCTGGTGCCTGATCAGCGGGGCGACCCTTTTCGTCCTGAGCGTCTGGGCCTGGCCGGTCATGCCGCTCGCCGCTGCGGTCTATGTCGGGATCGCAGGATGGCAATGGGGGTCGGAGCGTCGCCGGTCGGTCAAGGCGGCATGATCCGCGATCAGGGATGCTTTTGGGATCTCGGCGCCGTGCGCGCTCGGGGTGCCGAGGATGTCCGAGGCCGGCTCAATGCATCCGTGGCGCCGGGGGTGTCGGACTCGACGGCTCGTCGCTCGCACGCCTGAGCGGCAATGATGCATGGTGAGCCGTCATACGCCAACCCCGGTTCGTCCGCTGATAGATGTTGGTCGCCAGGACACGGTTGGGCTCGTCGCGGGAGCGGCCCGGGCGGATCAACTCCTCGACCAGATGCACGGCCAGGCCATCGACCAGGGTGCGTTGAATCAGCTTGAAGCGGATCTCGGGGCGCTCGGCGCCGGTCAGGATCTCCGTCCAACTGCGGAGCACCTTGCTGCGTCCCTGCAGCAAGTCGCTGCCGGGATGGACGCAGACGATGGTGGGGCTGTCGTCCCAGACGAGGCCCATCAGGGACAGGTCGAGCGCCTCGAAGGCGGCGTAGAAGGCGGCTTCGGCCTCGTTTGGGGTTGTGAACCTGGTCATGGGTGACTGAGCGCTCCTGGTCTGCGTCGATTTGTGGGACCTGGTTATGGCCTCGGTGGTTCGAGCCGTTGGCCCGGCATGAGGATCGGTTCGGGCCCTTATCCCCAGTGGCTGTGGTCGCACCTGTGGACAAGCTGTGCGACCGTCACTCAACCCTCGGGCGGCAGAGGTCGATTTTCGAACTGGTCCCTTTTCGATCATGGCTTCAGCCGCCTCGTGCTTCGGGTCTGCCCGTATTGCCGGGTTTCAAGCGCAGCCCGCGCGGGACGACCCGGCGCTCGGCCAGCTCGAACAGACCCTGCAGGGCGAGGGCGAGGAGGGCGGCCGGCACGGCGCCCTGCATGATGAGTGCGGTGTCGTCCAGTCGGATCCCGGTCAGGATGGGTTGGCCATAGCCGCCGGCACCGATCAGGGCGGCGACCGTGGCGGTGCCGACATTGAGCACGGCAGAGGTCTTGATCCCGGCCAGGATGCTGTTGGCGGCAAGCGGAAGCTCCACCAGGCGCAGGCGTGCACCTCTGGTCAGGCCGAGCACGTCCGCCGATTCGCGGACCGGCACCGGGATGTCCATGAGGCCGGCATGCGTGTTGCGCACGATGGGCAGCAGGCTGTAGAGGAACAGCGCCACCACGGTGGGCAGCCAGCCGATCCCGAGCCAGGGGATGAGAAAGACGAAGAGCGCGAGCGAGGGGATGGTCTGGATCATGCCGGTCACTCCCAGGACCAGATGACCGATCCGCGGTCGTTGTGCCGCCAGTACACCGAGCGGGACGGCCAGCAGGATGGCGGCCGTGAGCGAGACCCCGACCAGTCCCAGGTGCTCGAGCGTGCGTTGGCCCAACTGACTCCAGAAACCGCGGCTCGAGACGGCGATATGAAGGTCCAGGCGTTCCGAGAGGAGGTCTGCGGCGACCGCTTGCTCTGAGATGCCTTCCAGCTTGACCCAGCCGTTCATCCGGGCCATGGACGTTTCGTCGATCGCGCCCTCGAGTCGGCGAAAGGCGGCGATGGCGGCCGGCGCCTCGTCGTCCAGCTCGGCACGGTAGAGCAGGATCGCCTGATAGTCCTCGAAATAACCCAGGTCATCCTCGAGCATCCTGAGGCCGTATCGCGCGATCTCGGCATCCGTGGTGTAGACCACCGTCACGTCCAGATGACCCGCGCCGATCCCTCGATAGACCAGGTCGTGATCCAGACCCTGGACGCGGGTCTGGGGGAGCCGATAGCGCTGTTTCAATCCGGGCCAGCCGTCGGCGCGATCGAGAAACTCGCTGCTGAAGCCGAGCCGGAGATCCGGGTGGGCACGCAGATCGGAGATGCGCTGAAGATCCAGACGCTCGGCCAAAGGACCCGGTACCGCGATCGCATAGGTGTTCTGGAATCCCAAGGATGCGGTTGCGCGGATCCCGCGGCTGGCGAGCGCGGCCCCGAGCGACTCGGGCGATTCGACATCCTCGCCGGCCAGGATCTCGCGGGCGAGGGTCCCGCTGTACTCGGGGTAGATGTCGATCTCGCCGCTCAGCAGGGCGCCCCAGAGGATGCGTGTCCCGCCGAGCTCGGCACGATGACGGGCTGGATGACCGGCGTCGACCGCGAGCAGACGCAGGGTCTCGCCGAGGATGACGGACTCGGTGAACTTCTTCGAGCCGATCGTGACCGTACGGGCTGTCGATTCATCGGCGAGCGGCATGGGCGACCAGGCGGCGAGGACGATCGAGACGAGGAGCATGACCGATAGATTGAGCGATCGCAGACCCCCTGCGGCACGTCGATCATCGGCGGGATGGCGCGGATCGATCAGACCACAGCGGCTCATCCCGAAACCCCCAGCAAGACCCGCTGCGGCTCACGCTGCGCATCGACGAACTGGGCGACGAAGGGCTCGGTCGGCCGGTCGAGCAGGACTCGGGGCTCGGCCTGCTGCACGATTCGCCCGGCGCGCAGCAGCACGAGCCTGTGTCCGAAGAAGACCGCCTCGGCCAGGTCATGGGTCACCAGGAGCACCGTCTTGCCGAGTCGGGCGAAGATCGCCTTGAGCTCGCGTTGCAGCTCGAAGCGAATCATGGGATCCAGCGCACCGAGCGGCTCGTCGAGCAGCAGCAGATCGGGATCCAGCATGAGGGCCCGCATCAGCGCGACGCGCTGGCGCTGGCCGCCGGAGAGCTCGATCGGATAGCGCGCGAGCATTGCGCTCGGGAGTCGGACCAGGTCCGCAAGCTCCCCGAGACGCTGCTCGCGCCGCTCTCGCGGCCAGTCGAGCTCACGCGCCATCAGGGTGACATTGTCGCGGACCGTCAGATGGGGAAAGAGCCCACCGTCCTGGATCATGTAGCCCATGCGCAGGCGGGCCGGACGCAGATGATGCGGGTCCAGTGTGTTGCCCTCGAACCAGACCTTGCCGCGGTCGGGTCGGATCAGGCCGGCGGCGAGCCGCAGCAGGGTCGATTTACCGCAACCGCTCGGACCGATGAGGACTGTGGTTTGGGCCTCGGGCACCTCGAGGTCGACGCCCGCCAGTGCGAGCGTTCCGGCATAGTCCTTGGAGATCCCCTCGAATCGCAGCATGGCCTGACTCCGGTATAAGGCTCGAGACGCTTGAATTCGTGGCTGCAGACTCGAATTCCAGGGCATCTCCGAATGGACCTTTAGGATCACCCCGGATGTCTTGGAAAACCAGTACCTGTTACGAGTGTGACGCCAACTGCGCGATTCAGGTCGAGCTTGACGAAGGCGGTGAGCCGATTCGTGTGCAAGGCCCCGATTGTCCGCGGTGTTATGTGCAACTGGACCGGCGGAACCATCCCGACCGCATCCTCTATCCGCTCAAGCGGGTCGGACCGCGCGGGAGCGGTGACTTCGAGCGCGTCTCCTGGGACGAGGCGCTCGACACCATCGCCATGCGTCTGAGCGGGGTCAAAGAGGCCCACGGTGCCCCGGCGGTCGGCTTCTTCGCGGGCTACACCAAGGAGGCGCGTCCCCAGTTGCAGCGCCTGGCGCACGCCTTCGGGTCGCCGAACTATCTGACCGAGAGCGGCTGCTGCTTCTCGGCGACCATGGTGGCCGAGAAGGTGACCTTCGGCTACAAGATCAAGACCACCTCCACCGTGGTGTCGCCCAAGACACGTTGCCATCTCATCTGGTCGACCAACCCGCGCGGATCCATCCCTCCCTTCGATACGCACCCCCTGGTTCGGCATCGGCCGGGCAAGCACCTGATCGTGGTCGATCCGCGCCGGACCCCGCTCGCCGAGGAGGCCGATATCCATCTGGCGATCCGTCCAGGGACCGACGGCGCCCTGGCGCTCGGGTTTCATCATTTGATCTTCGAGAACGGCTGGCAGGACCAGAGCTTCCTCGACGAGTGGGCCAACGGCGTCGAGGCGTTTCGGGAGTATGTCCGAGATTTCACCCCCGCGCGGGTCGCGTCCATCTGCGGGATCCCGGAGGCGGATCTGCGCGCTGCCGTCGAGCTGTTCGCGACCACCCGGCCGGCCCAGATCACCCTGTCGCCGACCGCGACCGTTCAGCACAGCAATGGGTTTCAGAATCACCGTGCGGTGATCCTGCTCTCCGCCGTGACCGGCAATCTGGATCGCGAGGGGGGCAACCGCTTCCTGAACGACAAGGTCGCCCCCAAGCCGATCGAGCTCTTCGATCACTGCCGGACTCATCTGCCGCCGCGCGTCGGCGACGAGGTCTATCCGGTCTGGACGCGTTACTGGCCGGCCGCCCAAAGCATGCTGTTGCCCGACTGCATCCTTGACGGGCGGCCGCAGCGCATCCGCGCGCTGCTTGCGATGGGCATCAACACCGCCATGTGGCCGAACTCGAAGCGGATGGAGCAGGCGCTGGGTGCGCTCGACTTTTTCGCCGTGACCGACTTCTTCCACAACCCGGCGACCCGCATGGCCGATCTGGTGTTGCCGGCAGCGACCAGTCTGGAGCGGCCCGCGCTGATCGCCTATCCAGGGTGTGCCTATCAGGGTGAGCTGCGGTACCGGCGCCCGGTGGTCGCGCCCAAGGGCGAGGCGCGTCCGGACGGGGCCATCTTCCTGGAGCTTGGGGTGCGTCTCGGTATGGGCGATCAGTTCTGGAATGGCGACCTGGAGTCATCCTGGGCGGAGGCGGCGGAAGGCATTCCGGAGGAGATCCGCCGGGAGGTCTATGAGAATCCGGATGGTGTGACCGTCTATGCCGAGGCGATCGAGGATCTGGTCGAGCATGGTTTCATGGATGCCGACCGGCTCTATCGGTTGCGCGGCTTCCGCACACGCACCGGCAAGGTCGAATTCGACTCGATCGAGCTGCGCGAGGCCGGCCATGACGGCCTGCCCATCTATCGCGAGCCGGCCGAGAGCCCGATCTCGACACCCGAGATCGCCCGCGACTTCCCTCTGGTGCTGACCAGCGGGGCGCGGACCAAGTTCGACACCCACTCGCAGCACAACTATATCGACCGGATGCGCCGGGCGATCCCGCATCCCGCGGCCGAGATCCATCCGGACGACGCCCTGCAGCGCGGGATCAACGATGGTGATGCCGTGATGGTGAGCTCGCCGCGCGGGGCGGTGCGCTTCGTCGCCAAGGTCACGGACCGGATCAAGCCAGGCGTGGTCCATTGCACCCACGGTCGCAACGACGCCAACATCAATGAGCTGACCGACGATCGGCATCTGGATCCCATCAGCGGGTTTCCGCCGTTCAAGTCACTGCTCTGCGAGGTCACACGAGCGGAGGATGCGGGCGACCTCGAGGTGCGGCCTCGCGGCACCGCTCGGCGCCAGGGTGCTGAGGCGGCCTAGCATGCCTTTCATCGGTGTCCTTCCGGAACGACGGCATCTGTTTCAGCCCGAGCCCGCGCGCGACGTGGCGGTGAACGATGCCGCGGCCTGGCGCCTCAACCCCGGGCATCGACAGGTCTATGACAAGCTGTCGCTCGCCTTGGGCGCTGGGTTGCGTGCCGCGCCCTGCGGTGTCGATCCGCGCGACTGCGGGATCGCACCCGATGCACAGGTATTTGTGAAACCCATCATCAACCTTGCCGGCATGGCGGTAGGTGCGCGTGCAGTGCCGGCGGATGCGGTGCCGAGCGAGCCGGGCAGTTTCTGGTGCGAGCGGCTCGAAGGCGCGCATACCAGCAGCGACTGCCTCGTCCAGGACGGGCGGGCGGTCTGGTTCGCCCACACCCGCGGTGCGGACGAGAAGGATCGGGAGCGGCCGATCTATTGGGAGATCGGCGCAGATCTCGCCGACCTGGAGCCGGTGATCGCCGATTGGATTGGGCGGAACCTCCGCGGCTACAGCGGTCTCTGCAATCTGGAGATGATCGGTGGTCGACCCATCGAGGTGCATCTGCGCGGGTCCAACGGTTTCTTCGACTTCTACGGCCCGGATTTCATCCCGGCCTGGGTCGCGCTGGTCGATGGCGCCGACTTCGCTGCCCCGCCGCCAGTCCCCGGCGGCCTCGTGATCTCCGTCTTCGGCGAGGTCGCGATCAGGGAAGCTCAGCGCGAGGCGGCGGCGGAGCTGGGTGTGCGGGTCGATCTCGATCGACATACGCAGGACCGCTCGGCGATCCTGCGCTGCTCGGACAAGGCCGCCGGCCTCGAGGTCCTGCGACAACTCACGGCCATGGCTGAAAAAGCAGATGGGACCTGGTCGGAATCATGAGCTCGGCGCATCCGCCATCGGATCTCGTCCAGTCCGAACGACGTCGGGATCCGCTTCCAGCTCATGCAGGCCCTGGATGATGCGGTCTTCCAGCCAATAGTGTGCGCGCCAGGGCCAGCGGCCGGCGATGAAGCCGACATGACCGCCTTGCTTGGACAGCTCCAGAACCACACCCGGTCCCAGCTCATGCTCCCATGGGATTGTCGTCGGGAACATGAAGGGGTCGTCGACCGCCTGGATGATGAGTGTCGGCGTCGTGATATCAGGCAGATACTGACGACAGCTCGCCCGGCTGTAATAGTCGAAGACACCCGCAAACCCGTTCAGGGGCGCAGTGACGGCGTCGTCGAACCCGTTGAAATCATGGATGGCATCGAGATCGACAGGCAGGGGAAAGGTCCGGCCCTCGAATTTCCTCCGGACACTTGTTTTCAGCTTTTTCATCAAATGGCGCCGGTAGATCCTTGAAACCCCGATGTCGAGCCTGATCATGGCATCCCGCAAGACAAAGGGGACCGACACCGCGATCGCGGTTTCCACCGCAGGGCGCTCGTTCTCTCCGAGATATTTGAGCAGCAGGTTGGCGCCGAGCGAAAAGCCCACTGCGGCGGCGGGCGGCCCCTCAGGATCGGAGCCTAGGGCGTTCAGGACCTCCGCGAGGTCCTCGGTGGCACCCGAGTGATAGGCGCGATCGAGCCGGTTCGGCTCGCCCGAGCAGCCACGCAAGAACATGAAGACCGGCTGAAAGCCCTCCTGCTCGAGTCGGGCGACGAGGCTGGCAGCATAATGCGAGTCGAGACCGCCCTCGAGCCCATGAATGACCAGGACGCGTCGGTCGGCTGCCGTGCCGACTGCGAGATCGATGAAGTCGCCGTCCGCCAGCTCGATGCGCCGGCGGGCGAGGTCCGGCCGCGGGCGGGGTCTCGAGAGGCTTGGCCAGAGCGTTTGCAGGTGTGGCCCCGGGAGCCACCAGGCCGGTCGGAACGGACTGCGTTGAATGGTCCCCATGGATCCCTGAGCCCCGATGCCTGTTTCCGATCGACGTTGCCGGCCATTCTAGCCGGTGACCGACAGGGATCGACAGCGTCCGAAATATCTCACGCAAACATCGAGCTCGCCGAGAGCATTCCTTTTGTTTCTCGGTGACCTCCGTGTCTCCGTGAGAGATTTCACAAACGGATCTGCGCGAAGGTGCGACGGTCCCCGGATTGTGAGTCGGCCTGGTTGTCTCCTATACTGCCCGACTTCAGGCTATCACCTGAGTCCGCGAGCCCGACCAAGGAATCCACCATGCGAAAACGCCTAACGATCCTGATTGCCGCGCTGCTGTGCGGGCTGGCATCGGCGAGCCAGGCCGAGGATCTTCTGCAAATCTACGACATGGCGGTGCAGAGTGATCCCAGACTCCGCGAGGCCGAGCAGAACCTGTTCGCAAGACGGGAGATTGCGCCGCAAGCTCGCGCACTTCTCTTGCCCAACCTGAACGTGGTCGGGGATGTCGACTATCAGGATGTGAGCGCCAGCGGCAACAGCCAAGCGGGACGTTTCAGCCGTAACGACAGCTTCAGCACCCAAGGCGTTCAGGCGGTGGTCAGTCAGTCGGTCTACAACCGGGCGAACTGGATGACCCTGAGTCAGACCGACAACATCATCGCCCAGGCGGAGGCGGAATACCGCGATGCCCAGATCGGCTTGATGGTGGACACCACCGAGGCCTATTTCCGGGTCCTGCGCGCTGCCGATGCTGTGACGGTCCAGGAGTCGCTCGTGCGTGCGAACGAGCGCCAGCTCGAGCAGTCCAGGCAGCGCTTCGATGTCGGTTTGGTCGCGATCACCGATGTCAACGACAGCCAGGCCGCCTACGACCGCTCGCGGGCCGACCTGATCACGGCGAAGAACGCGCTCGACAACGCCTGGGAGGCATTGAGGACCATCGTCGGTCCGATTCGGGCACCTTTGGCACGATTGGGCGACACCCTGCCGCTCGCACCGCCCGAGCCGAACGAGATCGATGTTTGGGCCGAGACCGCACTGCGGGCCAACTACGGGATCATCGCGGCGAGCGAGGCGGTGGCTGCCGCCAAGAAGACCATCGAGATCGAGCGTTCCGGTTTTTATCCCTCCGTGGATCTTCGTGCGGGCTATGACGTCGCGCGATCGGGTGCAGAGCTCAACACGGACAGCGACACGGGCTTCGTCGGACTGAGTGTCAACGTCCCCATCTACCAAGGCGGTGCGGTTGCGTCGCGCACGCGCCAGGCCGGATACAGTTTCCGTGCCGCGCAAGACCGGCTCGATCAGACCCGGCGGGGTGTCGACCAGCAGGTGAAGGATGCCTTCCGAGGCGTCATCAGCAGTATCGAAGACGTCAAGGCGCGACAGGCCGCCGTGGTGTCCGCACGCTCCTCACTCGAGTCGACCGAGGCTGGTCAAGAGGTCGGAACCCGAACCCAGGTCGACGTCCTGAATGCGCAACGTCTGCTGTTTCAGGCCGAGTTCGAGTATCTGAGCTCGCGCTACGACTACATCATCAACGGGGTGCGTCTGCATCAGGCAACCAGCACCCTGACACGAGACATCCTCGCCAGGGGCAACGCCTGGCTCAACCCGGAGGATATGATTCCTCCGCCGGCCTACTGAGACATGTCGGGCAACAGCTTCGGGCGACTCTTCGTCATCACCAGTTTCGGCGAGAGCCATGGCGCGGCCATCGGCGGGATCGTCGATGGCTGTCCCCCGGGTCTCGGCCTTACGTCGGCAGACCTGCAACGCGATCTGGATCGGCGCAAGCCGGGGCAGTCGCGTCACACGACGCAGCGGCGCGAGTCGGATACCGTGGAGATCCTATCCGGGGTGTTCGAAGGCTGCACGACGGGGGCCCCGATCGGGCTGATGATTCGAAACGAGGATCAGCGCTCCAAGGATTACTCGGAGATCGCCGCCCGCTATCGGCCCGGACACGCCGACTATACCTACGATCAGAAATACGGCCGACGCGACTATCGTGGCGGCGGCCGTTCCTCGGCACGCGAAACCGCGGTGCGTGTTGCTGCCGGTGCGATCGCCAAGAAGTATCTGGCCGAGCACGCGGGTATCTCGGTGCGCGGTTATCTCTCACAGCTTGGACCCATCCGTCCCGAAGGGTTCGACTGGGATGAGGTCGAGCGTAATCCCTTCTTCTGTCCCTGCGCAGACACCGTGCCCGGGCTAGAGGCGTATATGGACGCCTTGCGGAAGGAGGGGAACTCCATCGGCGCGGCGATCACCATCGTCGCGACCGGTATGCCCACGGGGCTGGGTGAGCCCATCTTCGATCGCCTGGATGCCGATATCGCCCACGCCATGATGAGCATCAATGCGGTGAAGGCGGTCGAGATCGGTGCAGGGTTCGCCTGTGTGGAGCAGAAAGGCACCGAGCATCGCGACGAGATGACCCCCGAGGGTTTCCTGTCCAACCACGCGGGCGGGATCCTTGGCGGGATCTCTTCAGGGCAGGACGTCCGCGTTCGAATCGCGCTGAAACCCACGTCCAGCATCCGTCTGCCGGGACAGACGATCGACACCCATGGCCAGGCGACCGAGGTGGTCACCAAAGGACGGCACGACCCCTGTGTCGGTATCCGCGCGACACCCATCGCCGAGGCGATGCTGGCCCTGGTGCTGATGGATCACTTGCTGCGCCACCGCGCGCAGAACGCCGGGGTCGTCCCGCCGACGGCGCCCATACCGGCCGCTGTCGGCGGCTAGTCCTCGACGAGGCTCCCAAGGTCCGCGCGGTGTCTCGCCGCCGGGGATTCGGCCTGACGCAATGCCCTACTGGCGGCTCTCCGGCTTCTACTTCTTCTATTTCGCATCGCTCGGCGCGCTGGTGCCCTTTTGGGGGCCCTATCTGCAGTCGAAGGGGTTCGACGCATTGGCCATCGGCCAACTCATGGCGATCCTGGTGGGCACCAAGATCGTGGCGCCGATGCTCTGGGGTCATATCGTCGATCTGACCGGTCGGCGGATGCCGATCGTTCGCCTCGGGGCCCTGGTCTCGGTGCTGACCTTCGTCGGCGTCTTCATGGCCGATGGCTTCTGGGCCATCGCCGCCGCCATGGTCTTGTTCAGTTTCTTCTGGAATGCCTCCCTGCCGCAGATGGAGGCCGTCACCTTCAATCATCTGCGCCAGCGCCCCTCGGGCTATGCCTTGATCCGAGTCTGGGGCTCGGTGGGTTTCATCCTGGTCGTCGCCATCCTGGGCCTGCAGTTGGAATCGGCACCGCTCAGCGTCGTCCCGCTCTGGGTCTTGATCCTGTTCGTCGGGATCTGGCTCTCGACCTTGACGGTACCGGACAGCTCACCTGTCACGGGTGATCAGGCGCCGCCTCCGCTGCGCCGCCTTCTGCTGCGGCCGGATGTCATGGCGTTCATGGTGGCCTGCTTCCTCATGCAGGCGAGTCACGGGATCTACTACGCTTTTTACTCGATCCATCTCGCTTCGGTGGGCTATTCGACCTCCGCGATCGGTGCGCTCTGGGCGCTCGGGGTCATCGCAGAGGTTCTGGTTTTTTTGGCCATGCGGAACCTGCTCGAGCGCTTCGGGGCGCGCCGCGTGCTGATCTGGAGTCTCGCCCTCGCCGTGCTCCGTTGGCTCCTGATCGGTGCCTTCGTCGACATCCTGGCCGTTGCGATCTTCGCCCAGCTCCTGCATGCCGCGACCTTCGGCACCTTCCATGCCGGTGCCATTCACCTCGTCCATCGATACTTTCGAGGGCGGACACAGGGGCGCGGCCAAGCCCTCTACAACAGCTTGAGCTTCGGCGCCGGCGGCGCGACCGGCAGTCTGATCGGCGGTCTCCTTTGGGCCGATCAGGGACCGGCGATCACCTTTGGGATCGCCGCCTTTGCGGCAGCCCTAGGGTTCGTGGCCGCATGGCTCTGGGTGGATCACCCCGAACGAAGCGGACCGGCTTAGGGAAATGCTGATCGAATCAGCGATTCCGAATTTGCATCAGACCGGGTATCAACCCGCTCCCGGGACCGCCGACTTCAGTCGGCGCGAGGCGGAGGCGCTCCGGATCCGGAAGGTTCTGGCGGGTCGGTGGACTGTCTCGCCGACTGAAGTCGGCGGTCCTGGGCGAGCCGCGATGGGGTCGAATCTGGAGTTGCCGGATCATGGAGGCCACTCCGACCCGGGCGCGACGCGTGTTATCCTAGCGTCTTCCGCGCCTGCTTTCGATGTCGCCAACCCCGTCCGGCTCACCCCGGACCCAAGTCACCATCGCCGCCATGCCAGCCGCACAAGGTCCTTTTCAGACCCTGCCGGGTCGGCGCTATCCCCCCGGGGCCAGCGTCGAAGACGACGGGGTCAACTTCTCCGTGTTCAGCCGCCACGCCTGCGGTGCCGAGCTTCTCCTCTATAAGGCGGCGGATAGCCCGGAGCCTTTCCAGATCATTCGGTTGGATCCGGAGGTCAACCATACCTTCTTCTCGTGGCACGTCCTGGTTGTGGATCTGCCGCTTGGCACGCATTACACCTGGCGCATGGAGGGACCCTTCGAGCCGCGCGCCCACGGTTGGCGATTCGACGCGGCGACCGAGCTGTTGGACCCATGGGCGCGTGCGGTGAACCTTGGCCACTGGGATCGCTGGCGTCGCTTGGGCGATGGGGTCAAGCCCCATGACTCCCCGCGCGCGCTGGTGCTTGCCGATGAGTACGACTGGGAGGGGGATGCCCCCATCCGGCGGCCAAGCGAGCAGACCATCATCTACGAGCTCCACGTGGGCGGGTTCACCCGGCACGCCAGCTCGGGGGTGCAGCATCCGGGGACCTTCCTGGGTCTGATCGAGAAGATCCCCTATCTGAAGGATCTCGGCATCACCCATGTCGAGCTGATGCCCGTCATGGCCTTCGACGAGCAAGATGTCCCGCCGGGGGTCTGGGAGGCTGGACTCCGAAACGTCTGGGGTTACAGCAGCTTCGGATTCTTCTCGCCCCATCCGGGCTACTGCGTCACGCCGGAGCTCGGAACCCATCGGCGTGAGTTTCGCGACATGGTCAAGGCGCTGCACAAGGCGGGGATCGGCGTCATCCTGGACGTCGTCTTCAACCACACCAGCGAGGGGGGAAGCGGCGGCCCGACGATGAGCTTCAAGGGTTTCGGAAACGAAACCTTTTACTGCCTGGACAGCCTCGACAAAAGCATCTATCTGGACTTTACGGGTTGCGGGAACACCGTCAACGCCAATCACCCATTCGTCGCCCGTTTCATCCTCGATGCCCTCGAGTACTGGGTTCGGGAGATGCACGTCGACGGCTTCCGTTTCGATCTCGCCAGTGCCATGGCCCGTGATGCCGATGGTCGTCCTATGGCCAATCCGCCTGTGCTATGGGGCATCGAGCTCTCGGATACCCTGACTGCGTCCAAGATCATCGCCGAGGCATGGGACGCGGCCGGTCTCTATCAGGTGGGCACCTTTCCGGGCTATCGGTGGATGGAATGGAATGGATGCTATCGCGACAGTGTGCGGCGCTTCGTCCGCGGTGATCCCGGACTGGTTCCCGAGATCGCGACTCGCCTCTCCGGCAGTAGTGATCTGTATCAGGCCAACCTGCGCCAACCGATCAACAGCGTGAATTTCGTGACCTGTCACGACGGGTTCACGCTTTGGGACCTTGTCTCCTACAGCCGCAAATACAACCGTGCCAACCGCGAGGACAATCGCGACGGGACCAACGACAATCTGAGTTGGAACTGCGGCGTCGAGGGTGAGACCGACGATCCCGAGGTTCTGGCGCTTCGGCGCCGTCAAGCGAAGAATCTCTTGACCATGATGTTTCTGAGCCAGGGCATCCCGATGCTCTTGGCCGGGGACGAGGTCCTGCGTACCCAACAGGGCAACAACAACGTTTGGTGTCAGGACAACGCCCTCGGATGGTTCGATTGGTCGCTGGTGGAGCGCAACGGGGACATGCTGCGGTTCGTGCAGGGGCTGATCGACCTGCGCAAACGTCATGCGAGTCTGCGTCGGCGACACTTCCTCTCCGGACAGCCGCGCAATGGCAGCGATCACCCGGACGTCGTCTGGCATGGGACCAAGCTGGACGCCCCTCCCTGGGACGACCCGGAAGCACGTCTGTTGGGCTTTACCTTGGCCCCGGCGCGCCAGGACCAGGGATTCCTCCACGTCCTCATCAACATGGAGGAGGAGGCCCGGCGCTTTGAGATACCTGTCATCGAGCATTGCAGATGGTCTTACGCGCTGGATACGGCGCGGGCGAGCCCGACCGATCTCGTCAGGCCCGAGGACCAGATCGCCATCGAGACACCTTTGGCGATGGTACGCTCACGCAGTATCCAGGTGCTCGAAGGTCGCTGATCCGGCCCATGGAGAGACTGGGCTTGGATGGAATGTCCAGCCTGGGCTTATGGCAACGCCGCGGCGCATCTGGCTGCGATGGCTCATGAGAGGGCGGCGATCGGCTATGATGTCAACGAGGACCTATCGATTGTGTCCGGACCGGTCGGTTGACGACTTAAAAACGCCCCCGCTCGATTGTGTGGATCCATGACTCGGACCGACATCTACCACGCCCTTGGGCTGCACATGCACCAGCCGCCGGGCAACCTGCGGCTCCTGATCGAGGCTAATCCATGGGAGGCCGAAGAGATCATTCGGTGCTACGACAGGGTGCCGCGATACGCCCTGGAGTATCGCGACGTCGCGCGCCTGCACGTTGGTCTTTCAGGCGTTTTATTGGAGCAGCTCCTCGACCCGGACATCGTGGACCGATATCGCCATATCGTCGATATCCCGGAAATGCTGGAGCGTTACCGCGAGGCCGATCAGATCGAGCTGATCGGGATGGGCTACTACCATCCGATTTTCCCGCTCATCCCACGGGCCGACTGGTCCGAGCAGTTGTCCCTCGGGCACACGATCATGGAGCATGTCTTCGGACGCGCTCCACGCGGATTTTGGCCTCCGGAAATGGCCTTCACGATGGCCATGATCCCCGCCCTGGTCCAAGCGGGCTACGAGTACGTGGTCGTCGACGGGGTTCATGTTCGCCCCGAGGATGGGGTCAGCGACGTCTTTCGGCCCTACCTGGCCTGTCATGAGGGTGTCTGTATCAATGTGGTTCCGCGCGATCGGGTTGTCTCCAACGCACAGCAGAGCGGGCTCAACCCCGTTTGGTTCCGCGACGAGGTGCTCCGACGCACCACCGAGTCGCCCCGCCCGACCGAGAAGCGTCTTGTGACGACCTGGTCAGATGGCGAGAATGGTGGCTGGTTCCGTCAGACACATGAGCCGTCGGGTTTTTTTGGTCATTTTTTCGCGCCCTACATGGAGCAGGTGCGCACTGGGGTCTACCCGATCACGCCAGTGCGGCTCAGCGACTACCTGGGGCGTGTTCGTCCAACGGCCTACACACAGGTCCAGACCGGTGCCTGGAACGTCGGATCGACATCCGGCGTAGATCTGTCGCAATGGTCGGGCAGCGAGCTTCAGCTCCAGGCCGTCGCCGAGGTCGAGCGGCTCAGCACCCGATATTGGCAGATCGTGCGGCATCATATGAATCTGCCGGAAGGTGCCGAAAGGGCTATGACACGTGCTCGCCGTCTCATTTTAGAGGCCGAGACGAGTTGTTTCCTGTTCTGGGGGGACTCCTGGATACCCTATCTCCGCCGCCGAACGTGCGAGGCGACCGCTGCGCTCGACGAAGCGGATGCCTGTTTGTCTGCAGGCGCTTCTGCGTCATCGGTCCAGGCCGGCGCTAAACCGGATGAGGGGTAAGCCCGCGTCCCGGGCAGCCCTTCAATCGGAAACGGGGACATCAAGATTAATACCAACGCGGAGATTGCCCCGAGCGTATCGAATGTCTCGCCCGGCTCTCCCGAGCCGTCCCAAGGCGCCTCCGGCGATCAGGGGCCCGCTCTTGGATCGATCCAAACCCTGTCTCCGGATCTGGCTGAGTCGGCGACCGGTCTCAAACCCCGTTTTCCCTTGATCGCTCGCGGCACGGGACTCGTTTTGGCGGAGGGTGCGCCCGGCGAGCTTTGTGCTTTCTGGCAACTCGCCAGCCATGATTTGGCGCCAGCCCTAGTCGGATTTGCGCGTGACGGCGGCACGCCGCACCCCGTGGTGCGACTGCGGCGCCTGCGAGGCGATGGGGCGGAGTTGGTGCAGGAGGTCCCGCTGAGGCTCTCCGTTCCGCGTGGTCGGGGTGAGCAGCTGTTTCGGGTCGCTCCGCGACCGGGACGTTACGATGCCGAGCTGGGCCTCAGTGCCTCGTCCGGGGGG
>RRYU01004046.1_pt1 | contig 44581 bp, 36 predicted proteins | sample 2162651 | NCBI WGS metagenome assembly RRYU01 (sample SAMN10267283, study PRJNA491782) | microbial mat metagenome | isolation source: biomat in the production well | place: Japan: Minami-Kanto gas field, natural gas well KTG3 | collected 2017-06
CCCCCCCCGCAGATACGCCCACAGCCAGAGTCAGCAAACCAATCCATGGCCAGATCATGCGTGCATCTTTGCTCAAGTAGGGCTGGCCTATGCATGCAACCAGTAGTAGCACAAAGATACCGATCCAGCGCATGAGCATCTGTCCCCAGGAGAATGGTGTTTCACCCAACCAACTCAGCCCCTGCAGGCACACCAGCAGGATGGTACTGAGCATGATTCCATGGTGCAGATCGTGCCGAGAAAGTGGCAAACCGTTCATATTATTATCTGGCCTCACAGTGCTGGGGGGCCAGCGCAAAGATCGAAACACGATCCTGGTGATAGACCAGATCGAAAGCTGGACTGGTGCGTAGATCAGCGGGGGCAAAGAGCGGAATAGCCCCGGAGCCGATGCGTCCCTGCCCTTGCCCGATATAGACATGCGTAATCCCCCAGTCGCACAACACGGTAAGCCCTTCGGCAGACGCTGGCGAGTGTGTTTCCAGGGTGGCCACGAGATCAACCACCCGCCGGGTATAGCCTGGCTGTGCAGGCCTCTCATTCAGCATGGCATATTGGGGCGGCATGGTATTGGCACGTCCGGTGAACAGCGGGATCCACCAGCCTGCATCGGCACCCACAGCCGATGTCCCTCCGTAGATACGAAACCCCTCGACCAGAAAAAGAGCATTGGCAGGAGTATTTTGCTCTATCCAGGTCATTGCCTGACTATCCGGGCGAGTGACCAGAGCATACTCAAGCGGTTTGACCTGTCTCATTGGTTGCCAGCCAGCCCACCCGGCTACACAGCAGAGTACCAGACCAGGGACAATCTGCCAGACATGTGCTTTCCTGTGTGATAACAGGGTGATAGCCTGACTGAGCAACCAGCCGCTGATCAGAGCAACCGGAATATACAGCGATATGATTACCGCAAAGCTCTGCATCATGTTTGTGCCGGGCAGTCGGATCAGTTGGCCAGCCACATACAACGCCAGGATGAGTGTCCACACCCCGACGAGAACAATCGTCCAGTGCCTGCGGATCATGCCCCAGATCAGGCCAGCCAGCGCAGTCAATAATAAGAACCAGGGCATGAAGGAGGATACACTGCGCCACACCTGATAGTCTGCAACGACACGACTCATTGGTGAAGCTGTCACCATGCCTGCACCGACGGTCTGGGGCAAGGTGCCACGGGTAACATTGAAAGCCCAGGGCAATACGAGCAGTATGGCAAGCCCGGCGGTCATGCCAAGGAATAACAGCGCTCTTCCCCATGCACCCCAGTTCGCTCGCCAGTGCGTCAGCCCCCATACTCCCAGCCAGAGTGCTACAAATGGTGCAAAGTAGAAAGGCATGCGGTAGTAGGTCAGGGTCATGCCAGCGACTACCCCGCCAATCAGGAGTGCCTGACGCCAGGAAGCCCGCTGCTGTTGCAACGCAGTACATACTAACCAGAGTGCAACAGGAAGCACAACCTGTCCGGCCAGTTGGGCATACCGCCCCCAGTTGACATAAAATATAGGCGTTGGTGAAAGCAACCCGGCCACCAGCACGGCGCCCACGCCCGCCCAGCGATTACCGTTCGCAATAAGCAAGGCCAGGGGATAAAGCGTAAGAACCGTCAGCACGTTTATTATCTGACCGGCCACCAGGGTTGATTGAATACTATCGTTGCCAGACATCCATGCCAGCAGCGCAGCAGCAGCGGGAAAGCCAAACTGCACAGTAAGACTCTCATAAGGTGTATATGGCTGCCAGGAGTCAAACAAGCCGCCATTATCCAGGAAAAGTTGGGCGATCATCGTATGCTGATAAGCATCGCCCCACATTGGTGCTTCGAGTGTTGTAATGGCACTCAGGCGCTGCCCAACAATGACGCTCAGGATTAAGATAAGCGCCAGATCTGGCCAGAAGGTCGAAGAGCGTACCCAGGCATGCCAGGCCACAGGAATATGTTCTGGCCGCCAGGTACGCCTGCGCCAGAGCAACCATGCCATTGCCGCCAGCACGGGCAACCAGGCATACAGCACCCCCAGGTGCAGATGGCCCAGATCAGTCCATAATAACAGCAGTGGATAGAACGCAATGCTTACACCAGCAGATAGGCCCAGTTTCTCTGCCCATGCCAATGACGCTGCGCCAGGCCATAGCAGCATAAGCAGTGCCCATCCTGGCAAGAGATACACCAGACCACTGACAACCAACCATTGTCCCCAATTGCGCAAGGGGTGGGCATATCCCAGAATCATCGTAGGCACATGGAAGCCTGGCCGAAAGACCGTCTGCGCATCCTGGGGTTCGCCATTGTAATACAGTGCGCCGTCGGTATAGGTTGAGCCAGATACCTGCTGAACCTGGACACGCCCACTACCAGTAACGTCTAACAGTACATAATAGGAACGCTGCCACGAGTCAGGCTGAGGCGTAAAGGCAAAGCGGTAAAAATCCGGGTGCGTCACCGTCGATAGGGGTAAACTGGCGCTAGCCAGGTTGTATGATGATTGTGGATCTGAACGCAGCGAAAGCGCGATCGTGCCAGTGCCGGATGCTTCGGGGGATAAAAACAGTTCTATACTATTGAGGCCAGCCTGACGTGCGACCAGAGTCTGTCCAACGGTTGTACTCGATTGAAGGGATAGTGCTGCCGGTATGTCGGGATTGTCCTGGGCATAGACAAGATCTATAAAACCCCCGCCGAGAATCACCACCATCAAACACATCCAAATAGTTGTGAGTCTCCCAAACATGGGCTTGTTATAGAACATTCCCTTCCACAAGGTATGAAGCCTTCCCAACCATTGATAGAAACAGTGCATTATAGGCATGGCTTACGATCATGTCAATGAGTATACGTTCTCTTTGGGTCCTTCGTGCGCTTCGTGGTTGAAGAAAAGATGTGAGCGTAGCTGCATGTTTTACTTCGCATTATCATCATCATGTTCCTCATACCAGCGTGCCAGCCCCTCCAGGGTCATCTGAACCAGGAAGGGCGACACTTCGTTCCCTAGCGATGTACGCAGCGCATTATTATCGATGGCGATAGCCTTCTGCCATTCATGGGCCTCGACATACCGGGGTAAAAACCGGCGCACCTGTGCAGCCAGCGTACGCCGCATCTGCGCTGAAGCAATGCTCAATACTGCCCGGCGTATATAAAGCGTAAACGTTGGGTCATCTGGATTCTCGACTTCTGGTGGTTCACCTATTGCCTGAATTATTTGGGCTACCAGATGATCGGACAGATGCAATGGTTGAAATTCCTCACTCCGAAATAGCCTGATACTAAAGAGATGCGCTTCGGTGGCATCCTGATAAAACAACAACGCCCGGGCACGTTGCTGGCCTAAAGCGCGGGATGCCGCATCGATACGCTGCTGTTCGGCATCGTCGGGTGGATATTCAAGCCATGTACCGGCACATCGCGTCAATGTAGCCGCATAGGTTGCTACGGCGGGTGTTTTCTGGGTAGCGTGCTCTTTTATCATTCCGATCACCTCTTTGACCTGTTTGCCTGGTTGTTAGTATAGCGCAAATTACCTAATATAATGCTGGCACGAACCTGAAACGAGGGTAGGATCGGCATCGTGTGGCATTCCGGCGATAAGTAGGGGCGACCGGCCGGTCGCCCCTACATGCCCATTTTCATCTGAACCGTGTGCGCACAGCGCATGCATACTATAGATAACGGGTGTAATGTCTCCAAGAGAACCTGCGCTGTGCATTGCCCTATATCCTCTATTCATGCAAGAATCTCCTCACTACAGATCTTTACTTTTGCACAAAGCATGGTATTGTCAAAGGATACCCAAAAGTTTACCTTATGACAAACTGGTGAGGAGATACGCATGCGCGACCATTTTGAGCAACAGATCAGCTATCTGCGCGATGACCTGCTGCGTCTTGGTAGTATGGTTGAGTATTCGCTAAACTGGTCGCTGAATAGCCTGCAGACCTGGGACACAGTCACAGCCGCGCAGATTATCAACGACGATGTTCGTATTGACGATGAGCAACATGCTGTCGAGGAAGCGGCCTATACCCTGATAGCGCTTCAGCAACCTGTTGCCACCGATCTGCGCTTGCTGGGCGCAGTTGTTGCGATTGCGACCGAGTTGGAACGTATCGGCGATTATGCCTGTTGTATCGCCCGACGCATCAGGCGCGCAACCCGGCGCCCGGCGTTTGTGCCAGTGCCACCGGCACTCTACGAAATGGCACATTTGTCACAGCAGATGCTGCATACCAGCCTGGAGGCGTTTCTGCGCCAGGATGTTGATCTGGCTCGCAGTTTGCAACTCGAAGATGAACGGGTTGATGAATTGGAAGATCGTTTGCGCGATGAACTGATCCATATAGCCCATACTGACTCGGAAAAGATCGAGGCGGTTATTGATATGCTTGATGTTGTTCATGTCCTCGAACGTGTGGCTGACCGCTCTACCAATATTGCCGAACGTGTGATTTATCTGGTAACCTGTGTCACCGTCGAGCTGAATCCGTAGGTAAGTGCTACAAAACCATCTTTTGGGTCGGCGCGGGGCGCAGCCCCGCCGAGATGAAGAGTTTTCGGTTTGGTGTGGCGGCAAAGCCGCCACACCAAACCGAAAACTCTTTTTTGCGGGGGCCGGAGGCCCCCGCAAACCTGTAACTCCATTTTAATCACCTGTCATCAAAATCGCGTTGCGTATACCATTCGCTTATGATAAGATGCGTTGCGTGAAATTCTTGCAAGGGAGAAGGGATCTGCTTTGCAACAGGACGATGATGGGTCGCGGCAAGATCCAGATCTTGATAGCGAATACGATGATGAGTTCGAAGATGAAGATGTCGATGCAAATGGCCGCTCGATAAAGATCGGTCAGTTTCGTATTAGCCGCGATATGTTGTTGTTGCTTGGCGCGCTGGTATTTCTGATGCTGGCGGTTATACTGACCTTTTTATTTCCTGTAGGTGGTAATCAGGAACAGATCGCTATGGATCTGACATCCACCGCATCCGCGCAAGCCGCCAGTACCAATGAAACGGCCAGTGTCAGCCCCGAGGCGGACGGTACTGGCATAACTGAGCCATATCCTTCTCCTGCCGATGAATTAACCAGCCTTGCTGCTACGAGTATAGCTCGTCAGCAAACCTTGGAAGCTACCGGGGTCGGTACAGGGATTGCGCTGCAGCCATCTCCAACATCCGACAGCGCATATCCTGACCCGGTGGGTAGTCCACCACCGCAGCCAACATTTGACCCTGCACGTCCAACGCCGACGCTGAATGTGCCTCCCACGGCGTATCCTATCCCAAATACGCCGGTTCCACCCCCAAATACGCCGGTTCCACCCCCAACCACGCCACCCCAGCCTACATCAACCGAGCAGGATCTGGATGCACAACCGCAACCCACTACTCCACCGGACGACGGAGAACAACCCGGTGAACCGGTTGTGACGGCTGGGCCAGTTGAAACGGTTGAACTGGTTAATACGGTGACACCATTGCCACCACCTCCGCCAACCGCTATCCCGGCTGATGTGTTGAGTGGCGAGATACGCTGGTCTGCCGCGCAGAGTCCGATTATTCTTAATCGGGATGTGCAACTGGCTCCCGGTGCATTTCTGTATATTGATCCTGGTGTAGAGATTCGCATGGGGCCAGGTGTGTCTTTTTATGTCGATGGCGCACAACTACTGGCTCTGGGTGCGCCGGGTAATCCAGTACGTTTTGTGTCAGCTACCGGCACCCGCTGGGAGGGGCTGTTTGGTCGGCCCGATAGTGTCATTCTGCTGGAACATACCGAAATCAGTGGCGGTGGGGCCGGGGGAACATTGCTAACCAGTGAGCGTGGCAGTGAACTGGTTATTCGCAATACACGCATCTTTGATAACGGTGGCGCTATTCTGATAAAGGATAGCCGCCTGGAAATAGCTGGTACTGAAATTACGGGTAACGATTTTCCCTATGGGGCGGCGCTTGATGCGATCTATTCGCGCGGAAACAGGGTGAGCTTGCTCGATAATCGCATTGGGGGCAATCGTCAGGTTGAAGGGGCACCGGTTGTGCGCATCAGTAGTAGTACGAACCTGGATACGATCCTCCTGGATATCCAGCGCAATTTATTGCGTGGTGAGACGATCGGGGTGAATCTGGTGCTTTCGACCAGTGGCCCGTTTCAGGGTACACTGGCCTGTAATACGCTGGTAGGTGGCAACCTGGGTTTGAACGTGCGTACTTCAACGCCTCAGATTCCTGGCTTCGCTTTGAGTGTGGCTAATAATGTGATCGATCACCATACACCGCCAATTATTCCGGTGTATCTCGAATTTGGTATTGGTCGTGGTGCGGCCAGTGAAATCGAACTGGATATGCGCAATAACTGGTGGGGTGAGCCATCTGGTCCCTACCATCCGGTATTTAACGAATTAGGCCGTGGTGATGCGGTTGGTGTTAATATTCCCTATGAACCCTGGCTGACGTCCCGGCCCGAATGTGCGCCGCCTGAGTAAGAAAGCGCAAAGCACAGAGCGCTAAACGTAAAGCGGTGGTGAGATGCACGATATAGCTCCTGTTATGGAAAGGAATTATAAAGTGTTTTCGGTTTGTTTTGGCGGCAAAGCCGCCAAAACAAACCGAAAACACTCTGATCTCGACGGGGCGCATGTCGAACGGCAGGCGAAGCAGGTCTTTCGTTCGATCAAACGCATGGCTTGTCTATCGACCACGTAACTCCTGTGCTTGAAAGGAATCTTGTTGATCCAGGAACTGAACACGCAACTGCAACGATACGTTTTTCTGATCTTATGCCTGATGTTGATTGCCTGTGGGTCGACGCAACCCGTCGCAGAGCCGGTTGATACGGCTATAGCAGTTGCTCCAACTACCCCTACAGCTACTATGACACCGGTTCTGTCAACGGCACCACCTGTTTCAACCAGTTTACCGATCCAGGTTGTGCCAACGCGTGTACCTCCAACTGAAGTACCACCCACCGAGACAATCGTTGCTGATGACCTGCTCTACGATGGTATGCCCCAGGGGCGTACCGCTGCCGGTGCGCCAGCGTTGGGTCTGGCTGATGCTGCAGTGGTGCTGACTGATTATAGTGACTTTCTTTGACCAACCTGCCAACGCTACGTGTTAGCGGTCGAACCAGAGCTTATCGAGGCGTATGTGCGCCCTGGCAGGGTACGTCTGGTGTTTCGTCCGGTGTTGAACCACGGTGAACGTTCGGTTGTCACATCAACGGCCGCCGAGTGTGCCGGTGACCAGGATCGGTTCTGGGCCATGCATGCGCTGTTGTTCGAGCGCCAGTCAGAGTTGTATGCCGGCAGTGAAGCGGATCTGCTGTCTTTGATGATGATGTATGCGGTGGAGTTGGAATTGGATCAGTCAGCGTTTGATACATGTATGACCGACGGGCAGGCACGTGAGCGTGTGCTGGCTTTTGATGCCGAACAACGTAGTCGGGGTATTACGCTCCAGCCGACGTTTGAAATCAATGAGCAACGTCTGGTTGGGTTTCAGTCGTTTGAGGTGTTTCAGAATGTGATCGAGTCTCTGCAATTGTGAGGGGTGTAAGAGCGTTCGTGCAAGGTGGATATGGTCCATTGCTGCTGATTGGCGGCGCAGAAGATAAAGTCGGCAGCCGGACGATCCTCAATCGCTTTGTGCAACTTGCGGGCGGTAGCCAGGCGCGTATTACGGTTGTGGCTACCGCGTCGTCGTTTGAAGACCTGGTTGGCCAGCGCTATGCGACTCTGTTTGCGTCACTGAATAGTGCTCATGTCGAGATCCTGCAAGTGCGTAATCGGCTCCAGGCCCAGATGACCGAGCCGTTATCCCAACTGGATCAGGCAACCGGGATTTTTGTCACTGGTGGGGATCAACTGAAGCTAACTGCCGTGCTGGGGGGCACACCGGTTGCCCGGCATATCCGCCAGCGCCACCAGGCCGGTTGCGTGGTAGCCGGTACCAGTGCCGGGGCCTCAGCGGCCGCTGAGCATATGATGGCGTATGGCTCAAGCGGTATTCCTCCACGGAAGGCTATGATGCAGTTTGCCCCGGGCCTTGGCTTGATTAGCGGTGTTGTGATTGACCAGCACTTTGGTGCCCGTGGGCGTGCTGGTCGCTTGATGACGGCTGTTGCGCATAATCCGGGTTTGCTGGGGCTTGGCCTTGATGAGGATACCGCTGTCGAAATAAGCTCTGGTGGTATGCTGACGGTTATGGGGCGTGGTTCAGTTATGATTGTCGATGGAACTGATATGAGTTTTACCGATATTCATCGTATTCCTGACAATATGCCGCTTACGATCTTTGGCATGCGCTTGCATGTGCTCTCCAGCGGGTATCGTTTTGATATCGCTTCGCGTGTGCCTCATTTGCCGGTTGGGCCGTTTCAACCGCCGCCTGACATTCAGGGTGTTGATGGCGAGGGGATTTGAAAGCGCAAAGCGCAGAGCGTAGAGCGCAAAGCGTATGTAAGCGCATCTAAGCGCAGAGCATATTTGAGGGCAGAGCGCAGAGGGCACAGCGCAGAGCGTAAGAGATACCGCTGGTTCATTCGGATTTTGGAGTGCGCAAGCCATGCTTGCGCACGCTCCTCCTGGGTATGGACACCCCATATCCCGCAGGGGCTTCCTCATTATGTTCACATCAGGATTACACTATGCAGGTGCTTGAAACGCACGTTTATCGTGGCCCCAATCTCTATGGCTATTCACCGATGATCCGGATTACGCTTGACCTGCAAGAGTTGGAGGAGTATCCGACCACGCGCTTGCCCGGCTTTAGCGACCGTCTGGTGGCGCTGATCCCTTCGCTTCAGCAACATGGCTGTTCGTATGGCGAGGACGGCGGTTTCATTCGCCGGATGCACGAGGGAACCTGGATCGGGCATGTGGTTGAGCATATTGCCCTGGAACTACAATGTCTGGCCGGTACAGCAGTATCGCGGGGCAAGACCCGCTCGGTTCCTGATTGTCCGGGCGTCTATTATGTTATCTATACCTATGTGGAAGAATATGTCGGCCTGGAAGCGGGTAAGCTGGCTATGCGTCTGGTACGTAGCTTGCTGCCGCCTGAACTGCCGAGTGCGCTACCAGCGGAAGAGCGGGCTGCGTTTGATTTTGCGCATGAACGCGATCTGCTGATTGCGCGTGCCCAGGAGGTTGTACTTGGACCTACGACGTCTGCCCTGGTTGAAGAGGCACGTAAGCGCGATATTCCCGCTATTCGCCTCGATGAATCGAGCCTGATCCAGCTGGGGTATGGCAAGTATCAGAAACGTATCCGTGCCAGCGTTACCAGCCGTACCAGCAATATTGCTGTAGAAACAGCCAGTGATAAAGAACTTACCGCACGTCTCTTGAATGATATCGGTATTCCAACACCGTCTCAGCGGCTTGTAGCGAACGCCGATGAGGCTATTGTTGCTGCACACGAGTTGGGGTTTCCCCTGGTGACAAAACCCCTCGATGTGAGCCATGGGCGCGGCGTGTCGCTTAATCTGACAACGTTCGATGAGGTGTGCTGGGGCTATACGATTGCCAGTGAATATAATCAGCGTGTGCTGGTTGAGACATTTCTGGCAGGGAAAGATTATCGTGTTCTGGTAGTGAATAATCGTGTCGTGGCGGTGGCGGAACGTGTACCGGCGCATGTGGTTGGCGATGGCCGCCATACGATTGCCGAGTTGGTTGAAGCGGTGAATCGTGACCCGCAACGTGGCTTTGGCCACGAGAAAGTGTTGACCCGTATTCGCATGACGCATCAGTCCGAGGTGTTGTTATCACGCGCAGGCTATACCCTGGATACTGTATTGCTGCCTGGCGAGGTCTTTTTTCTATCGAGTACGGCCAATCTCTCTACGGGCGGCACTGCGATTGATCGCACCAGTGTCATTCATTATGAAACGCGTGAACTAGCACGCCGTGCGGCGATGGTGATTGGCCTGGATATTGCTGGCATTGATATTATCACACCAGATATCTCTCAGCCCCTGCGTGAAGTCGGGGGCGGTATTGTTGAGGTCAATGCTGGCCCTGGCTTTCGTATGCATCTGCAACCCAGCGAGGGCAAGCCCCGCAATGTCGCCCGTCCGGTCATCCAGATGCTCTTTCCGATGCGCACCCCCTCGCGTATTCCAATTGTTTCCATTACGGGAACCAATGGAAAAACGACGGTTGCGCGCATGGTGGCCCATATTTTCAAGATGAACGGCGATAAGGTCGGTTTGACTACCACCGACGGCATTTATATCGATGGGCAACTGTATTTAAAGGGCGATCTGACTGGCCCCTGGAGCGCACGTATGGTGCTGAAAGATCCTGCCGTTGATGCGGCTGTGCTTGAAACGGCACGTGGTGGCATTCTGCGCGAGGGGCTCGGCTTCGACCGCTGTGATGTCGGGGCGGTTCTGAATATCAGTAATGACCACCTGGGATTGGGTGGGATTGAAACACTGGAACAACTTGCCGAAGTCAAGTCGCTGGTGCTGGAGGTTGTGCGTGAAGATGGGGCCAGTGTACTCAATGCCGATGATCCATATGTGGTGGCAATGGCCAGACGGGCAAAGGGCCGCATGATCTACTGGGGGATGGGCAAGGATGCCGATGGCAATCAGATCATTCGTGACCATATTGAACAGGACGGTACAGCGGTCACGTTACAGTCTGGCGTCCATGGTGAGATGATCGCCATATATGATGCCGAGCAGTATATTCCGTTGCTCTGGACGCATCTGATCCCGGCGACGCTAGAGGGGCGCGCACGCCATAATGTGGCGAATGCGCTGGCAGCAACCGCAATTGCCTATGCCCGCGGGGTCAGTGTGGAAAACATTAAGCAGGGGTTACGCACATTTACCACCAGTTTCTATCAGTCACCCGGACGGCTGAATGTGTTTGACGAATATCCGTTTCGCGTGATTGTCGATTATGGACACAACCCGGCTGCCTTCGACGCCATGCGTGACCTGATCGCCGCCCTCCGCCCAAACCATCGTGAAATCATCGGCGTGCTGGCGCTACCAGGAGATCGGCGCGATATTGATATCCACCAGGCTGGTATGACTGCTGCTGATACATTTGACCGCTTGATTATCAAAGAGGACAATGATTTGCGCGGGCGTACTCCTGGCGAAGTAGCCGGTCTGTTGCGTGACGTGGTGCTGGCACATGGCATGGCGGCTGAATGTGTGACTATTGTGCTGAACGAGATTGAGGCGGTACGTTTTGCGCTGGCGCAAGGTTGCCCAAAGGATCTGATTGTAATCTTTGCCGACGATATTACCGCGATCTGGAAGGAAGTGATTTATCACTCTCGGAATTCTCACGATTGACAGTGACTGTCATTTTCCATCCAAACCAGTCATTTACTACAGGGGCTAAAGCCCCGTAGCTTGTCCCTGAAAGCTGCGCTAGGCTGCTTTCGAGACAATAGGCTGAATGACAGCAGCCCTTGAGATATTGATTGCAGCATTGCGATCGGCGTTATCGGCATGACCGCACCTGACACAGAGGAATTGAGCCTGACTCTTGCGGTTACTCTTTTCGTTGCAGCCACACACCGCACACGTTCTACTTGTGTAGGCCGGATCGACAAGAATAACGGGGATCCCTGCCAGGTGCGCCTTATAACTAATGTATTGGCGCAACTGGGCAAAAGCCCAATTGCTATGACGTGCTCGTTGCTCTGGCCCGCTAACCCTCGCCCGCTGGCGTATACCCTTGAGGTCTTCAAGCGCAATCGCCCGCTTCGTGCGTTCGGCCTTGGCAACAATCCGCTTGCTGATGCAGTGGTTCACGTCTTTCTGAAATCGCTGTTGCTTGCCAGAAATCTGTTTGAGTTTACGCTTTGCTGATTTTGTGTCTTTCGACTGTAGTTCAGCCCGCACCCTGGCATGACGCTGGCGGTGCTTCTCAACAGATTCACCCGTATGCGATTCGCCGTCACTATCCGTCGCCAGCATAACCATACCGAGATCAATCCCCAAGACTCCGTCAACGTCGCTAGGGTCAGGCTCAGACACCTCACAGGTGGCGAGTAAATACCACTCGCCACGATGGAAAACAAGATCGGTCTCACCCATCCGTGTCGCGAGCATGGCAAGCTGGCGCTCACCAGCCACGAACGGAATAGATAAGCGCCCGTCAAGAGTCCAGATCGAGATTTTACGCCCTGGCAAGGCATAGCTCAGAATACGGTCGTCATAGGCTATACTCCCTAACGGCTTGAAGACTCGCTTTGTGCGCTTGTCCAGCTTATACGCATCTGCCGTTTTCGCAATCACCCGAATAGCAAGCTGCGCAGATAACTTATAGGTGTCACGAATAGCCGTATAGCACAGTTTTTGGAGATCAAACTTTTTGAATACCTTTTGCGACCATGCGATCTCGCTCACATAGTCACATGCACTATTCGCAGCCGCAAGCGTGCGCTTCAAAGCGTCGGCTTGGGCGTCGGTAGGTTGTAGTTGAAGCTGTGCTATAATCTTCATATCAAGAAATATATCAAATATTGAATAGCTTGTCAAGGATCATGGCGTCGTTTCCTCCACTGCCGTTAAAACGGCGTGGCTTCCACTCCGCTTATTTATGTCAATCGCTCAATGTCAGCCTCAAGTACTTCCATTTTCTTCTGGTTTCATACTTATCCTACAGTTTTAAAATGCGGCACTGACCCGCAATTATACCAATACCAGAGCGGCAACCGGGCAAAGAAGGAACTGACATTGACTGCGTGTGTCGCTTTCGGTTTGCTCATATGCTACTATATCGCTGCCCCACCCGCATAAGGGTTTGACCAATCGTTCCATAGCCTGCTCGTTCTTCCCCGCAGGCTGCCCGATGAGCATTGTCTTGCACCCGGAGATCCGTCCGGGTCGTCGTGACCCGCAGCGCGATACGGCAGACCGATGACGACACACCAGGGTTGTTGATATTTGATATGCAATACTATCGAAGCAAGCAAGACAGTTATGTTAGTAAGTTTGGTCAAGACCTGAGTAGCGCCCGTGGAATTCTAGCCCTGTGACCGTACCTGTCACTCCCTCGTGTTATAATACCGAGGTAAACTGGTCTTTTGAACCATGAAGAATGGAACTCATTTAGAACGTTATGCTGACTGTAAGTCCTACTACCAGACCTGCAGATTTCGAGTACGAGCCTTTCCGTCCAGCACTCCAAGAGCGCTTTCTGGCGCGCTTCTATCAAGCTTCCCGTGCCATGACGCTCACTTCGGGAGATGATCGCGAAGACGTTATTCGTGCCGAGGTTGAATGGGCGCTCCATAGCCATGGGAATCCGCGTCAACAAGCGATGTACCAGGCAGTATGGTTACTGCTTCGTGACTTGCTTCGCATTGGCTGGCTCCCACGCTGGAATGAGGAGACCGCCACACTCGAGGTTGCTCCGCCACAACCTTATAAAAAGCCTTGTAGCCAGAGCGATATCCACGCACACAAGCAGGGTCGTCGGCAGATGATGGCCCATGAAAGACACACTCGTCTGATTGACGCCGCTGACTTCATCCGTCGGATGGAAGCGCCCCCCCGTGGAGTACCTATCACCGCGCTCATCGCCGATGGTACACAATTGGCGGCTGATTTGCAGGCAGTGGTGCAACTTCATAATGAGGAGCGATCCCAATCGCTCCGTCAGCTTGTTCATCCTTACCTGCAACTTGTTGAGGAAGGTGTTCGTTGCCAGCACACTGGTTTCCTGTTAGGTGACATCTGGCGCTATTTCCGGCTTACCTGGGCCTCTCCAGCCTACAATACCCCTGGACGGAGCTTGTTCTACCTGGTTCGTGATGCCGCACGCCCGAACCATCCCGTGATGGGCATTGCCTCGCTCGAGAATTCCCCCATCTTCATTGGGGATCGTGATGACTATCTCGGTTGGACACCAGATGCGTTCATTCGTTCCTTGCAGCCCCAGCAAACTGGGGAGACAGTCGTGCCGCATGACATCACGGTCGTTCGCGACGCGTTCAGCCATCTGCTCAGGAATATCCATCGCGCAATTGGCGATGTGCGTGCGACCGACTTCTGCACGCCCGAAGAACTGGCTCACCCGACCCCGGAACTGGTTCAGCGGCTGAGAGCCTTGTCGGTGCAATTTGCCCGCGAACGGCAATCTGCCCTGCGCGAGTGGAAACAGTTCAGTACCCAGACCGACCGCACCGGTGAGGCAGAACTGCAACGGAGCGAGTACGGGAATGTCAGCACCGCAGCGTACGAACTCTTGTTTCTGAAGAAGCGATCAGGTGAACTGTCTCGCCTCCTGGGGGCGCAGATCGCCATTGAGCAACTCCTGGAGCAACCTGACTTTGCGCAGATCTGGCAACTCTGGGCCGCAAGTGAACGGGGCAAAAATGCAATCCGTCAGGGGTTGGTTGCCATCAAGAATCAGCATGTAGGCACGAGCATCTTAGAACTGAACATTTGTGGGGGTATTCCGCCGTATAGTCATCTCCTGTCGGGCAAACTCACCGCGCTACTGATGTGTTCGCCCCAGGTCGTTGCCGACTATAAGCGGCGCTACGGGAACGCACGGAGCGAAATTGCCTCCCAACTGAAGGGTGAAACGGTTATCCGACCCGCTGAACTGGTGTATCTTGGCACGACGGCGCTCTATACAGCGGGATCCAGTCAGTACAACCGCCTCCGCTTGCCTGCTGGGATCTTGCGTCCTGATGCCCCAGAGATGCCAATGCGCTGCATTGGCAAGACGCTTGGCTATGGCACCTCACATATCAGCGATGCGACCACCGCAGCCCTCGAGGTCACATCGACCCAAGACTTCCAACAGGTGAATCATGTCTTAGGCGAAGGCGTTAGCCCCAAGATGCGCATTATCCGCTGGGGTCTGGATGCCATCTTCCGCGAAGGACAGCGGTCGCTTGCTGACCAGATGGCAAAACATTATATGGGTCGCTTGGTGTACGGAATCTTCCTCGCTGAGAATGGGCCTGCGTATCTTCAAGGTAAGGCAGCCAAACCGCAGTACATGTGGGATGAAGAACTCCCAGTGAAAGAGGGCACTGAACGCATCGCCGAGTTCTGGCGGACGCGCTGGCTCAATGCGCGGCTACAATTTGAACCTGCTCTGGATCGGGTTGCGGCATTTCATCCGGAGGAACTACTTCTATCCCGGGAGTTGGCAGGCAAGGCTGGCTATGATTGGGCCTACACCTTAATCAAGCAAAAGCCAGAACCTGCCGCTATGCCGGTCGCATCACCGCTCGTAGATGCACATTTGATCAGCCCTGATGAGCAGCAGCGGCAACTGGTGCGCCACCTCTATCATGGTGCCACCGGCTTTGCCGACGATGTTCCAATTGAAGATCTCCGTCGCCTCCACGCTGCTACTGATCTTGATACGACGATCCGTGAGCATATCGCCGCAAAGCGAAGTGTTGTCCTAACCGGGAACCCGGGCGATGGCAAGACGCATCTGCTGCGCATTTTGGAAGCGGACATTGCCGGGCTTGGGGCGGTGGTCGATCCCGATGCGAGCGCGGTACTGAACGAAGCGATCGTTGCAAACTGGCGTGCTGCCCTCGCCGCTGGCAAGCCCTACTTCATTGCTATTAACGAGTCTGTGTTGTTCAAGCTCGCTGCGGCCTACCCGGAGTTTGCATTGCTTCAGGAGGCACGTCGCCAGGTCACGCGTGCCATTGCCTATGGATCGGCACCATCGCTTTCTCTAGGCGATGTGGTGGTCCTTGACTTGAGCCACCGGAACACCCTCGACGAAAAGTTGGTTCATGCGGTCATCGACAAGCTCACAGACGACACCATGCTCCCGCGATGCGCACAGTGTCCCGTGGCAGGATGCGACATGGTTCGTAACCAGGCTCTGCTGCGCGAAACCCGTGTGCGGTCACGCCTTCAGGCGATCTTCGAGAGCATTACCCGGCGCGGTATCCACGTGACCATGCGTGACCTGCAGGCCTTCATCGCATACCTGCTCTTTGGCGACCGCGATTGTACGCAACTGCTGCAACGGAGTGATGAAGAAGCGTACGCTTTGCCACAGCTTCCGTACATTGGACAGGGGCCGCTGTTTGATGCGATGAGGCAAACATTTGACCCGGCAAAGGTCTGCCATCCTGTCTATGACGACCAGATTATCAACAACACCGTACGTGCAGAGGGATGGTTAACGACAGACAACGCGAATGCCGGATCGCTCGATTCAACTGCCACCAGGCCTTTCGAGCGCCGCAAGCGGGCCTTCTACTTCTTCCACGAACGTGGGGATACGCTACTTGCGCAGGTCGGCGACGATGAGCAGGCCTTCAAAGCCTTTTTAGCCCAGACCGACCAGCGCAGGGCTCTACGTGAAGTCATCCGAAAGCTTACGGCGTTCTTCGGGCGGTCTGCCGACAGCGAACAACTCCCCGTGTGGCAAAGCCATCGGTATGACCAGAGTGCTCAGCGTATTCTGTACGCCGTCCAGCACCGTGAGCGGCGTGAGTTTGAGCTATTGAGTCCGGTTCTTACCAGGCATATGGCAGATGCGTTCAGCATGGCCGATGATCATCGGGTCTTGCGCCTCACCCGCAATCCGCAAGCAAGCCTGCGCATCGACTACGAACTCTTCCGCTTGCTCCACCAGGCGGAACGCGGTCTGCCAGCGTTGCTCCTTCAACCGGAGGCAACCCGGCGGATCTGGCAGTTCCTGGAGCAGCTTACGGATAAGATTGTCTTAGATGATGAGATTGATGTTCAGATCTTTGATCCAGTGACAAGAGAGTATCTCAAAGTAAAAATTGATCTGGTGACAAAAACTTATCTTGAGATAACCGACGCGAGGGGCAAGCGTGTTCAACACCCGAAAGCTTCGTTGGTATGGTCATTACTGAAGCTATAGCTGGCGAGAAAACATATGGCTGATTTGCTGGCTTATTGGCGCTACGACAACTATGTCCGTGATTTAGCTGAGGGAGCGGGCTTTAATTTCAACTCTAAACAAGATCGTTTGCATTCTGTTCTTGATGAAGGGGAAATGCTATGGTTGATCACAGGACGTCGTGAAACAAACCGTGCAGGAATGGCATATTACGTTGTTGCAAAGTTAGCTGTTCGCTCAAAAACCTTTAATTCGCCCGAGTATAAATATGGGAAATACAGAGTTTGGGGTGACTTGAAAATATCAAAGTATTATCAAGTTGGCATTCAAGAAACATCAACATTACTGCGACAATTGCAATTCTCAAATAACTCACCAATTGGGGATACTGATAAAGAGTTGTCACTCTACTTTCAGACGATGCGACAGTTAAGCGTTGAAGACACGGCTCTGCTCGAACAATGGTGTTCATCTTTGCCTTTGGAACAGGCTGCTTATGATATATTGCCAGAAGATTTGCTGGAAGAAGCTGTGAACAAAGACGAAGGATCGGTAAAAAAAGTCATTTCAGAGCATCGATCAGGTCTTGCCGAATACAGAGTGAATCATCTCATTCAACAACCAGCCCGTAGTCGATCGCTAAGTCGAGAGATTCATCAGATGTACAATGGTCGTTGCCAAGTATGCGGCTACGATCCCGTTTTGATATACGGAGTTGAGGCATGTCATGCTCACCATCTGGTGTATTTGTCGCGTGGTGGATGGGATGGGCTGGATAATTTGGTTCTGTTGTGTCCTAATCATCATAGCGCAGTTCATGCAACCGATGCAGTGTTTGATTTCCGTGATCTCTCATTTATTTTTGCACCTAATCACCGAGAAAAGATCGCACTTAATCGTCATCTGCAAATAAATAGCTGAAATTAAAAGCCTATTCTGGTCACATTCGAAAGTAATCCGGTAGTAGCATCTGCAACTAATGAATCTGAGACGGCTTCCTCGCTGAATCCAGTCCACCCCGCAGTTCGTTTGCAGTGCTTAAGGTGGGCTAGGCGTTCTGTCAAACCACCGAAGGCCCCTACCAGCAAGCCTAGAAGTCTTGACTAAGCAGATGACAGTACAACATGTACCATTTACTCCTGAGGTAAACTGATACTCTCCGCCTTCCCATTTGATAGACAAGCGACCCTGGTTATTGGGATTTTGCAGAGTTATACGAATCTGTAATTGGTTATCACTACTATTGTACAAAAGTTCGCGCCGGATGAAATCTCCCTGGTCGTTTCTATACGCGTTTTGGGGATGTATCCGCTCTCGTGAGCATAAGTGTTGCTGTGCTAGTTCAGCAATGGTAGGGCCACGCTCGCTATCCAGGAGGGCCTGTGCTAAGGGTTCGGCAAGATGACCTTCTGCTCGAAGCCAATCCTTAAGCTCAAGCACAAAGTCATCAATATAATCGTCATTGAGGAGTATCTGAAACTCTTCGCTACCATACTGGGCTGATATTTCGGTAGAAAACAGATTGAGAAGCTGCCGATCCCGTATGAGCAAACCTGCATGCGCAAGCGGCCATCGAATGTTGCGCTTCCCGTATCTTGGACGGAATAATCTCCTCTTGCTCGCCTGGTAGAGATGCAGCCACTGCTCAGTGAGTACTGAAGCCAGTGTTACCTGTAACCTCTCTAAGGCGATTTGCTTTCCAAAGAGCATGTCATGGCATAATGGCCAGTATCGATTCTGACCTGCCCCTCGCAGCGCAATATGACGAAGCGCGTACAGCAGAACAACGCATTCCTCATCACTAAAACTGTAGAGGCTCTCTTTGATGAGTCTGATGGTGGGACGTGACTGTCCTGCATACAGACGTGCTCGTAGCGCACCAAAAAGAAGCATAGCTTCTCTGTCGGATAGTTCGTGCTGGTCTTCGGCAGGCACGAGAAACCAGGGGGAGGGAACATCGTCGAGCCTGGATACTCCGAGTATAGTGTAGATACGTTGAGTCCAATCTTGCAACGATGGCTCCGATGAATGCGTCAACCTCTGTGCAGAGGTGGCGGCTGGTGGCGTAGGTTGTGGCATGGCGTTGTAATCTGGATCTGATTGAAGATAGCAACATCACATGACAATCGGAAGGATCTGCCCATCGTAGAAAGTATATCATGCTGCTGTAACCAGGCTGTGAACTGACCGGAGTCAGACAGTTTGTACAGCAGGGCGTGGGACACGGTCTGTAGATCGACCGTGCGCACCGAACTGGTCTTCGTCCGGATTTCAACCTCTGGGCGGAGTGCGGCCCATTCCACATCCGTCAGATCCGTGTCGTAAATGACGTGGGCAGGCACGGCTGGGAATGGTACAATCAATGATATCCCTCCTGGTACGTTTGTGTTTGGTAGCACACACAGTCTACCAAATGAGGGACATCCTTCGATACGCGTCATTCAGTACTCATGTGCGGATCGGGGGTGCTATAAGCGTTCAAATATTGGACACGCTGTAAGTACTCACCATCGGGGAGAACCAGATGATTAGCCCACCACGCTTCCCAACCGGCTCAGGCATGGGCAGCAGTAGAACAAGCGATCCTCCGTGTCTCCGTGGTGAATCCTTTCCCCTACATGTGAACAATTACAGTACCGTATAAATGTTGTACCGATATCAAAGTTGTAGTAGAATAGGGTGCGCGTAATTGTGATGAAAAAGAATCAAGTTGCTAGCCAACCAGCAGGGGCGTGAGCTGCTAATGGATGCGGCTACATTCTTACCAGAGGAGGTAAACTGTGGTAAAGGCCAAGGATATCATGACCACCGACGTCGTTACGATACCATCATCTGCAACAGTCGCTGAGGCAATCCGGCGCATGCGGGAAAAGGGCTTGCATGCATTGATTGTTGAGCGTTCTGGTGAAGGTGATGCGTATGGAATCGTGACTGACTCAGATGTTACTTACAAAGTTGTTGCTTACGAAAAAGATCCCAAAGACATTTATGTCCATGAAATTATGACCAAACCCTGTGTGGTGGTCAATCCTGACCTTGAGATCGAATATGTGGCACGCCTGTTCGCTAACTTGCATATCCATCGCGCACCAGTAATTCGCGATCATCTTATGGGGATTATCTCCGTTACTGATATTTTGCACCGCGGTACGCAGGTCTGATTGGTATATACACAACAACGAGTCGACTTCTCAGTCGGCTCGTTGCTTATATGGATTAGACATGGTTTCAGGATGATCAACTGTACTGTACCATTCACAGACGGATGAACCCGCTTTAATCACCCCACCCCCTTTCTCTGACGGCTATGCATGACTCATAAGTGCGGGCATGCGAGGGCTGGAGGCCCCAGCAAAAAAAGAGTTTTCGGTTTGTTTTGGCGGCTTTGCCGCCAAAACAAACCGAAAACTCTTTGATCTCGGCGGGGCATAGCCCCGCCGGTACCCGTGGATAGCAGGTAGCCGCTCGCTTGAACCTTGTCTTACATAAAAAACGCCTGACGTATTTCCGGTCGAGCGATCAGAACGCCCCCTAACACAACCAGTAGTAACACCCCCAATGATGCCAGAGGTGCCCAGCGCCCCAGATTGCTCAAAAAGCCGCGCGGTTTTACGGCACTATGGGCCACAATAACCGCCGCGAGACCCAGAATCGGGTGCAAAATAAACGGGAACCCCAGGAAATCCAATCGCCCCATCAGGGCGATGCCAAAGATCCAATAGATCAGTCCCAGCAAGAACTGCGTATCCACCAGAATCGGCAGAATCCGCGCCGGTAGGGAACGGGGTGTTTCTGGTTTCCAGGATACCGTAAACCAGATTGCCGCCAGTACGATTAAAATTGGCAGGATACGTTCGCCAAAAACTGCATGTATCTCGCGAATGGCAAGCATCAGATCCTCTTCCAGGTTAATAATAGGAACATGTGTCGGGAAAATATATTGTGTAGTATATCACATGAGTTGCAAGGGGGATGTTTCGCGCTATATCACACCTTCTCATTACGTTTAATCCGCTCATACAGGCGGGTTGTTTCGGGCAGTGGCTCAATACCCAGTTCATCTTGCAGTGCCTGCGTACACCGGCTATAACTCCGCAGCGCCTGCGACCGACTGCCTGCCTGGGCATAGGCGCGTATCAGCACCTGATACGCCTCCTCATAACAACGGTCGCGCTTGAGTACCTGTTCGCACATATCGACGGCATGTTCCGTATCCCCCTGATCGACCAGTCGATTGGCCAGGGCTGTTGTTGTGGCCAGGAAGCGTGCCAACAGGCGTTCACGTTCTTCAAGCGTCCATGAATCATACAACGACTCGGCCAGATAATCGCCCCGATAGAGCTGCACAGCAATCTGGCTGTTGCGCACAATAAAGTCAGGGTCATTCTGCAGGACACCGGTGGTACGCAGTTCAAACTCATCGACATCGATCCAGCAGCCATACGACGGCGCAAAACTATACGCCAGCCCCTGCCGCCGAATGAAAAATGGTGCCGTTCGGGGGGGGCGGAGCGGTTCAAGCGCCGCATTCAGCGCATTCAGCGTTACCTTAAACTGGCGTTCAGCCGCATCCAGGTCACTATCTGGCCAGAGCCAGGCACAGATCTGCTCGCGTTGCAACCAGCGCCCGCGATAGGTTAGCAACAGTTGAAACAGTTGCCGAGCCTTTTCACGTTGCCACTCGCGCGCCTGAATTTCATGGCGTCCACGCCAGACACGGAAATTGCCCAGCATCTGAATACGCAACGTATAGCCGGGGTGATAATCTTCCACCGCCTCATCGGACGCAATTGACGGAAATGCCTGGCGCAGCAGTTGCTGTGCATATTCGGCATGCGACTCCTGGTTACGCCCATGCAGCAACAGGGGGACAAGCATAGCCATATCGCGCGGACCAAACAACGTTAGCGAGGTCAGCAACCCCTCATACTGATACTGTCTGGTCAGCGTCAGCAGGCGGTTGACCTCCTGATTCGTCTGTTCCTCATTGCCCTTTTGCAAATACCAGAGCGCCAGCCACAGCGCCACAAGTGCCTGGCCATACGTATCGCTGCCACGCATAAAGCGCTGACGTGCCTGCTGCAACCATTCTATTGCATGATTATCACCGACAGAAACGGCAGCACCGCCCATAGCTACCCAGAGCAATGCAGCAATCCACTCATCGCCGGAACTCTCGGCGATCTGTATGCCCGCCCGGGCCGAGAGTTCTGCCTGACCAATATCGCCATTATGTCCATGCAGCAGAGCCAGACCCAGGTACACTTCAGCCTTGGATCGATCTACTCCGGTAGCCTGAGCCAGGGTCAATGCCTGTTGATAGTGCTGACCGGCTGCGGTCATATCAAACGGCGCAATCACCTGGTAGGCATGCCCGGCACGCATATGCGCAATCGCCATCGTTAGTTGTGAATCACTCTGATGAGCTTCCAGCAGCCCCCGGCGGGCCACGGCCAGTGCCCTGGCTCCATTCCCCAGCATGGCATGGATCAAGGTCAACAGTAAAAGCGGTTCACGGTGAGCGACAAATGTAGTAACCCGTTGTTCTGGCAAACTCAGCGTATCCAGACCCAGCGTAGCCTCAAGCTGCTGGCGTGATTCGTTTAAACGACCACTGCGCAGAAGCAACCGGGGTGAAATAGACGTGGCATTTCCCGCAGTCAGCAGACGTGGATCAGGAAATGTTGGCTGGTTGTGCATATCGCCTACTGGCTTGTCGGCTATGCTGCCCTGTTGAGCCAGGCGATTGGCGCTACTCTCCAGAATCAAGGCAATATCGGCACGCCCAAAGTTCGCCCAGTTCTCTGCCTGTAGCCGCAGGATCTCGGCCCGCTCGGCATAGCGTTCTTGCGGTAGCAACTTGAGAACCTGTTTCAACAGCGTCATAGCCCGTGCTGGCTGAACCGTATCCAGATAGACCTCGGCCTGGCCACGCAACGTACGGATACGACCTTCCTGTTCTCCCTGAGCTTGATATGCCTGCTCGGACTGCCGATACATCTGAATAGCCTGTTCAAACTGCCCCAGGCGATGGTCGGCGGCAGCCAGGGCTTCCAGCAAGCGTGGACGTTTCTGTTCCAGCGGTGGTAGCCGCCCCATCCATGTCAACAACGTTGCTGCCTGCCCCTGTCTAAGCCACTCCCATGCCACCTGTTCAATCTCGATAGCAGCCTGTTCACCCTCATCGACTGCCAGCAAGTGATAGATCACGCCCTCGTGATCACCATGCTGGCGGTAATAATCAGCAACGCGCAGATGAAAATTGCGGAAATCTGTTATATGCTTCACCGACTGGCGTTCCAGGAAGGCCTTAAAAAGCGGCTGATAAGCCACCTGGCCCCTGCTTGTCAATTCCAGGAAAAGACAGCGGCGCTCGACCGTGTCTTGTTGGGGCAGGAGATGTGACAGACGCGCTACTGCTGCACAAGCTCCTGCATCGATCCAGCGCAAGTGCGCGGTATAGAACAGAAACATCTGCAGATCTGGCGGCTGATCATCCAGCACCTGTTGTGTCAGGTAATCATCAAGCAGTGGCGACAGGCGGTGTAATAGGGGCAGATAAGCAACGGTGCCATGAGGCAGAACGCCTTCGCCGCTTGTTCCATCCTCCGCGTGGCCAGCCTGTCCAGCTTCGTCATCGGTCTGATCCAGGAGCGAACTCTGGCCGGCTGCCAGGGAATGGATCACCAGGGGCCAGCCGCGACATGTAGCAGTCAGTTCGGCCATATCCAGCGGCACATCTCGATCATACAGCCGAAACAGTTCCTGCGTATCTTCGACCGTAAAAGCCAGGTCGGCCTGGCCGACCTGGTATACCTCGCCGCGGGCGCGTACTGTCGATAGGGCACCTAGCCGGGGATCATAGCGTGTCACCAGAATAAGATGCAGGCCGGGTGGTTGGATTGCCAGCAATCGCTCGATCAATAAACGTAGTTCATTCTGTTCATCGGCAAGATGATAATCATCCAGGACGAGCAGCGTATCATCATTCATGGCAGCGGCCAGTTCATTCACCAGCATATCAAGGGCCGGTTGCAGGGTAACTGCATCCGCTGCTACCGCCTGCAGGCGGGCAATTTCGGCCTGGATACGTTCGATAGGGATAGACACAGCCATAGCCAGGGCTGCCACGAGATGATGTAACAATGTAGCCGGATCATCATCTGCGGACATGCGGCACCAGGCAATCTGCCATCCGCCGCGCGTAGCGAAATTTGCCAGAGCGGTTGTCTTCCCGCTACCAGCCGGGGCCACCACGAGTGTCAGGGGGTAGTCTACAATTGCCTCTAGCGCCATCGTAAGGCGCTGGCGCAACAAGAGACGCGCCTGCTGTGGGGGTGGCTTCAAGCGCGTTTTTAACAGGCTCTGGCCATGGGCCACAGCATGCTGCTGATTGAACTCAATTGTAACTGGCAAGGCTACCATTAGGGCCAACGAAATCTAAATAATTGCTGAGAATTATATATAAACATCATCATATTACGCATGGCGCTATGATACGGTTTTCGGAATTGCGGCGCATAATGTGCTATGTGGTAGAATGTGCGAAAGGAGCTTTTTTCCATGGTAGACGTGCAGGAGCAGGTTCACCAACAGTACCAGGATACCCAGGAGATGGCAAACAAATCCGTAAATGCCTGGAACGAATTGATGCTGGCCAGTGCTGATATGGCCTTTGATGTTGTCTTGAAAAATTGGAACTATAGCCGCAGCTTGCGTAACTCGGCCGATCAGGCCATAGAGGATGCGATGAAAACCCAGCATCGCCTGACAAACGAAATGTTGCAAGTCTGGCAAGGGTACACCACTAATCTGCAAGAGATCGTAAACAAAACGATAAAATAGGACGCTGGAGTTTGCCAGATACATTGGGTTATTGAGATCCCTATATGTGAGACGAAGGAACGGAGTCGCAATCCGCTCCGCTCCTTATCGCCTACATCATCCCTCAGACTGCGGTTCGTATGGTAGCGTAGATAGTTTCTTCTCGGCATGAACGGTTACGCTAGTTGCGTAACCGTTTATTGCATGCAGAAAGAGTATCAGCGCTTACTGCATAAACGCGCCACCATTGACATTCAACTGCTCGCCGGTAATATAGTCACCGTCGGTAGCCAGAAAAACTGCTGCTTTGGCAATATCCTGAGCCGAACCGAATCGCCCAAGCGGAATACGGGATTTGATCTGATCCTGAATATTATCGGGAACGCCCGCAAACATATCCGTTAATGTCCAACCCGGACAGATTGTATTCACGGTGACATTGAAGCGGGCCAATTCCAGCGCTACGGTACGCGTAAAGGCAATAATACCGCCCTTACTTGCCGAGTAGTTTGCCTGACCGATTGCCCCAACCTGACCATTCATCGAACTGATATTGACAATCCGTCCGAAATTCTGATTAATCATAATCGGCATCACCGCAGATGTGCAGTAGAAAACGCTGCCCAGGTTGGCATTGATAACCTCTTGCCAATCTTCGTCGCCCATCCTCTTAAGCGTTTTGTCGCGGGTAATGCCAGCATTATTCACCAGAATATCGATGCGTCCCCACTGCTCAAAGACGCGCCGAATCATATCACGCGCCTCTTGTGAGTTACCTACATCGGCCTGAATCAGCATCGAACTGCCTTCAAACGCGGCAATTTCATCGGCCAGTTCACGCGCCTGGGCTTCACTGCTGCGATAGTTAATCGCAACTTTGGCCCCTTCGCGTGCCATCTCCAGGGCAATTCCCCGACCGATACCCCGGCTTGCGCCCGTGACAATAGCTACCTTATCATTCAATCGTCCCACGCTGGTACCTCCCTGAGTACACAATCTAGAGATCTGGTAGTGCGCCATGTGTGCCTTTATGCATGGCGCACTTCCCCTACTTCCCCTATGCTTCCTATATCCGCTCGAACGCCGCGGCAATACCCTGACCACCACCAATACACATTGTCACCAGAGCACGCTTGCCACCAGAACGCTGCAATTCATACGCCGCCTTGACAGTTAGAATTGCACCGGTTGCCCCGATCGGGTGACCGAGTGAAATACCACTGCCATTCGGGTTCACCCGCGGATCGTTTACATCCAGTTCCAGGTCACGCATAACCGCCAGCGCCTGCGATGCAAAAGCCTCATTCAGTTCAATCAGATCAAAGTCGCTCAAGCTCAGACCCGTGCGATCGAGCAAATTCCGCACAGCCGGCACGGGGCCAATACCCATATACTTGGGATCAACACCCGCAAAGGCATAGTTGACCAGGCGCATGAGCGGCTTGAGGCCACGCTTTTCGGCCTCACCGCGCTCCATCAGGATAACGGCAGCCGCTGCGTCGTTGATACCAGACGCATTGCCCGCTGTAACGCTGCCTTCTTTGTCGAACACTGGCCGTAGCTTGCCCATGCCCTCGACACTGGCATCCCGGCGTGGATGCTCATCGGTGTCTACCACCGTAACACCCTTGCGGGTTTTAATCTCAATCGGCATGATCTGATCTTTGAACACACCGGCATCTATAGACTTCACGGCGCGCTGATGGCTCATCACTGCTAGCTTATCCTGATCCTCGCGCGAGATTTCCCACTTTTTCGCAATATTCTCGGCGGTGACACCCATATGGCAATCATCAAACGGATCAGACAGCGCGGCAACCATCGCATCAACCATCTTGGAATCATTCATGCGTGCGCCCCAGCGCATGCTGGGTGCCCAGTATTGGGCCCGGCTCATGCTCTCGGCACCGCCGGCTACTGCCGAATCGGTATCACCGAGCATAATTAACTGAGCTGCCGACAAAATCGCCTGCAGACCGCTCCCACACAACCGATTCAATGTCAGCGATGGGGTATCGTGTGCCAGGCCACCCTTGATCGCTGCAACACGCGCCAGATAGTGGTCATGTGCGTCGGTATGAATGATATTGCCAAAGATCGAGTGACCAACGTCTTCTGGCGCAATGCCGGCTCGCTGGACTGCCTCGCGCACCACCATGGCCGCCAGTTCGGAAGGCGGGAAGTCTTTCAGGCTCCCACCATAGTCACCAATAGCCGTCCGAACAGCACTGAGTACCACCACTTCGCGATTACTCATCGTTGACCTCCCTTTATTTGTTCGGTTACAGGTGGTAAAAATGACATGACGCAGTTCGCCTTCTATATGTACGATCTGCGCCTTGCTATTTTACCCGAGAATACCCCGCCTCCTCGCAGAGCTTCTGTTTGCATCCCAAGGCGTATATGCCTTTTTTGGAGCCTGGACTGGAAAATCGTGCATTAACGTTGTATAGTTAAGGATGCCTACATTATAGTATAAGATTGATAAGTTGCAAATATATATACTCAAAGGGGGGATGTGGCTTCAGAAAGAGCTAAACCTGGTCTGACGGCTTGTTTAGGGGGGCTATTCGAGTAACCTGGGTGTAACCTGAGCGTGTATAATGGTGCGAGTGCATACTTTTCCGTGAGGGCACCCCCTTATTTTTATCTCAACGATTCGAAACATACACACCTGAGGAGGCAACGAATGACTCAAGCTCAGCGCGTTGATGCGCCTGCCGAAACAAAATTACGGGATAAGCGCGTTGTGACGATCCGACCGATTGAAGAAAGCGACCATGCTGCGTTGCTTGCCTTTGGATTGGCTTTGCCCGCAGATGAATCGCTGTATCTTGAAGAGGATTTTCAGAATCCAGATATTATTAGCCGGCTGACGAATGCGGCATCTGCCGAACATTGGCGGCAGTTTGTGGCCGAGGGCGATGATGGTACAATTGTTGGGTATACATCGGTACGTCGGCTGCCCGGTTGGTCCAGTCATGTAGCCGATATTTATCTGGTGGTTAGCGAAGCCTGGCGGCGTGCCGGGTTAGGTTCTGCACTGGCGCAGACGATCTTTAATGCCACACGCGAACTGGGGGCCGATAAAGTCATTGTGCAGATGCTGGCGGAACAGGGCGATGGTCAGGATATTTTCACCCATCTCGGGTTTACCGCCGAGGGGCGGCTGAGCAAGCATGTCCGTGATCGAACCGGTAAACTGCATGATCTGCTGATCCTGTGCTACCAGGTTAAGTAACGGTTGCTACGCCACGCCTTATGCCATAGGCTTGTACAGCCTCGTAACTAACGTTCGTGTTGTGCTATGGTGATAGGGTACGGGCTGACGCTGTACAACACAATATAGGGTCTAGACCCGCATCTATGCAAAAGCGACCGGCACCTTGATAGTTAAGGTGCCGGTCGCTTTCAGGTTGGATCAGAGGTAGTAACGGCTTGTTACCATATAGTTGTCTTCTATCACGGGATACTACTTTTTGTTATATGACAGGTACTGGCCCTTAGACGATCAAGCCTCCATCGACAGAGATAACCTGCCCGGTGATAAAACTCGCCTCATCGGAAGCCAGAAAGAGATAGGCATTAGCAATGTCCTGGGGATCACCCAGGCGGCGCAGGGGGGTACGATCACGAACCGCATCCAGCACTTTCTCGGGCACTGTCTGGATCATTTCGGTTGCCGTGAAGCCTGGCGCAACTGCATTAACACGGATACCATGCGGACCAAGCTCACGCGCCCAGGTTTTGGTCATACCAATCACACCGGCCTTGGTAGCAACATAGTTGCTTTGCCCAAAGTTACCATAGTGAGCCACAATTGAACTGGTACTCAGGATAGCGCCGCCTCCGTGCGCGATCATAATCGGTGCAACGGTACGGGCACATAGCCAGACTCCCTTCAAGTTGACAGCAATGACCGAGTCCCATTGTGCCTCACTCATCTTCTGCATACGTGCGTCACGTGTAATGCCGGCGTTATTAACCTGAATATCGACATGGCCACCCCACTCGGCCGCAGCGTTAATGGCCTGTTCGACCGACTCGGCCTTAGATACATCAACCTGGACAGCCATAGCCTGACCATCATTCTCGACAATTTCGGCCACGACCTTTTCGGCCGTTTCCTGGTTAATATCAGCCACGACAACACGCGCTCCCTCACGGGCGAAGGTCAACGCCGTGATGCGACCGATTCCCTGTCCACCGCCGGTGATGAAGGCAACTTTATCCTTGAGACGCATCGCGAATTCTCCTCACACTTTCTTTACAATAGGTACTGACAAATTCTCTATCGGCTTGAGCATCTTACTTGCCCCGGTTCACCATTGCGCCGGGCCTTTTTACCAGATGTTCTACCCGTGATATCGACATGCTCTTTGAACGTGTATCAAGCCGCAGTGTAAACGGGCCAACCCCTTATCCGCATCGCATACCATATCTTTACATCAAGCCAGGTATCGCCCGATCCCGGCGTGTGTTTCACCAGGTAGGTACACATTATAGCATAGCCCTGCTGCTGCATATCATAGAGCACTTCAGGGTGTAGATCTGACAGAGGGCATGAATCGTTGTATCTGGCTGGTTGGGCCAGTTTGCCAGGGTACATGATTCCCTGCACCATTGTTGCAGGGCCGGTAGATTTGCATCTAATGATGGTGATGTGGCTCAAGATTGGCCCGGTTTTGTCAGCACCTTGCTTTACCAAAGCCAGATCCATATAGAACGGTGGGGTCTCCTGGGACTGGACTTGTTTGCATAATTTCAGGAAAGGAGCATAAAGAATGAGGTGACTGCCGAGGGAGCGTTTCAGGTCTGGTGAGCATACGGCGCTGTTGTTCACGCGAGCAGGTTCCGTGGCCCATAACACTACAGGCCTATGCATATCACGATCACGCATAGCTTGCCAGAGACGACAAGGATGGATACTATCATGCTGCGTACCCCTGTCACCCCGGTTGCAACCCATGCTATGTCTCCTTCGACGTTTTGATTTGCACTATTATGCCGCAGTCGCGCTATACCTACGACCGCTATCTCATCTCTTACAAGTCAGATCAAGGGCACTATAACTTACGTTGATTGATGCCAGTCATCATATCTCAGATAGTTACACAATGGTTACATCATTGGCGTACATGGCATTCTGATCAGGTATCTCGCTGCTGGTATGGATCTTGCTGTGTTATCAGTTCAGAGACAACCAAGAAAGGAAAGCGACATGGTCGTTACGCCAACAGAACGTGTTGCCAATGTCTTTGTCGTGTTAAATCCTGTCGCCGGGCGGGAAACGACGCAAGATATTCGTGCGCTGCTAGAGTCCTGTTTTGCGCCAGAACAGTGGGCCTGTGATTTCTACGAGACGACGGGAGAGGAACAGCTTGACACAGTTGTCCATGAAGCGTTGGAGCGTGGGGTAGACCTGGTTGTTGCTGTGGGCGGTGATGGGACGGTGTCGAGTGTTGCGAATGGTCTGGCCCAATCAGGAGTACCCCTGGGAATTGTGCCTATCGGTACGGCAAATGTACTGGCTCAGGAGTTGAATATTCCGCTTGATCTTGAAGCAGCCTGTCGCTTGTTTTCCGAAGCGCATAGCATCAGGTGTCTTGATGCTATGCAGGTGCAGGATCGTTTGTATATTCTGCATATTGGCATTGGCATTGAATCATTGATGATTCGCGATACCAAGCGTCAGTCCAAGCGTCGTTTTGGTCGGCTGGCTTATATGTGGACGGCTGTGAAGTGGATGATTGGCTATCAGCCACGTCGCTTTACGATTGCCGTCGATGGGCAGCGGCTGCGTCCACGTTCAGCACAGGTGTTGCTGGCCAATGGTGGAACGCTGGGCATGAAACCGTTTCGCTGGGGGCCAGATATCTTCCCTGATGACCGACACATCGACGTGTGTATTGTCAATGCGCGAACAATTCTGGATTATGTGCGCGCCGCATGGGAGGTTCTGGTTACACGGCATGGTAATCGTCAAAAGGTACGGTATCTTCAGGCCGAGAAGAGCATCAGTGTAAGTGCCGATACACCCCTGCCAGTGCAAGGGGATGGGGAAATTATTGGTGAGACGCCTGTGCATGTGCAGGTTATTCCGAGTGCGATTCAGGTGATCGTGCCAGTGAACATTGAAAACGAACATGATACAGAAAGGGGTTAGCGTGCGCGAGAAAGGCATACAAAACTGGTCACACGGTTCTGGTAATCAGGTTAGGCAATCGCAACAGATCGAGAGTGGTGCTACACCAACGGCGTCATCGGGTGAGGATGTTTCTCCAGCGATGAAGGCCAAAGTAGCCCCGGCTCGAGATGCGTTACAAGCAGCATTGCGTGAGATTAAAACGCCTGAACAGGCGCAGCGGGTGGTTGATGAATTGCTGGCGGCTGCCGCCGGTAAACGCGAAGTTGAGGTGTCTGAACAGGTTGAAGAGACTGAACAGCCTGAACAAGCTATCCGCCAGGCCGCTGCGCCTGTCTCGGATGAAACGGCTGCCACTATTCTAGAAGCCGCCCGCCAGATCGCCGGTACGTCTGGTGAGCTACGTGAGGCGTTAGAGCAGGTGACTCAGGAAGCCACCAATCCTGAACAGGAAGGCATTGAGGATGAAACGATCCAGCGACCGATGGATCTGCTACGGACGGAGATTCTGAACCGGATGCAGCCGTTGCAGGCGGTCGATGCACGTTTGTTTCTGGCAATTAATCATATGCCGCATACGCGTGTATCGAATCGCATCATGCATGGTGTCACCACGGTAATGAATGGCGGGTTCGGGTGGGTTCTCGGATTATTATTGGCGACAGCGGTTGACCGGAAACAGGCTTTATCGGCACTGCATCAGGTTCTACCACCACTCTGGTTTGCGACAATGGCAGTGGAGTTTCCGATCAAGCGATTCTTCAAACGGCAGCGCCCGTTTATCGATGTGGTACAGGCGATTTCAGTCGGTCGCAAGCCGGGCAATTACTCTTTTCCCTCCGGACACTCAGCGGCAGCGTTTGCAGGGGCCTGGCTGATCGCACGCCACTATCCGCAGTTACGTCCGTTGCTGTATGCGCTTGCGTCGCTGGTTGGTTTTACGCGCATCTATCTAGGGGCACACTATCCGGGTGATGTGGTCAGTGGGGCATTGACTGGCATGGTAATTGCCGAGTCGACGCGCTGGTTTATTGCCCGGGCGGACGAGCTAGATGATGGGCGTATGAATGTGGGTGAGCAGGTTACGCCGGATTAGAACGACGCGCAAGGCCGAACCTTCCTGCTGCGCTATGCGCCATGTAGCTAGCAGTTCAATCGGTGATAGGTTCGGCAACCACTACCCGGTTGCGACCGGACGTTTTGGCGCGGTAGAGCGCCTCGTCGGCAGCCCGGAGTAGCGTATCAGGTGTTCTACCATGTTCCGGATACATGGCTACGCCAATGGAGATGGTAATTGGCCAGATCTGTTGCCCAGCATACTCTATATTGAACTGCCAGACATCTTCACGTAATGCTTCGGCGCGCTGCCGTGTATCCTCTAACGATGCTCCGGGAAGTACCAGGACAAACTCTTCACCACCATACCGGCAGGCAATGTCGCCACCGCGTACATTCTCTTGCAGATATCCCCCCAGGGTAGCTAACACAGCATCTCCAGCCTTATGGCCGCAAGTGTCGTTGATCTTCTTGAAATGATCAATATCGATCATCATCAGGCCGATGCTGATCTGCTGACGTGCGGCGGTAGAGAGTTCGCGTTCCAGGCTTTCGTCCAGATACCGACGATTGAACAGCCTGGTTAGAGGGTCACGTATGGCCTGTTCACGTAGCCTGGCACGCAGCCGCAGGTTAGTCAGGGTCATACCGATATATCTGGTAATATTCTCGGCGAGCTGGATCGACCGTTCAGGCGATGAATGTGAGGCAAGATGCTGTCGAAATATGCCCAGCGTCTCTCCCTGGTCGATAATCGGAACACATACATAACCCGCTTCGTAGGAGTCACCTGGAGTGCCGCAGTTTTGGGCAATGTCGAAGCGATCAGCCGGGTAGGTTCGTCCATGTTTGATCGCCTGACACTCGTCGACGAGCAGGGTGCGCAGAGCCGGGGGTGGATCGCCCCAGACCGCCATTGCCATCAGGTGCTGGTTGTCTGGGGCATACATGTAGAGGCCACCAGATCGCCCCCCAAACAACGACGTGGCAAATCCGGCGATGGCATCATAGATCTCCTGGACAGTCCCGCTACGCAAGAAAAAGTGGCCCATTTCATTCAAAAGAGCAACCTCATAGTTGCGATGCTCCAATTCACGCACCAGTTGAATCAGGTCGTCGTTGATCTGTTCAAGGGCCTCTTCGGCCAGTTTGCTGATGGTGATATCTGTGGCAACCACCAGCACCTGGTCGATGCTACCATCAGGGGCGTGGATGGGGCGTTTAACCAGTGAGATACAGCGATCCTGACCAGTTGCATCCCTGATCCAGCGTTCGGGAACCACAATCTCGGCGCCAGTGGTTAAGACCTGATTATCTTCCTGGCGAAGCTGCATTATACCCGTTGCATCCAGGCCCAGGTCAGCGTCCGTTTTGCCCAGCAAATCTTCAACCGGAGTACCATAGATTGTAGACAGAGTCTGGTTGACCAGGGTGAACTGCCCGGTGCGATTGCGGGTAAAGATAAGGTTCGGATTGATATCCAGCACCTGACGCAAAAACTGCTGCTGGTGGCGCAATTCCGCTTCGAGTTGTCTACGCGATGTCTCGATCTGCTGCTGGGCGGTGATATCGTGGCCAATCCCGGCGACTACCTGTATCTCGCTGTTGGCATCATTAATCATAAAGATAACCACTTGCAGGGTAAGAAGGTGGCCATCGCGGTGGCGGTACAGTATATCACCACGCCAGAGTCCTTCTGTGGCAAGTGCATGGCGCATCGCCGCGATCGTTTCAGGTTGCTCAGCATACATTTCCTCGGTATGCATACCGATCAGTGCATCGCCATATCCAGTCAGTTCCCGGCCAGCTTGATTGGCATAGGTGATGATCCGATCCGTTCCAGTGATGAAGATACTTTCAGGAGCACTTTCTACCAGCATACGAAAGATATATAGTTCAGACATACAGTCTGCTATGCGTTTCTCCAGGTCAGTGATTGTCTGATCCATCATCCGGGTAGTCTGTTGCAGGGTAGCAATATGCTGGTGCAGTCGTGCGTTTTCGGCCTGAAGATGAGCAACGATGTCGGGAACGTCAGTCATAGAATCGCTCTCTTCCTGTGACGTCGTTGTCACTGCTAGGGATGTATTCAGGACTAAAAGGCTGTTTCTATAATAAGCAGAGACACAAAACCCTGCGCTAATCATCGACGCAGGGCCCTGAAAAAACATATGAGTCTGTGCATGGGGATAGATTCGCCCCCATCCAGGATTTATTATTGTACCAGAATGTGTAGCTGGTGACAATAGATGTGCGGATAGGAGAGTAAGAAGGTGAGTGCAGGTGGTCAGGGTGAAAAGGAATTAAAAATCCGTCAAAAGTTCTACTTGCTGGTAAAAACTTTTTACCGTATAGTAGGTACTACGTAAGATACGAATACGTTATCTCTCTCAATAAGCTCATCAACTGGAGAACAAAGGTCGTCCATGAGCAGTAGCAGGCAGCCTTCCGGCCCCAAACTAGATGGTGTTTTTCTTTCGGATCTCTCAATTAAACAACCTGTTCTGATCACAATGTTTATGCTTTTAACCATTGTGATGGGACTGCTGGCATATTTTTCGTTGCCAGTGAATCTGTTCCCCGATTTTTCCATCCCGATAATTTCCGTCACGCTTCCTTATCCTGGTGCCAGCCCCGACAGCGTCGCCGAGCAGGTAGCCCGACCGGTTGAGAATGAGTTGACCACGATTAGTGGCATCAAGAATATTACATCGACCTCGAATGAAGGCGTGGTCAACATTCTGGTTGAATTTGAAACCAATATCGATGTTGATGATGCCGATAAAGATGTACGCGAGAAGGTCAATGCGGTGTTGCCCCGGTTGCCACGTGAAGTGGAAGATCCGATCTTTCAGCAATTTGACCCGAACCAGTTGCCGATCCTGTCTATCGCGGTAGCCACAGATGGGTCGCTGTCGTCCTTGCAACTGCGCCAACTGATCGATGATGATATTGTGCCCCAGTTACAGCGTATCCAGGGGGTTGGTTCAGTTGAAGTGAATGGTGGCATGGAACGTCAGATCAATGTGTTGCTTGATCTTGATCAGATCAAGGCACGTCAACTGCTACCAGCCCAGATCGTCAATGCTGTGCGCAATGCCAATGCCAATCTGGGGTTGGGCAGTATTAGCTCTGGCGAACAGGATATTAGCCTGCGGGCATCCAGTATGCTGCAGACGCCCCAGGATATTACGCGGGTGCAGATTACCGGAACGCCGTATCGCATCGGCGATGTAGCTACCGTGGAAGATGGCGTCGCCGAGATCGAAAGCTATGCCCGGCTGAATGGCAAGGATGCGGTGACGATTGATATCCGCAAGCAGGCCGATGCCAATGTGGTCGATGTGGCTGGTAGTGTCAAGGACGAGTTGAGCACGATTTTTGCCGCACGATCGGAACTGGAATATTTTATCGCACGTGATGACTCGGAATTTGTGCAGGAGTCAACTAAAAGTGCGATTGACGAACTGGTTGTGGCAACGATTGCGGCGATGCTGGTGGTGTTTGTGTTCTTTCGCAATGTGCGCAATACGCTTGTGACAGCGCTCGGTCTGCCGGTGATTCTGATTGGCACATTTGCGGCAATCCAGTTGTTTGGCCTGACGATCAACCTGGTAACGCTGCTGGCGCTCTCGCTCTCGGTTGGCCTGGTGATCGATGATGCGATTGTGGTACGCGAGAATATTTTCCGCCATCTCGAACGGGGTGAGACGCCCATGGTTGCCGCCAGCCGTGGCACCGCCGAGGTATCACTTTCGGTGCTGGCAATGACATTGACCGTGGTGGCAGTGTTTGTGCCGGTAACATTTACAACTGGCATTACCGGGATTATCTTTGGTTCATTTGGTATCACGATTGCCTGCGCCATGCTGATTTCGCTGGTTGAGGCTTTTACGCTGGCCCCGATGACTTCGGCGCATTTCTTTGCGCCCGATCCGCAGCAGCAGGCGCATGCCGAACATGAACATGCTGCCTCGACAGATGACAACGCTCTGGATCTGCCCGATGAGGCCAACGAGAAATTAGACTGGATGGCGCGGGGGTATGGCGGGTTGCTGGCCTGGAGTCTGCGCCATCGCCTGGTCATTGTGGTGCTAACGGTGCTGATTCTGGGGGCCAGCCTGTCAGTTGCGTCTGGCCTTAAGTTCTCGTTCTTCCCGCAACAGGATCGCGGTGAGTTCACGATGAGCTTTGAGGCTCCGCCAGGTACACCCCTGGAAGAGACCAACCGATTGGCGATGCAGGCCGAGGCGGTGTTGTTGAACGATCCAGACGTCGTAGCTGTACAAACCACAGTGGGTGGCTCCGGGCAGGCCGAGTTTGGCGACTTCTTTGTCACGCTGCATGAAGACGTGGCCACAGCGCCGACCCAGGATCGCCTGCGACCAGAGCTGGCTTTTCTGCCGCGCCTGGCTTTTAGTGTGCCTGGCTTTGAAGGTGGTAATACTGGTATCACCGGGCGTGAGATTCAGTTGAGTCTCGAGTCGAATCGCTCACCGGAAGAGTTAGAGCCGTTGCTGTTGCAACTGGTTTCAGCAGCGCAGAGTGTGACGGGGTTGGTAGATGTTGATACATCATACACACCAGGTAAGCCCGAGTTGCAGTTTCTGCTCGATCCCACCAAGGCCGGTGACCTGGGCCTGACCAACGACGATATTGCTACGTCTATTCGCACGCTGGTGGAAGGTGAACAGGCGACAGTTTTCCGCCAGAATGGCGAGGACACCGATATTGTGGTTCGGCTAGAGCCGGGTGATCGGGCCAATGTCGATGTGCTGCGTTCGATCAGTGTGCCAACCGTGGGGGGGAGTGTGCCGCTGGGGATGCTGGTTGATGTGCAACTGGCAATCGGGCCAACCTCCATTCGGCGCTACAATCAGTTGAACCAGATCTTGATTGGTGCAAATGTGGCCGATCGCAATGTCAACGATGTGCGGGCTGAGATTCAGTCACAGATAGATCAGCTTACTCTGCCCGACGATATTACTTTCACCTTTGTGGGTGATGCGCAGGATCAGGCCGAAGGTTTTGAGACACTGCTGATAGCTATGGGGCTGTCGATCCTTTTTGTGTATATGGTGCTGGCCTCACAGTTCGGGTCGTTCTCTCAGCCATTTGTGATTATGCTGGCAATGCCCTTTAGCTTTATCGGGTCGTTTCTGGCGTTACGGTTGCTTGGCCTGGAACTGGATATCTTCGGTATGATTGGCCTGATTATGCTGATGGGCCTGGTGGTAAAGAACTCGATCCTGATGGTTGATTTTACGAATCAACTGCGGCAGGCAGGTATGTCGAAACATACTGCATTGGAACGTGCCGGTGCAATCCGGTTACGTCCAATTTTGATGACGGCGCTCTCGTTGATTGTCGGTAGTATGCCAATTGCCATCGGGTTGGGCGAAGGCAGCGAGGTGCGGCGTGGTCTGTCGATAGTCGTTATTGGCGGTATGATTACCTCAACCCTCCTGACGCTTCTGGTTGTGCCGACGGCTTATAGTTTGCTGGAAGGTACGCTCGACCGCATTGGTCGTCTCTTCCGCCGGCGACCGTCTGCAGGCATAGCGGTGGCTACAACGAGTGGAACGGTGGAGCAAGGGAGGGAATCGGGTATCGATTCTGTGAATGAACAGGGTGATGATCCAGGTGAACCAGCAGTCAAAAGCAAGCGCAAAGCGTCGGGCCGGACACCCTCGAATGGACATCGTAAGCGGCGTACGAGCAGTATGGTTTGAGAGGAAATATCAATGAACAACATGCAGCGCCGACTGCTTCCTGTCGGTATATTTCTAGCAATAATCGTGTCTGGTCTGGCCGCGTGTGGTGGTCAGCCGTCGGCTGGAGCAGAAACCGATCCCCCTCCACGGGCGACTATGGCACCGCTGGTGCAGCCGACACGTGCGGCTATGCCAGCGGTATCGCAGAATATCCAACTGGGTGTCAGTGGTATTGGTCGTGTCGAGGCGATTCGTGACGCCGACCTGTTTTTTAGTGTGAATGGTACTGTGGCCGAGGTACTGGTTAAAGAGGGCGACCAGGTGAAGCAGGATGATATGCTGGCGATTCTGGATGTTCGCCCGTTTGACCAGCGGATTGTGCAGGCCGAAGCAGCTCTGGCCGATGCGCTGGCCCGTCAGGCAGCCCTGACCGAGCCGCCCGAGGCATATGATGTGGCGTCGGCGCAGGCGCAGGTTGCCCAGGCGCAAGCAGCTCTGGTGGAACTCAGGGCCGGGCCGAAGGATCAGGATGTGCAGAATGCACGCTCGCGGCTCGATCAGGCGTATATCAATTTGCAGTCGACGCGTGACCGGTTGTCGTCGGCCAAAACCAGTGCTAATTTGCAGATAGAACAGGTGGCCAATCAGGTGCGCGATCAGCAGGCTGCCTATAGTCAGATCTACTGGGATAACCGTGAACTAGAAAATGAGCTGGCACGTGGGGGTGATGAGCTGCCGCAGGAAAATAAAGATCGCGAAGAAGCCGCTTTACGAGCGGTTACGGTGGCCGAGCAGCAACTGGAGCAGGCGTATCTGACGTATGAGCAGGCTCAGCAGGCCGAAGTGACTGGTATTCAGGAGGCCGAGGAGGCGGTGGTGCAGGCGCAGGCAGCCCTGGATAAACTATTGTTGCCGCCCGATGCCGATGATCTGGCGGCCGCCGAGGCGGCCCTGGTGCGGGCACAGGCTGATCTGGATCGTCTGACGCCGCATCCAACAGCATCAGACTTTGCGCGGGCGGCGGCAGCCGTCAACCAGGCGCAGTCGCAAGTGGAGGTAGCCCGGCTTGATCGGGGCTATGCCGAGTTGCGTGCGCCTTTCGCTGGGGTTGTGTCGATTGTGAATATTGATCCGGGCGATCCTGGCGGTAGCGCAGGTGAGCCGGTGATTCAGGTATTGGATATCAGTGCTTTGCTGATCAAAGTAGATATTACTGATACGGATATTGCCGGTGTGGCGATTGGCCAGAAGGCGGTGGTCTTTATCGAAGCGCTGCCCGGGTCAGATTTTAGTGGCCGGGTTAGCTATATTGCTCCGTCCGCCCGAGTAACGGGCAATGTGCGTACGTATGAAGTGCAGATTGCTCTGGACAATACCGATGGGTTGCGCGACGGCATGAGTGCGCGGGTCGAACTGGTCAACGAATAAGGCACGAATGTACGAATGAGGGCATCTATTTCGAGGATGGTTTTTCATGGGCGGACGCGCAGAAGCGCGTCCGTTCTTTATCTCTATCCATGGAAACCATGCCAACCCATGTCATGCCGACCCCCTCGACTGCCCCTTCGGCTGCGCTCAGGGCAAGGCTCGGGCAGGCTCCGCCGCCGGACGACATCCCGTGGACGCCAGGCCATCGTAGCGGCGCAGGGAGGAATCTCCGCTGTGATTCATAGGAAATTCCTCGGGCCGCCAGTCGGGGTGCTGGCATGTCTGGCGGCGGGGTGGGTCATATTCCCTTGATGAGTCAGTACAACAGTGCGGATCGCGGTACAAAAACGGTACTAACATAAGGAACTACAACAGGGGCTTTCAGGTAGTGTGGTTCCCGCGTTCATCGGAATAGTATATATGTTCGCAAAATGTTTCCTGGATTCTGAATCCTGTCAGTACCCGGCGCGTGGCAGCGCAGCCATAGCAACCAACCATGTCATCCTGACCCGTGTGGTATACCCGTCCGCTGGTGTGGGGAGAACGCCCGACGAGCGGATGGACTGTAGAAGTGGTGAAGGGAAGGATCTCGTCGTGTACGCACGGAAAAACAAGGAGATCCTTCCCCCCAGGCATCCAACGATACCCACCGGAACGAAGCAGCCGGGTGACTCCGGTCGTCTCGCTGGATCACACGGGTCAGGATGACATGGATGTGCGTGGCGGGGGCAGGGAGAAGACATCATGCGGAGGCGATGACAAACCATGTCATCCTGACCCGTGTGGTACACTCGTCTGCCAGTGTGGGGAGGACGCCCGACGAGCGGATGGACTGTGGAGATGGCGAAGGGAAGGATCTCATCGCGTTTTCATAGAACAAACAAGGAGATCCTATCCCACCTGTCACCCACACGGTCAATTCGGTTCACCGGGGTGCTGGGCCGTATGAACAGATGGGTGTGTGTGGTGGGTCAGGATGACATGGTTTATCAGGATTTTTCATCGTTCTCCATGTCATTCCGACCGCGGTCGCCGCCCGGTTGCTCCTGGACGCCAACCGCTCTATAGCGACGGCGGGAGGAATCCCCGGTGGTGATTCAGCGATCATCATGGGAGATTCCTCGGGCCGCCAGTCGGGGTGCTGACATGTCTGGCGGCGGGGTGGGCGGCCCATCGGCATGACATGGTTGGGGCATGGATGATCATGGGAGATTCCTCGGGCCGCTAGTCCGGGGAGTGGTCTGACGAGGAAATGGGTGGGCGGCCCATCGGCATGACATGGTTGGGGTGCGGTGGGGCGCGGTGTTGGCATGGCACTTACTCCCGTTCATTCGTCTTGTACAAAATCGGTAAACAAGGAGGTTCCTGGTGCCTATCGTCTTTGTTCATGGTGTAACGGTGCGTGATTATAATCCCGATCATGTGGCTATTGGCAAACAAATTGAGCAGTTTTTACGGGCGTATGTTGCGCCAGTCATTGCCCCTGATCCGGCACGGGTTACGATCACAGTTGCTTACTGGGGGGATATTGGTGGGCATATGGCATGGCAGGGAAGCAGTTGTCCTTCCTCTGTGCCTTTTCGTGCGCCACGCGACAGTGGCCCCAGTACAGGAGTGGCGTTGGAATCGGCCACGGATCTGCGTCACATCTGGCAGGAAGGAGTCACACGGCTCTTTGGTCAGGTGGGCAACGCTGGCACGCGGGTCGCATGTATCACACGCCGTTCCCTCAATGATCTTGTCACATGCTTTCTAGGTGATATCTTTGTGTATCTGGCTCACCGTGGCACGGCAGATAATCCAGGCCTTATCCCACAGCGTGTGCTGGAGGCATTGACCCATGCTCAGGCCACTCAGCCTGCTGGGGAACCGTTAGTTGTATTGAGCCATAGTATGGGAGGGCAGATTGTCTATGATATTGTGACTCACTTTCTGCCAAACATGCCGGAATACAGGAATCTCCGCATTGATTTCTGGTGTGCAGCGGCATCCCAGGTGGGTCTCTTTGAGGAGTTAAAACTTTTTCTGGCTAGTGACCCGCACTATCGTTCTGGGCATCCAGTTCCCTTCCCAGATCAGCAGTATCTTGGCAGATGGTGGAATGTATGTGATCCAAATGATGTACTCAGCTTTACGGTGCATAACATTATTGCTGATGTTGATGACAGTTCCTATGATAGTGGCCTGTCGGCGGCTGAGGCGCACAGTGGCTATTTGCGCAACTATACGTTCTTTGTGGCATTGGCACAGAAGCTGGCTGCAATGCGTAGGTGTTGAAGGGGAATAGCCAGATGCCCATGCGTCTGCGCCGTACACCGTTCGCATGAAAATGAGGCCACTCACCGGCACGATGCCGGTGCTACATGTCTATTTTCACATTAGTTCACCATGCGTCAGGGGCGCACCGGGTCGATCTGTGTGTTCACCTATTCAGTGGTTCAGTGATCCTATTTTTCCATTAGCCAGTTTTGCGCTACAATACAGCCTATAACTAAACCCTGTGTCTGGTATATGCTATGCGTAATGGAATAATTGCTCGCAAGCTCCAATCGTTGGACGAAATATTGCTTGAACTGCGTAGCCTTGGTCAGGTCAGTGCGGATCAGTTGCGGACTGATTGGCGCACCCGGCGTGCCATCGAGCGCGATTTGCAGGTGCTAGTTGAAATCGTGATCGATACATGCCAACGGCTGATATCGTTGGCTGGGCAGTCTCCTGCGACAACTGGCGGTGACGCTGTTGAGCGGTGTATCCAACTGGGTATCTTGTCGGACGACGCAAACTATCGCAGGATGGTGGGATTGCGGAATTTTATTGTTCATCGCTATGAGTATATCCAAATTCAAATCCTAGTTGATATGGTGAATCATCACCTGGGTGACTTTGAGCAGTTTCGCAACGAGGTGCTGGCGTATGTGCAAATCCATTGAGTGGAACTATTCTCTGCCTGTGTGGGAGGCATCGCCGAATGTTATCGCAGCATGGGCGTTTGGATCGGCGCAGGATGGCATGGTCAGGCCGGGTAGCGATGTGGATATAGGCATACTCGCACAAACGCTCCCAGGTCTGGAAGAACAGCTTGATCTGCTCATCCGATTGCAAGATACCCTGGGCTTTGAGGATATCGACCTGGTGATCCTGAACGATGCGAACCCGATCTTGCGCTTCGAGGCTATTTCGGGTCGTCTGCTGTTCTGCCGAGATGTAGGCCGTCGGGTCGAATTTGTCTCGCTTTCTGCGCGTGAGTATGAGGATGCGATGGCTTTCTGGCAGCGTTCTTTGCGTGATTGGCAGCCAGTCGAGCGCGAAAAATGTTGATAGCTGTTGTATAATGCGACACAGAGTCTTGCCTGGTAGCCTGAATGACCGATGCAAACGCTAACGATCATTATTGTCTCCTGGAATGTGTGCGATCTGTTGCGCCGCTGTTTGCAGACGGTTGTGACCAGTCTGTCTGCTAGTGATATCGATTATCGTGTAATCGTGGTCGATAATGCCAGTAGTGATGGTACAGTCGCAATGCTGCAGGCTGAATTTCCCCATGTTCTAGTGCGTATACCGGATCGTAACCTCGGTTTTGCCGCCGGTACTAATCTGGCGCTGCGTGTGTCTGGCTTTGTCACAGATCAGGCGTTTATGCGCCAGCAACTGCCAGATCAACAGATCTCCCTGGCTTCGTCACGCTTTGTGCTGTTGCTCAACCCTGACACCGAGATTGTTGATGCAGCACTGGTTCAGTTGATACGCTATCTTGAACAGCATCCCACTGTGATCGCCGTTGGTCCGCAGTTGCGCTTTGCCGATGGTAGTGTGCAGTCTTCGCGGCGGCGCTTTCCTACACGTATAACTTTCTTCTGGGAAAGTACGCTCCTGGAACGTCTCTGGCCTGCAAATCCCTGGGCATGTGCATATCATTGTAAAGATAAGCCGGATACGGTTGTCCAACCCGTAGACTGGCTGGTTGGCGCGGCACTGCTGGTGCGTGGCGCAGCAATTATGCGTGGCGGTCTGCTTGACGAGGGGTTCTTTCTGTATAGCGAGGAACTTGAGTGGCAGTATCGCTTACAGCGAAGCGTGCCTACCAGTGCGGGTATTGTCTATCTACCCGATGCGGTTGTTATTCATCACGAGGGAAAAAGTAGCGAACAGGTGCTGCCGGGGCGGCATATTCATTTTCAGCGTAGCAAGTTACGTCTGGCACGGCAGTGGTATGGTTCGCTGTTTGCCGCAATCTTACGTTGCTTTCTGCTGCTATGCTATACCTGGGATCTGGCAAGTGAAATGGCGAAATATCTGCTGGGCCATCGCCGCGATCTGCGCCGCCAGCGTATTCAGGTCTATCTGACGGTTTTACATAATGGTTTAGGTTATACAGGCGAAAGAAGCAACACGGCATGATTGATGACAGGCAAATCAGATCAGCTCCGCCAGCACCTCACGTGCCCTTGGATCGCTGGTCGTCGTCGGGCAATCGCTGGTCAGTGACATTGACTGAGCAGTGGGCCTTGCAGCCGGTTGCCAACTTTAGTCAGGGACGCTATGCTCCTGCCAGCGACGACTGGTTGCCGATCTGTCTGCCGCATCACTGGCAGCAACTGCCTGGCCTGGAACGTTATGCCGGTCGGGTGGTGTATCGCTGTTGTTTTGACATGGATGCGCTTGAACAGCATTACCCGGCGTTTCAAGATACGATGGCCGATGGGGCACGGTACTGGTTGCGTTTGAATGGCGTATTCTACTGGTCACAGCCATATTTAAATGGTGTCGACCTGGGGCGGCACGAGGGCTATTTTATCCCCTACGAGCGCGAAGTAACCGGTTGTCTGGGGCGGGAAAATACCCTTCTAGTAGAGGTAGAATGCCCCGACGAACACGATAAGTTCGGCAAGCGTATGATTACGGGTATCTTTTCGCATTGGGATTGTCTTGATCCGTTGTCGAATCCAGGGGGGATCTGGTTGCCGGTTGAACTGCTGCGCAGTGGCCCGGTACGCTTGCAGCATGTGCGCTGCCAGACGGAGCGAATCGGTGAGCAGTTTGCCCAGTTGCGCTACCAGGTTGAACTAGATTCAAGTATCGAAGGGCCAGTTGTGCTGCGCTGGCATCTGTCGCCATATACCTTTGCTGGCGATGTGCAGGTAATCGAGCATCCGCGCATGCTCAGGGTAGGCCATCAGCAGTTGCAGGGCTTGATCAAGCTACGTGATCCACGTCTGTGGTGGACACACGACATGGGCCATCCTGATCTGTATATGGTAACGCTAGAGGTGTTGCAGGCTGGCATGGTCAGCGATGCGGCCAGCTTTCGTTTTGGCGTGCGGCGCTTTGAGTTGCAGAACTGGATTCCTTATCTGAATGGCGTGCGTTTTCTGATCAAGGGCAATAACTATCCGCCTGGTGATATGCGAATTGCATCAATGACGCCTGCACAGTACGAGCGCGACCTGACGCTGGTGCGCCAGTGTCATATGAACCTGTTGCGTGTGCATGCGCATGTTGATCATCCCGCTCTGTATCATGCAGCCGATGTGGCCGGGGTGTTGCTCTGGCAAGATTTTCCGTTGCAGTGGTTGTATCGGCCC
>RRYU01022787.1_pt1 | contig 44387 bp, 40 predicted proteins | sample 2162651 | NCBI WGS metagenome assembly RRYU01 (sample SAMN10267283, study PRJNA491782) | microbial mat metagenome | isolation source: biomat in the production well | place: Japan: Minami-Kanto gas field, natural gas well KTG3 | collected 2017-06
CGGCGCGACTGGTAACAGCCGCGTCGATGCGTAGGCACGACAGCAGGCGAGGTGCAAAGGTAACGGGTGGAGCCGACCTTGAAGGTGTTGAGCCCCGAAACATTTGGTCGGGAGTGCCGACGGGTTTGTCCCTCCGGCAGGCAACAGTCCGTGTCGCGTCATGGCGAGTGGCACGGGTACTCCCCGGGGTCCGAGGCCGTATCGAGCCTGACATCGAGAGCACGCGGTAACCAGGGAGATCCGTGTATCGGTCCGCCGGAGGCGGGCACCCGTGAACAAGTGTAAACAGCGAGGACACGGGCGGCGATGCGCGGAAGTCGGAGCCACCCATAATAGCGTTGATTCCCGGTAATGCGGGCGGAGCGAAGGGGTGGCGGTTTGAGACAACGCAAGAGTGAAACACGGCCCTACACCGAGAGGACTCTGACCGTGACCAGCAAGCTTGAGCGTTTCACACTGATGGCGCGCGCGGAGCCGCACACCCGGTTCACGTCCCTGATGGGCATGTTGTTTGACCCGGAGGGGTTGCGCGAAAGCTTCGAGCGCCAGAACGGACGCAAGGCGCCCGGAGTCGACGGGGTTAGGAAGGACGACTATGCAGTGGGTCTGGACGCGCGTCTGGAGGATCTGTCGGCACGGATTCGCCGACTGGGGTACCGGCCGCTGCCGGTGCGGCGCACCTATATCCCGAAAGGGGATGGCCGCTATCGGCCGCTGGGGGTGCCGAGCTTCGAGGACCGCCTGGTCCAAGATCGCCTCGGCCGCATCCTTCAGGCCATTTGGGAGCCGGAGTTCCGTGACTGCTCGTTCGGGTTTCGGCCGGGCCGCAGCGCGCACGATGCGCTGCGCCGGGTGGCCGAGGTCATCACCGACGGGCGCACGCAGTGGGTGGTGGAGGCGGACATCAAAGGGTTCTTCGACCATCTGTTACACTCCCACCTCATGGACTTCCTGGAGCACCGCATCGGCGATCCCAATCTGTTGCGGATCGTGCGGCGGTTCCTGAAGGCCGGCATCATGGAGGACGGCGCGTTCACGGCCAGCGACGAGGGCGCCCCGCAAGCGGGTCTGGTCTCGCCCGTGCTCAGCAATATCTACCTGCACTATGTTCTCGACCTTTGGTTCGAGAAACGGTTTGCGGGCATGTGCACGGGGCGGGCGTACCTGATTCGCTATGCCGACGACTACGTGGCCTGTTTCGAGCACGAAGGCGATGCGCGGGCCTTTCTCACCGAGATGACCGCACGTCTGGCGCAGTTCGATCTGGAGGTCGAGCCGAGCAAAACGGCACTGCTGCGGTTCGGCAGCGACCAGCTGGGTCGGACGCGGGCGGAGACGCCCGAACCGCGCACCTTCAGCTTCCTCGGCTTCACCCATTATGTCGGGAAGAGCCGTCGGGGACGCTTCGTCGTCGGTCGCAAGACCGACGGCAAGCGGGTGCGCAAGAAGCTCGCGCTCTTGAGCGAGCGCTTGCGCGGGCTGCGGGCGCAAGGCGGACGGGCGATGGTGGCCTACCTGATCCGGCATCTGCGCGGACACATCCAGTATTACGGTGTGAGCGGCAATAGCCGGGGCGTATCGGGTTACCTCTACGCCGCGACGGGCCTGTTGTTCAAGTGGCTCAACCGGCGCAGCCAACGGCGTTCGTTGACCTGGAAGCGCTTCTACGCGGTCATCAAGCCCATGCTCCCGACGGCGCGGATCATTCACGACCTCTACCCCGTCCCTTGGTGGAAGACTCAAGCTGGGAGCCGGATGGTGTAACACTCCAAGTCCGGTTCTGCGAGGAGCCGGGAACGAACCGTCGTATGGCCGAGATCATGTGGCACCGCCGGGAAACCAGGCGGCAAACAGAGAACACAGTGCGGCCTGGCAAGGCCGCGTAGTCTAGCGGGTGAAAGTCCCGCCTGGGTAATCGTGAGCCGCGAGCCCAGTATCAAGCCTTACGGCGCGCATGGTAACAGACGCGTCGGTGCGTAGGCATGAAAGCAGGCGAGGTGCAAAGGTAACGGGTGAGGCCGACCCTGAAGGTGTAGAGCCCCGAAAACTGTGTTGGAGAGTGCCGACGGTTTTGTGTTGCCGGCAGGTAACAATCCATGTCACGTCAAGGTCAGTGGCATAGATACTCCCCGGGGTCTGAGTCCGTATCGAGCCTGACATTGAGAGTACGCGGTAACCAGGGAGATCCGGGCATCGGTCCGCTGGAAGCGGGCACCTGCGAACAAGTGTAAGAGCGAGGACGCAGGCGGTGGTGCGCGGAAGTCGGAGCCACTCATACGAGCGATGACGCCTGGTAATGCGGGCTGAGCAAAGGAGTGGCGGTTTGGGATATCGTATCGGTAGGACACGCCCCTACACCGAGAGGACTTTGTGCGTGACAACGTAAGCCGAAGCGATTCACACCATTGGAGCGCTTGCGCGTGAGAAACATGGCTGACCCTGATGGACTCAGGTCCAGACGTGTCGATGGACGACAGTCTATCCCTTGGTGAATGCCCTGAACTGGGAGCCGGATGGTGTAACGCTCCAAGTCCGGTTCTGCGAGGAGCCGGGCGTCGAGCTGTGCATGGTCAAGATATTGTGGCACCGCCGGGAAACCAGGCGGCAAACAGAGAAGACGAATGTTGACCTAAACACGGTGAGGCCCCGGCTTACTCTCCAACGTCAGCCTAACCGACGGCAAGGACCCGGCTTACTCTCCGTTTGTCGGTCATTGCAGTGGTACCCTAATGATAATCGACGATCTCGACCTCCGTCGGCCCCTCGGCTGACCAGACGAAGCACACGCGCCATTGATCATTGATGCGAATGCTGTGCTGGCCGGACCGGTCACCCCGCAAGGCTTCGAGACGATTGCCCGGAGGGATGCGCAGATCCGACAGATCACGGGCCGCATCGAGATCACTCGGTTTACGCCGCGCCGGACCCTCGATAGTCACGAAGCGCTTCACCCGCAGGCGCTCGAACAAGCGTCTCGTCTCGGCGCATCGGAATGATTGGATCGCCATGACCTGATCGTATATCGAGAAACGATACAGCGCAACGGCAACGGGATCCACTGCAAGGACGCTCGACTGCAGCCCGGAATCCAACTGTTCTCTCGCCGGCAGCGCTCATGACCATGAGGTAGAAGGCAATCGGGCGCCGAGCCCGTTGCCTCGGCGCAGGAATCCGCTACGCGCGTTCGGCGTTGAAACCGCGTGCCGCAACACGCCGAGCGGGTCGCTCCTCACCGATCGCCACCGAACCCCGGTGTCACCGAGCCCTCACCCGGCCCGGAGGGGCGATCGATCACCGAACGTTATCCTGCCTCCTCCTCGTCTCCTTCCAACCCACCCTCCTCGTCCATCACCACCACGGAGGTGGCTGCGGCATCCCCGGCGGCGATCTCCTCCTCCTTGCCTTGGCGCCGCGCGAAATCGCGGGCACGCGCTTCGATCTCCACGATGCGGCGACCGACCGAGAGGAGTTCGTTGCGCCAGGTGTAGACCGCATCGGCGCGTTGGCGGTTGCTGAAGAGGCCGCTCAGCCAGAGGGTGTCGATGCCGACGGTGAGTCGGTCCAGCGCCTGGATCAGATTGGCGTATTGGGAGAGCTGGGGCGAGGAGATGCGGAAGGTCACCCGGCTCGGGTTGGTGTAGCGCGGCACGGCGGCGATGCCGTTCGCACTCTTCAATGTCTCCACGCGGGCGATCTCCGCATCCAACCGCTCGGCGAAGGCGCCGAGCAGGCCATCGACCAAGCCCTCGACCTCCTCCATCTGCCGGGCATCGCCGATCGCGTGGAGCACCACGTCGATCCCGTAGAGGGCGCGCGCGACACGGATCAGGCTGCGGCCGACGACGCGGTGGGCATGTGCCGATTGCAGGGTGACGGGGACGTGGAATTCGGGGCGGCTGTAACCTCTCGGGGCGGGCATGGGGATGTTCCGTGCGGCTGATCGGGTTCGTCAGGCTATCCCGGACCCGAGCGCGCTCGCGCGGGGGAAAAGACCTCCGAAACGCTGCTTTTCGAGCAGGCTGCGACCTTGCAATCGCCGTACGCCTGCGCTGGAATAGTTGCGCGGTAGCTGGCCGCAGCTCCCCGGGAGCCGAAACGTCCGCCCGGACGTAACAGCCGAAACCACCTCCACCCGATCGCATGCGGTCGTTGCCAAGGCCACGCGCCTTCACGCGCAGCCGTCTCCATCGCACGTTTCGCAACGCACCGACCTCGCCCCGAGGATCGACACCGCGCCGTGTCGCTCCATGCGTCTGCACTCCCTTCCTCCGAACCCCATCGATTCCCCTGTCCCCTGCGCTGCCGCGTCCGTGACCCGCACGGTCCGCAGCGGACAGGCGATTCTCGAGTCATCCGTTCGGTTCTCCCTGCACGAGACCGACCGACGGGGCCGCTGACCCCGGGCGTTTGCCCGAACACAGCCGAAACCAACCGCCGGCCCTGCCGGCTCAACCGTCCCGGGGAGACTGCCGCTCCCCGGGGGAGAGGTGTGTCTCCCCGGGTTCACCCACCCTGATGGAGACCACACCATGGCCACGCGCCGCAGCAGCCCGACCCAAGCCCTGACCAGCTCGCTCGTCCCCAGCCGCCTCCCGGTCGCCCCGACCGTCCTCGCCGAGATCGGCCTGGACGCCGGAACCTGGGCGGTGCTCGCCGACTCGATCTTCCCCAACGCCAAGACACCCGAGGGCGTGATCCTCGCGGTGCGCTATTGCCAGGCCCGCAGCCTGGACGTGATGAAGCGCCCGGTGCACGTCGTCTCCATGTGGTCCACCGCGCTCGGACGTTACGTCGAAACGGTTTGGCCCGGCATCGCCGAGGTCCAGATCACGGCGGCGCGCACCGGCCTGTGGGCCGGGCTCGACTCGCCGCGGTTCGGGCCGGAGCTGACCAAGACCTTCACCGGGACGATCAAGCGCGACGACAAATGGACCGAGGTCGCCGTCACCGTAACCTTCCCCGAGTGGGCCGAAACGACGGTCTATCGGATGGTCAACGGGGTGCGCTGCCCCTTCTCCGAGATGGTCTTCTGGGAGGAGACCTATGCCCGACAAGGCCGCGCGGAGGTGCCGAACGAGATGTGGCAGAAGCGTCCGAAGGGACAACTCCTCAAATGCGCCAAAGCCGCGAGCCTGCGGGCGGCCTTTCCCGAGGAAGCCGGCTACACCGCAGAAGAGATGGAAGGCAAGGCCATCGAGGGCCATGCCCCCGTCGACGCCGCCGTGATCGAGGGCGAAATCGTCACCGCGCAACCGACGACGAAGGAGCCGAGCGACACGGCCGCCCCGAGTCCGGCCGACGAGACGTTGGTCTCCGCAACCGCCCCGACGGATCCCGCACATCGGGATGCCGTCATCGACGCGCAGGTCGCCAAGCAGGTCGCCACGCTCGTGGAGCGGGCCTGCAAGGTCGGCGCATGGGGTCAGGCCGAGGACTATGCCCGCGCCCGCTTCAACGGGGCGCATCTGGCCTACGCCCTCGCCGAGTTGGAGCAGGCGGCCGCGCTGTCGGTCGTCACGAGGAAAGCCAAGACCGCCGAGGCGCCCGTCGCCGAAGCCGCCTAGCTCCCATGACCGCCACGGACGGCGGTCGCGGGCATTCGACCATTCACCCCATGGGGCACGCGCTGCCCCCTCGGGCTCGGGTGCCCCCGTTGTTTTAGGAGCACCCCATGCACGTCATCGACATCACTCAACGCACCCCCGAGTGGCACGCCTGGCGTCACGCCGGGGTCTCGGCCTCGGATGCCGCAGCCGTTCTCGGCGTCTCGCCCTACAAGACGCCGTGGCGGCTGTGGGCGGAGAAGATCGGGGTGCTGTTGCCCGAAGACCTGAGCGGCAACCCGATCGTACGACGAGGCAACGCCCTCGAAGACACCGCCCGCCGGGGCTTCGAGGAACGCCACGACACCTTGCTGCTGCCGCTCTGCGGCGAGTCCGACACCCACCGGGTGATCCGCGCGTCCTTCGACGGCCTGGACGACGACGGGTGCCCGGTCGAGCTCAAGGTGCCGCACGAGAGCACCTATCTGCAGGTCCTGGAGCACGGCATCGCCTCGGAGGCCTACCGCCTCTATTGGCATCAGGTCCAGTGCCAGATTCATGTCGCCGACGCCGCCGAAGGCTGGCTGGTGTTTCATCGGGCGCCGGGCATCGCGGTCGACTTTCGCATCGCGCGCGACGAGACCTTCATCCGGGACACCCTGGTGCCGCGCTGTCTGGAGTTTCGGGCGCGCGTAGAGAAGAAGCAGGAGCCCGAGCGCGACCCCGAGCGGGATCTCTATACCCCGTCCGGGGCGGATCTTACGACCTGGACGCGGCTGTCCGGGGAGTACCGCACGCTTGCCGCCGAGAAGGCCAAGGTCGACGCCGCGCTCAAGACCCTGAGGTCGGGTCTGGACGGTATCGAGTCGCAACTCGTCGCCCTGCTGGGCGACTTCGCGATGGGCGAGAGCGCAGGGTTGCGGGTCCTGCGCTACGCCGTGGCCGGAGCGATCGACTACAAGGCCGCCCTCGCGGACGTCGCCCCCGATGTCGATCCGATGCGCTTGGAGCGCTATCGCCGCGCGTCCTCGGACCGGGTCAGGATCACGACCCTGAAGGACGGCACGGCAAGCGTCCCGTTCAGTGAGGCCGAGGTCGAAGCGCTGCGGCACGCCACCGAGACCGACATGGGCTTTTACTTCTAGCCATGCGGATCCAGGCTCAAGGACGGGCCCCGGATCCGCGGATCCATTCCAAGACACCCCGGCCTCGGCCGGCGGCTGTCCCGTCCGGACTGGTGTTTAAGCAGTCCCGATCGGACAGCCGAATGACGTGATGTCCCTGCCGGACATGACGACTCCGCGAGCTGAACGGGCCGACTCTCGGCGACACAGCCAACCCCAAACCTCTGCAACCCAACCCCCCGGGGAGACCTGCGCTCCCCCAAAGGAAGCGTGCGTCTCCTCGGGATCACCCACCCGATGGAGACCACACCATGACCGCCAGCCAACGTTTCGACGTCGCGACCACCTTCAACGTCAAGGCCCGTCCGGGTCTGGAAGTGCTCGGTTTCGCCGACGACACCCATCCGCACATCCCGGTGCGCAAGCCCTACGTCTTCAGACCCGAGCTGCTGCGCGACGTGCTGGCCTTCCTGCACGAGGCCGGCGGCGACGGCCTGTTCCTGACCGGCCCGACCGGATCGGGCAAGACCAGCCTGATCCTGCAGATTGCCGCCCGGCTTGCCTGGCCGGTGCAGTCGGTCACCTGCCACGGACGCATGGAGCTGGCGGCCCTGGTCGGCCAGTTCGTACTGGTCGAGGGCAGCACGCGCTTCGTGCACGGACCCCTGTCCACGGCGGCGCGCGACGGGCACCTCCTGGTGCTCAACGAAAGCGACCTGATGGACCCGGCCGAGTTGGCGGGTCTGAACGACATCCTCGAGGGCCATCCGCTGGTGATCGCGGAGAACGGCGGGGAGGTGATCCGGCCCCACCCGAAGTTTCGGGTTGTTGCGACCGGCAACACCGCTGGTGCCGGCGACCGCTCGGGGCTCTACCAAGGGGTGCTGCGACAGAACCTCGCCTTCATGGACCGCTTCCGGGTGGTGCAGGTCGGCTATCCGGAGCCCGAGACGGAGCAGGATCTGATCGCCGCGGCGGTCCCGAAGCTGCCCGCGGAGATCATCGCGAAGATGATCCTCGTGGCCGAGGAGGTGCGGCGCCTGTTCCTGGGTGCCGGTACGGAATCCGGAGAGCTGACCGTGACCATGAGCACCCGGACCCTGGTGCGCTGGGCCACGCTGAGTCTGGCGTTCAAAGGCGCACCGAACGTCTTCGAGTATGCCCTGCAGCAGTCCTTGACCGCCCGCGCGGAGCCCGAGCAGCGCGAGGCGATCCACCGCATCGCCGCCGATGTCTTCGGCGACTACTGGGGTGCGAAGCCGTGAGCCCGCTGTATCGGCTCTATCGCTACGAGCACGGGGACGGAACCGCCAAGGAATGGGCCTACGCCGATCTCGGCAACGGGACGGCGCAGATCCGTTGGGGACCGGCCGGTCGTCTGCGCCAAACCCAAACCAAGCCGTTGCAGGTCGCCCTGGAGCGGGCACGCGAGAAGACGCTGAAGGGCTACGTCGCCATCGGCCGGGCGGACATCGATGCGACCGGGGCTGTCGTGCTCCTGTCTCGGGACGGTCCGGATCAGCGGGTGACTCCCGTCGTACCCGCTGCGCCCAAGCTCGACCCCAAACCCGCCCGCGACATCGCCGCCCTCTTGGGTGGGGAGGACGACGGGTTTTACTTCTAACCGATCTCGACACACGGCCGACCGCGGCGCACGTCTTCGCCGCCCGGCGATCGCGCGCGTCTCGGTTCGCCGGGGAGCCCACCGATGCACACGATCACCCACGTCACCGACCGGATCACTCTGGTCATGTTGAACGTCGCCATCTGGTCCGGACGCAAGAAACTGCGTGCCGAAGACCTGAAGCTCGGCACCGAGGTCCCGCCCGAGGAGCTGGTCTCCCTGGGATCGAAACGGGTCTGCGACCCCGAGCCTTTGAGGATCTTTCACCGCATCAAGAAGGGTGCGGAGCGCACCTGCCTGCAGGTCGGAACCCGCTTTCTCGGCGGGTTTGCCGTGCCGCACGCCCATGCCGAGTCGATCGCCGAGAGCTTGGCGGTGCTGAAGGTGGAGTTCGACACCGAAACACGGTCCTTCCTGGCCGGTTACGACCGGGCGTTGGAGGAGTGGATCTCCAATCTGCCCGCCTGGGAGGAACCGATCCGCCGGGCCATCGAGCCGGCGGAGGTCGTCGGCACGCGTCTGCGCTTCGGCTACCAGATCGTGCGGATCGCCCCGGCCGAGCAACCGGGGACGCTGGAGGAGGAGGTCCAGGGGCTCGGCGACGGCATCTTCGCCGAAGTCGAGCAGATGGCCCGCGAGCTCGAAGGCAGCTTCGAGGGCAAGGAGAAGCTGCATCGCCGTGCGCTCGGCACCTTCCGACGCATCCGCGAGAAGCTCGCCTGCCTGTCCTTCGTGGACCAACGGATCCATCCCGTGGTGGACACCCTCGATCTCTGGTTCGCCCGCCTGCCGGCGGACGGCCCGATCGACGGCCCGATCTTCAACGAAGGCATGGGGCTCGCGCTGCTTCTGTCGGATGCCGAACGCATGGCACGCCACGGGGCGGGCCAGTGGGCGGTGCAGCAGGGCGCGAGCGACAGCGACATGCCATCGGACGCCACGCCGACCGAGGTCACGCCGTTGCCGCTCGTGCATGCGGGCACGGAGCTATCCGCTCCGCTCGCCGTGCAGTCCGCGATGGACTTCGAGGCCGAGATGGACGCCTTGTTCAGCGAGGTGACGATCGAGGTCGACGACATCGACGTGCAAGACCACCCGCCGGAGCCCGCGTGCGCCATGCCCGTCGAGGAGACGGTCGCGGACGTCGAGGGCTTCTTCTTCTGATCCGACCCTGAACCCGAGCCGGCGCATCCGCGCCGGCTTCGCATCCTTCCACCCGACCGGGGTACACCGACCCCGCCGGGGTGGTGTGCCCCTTTTTCACTCAGGAGCACACCATGACACCCAAGACCTTGACCGACGCACTGCCGATCGTCGCCGCCGCCTACGGGCGCAAATTCGGCATCCCCGTTCGGGTCGGCGGCACGCAGGCCCTTACCGACGGGGGCGTGATCGTCATTCCCGCGATCGGGACCGACCCGACGGCGCGGACGCTGGCGTGGGGCTATCTGGCCCACGAAGCGGCCCACGTCCGCTACACCGACTTCGCCCTGCCGAGGGCACACACGCCGCTGGAGCGGTTCATTCAAGGCGTCGTCGAAGACATCCGGATCGAGGGCGAGTTGATCGCCGCCTATCCGGGGACCCGCAGGACGCTCGACGCGGTCGTGGCCGCCTTGGTGGCCGACGGGTCGCTGGCGGTGGTCTGCGAGACCGAGAGTCCGTCCGACATCCTCGGCAACGGGTTCCTCGCCGTGGCCCGGTACCGTTACCGCAAGCAGGAGGCGCTGGCGAGCCACGCCAAGGAGGCCGATCGCGTCATGCGGGCGGTCTTTCAAGCGCGCTTCGTCCACCGGCTGCAGGGACTCATGTCCGAGATCCCGAGGCTGGCGACCACGGCGTCGTCGATCGACCTCGCCCGGCGGATCGTCGAGTTGATCGAGGAGGAATCCCGGGAGCAACCACCACCGGCGCCGACCCGGCCCAATTCGCCGTCCGACGCGGATGGCGATGCGGACTCGGATGCGGGCTCCGGGATGGGTGAACGCGGAGACGACGCCGAACGAGATGATGCCGGAGACGGAGGATCCGAGAACGGCCCATCCGCAGACGATGGAGGAGAGGATCGGGACGAGGAGGACGAGCAGGGCCAAGACGGTCGACCTGCAGATGCCGGGGCCGCCGACCCCGACAGCACCACGGCAGGCAACGACACCCGCCGTGCACTGCAGCAGGTGCTCTCCGCCACCGACGCAGACCTTCCGGAGGACCTCTTCGCATCCGTCGCCCAAGCCCTGAACGGGCAACACCGCGATCCGGCGACGCTGCTTCCCGCAGCGGAGACGTATCTCGGGGACCTGCGATCGGGACGGATGGCCCTGGACCGCGTCAAGGGACACTCCGCGAAGCTCGCGGCCCGTCTGCAGGGCTTGATCGAGACCCACACCCTGGAACGCGCCCGAGCGGGTCGGCGTGGACGATCCTTGAGTCCGCGTCACCTGCACCGCGCCGGTGTCGGCGACCCGCGGGTGTTTCGGATCCGGGAGCAGGCGATCGCGCCGAATACGGCGCTGCATCTGCTGGTGGATCTGTCCTCGTCCATGAGTGCAGGCCGAGATGCGATCGCGTTGGATGCGGCCGCGGCGTTGGCGTTGGCGCTGGAGCCCGTCAAAGGCGTCTCGCGCGCGGTGACGGCGTTCCCGAGCCTGCAGGGTCACGCCGAGAAGGTGACCCGGATCCTGGCGCACGGCGAGCGGGTGGCGTCCCGCGTCGGGGCGTTCGTCCAACGCGGTCGCGGCGGCACGCCGATGACCGGGGCGCTGTGGTTCGCCGCGGCGGATCTGCTGGCCCGTCGCGAGACGCGCAAGGTGATCATCACCCTGACCGACGGACAACCCGACGACGTCTGCACCGCCGCCGACCTGATCGAACGGGCCGGCGCGGCCGGCATCGAGATGATCGGCGTGGGCATCGCCGTGGACGTCGGGCGTCTGTTCCCGATCGCCGTACGGATCGACGCCGTCGCGGATCTGAAGACCGTGTTGTTCGGGATTGCCGAGCAGCTCCTCCTGACCTGACCCCTGAACTGACCCCATCCATCGGGCCCGCGGGCCGGCCGTCCTTCTCGGACGGTCGGTCCGGGTCCGGGAGGTGTGCTCGCCGTGGGCGCGCTCGCGCGCTCATCGCAAGCACGGTTCCCCGGATCCTCGCTGTCGAGGATCCCCGAGAAGCGGTCGCTGGCCGCCCGGTCCGCCGGAAACACAGCCGAACCCACTGATCCAATCCACCCCGCGGGGAGAGCCACTCTCCTCCGGGGGCGGTGCGTCTCCCCTTCACCGGAGAGACGCATGTCCACACCCCACCCCGCCCGCGCGCTAGCGGGCATGATCGAAACCCTCGCGCGTCGCGGCGACCATCGCCCCGACGAATGGTTGCGTTTCCTGACCATGGACGTCCTCGCCGGCTTCGGCGAGCGACTCGAAACCCCCTGGGACGCGCGGCGTCACACGGCGCTCTTCGAGCTCTCCGGCCTCTACGGACGGCTCGTCGCCGAGAACCCCTGGCGCGACATCCTTGGCACCGTCTACATGGAGCTGAGCGCGCACGGCCAACGCAAATGGATGGGGCAGTACTTCACGCCCCAGTCGGTCGCGGACTTCATGGCCGAGATCAACACCGGCGACCTGGATCCGTCCGCGCATCCGAAGGACCGCTTCGTCACGATCCTGGAGCCGACCAGCGGTGCCGGAATCCTGCTGCTGTCGGTCTGCAACAGCGTCGCGATCAAGCATGGCACCGATGCGCTGCGGCGTCTGTCGCTCACGGCGATCGATCTGGATCCGCTGTGCGCGCGCATGACCGCCTGCCAGCTGCTCGCCAATGCAGCCCTGCACGGACCGCTCGGGGAGATCCTGGTCTACCGCGGCAACGCGCTCGGCAACCCGGCCGATCTGGAGGTGGTGACCCATCGCCTCGCCGCTCCCCAATGTATCGCCGGCCGTCCCGAGCCGATCCCCGAGGTCCTCCCGGCCCTCGCACCACAACGCCTCGCGGCCGTCATGGCGGCCACCGAGTGCCGTCAGTTGAGCCTCTTCGACGACGCGACCTTGCCGCCGCTGCAACGCACGGCCTAACCCGACAGCCATCCACCCCGCGGGGACATCCTTCCCCGCACCGGGGGACGTGTCTCCCCGCTCGACCCCGGAGACACATCCCATGAAGAAACCCCAGCTGTCACTCCCCCTGGAACCCGACCACATGCGCCGGGCCGACCTGCCGGAAAGCGATCGGGAGCTGGTGGCCAACGCCATCCGCTGCCTGGAGCAGAAGTACCTGGTCAAGCAGGACTGCCTGACCAACCCGGAGGCCACGCGCAACTTCCTCAAGCTGCGGCTCTACGGCCTGCACTACGAGGTGTTCGCCTGCCTGTATCTGGACAACCGCCATCGCGTCATCCGCTACGAGGAGCTGTTCCGCGGCACCATCGACGGGGCCAGCGTGCATCCCCGAGAGGTCCTGCGCAAGGTGGTGGAGACCGGTGCGGCGGCGGTCATCTTCGCCCACAACCACCCCTCGGGCGTTCCCGAGCCCTCCCAAGCCGATCTGCGGCTCACCCAGCGACTGCGCGAAGGTCTGTCGCTGTTCGACGTGCGGGTGATCGATCACATGATCGTCGGCGACGGCGAGGCCGTCTCCATGGCCGAGCGCGGCGTGCTCTGACGGTCGCACGCGCGTCGCGAAGAACCCGATCCACTCAACCCCGCGGGGCCCATCTCCCCGTCGGGGAGGTGTGCCCCGCCCGACCTCGGCGATACACTGCATGAACCATTCGAGACGACAGATGACTATCGACGCACAGACCGTCCGCGAACAGGCCCGCGGACGTTGGATCGGCATCCTCGGTCGGCTCGCGCCGACCCTGGAGCCTGCACTGGCCCGTCCGGGTCGCCACGTGCCCTGCCCGGTCCATGGCGGATCGGACGGGTTCCGGGTCTTCCGCGATGTGGGGGAGACCGGCGGCGGAATCTGCAACAGTTGCGGCCCCCGGCGCGACGGCTTCGCGTTGCTGATGTGGGCCAACGATTGGGGCTTTCGCGAGACCCTGGAGGCAGTCGCCAGGGATCTGGGCCTCGACACGGGACACCCGCGGACCACCTCGGCGCGACCGAAACCGGTCGTCGTCTCGCGGCCGGTCAACGAGGCCGGAAAAGACGCCGGCTCGGCCGAGGCCGCGCTTCGGCGCGTCTGGTCCGAGACCCTGGACCCGGACGACCGACAGGCACTCCCGCTGCGGCGGTATCTGTCGCGTCGCGGAATCGATGCCGAGCCCGACCCGCGCGTGCTCCGGTTACATCCGGGGCTCGCCTATTACGAGGGAACGACGCGCATCGCGACCTTCCCGGCGCTCGTCGCCAAGGTGTCGGATACCGCCGGTCGGTCGGTGTCGCTGCACCGGATCTACCTCGATCGCGAGGGACATAAGGCCCCGGTCGCGCATCCGAAGAAGATGATGCCGCCGATCGGCACGCTCTGCGGGGGCGCCGTGCGGCTCTACCCGGCCGGTCCGACACTGGGAATCACCGAAGGAATCGAGACCGCACTGGTGATCCGCCAGCGCACCGCGATGCCGGTCTGGGCCGGGATCTCCGCGACCCTGCTGCAGCGGTTCGTGCCGCCGCCGGGGGTCGAGCTGGTCGTGATCTGGGCCGATCTGGATCGCTCGGGGACCGGCGAACAGGCCGCCGTCGCGCTGCGCGAGCGACTTGTCTCCCGGGGCATTCGCGTGGCGCTGCATCTACCGAAAGGGCCGATCCCGGAAGGGAGCAAAAGCCTCGACTGGTGCGACCTGTGGCGGCTGGACTTGCGTGCGGTGGCCTGACCAAGCGGCGAGCTCATCGACCCGCACCCCGACGGGTGTGCGGTCGGCGAACTCACCTCTCAACCCAAGCAAACCCGCCGGGGCGCAAGCTCCGGCGGGTTTTTTGTTGCAGCGTCGATCGACGCGCGATACTGAAGCCCTTTCGGATGCTCACCGACGATGTCCCGATGACCGAGACGACGATGCTTGATTGGTTCGACGCCGGCAGTTGCGTCCTCGAAGGCGCTTGCAAACCCGACCTGTTTCCGCCGCTAGACGACGCGCAAGCCCAGCGTGCGTGGCTCGCCGGGTTCGCGGGCGCCTGGGCGGCACGCGGCGGCGACGAGCCCGCCGAGGATGCCCTGGTCGCGGCGCTGGAGGGGCGCCCTGCCCTGCTGAAACAGCTTTGGGATCAGGGTCCGGGCAAGATTGCGCGTAGCTGGTCCTGATCCGGGTGATGGCAAACGCGGCTCCGACAGAGCGTGCTCGGTACCCGGCCCGGCAGTGTCAGTTCGACAGATAGAGCGCGAGAAGCGGCACCAGGTTCAGCAGCAGGATGGCCAGCTTGTAGGCGGCCATACCCGCATAATGAATCGTATCGAAGGTCTCGACCGAGAGCCTGAACCATCGGCTGTGCAGGCGAAACATCCAGTCGTGAGCAAAGGCGAAGCCCACGAACCAGAGAAGCAGAAATCCGTAGTTGATGCCTACACACCAGAGCAGGAATTCCATGATGCTTGTCGTCGTCATACCTCACCCCGTAGCCGCTGATCGCAAGAGCTCGGAGAGCCGACAAGGTCCGCCGCAAGTCATCCCGTCCGACCGAAGTCGTGGCTTCGCGCAGATCGCAGATCTCGCCTAGCTCAGTCCGCACTCTGCAGTAAGAGAACCGACGTGACGTCACCGACTCTGTTGCCTTGCGCGCGTAAGGCAGAATCTCCGCTTGGTCGTAGGTCTGCCGTACAACCCTGTAACGGACAACGTACTCCCAACAGTTCACGCGCCTCTTCACGAACGTCGGGACCGCATCTGCCTGTCGCGTGAGTTGATCGGCGGTCCCTTCGATGATCGGTCCCCGACCGGCGAGTACGATCCGCGGTGCATCCGGATCGAACGCCGGATTAAAGAAACCCGCAACAACGCGCTTCTTCACCGTCGGGAGATAGGACTGCACACTTCCTCCGATCAGTGCGTGTACATCTTGCCGGGTGTAACATTATCCAAGATCGAACATCGACGACTCCTTCGTTCAGACGCTCAGCACAGCTTGGTGAAGCGGATTCCGCAGTCCTCCAAGGTCTTCGGGGCGATCCGGACCACCTGCGTCGGCTCGATACCCTTCATCCACTCGGTAATACGGCCGGACGGTCCGCGGATCCGGTAGGGTCGGAGCTGTTCGGCTACCAGTCGCTCCGCCCTCTCCAGGTCCTGAATTGAAACGGCAGCAATGGCCTGAAAAGTGGCGTACCGCGCGCCAAACGTCTTGCAGTAGTTCTTGCCTCGGTTCCGCAGGCTCCTTGCCTTCCCGAACTTGCAGTTGTCTTGGTTGACAGCCACTGACGTCTCTGCGATCCGATCGTCGTGCGCGTTCGCCGAGATCGGATCTTCGTTGGTCAAGGTGACCAGATAGAGGCCCGAATCCGCCATACTGTTTCCGTGAGTCATCGGCGGGCGTTCAGGGAGCATGGGACACGCCTCTCGCTCGGCAACGCTGCCGACGGCCTCGGCGCTCGTCGAGATCGTCGCCTGGGGGTTTCCCTCGACGATCCTGATCACTCCCAGTTTCCTCCGGCAGTGATCCAGTTCCCGGTCCCACCAGTTGCCGTTCTGATATGTACCCGAAGGCGCGAGCCTGGTCGCGACTTTCGCCGCCTCGATGAAATCGACAACTCGCTTACCGTCAAACTTCTTCAAAAATAACCATTGATTGCGCCCTTTACTGGCACTCTGGACCCGCTTTTCCGCGACGATGTCGATGTAGTGATTCGAGGTGTACGCGTTCATGGCCCGAAGAATGGAGAGATGATCCCGGCGGAAGTGTGAATCCGCCGAGAAACAGAAGCAAACGCCTCGGAGCGAGCATCCGATCCGGCTCAGACGGCGTCGTGTGCGCGGACATGCCCGTGGGTGATATCCTCGATGCACGTCCTGATCAATAGTGGCACGTCATCGGACGCCTGTGGTCTCGCAACAGGGACAACGCCGGATCAATGCCGAAAAGGCTCGCTATCACCGGGTCTTCCAGGAAAAGGATCTGTTCGGTACTTGGAACCTGATCCCCTGCTGGGATGCCCTGCACTCACTGCGCGGCGGGATGCGGGTCACCACGCTGGCGTCGCTCGATGCCGGGATCGCCGCACGGGATGAGATCGCGAAGCAACGGCGGCAGCGGGGTATATGATCCTGCCCCCTCAAACCGATCCCTCGGCGTGATGAGCGCACCCGCTGCGGAACGCTTCGAGGCGGAAGTCTAGGCTCGATTGTAGTGCTCGACTGCGATGCGAGGGTGTTGTCGTTCACTTTTTTCAGCGAAATCTGGGGTTCCGGCGACAGCTGGCTACGCGCCGAGCGTGACGTCGCTGATGGTGCGCACCGGCAGCGATGCCGAGCGGGGCGATCTGGAGTTCGTCGCGGCACAGATCCGGAACCGGAACACACGCGAGGCGTATCTGCGCACCGTCCGCGATTTCCTCGACTGGGCTGAGACTGGGCCAGGATCGAGGATCTCCTCGACATCGAGCCGCTGCACGTCGCGGCCTGGGTCGAGATCAAGACACAGACCTACGAGGCCCAGAGCGTCAAGCAGCAGCTCTCGCGGCGCTGCGCCATCTGTTCGACTGCCTGGTCACTGGCCATGTCCTGCATACGAACCCGGCATCTTTCGTCCGGGGGCCGAAGTTCTCCTGCACCAAGGGCGAGACGCCGATCCTGACGCCTACCGAGGCTCGGAAGCTGATCCGGTCGATCCCGACCGATACCCTGTTTGGTCTGCGGGACCGGGCGCTGATCGGGCTCATGATCTACACCTTCGCGCGGGTCTCGGCCGCGGTAACCATGAACGTCAAAGACTTGTACCGCAAGCAGGAGGCCCTGGGGGTGCGCCTGCACGAGAAAGGCGGTAAGCACCACGAGGTGCCCTGCCAACGTAATGTAAAGGAGTGGCTCGAGGAGCATCGAGGCCGCCGGCCTAGCCGAGCCCCGAACGGGCCTCTGTTCCGGTCCGTGGACCGCAAGACCAAGCAGCTTGGCGCCAACCGTCTCGACCGACAACGGGCTCGGGCTATGGTCAAGCGTCGGGCGAAAATGGCCGGCATCGACACGCCCGGCATCTGCAACCACACCTTCCGCGGCACCGGCATCACGGCCTACCTGGAAAACCCCGAGGCCAAGCTGGAACACGCCCAGCAGATGGCCGCGCACTCGGACCCCAAAACCACACGGCTCTGCGACCGTCGCAGCGACCAGATCTCCCTTGATGAGGTCGAGCGAATCGGGATCTAAAACGGGCCTGATCAGGATACGTGTAAAAAACTGCCCGCCTCGGTCGTAGGCGGCGCTTAGCGTACGATTTTGTCCGTTCTATGGTTCGCCCCGAGAGCGAACGCGACGAGCTCCGCGGTCACCGGCTTCTCTCGGAGCCGGTAGGCTCGTTCCAGGACCAGGGACAGCGCGCGCTCGATCTGCAACGGCGTCATCAACGGTCCGGCCAACAGCTCCAGGGCCTCGGGGGTCAGGATATCCTCGATCGTGGTGTCTGGACCCATGCACCGCCCGAGCATCCAGGTGCGATAGGCCGCCTGTTGTCCCTCGATCCCGTCGTGCTCGATGAGGCGAGTCCGCAGACGGACCTGCTCGCAGCGCAGTTTATCCCTGAGCGAGGGTTGGCCGGCGAGCAGAATGGACAGGCGACCATTCCCGACGGACCCCAGCTCGACCAAGCGCTTGAGTCCGGGCAACAGGGCCTCGTCGATTCCGTGGGCGTCGTCGATGACCAGCAGCACGGGGTATTCGCGCTGCGCGATCCGCGATAGCAAGCGACGATCGCGCAGCTATGGCTCGCTCGGGATCTTTCCCGACTTGCCGACACCGAGATCCTGGCATAGGGCCAGAATCAGGGTCTCCAGCGTCACCCGAGCCTTCTCCAAGGCAAAAGACTGCGACACCAGGACCTTGCCCTCCTGGCGCAAGATCTCCCGGATGCGCGACAGCAACGCGGTCTTGCCGCAACCGGCAACACCACACAGGGCAATCAGTCTCCCGGCGCGAATGGCGGCATCCAGCATTTGGGACAGCCCGCGAAGCGCGTCGGTCTCGAAGTAGCCGTCCGCGCGCGGTTCACACGCGAGACCGAAGTTGCTCAAGACGTCGGAGTGCATCGGCTGAGCGCGTTACCGCAGCCGGCGGCCTTGACGTGCAAGCTTAGGTGTCTCATGGCTCCCGTCCGGAAATGGCACATCACAGCAGCTTCGCTCCTGTTGGGGCGCCAAGTGATAAAAATCTACAAGCATCCCGAGCCCCCCCTTGGAGATGGCTATCCAGGCTCAGGGCGAAGTCGACACGTTCCCGCCGGAGCTGCGCCGGTTTCTCTGACAATCATCGGAACGAAAACTTGCGCTAAGGCGGATCAGGTTGGCTTCGCTTGCGGAGCTGGATTCCTAATCAACGCTCGTCCCACGAGGGTTACGTGGTCGAAGCTGAAGACATGCTCTCTCGGGCTGGATCGACAACGCCCTACCAACCGCCCCCAGAAACGTAACCCTCCAGATCCGACAACAACCCGATCCCCGCACACAGGGCAATTCCCTGTGTACTTCACCAAGTCGATCTGTCGGCGAGACTCGGTGTCTCCTGGGGGTCGAAATTCCTGCAACAGTAGAGGTTCATGTTCATCGGAGGGCTGAAAAAGAAAGGGCAATGCCGCCACGCGCCAATCGTTCACGCTGAACAGAGGCCCGAAGAACAAGAAATATCCAAGCGCAAGCATCGACGAGCCAAATAGGATCGCGAAGTAATCCACTTCCACGGGCACGAAAGCCTTCAAAATCAGGGGCACCCAGAGGACTAGCCAGCCTAGAAGGAACAAGGCCATGATGGTCAGAAGGACTGCCCGCCGAATAGTTCTGAAGCGACGACTAACATAAAGCCACAGCGTCCAAGGAACCTTTCTGCGACGCTCAATCGTATAGCGCAGTCCCCCAAATGGAACCTTGTATCTCGTCTCGTGCGATGCCTCCGGCAACAGTCGCGCTAACAAGCGGTACTGAGACCGCTGCCCGCTCCCTCCCTTGGACTGTTGCTTATCCAGTCGTGGTAAGTGTTGGAAGCCTTTCTCTCGGGCCAAGCTGACCAAGGATGTCTCAGTTTCCAGGAGCAGCCTTTCGAGTGCCGCCCAATTCTTGCTCACCCAGCTGCTTTCCTTCCCCTTTTTCGGTCCCTGGATTGCCGCAGCTTCTCGGCACAGTTTGGCGAGTTCCTGTGCGTCGAACGTGACGCGCTCTAGTGGAACGCACTCATCGATGCGAGCCGCCGTTTCCTTCGCAAGAGCCGACAGCAACACGAACGGGATTTGCTCTTTTTCGGGTCCGCGGTAGCCACTCAAGAATACGGATACGCATTCAGCGGCGCGCGAGATTTCTGTTTTCGAATCAGAATCTTGATGTGGTTCCATTGGTACTGCCACCTTCTGCCACGTCACCTGTTCTCGGGCTATTTCAGAGCCAAGGCTGTTTCTAACCTGACCGCTGTGTCAAACCTGAACGAGCCGCTACTGATGACCGATTCGTCCCACTGGCGCGACAAGCCGCGTGAGAAAGGAAAGGCCGCATACCGCGAAGGAAAGGGCCTGAACGCCAACCCGTACACTGATCTCACCGACGCCCTCTCATGGAAGGAGGGATGGATTTGGTCTCAGGTCTATTTTCCTCGTCCAGGTCACCGAAATTTCGCGGCCGATCCCGACTGCCTAGAACCGGAGGATTAACGTGCTTGGTCGAATGCTATTCCGTCTCTTTGCCCCCGCGCTCCTGCTGTTGGTCGCCTCTGGTGTGGCCGTTTGGTTCCTCGGGTTCTTTGTCCCCGGTCTCCTGGAAACCACGCTGCTTACTGCTCTCGGCCAGCAGGCGCGGGGGCTGGCGGCTCCTGCCTACTACATCCTTTCGGCCGCGGCACTCCTGGTCGCCCTGTATCAGGGATTCCAGCTCTGGCGCTGGCATGAAGGTAAGGCGGATGTGTGCCAAAACTGCGGCGGCATGGTGGCCATGCGTGACGGACGCTACGAACCTTATGTTCGCTGCTTGGCCTGTGGCACGACCAGATCGCTCCGATAGGACTCTCGACAATCATCCGAACGAAAACCTGCGCTAAGGCCGCCCCCCAGGCTCGGGATACGTGTGATTTTCGGTCACAAGGGCTCGCCGGCCGGGCCAAACACCCAACACTCGTGAAGCCAGCCGCCATCTCTGGCCGGATTACTAACGATCGCTCCTGGCTACATCCACTCGGTGTCTCATGTTCGCGCGTCGCGCTTGGCCCGCTCGGTCGGATCGCGCAGATAGCGCCATACCGCCCGCGTGGCCTGGCAATCGTTGATCGCACGATGACTGGCGCCGTCCCAGTCGAAGCCGACACGGGCCGCGGCAACATGCAGCTTCTGCCAGCGGTAGCTGCCGTGCCAGTCGCTCCACTCGCCGAAGACCTCGGCGAACTCCCGCATGGCACAGCGGACCTCGGCGGAGGCCTCCAGCTCGAAGCGCAGGAAGCCGGCATCGAACCACGCGTTGTAGATCACCACCAGGGCATCGTTGACGACCTTGATGATCCGCGGTCGAAGCTGTTCGAGCGTCGGCGCGTCCTGGACGTCCGCCGGCGCGATGCCGTGGACGCGCTGAGCGCCTGGCCATCTCCGGTTCCGTTCAGGCCGCACCAAGGTATCGAGCAGGACTTGGCCGTCCTCGCTCAGGATGCCGATCTCGACGATCTCATCAGTCCGGGGATCAAGCCCCGTAGTCTCGAGGTCCAGAAAGACGGTTCTCACCGTTGGCGAATGCTCACTTGTGCAGATCTTTGACGGTTTGAGCCGAAACGGCTGTGCCCGATTCTACCCGTCATGTCGCTCCGTCACGGACTCGCCGGTTGAGCCCCCGAGAAGTCTACGCTGCGCAACATGGCCAATACCGCGACACAACGCTCCTGGATCAACGCCGACAAAGCCCGTTACTACCTTGTCGTCCTCGACCGAGATCTGCTCGGCGACTGGACCCTGATCAAGATCTGGGGCGGTATCGACTCGAACCGGCGCCGGATGCACAGCACCGGTGTTGCATCCTGCGAGGCCGGCGTCGAACTGGTCGACGAGATCGGCCGGCGCCGGGCGCAACGCGGGTATGTCCCCTCTACTGCACCAAGCCGCTGTTGACTCCGGGTCATCCCGGAGCGCACAGATCCCGTCGATCTGTTCGATCATTCGGCCCGCCTCGACCTGCTGTGGATTACGAGACCGGCCGCACCGTCGTAAGCAGGGTCTCCGGATCACGCACGTTCACCGGGCTCGGCGCCATCCACTTGACCTTGTAGCCGCGCCGGCCCTCTCCGACGCGGAAGGTAGCCAGTGCGCCCGGCGGATATGGGCGCGCGGTCTGGCCCGCTCGCCATGCTCAACGCCTGGCGCACCCGAGGATTCGGCGCGGCGCAATGCCGCACCCAACCGCAAGCCAACATCCCAGGCAGTCAGCCGGTCTGGCGGAAACAGACGCGGACCGCGTTTGGTCCGCTTGGGTGTCGGGACTGACGGACGACGGATGCCATCGCCAATCTCGGCGTTTTCCGCGCACAGGTAGAGCACCAAGGCCACCAGGGGCTGCGTCTCGCCAAGCAGTCGCGATGGGTCTGACGGTGGCATCGCCAGATCCTGGAGGCCCATGGCCTCGAGCTGGCGCCGGCTGCTCGCAGCCAACCGATTCAGCGCATCGGCCAGGGAGCCCTCGCCCAGGATCAAGGGCACAGGGATGAGGCCCCGCACTGGATCGAGCGCGAGTTCCGGAGTCTGCGCCGTGTCGAGCACTAGACGAAGCTCGTTGGCGCCGTCCCCCTCTTCCCATTCGACATGCGCCCAGAAGCCGTGAAGCGCCCGCCCCTCCCAGGTCCGGCCCGGGGTCTCGATGTAGACACACCACTCCGGAAGGCGGTACAGCAGATCGGTCGGCAGCTCGCCATCCAGAGGCGTTTCCGCGACAGCCTCCGCGACCGCGGGATCGAAGCGATAGACCCCCTGCGTGACGCGCCAAGCCGAGAGAGCGGCAACGATGCCGACGTGATGGATGCGGTCCAGCGGGACGCGCCGATCACCACCACCGCTGAGAATCGCGTAAGCGCCCTGCATCGGCAGGAAACACCAGTCGGGCCATTTCGGGAAATCATCGGCCCGCAGCGTGCGCAACCGGTCGAACGCAGGCCAGAGATGCGGATAGGCACGTCCGATGGCAGCGAGGACTCGCGCGGACGGGCACTCCGCGCCGACGGCGCCAAACTCATGAGCCGCCCTCGCCTGCCAGTTCGCCCAGCTCCATGCTGAGCCGCGAACGGACCATCACCGCAAACCGAGTCCATTCCTCCTGGTCGAGTCCGGCGGCCATGCCCAAGCGGCTCAGATTCGCCCGCAGGTCCGCCGCGACACCCATATGCACGCTGTGACCGACGCCCTCCTCCTCCGACGGCCAACCCAACACATGACCATCCGGGGTCATTTGCACATCGGCCAGCGCCGGCGTCGTGAACTGGCGCTCCAGCACAAACCCGAGGATCGCCGCCATCGGCAAACTCATGTTGGGAAAGCGCTGCGGGTCCAGCTTGGCGTAGATGTCCATGGTTTACCTAGAACGGGACAAGCGACGCCCGAACGGGCTCATCGGAGTTTCCGGATCGATCCAGTGGCCACCAACGCTCGACTGTACCGTCCAATAGCCCGTCCAAGGGCACGCCAACCAACCGGATGCGAACCCGTTCTCCCGCGGCGGACGGGGCAAACAGTGAGGTGGCGGCACACCCCGCATCACCGGGACCGACGGGGTGCAATAGCAAGACTTCACGCGGTTCCGGCATGGAGTAAGCCAAGCCATAGGTCGTGAGCTGATAGAGCTCGGCCGATGTTGGCGGATGCTCGTGGCGATTCTTATATTTGGCATCAGCAATGGCGATCACCTTCCGCCAACGTCGAAGGACGAAGTCCGGGCGGATGGTCGGTTGGTTCCAGCCGGCCGCATTGTCCAGATAGCTGAAGACATCGGAACGCACTTCCTGTGAACTGACCTGCACGTCGTCAGGGCCGTTCTCCCTCAGGTAGCGGCCTAGAAAGCGCTCAAAGAGCATGTTCATGTTGAGCATGAAGCTCGACAGTGGCATTGCCCCGGCCTCGGCGTGCTCGCTGAGGCGGGCCCCATGGTGAATGAGCGCGATAAGGGTCAGCGCCGTCCGATAGTGGCTGGAGCGGCGATCGAGCCCATCGACCAGCGTCCGCAAATGTTGCGCATCAAGCCTGATACGCGTCAGATCGCCCAAAAACCGATCCGCCGCCCGCGCAAGATCGAGACGCAGGTCGGCAGATTGCATCATGGCAGCCGCGAGCCGCAGACCCGCGGCGAGGGTCTGGTTCAGCGTATGATCAAGCGTCAGGTCATCGTAACGGCAGCGCAAAGTGGCCTGTCTCGGATGCGTCGAGATATGGCGCATATCCAGGCGCCCACGTGGTGTCGCCAGGTCCTCGCAGCGCGACTGGTAGTCGGGCAACAGCCCGCCGCGCGCAATGCGCTCGACCGAACGCAGCAAGGATAGGCCGAGTAGATCAATGAGCCCATGCTCGGCCGTTGCGTAGGTGCTCCTCGTCTCGGTCACCACCAAATCCGACAGCTCGAACGCGTAGGCGACCATCCGCATCAGGTTGTCGATGCGGATCTTTGGCATCACCACGAGCCGGAGACAACTGAGGCTCACGGTACCGATATGCGGTCCCACCGAAATGGCGAGGCCGGTTCGAAGCTCGGTGATGCGCAGGCTCACCCGTCCCTCTAGCTCAGCGAGCAGCTCGCGGTCCGCGGCCGACAGCAAAGCGCCACGCAGCACCGAACCGACGACCGGGCTATCCGGAGTGATCGTGCTCCACTCTCCGATCTGCACCGACGGGGTTGGAGTCATGCAGTCCCCGACTCGTCTGTCAACGGCTCCTCCGCATCCTCGTCGTCCTGCACGTCCTCCCCAAGGATGGCGTCCTGTTTCTTGTCGTCCGGCGTCACGATGGCAATCAGGGCTTGAGCCAGTGCATCTTCCCGCCCGGTATCGAACAGATCGAAGCGCAGGTTGGCGCTCTGTCGGTCATAGATGCCGCCCTTATCGGCAGCCAGGATGTTCGCGAGCTTGTTCGGGTCCTCGTAGCAATACTCCTGCAACAGCGGCCACAGCTCGTCACGCACGATCTCGCCGATGCGGCTGATGGTCGCGGCCGGTTTGCCACCGGGCATCAGATAGGCATGCCCAACCTGCAGGTTGCGGCCGTCGCGCCCCAGCTGTTCGACGATGCGCCGATTCAACGCCCGCAGCCAGGTACTCAACGTGGTGTCGGCGATGAAGCCGGTCCGGAGCAGGTGCGGCTCCGGCAGCAGCTCTTTGAAGCCGAAGCGGCGCCGAAGGGCCGTATCGAGCAACAGGATGGACCGATCCGCCGTGTTCATCGTGCCGATGACAAGCAGGTTGTCCGGAACGGAAAACGGTTCCTTCGACAGCGGCAGCATGGAGCTGGTCGTACCCCGCTTCGATGCCTCGATCAAGGTGATCAGCTCGCCGAAGATCTTCGGGATGTTGCCTCGGTTGATCTCATCAATGATGAGCACGAAACGTTTCCTGGGCTGCGCCTGGGCCTTGGTCACCATCTGTTTGAAGATGCCGTCATCCAGTGCGAAGCCTTCGCCGTCCGGCCTGTAGCCCTCGATGAAATCCTCGTAGGAGTACATGGGGTGAAAGGTGCAGGTCGCGATGAAGCGGTCCGCGCCATCGCGGCCATACACGGCATCACGCTGCCGGTCGGAGAGCTGGGAAGGCAAGCAATTGAAGTTCTCCCTGGCGACGATCTCCAGCGCGATGCGCTCCGCATGGTAGGTCTTCCCGGTGCCTGGCGGGCCATAGAGGATGACCTGGCGCTTGCGTTCAAGCATGTCTACCACGTGGCGGGCGATACCCTCCAGTGGAGCAAAGGGTTCGGCGTCGGAGCCGGTGGTCCCGCTGCCGACAGCCAGCGAATGCCTCGATGGAAGATTCGAGCGATCCTGCCCACTGGTCCCGAACCCGGGCCAGGGGCCGATTCCATTGATCAGCAGAGATGCCTCGACATCGGCAACCGCCGCATGCGTTGGCTCCAGGATCATCAGGCTCCGTCCGACATCGACATGCACGGAGGTCTCGAAGCTACGGTTGTGGCACCAGCGAACAGGCACCCGATGGGGCCGGTCCCCACCGCGGGCGAAGCGGTAGCCACCGGTCACCTCGCCAACGGCTTCAACCGTCGAAGCATCCGAGAACAGCGCGACAAGACTGCCCTCTTTGAGTCGATAAACCAGCTCCGTGAGGTTGTGCGCCTCCTGCGATTCGGGACGCAGACCAGCGTTCGTGAACGCTGTTTCTACCGCGGTCCGAATATCCCGTTTCTTCGTGAGCGTCATCGCCTCGGCCAGGCTTCCCACCTTCGCTGGACCGAGCGCGAGATACTCATGCGCGAGCATCTCCTTCCACGCGGACACCTCTCCCGCGAGACCGAGGCACCAGTGATCGCGTGGCGCCAGGCCCTTGCCGACGCGGTAGCGCATCTGAACCGGCAGCTCTCCAAGCGCCGACAGGCTATTCCAAAAACGGATGATCTGGACGTCCTGAGCGTACAGACCGGCTCCTGACGGAACGACGCCAACGGAATAGAGCTCGGCCTCCGACCATGCCTGCGTGGCATTCCAGGTCACCAGGTCCGGGAAGTTGAGATGCAGGTACTTGTGCAGCCAGGCACTCGAATGCCAGCGCGGAGCGGCGCTCTCGACCACAGCTTGAAAGGCACCGGGATCGATATCCTCAACGGCTTGGCCATGGAATGCCCGAAGCGCCTCGACCGTGTCCAACATCTCATTGCGCCGTTGCTGCAAGGCAGCCAGGGCTTCATCCTCAGTGATCGTGTGAATCGCGCGCGAGCCTGGCTTCTTAGCGCGCCACGACCCGGATTGCTTCTCCTGCCAAGGCCCGAACTTGGCGGCTGACCCGCCGGAGATACTCCCGAACAACCGATAGTTGAACTCCTGGTCGTCTTTGAACTCCAGCCAGTAGTCCATCGGCTGGTCGATCAAGGCATTGTGCGGGAGCAGACGCAGCAGCTCCGGCCCGCTCATCTTCGCGAGTTTCTCCGGTCCGAACAGCGCCAGGAACCCGGTGCGCTGCCGGGAGATCTCCGTGACATCGGGAAGGACCAGGGACCGGCCAAGCTCCGCTGCCAGGTATCGGTTGAGGATGCGCTGGACCTGCTCGTTCATGCCCGCTCCTATTCGTCGTCTACTCGTAGCGCATCGTCCGATCGGAACAGGTTGAACAGCGTTTCCTTCACCGTGTCCTCGATCAGGGTCTGGCTAAACCCAGAATCGGCAGACGCCTCGATCTGGACCCGGATCTTGATGTCATCCGCATTACGGCCGAGGGCGTTGATGATGCCGGTGTAGAAGGTATGGAAGTCGGTGAACGGCACATCGACATCGAGCCTCACCCGTCCGGGCTTGCCGCCCTTGCTCGTTGTCGTTTCCGTCCCGCCGGGAGGTGTCACCGTGGTACCGCCAACGGGGGGCGTCCCTGTGCCCGGCACCACAGTCGTGCTTGTAGAGCCTGGCGTTGGTTGGCCAATGCCGGGCGTCGGGGTCGGCGTTACCGTCCCCACGGACGTGCCTCCGGTCGCCTTCGTCTTCTCCGCCTCGAGCTTCTGCTCTGCAAGGTCCGGACGTACCAGCAGGTAGCCCTCTTCGAGCATGACCCCCTCGGGACTGAGCGCGGCCTTGAAGTGCATCACCTTCGCATCGTCGGCGCACGTCTAAGAATCGGCAGATGCGTGAAATTGCGGAAGTAGCCCGGCAGCGCCTTCAGACTGAGCACCGGCTCCTCATCCGGCCAGACCTTGAACTTGGTCGGATGGACGAGCAAGATCGAGGCGATCTGCTCCAGATATTTCTGCTTCTCCTTGAGGAAGGCGACCACCAGGTCCGTCAGATTCTGGTCTGTCGATGCAGGCGGCTGCCCCATGTCGAGCGCCTTCAGGGGCTCGCCGTTGCTGCCTCCCCACGCGGCATGCCGATAGGCCCGCAGGATCTGTTGGCGCACGCCCTTGGCCGCCGTGCCCTTCTCCGCTTGCAGCTGGGCCACCTGGGTCTTCGACAGATTGTGACGTTCCCGATTGGTGTCGACACTCTCCGCGGCCAGCAAACCGCGAATACCCTCTTTCAACATCGAGATCTCGGCCTCGTCAGCAACGAGGAAGACCAGCGTGTTGCGGCGGGTCCGGTGCGTCGTGCCGCTCTTGGTCAGGATGTCCAACACCGCCTGCTGCGTGTCACCCTGGTTAGTGGCCGTGAAAGTCCGCTCCGGCGGCATCACCACCAGCTTGTTGCTTGCGCTGTCGGCGATGTCCCCGGGGCCTTCCGGCCAGATGTAGGGCGACAGCGGTGCCTGCGAGAGCAGCTTGCGAATCTCCGCCTCCAGGCGCTCGCGGACCTGCTGGTCGTCCACGCCGTTTTTGGCGTCGAGCAGAATCCGATTCAGGTTCGGGGTGGTCGAGAAGCGGAAGCGCTCCCCTTCGGTGTTGATGAAGTGGAAACGTTCCTTCATCTGCAGGATCACACCGGGGATGGTGCCGAAGTCGATCTCGGGCCGGGCAGCAGTCAGGTGCAGCTCCGCGAGCGTGGCGCCACGAGACCCGTTTCCTGCCTCGCAGGTATACAGAAACGCGGTTGTTGCGAGCCCAGTGGCGATGCGCCACTCGGTCATCTGAGGGCTTTGCCGGTCCAGGCCGGCCGCGTTGGCGTCCTTACCGATAATGTCCGCTTCAAGCGCCGAGCGGAACTCGCGGTCCACGAGCTCCAATAGTTCAGAGCGGATCTCCTCATTCGTCAGGTCGATGTCGCTGGCCTGGATGAGCCCGCCCTTGTGGTTCTTCTTGAGCAAATCCGCCACCACCAGCGCGAGGATACGCAGCACGCCGCGAGTGCGCTGGAATTTGGGGTTGGCACCGACATAGCGGTTCAGCACATCGAGCAACTGCGGATGAAACGGGTAGCTCTGCTTGAAGCGCTCGACATAGCCGTGCTCCTTGGCAAAGTCCGGGACCTGCGGCCGGGCCTTCAGGTCGGCCCCGTAAGCCTGGATGGTCGCATCCCGGCTCCGGATCTTCTTGGTCCGGGTGCCCTTGTCGTCGGTATCGCCGCCGAACGGCAGAAAGAGCCGGCGCCGAATGATCTCGTGAACCTCGTCGCCTTCGACCGGCTCGCGGACCTTCTGCACGCGGCCGAACAGCTCCTGGAGCGCCTGCAGGACCTGCAGCGAGGCCATCCCATGGGTCTGGGTTCCGTCGCTACGCGGTAGCGTGGCGACCAGAATCACCCGCTCGTGATGGCCGGCCCGGGTCGTGAGACGCTGGAGGAAGGTTCGCGTCTGTGCGGCCAGCGTCGAGCCGTGCACCGCAACAGCCGCGGCAGTCTCGACATAGTTCGCCACCTCATCGAGGATGATGAGGCCGCCCCCCGATGCCTCCAGCACCCGGTCGATGTCCTCGCCGCTGGGTGAGACGCGATCGGCGTCGAAGTCGCGAATCAGCGCGTACCCGGCCTTGCCGGCGAGCTGCCAGGCCAGATGCCCCCACATGGTCTGCACCGACAATCCCGGCTCCACCTCCACGGCGCCGACGCCGACCTGATTCCCGTCGAATGCCGCGACGGGCACGCTCGGCGGTACTTTCCATCCGCGCTCCATCCAGTAGGTCTTGAGGGCCGGATGGTCGAAGCAGGCCTGGCCGTTCTTCACCAAGTGGTAGAGCGTGATCAGCGTGTGCGTCTTGCCGCCGCCGAACGGGGTCTGGATCTGCATCACCGCATCGCCGTCGCCCTGGCCAGTCAGCCGGCCCACCACCTCGCCGGCGAGTTGTCGCAGACCGGCGGTCAGGAAGGTGCGGTTGAAGAAGCGTTCCGGGTCGTAGTAATCCGGGTTACCGCTCTGGTGCAGGACATCCGCCAGGCTTGCGGCGAAGTCGTTCTGCTTCACCTTGCCCTGCTGGATGTTGTCGTGCGGCGTGACAACTTGCCGCCAAGGTGTCGTGTCGGTGGCCATGTCTGTGTCTCCTAAAACAGCTCTTGCTGTTTGAATCGAACGTCGTCCTGCAGGGTCGGCTCCGGGAGCGAACGCGCCCCAACCAGAAAGTTCTCGTAGAGGCCGCGCTCCTTGTCGCCCGGCGGCAGCACGTCGACGATGCTCTGGGCAAGACGATGCATGCGGTCGGCACCTTCAGGCGGAAGCGCCGCCGCGAGGAAATCAGAGAGCTCTTGGCGCTCTCCGGCAGCCCAAAGTTTCGCGGCTCGGTGCAGTACGTCGATCAGCGGGGCCAGGGTGCCGGTGGCGGCCGGGGCACCGAGCGCCTTCACCTTCTGGCGCTGGACGGGACCCTTCAGATTCACCTTGTCGCCTTTCTTGTTGAGTACGCCTTTGTCGGCAACCAAATCGTTGAATTCGCAGCCCATGGACTGGGCCATGTGAATCGCTTCGCCACTGTCCACCTCGGCGGTGCCGAAGGCCCAGCGCCAGATGACGTAGAAACGGCTGGCCTCGTCGATATGACCGGCCGCCTCGCCGTGGACGATGCGCTGCAGCGCATAGTCGGCGACAATGCCGCGGACCTTGTCGAGCAGCTCGGCGATGGAGACCTCCTCGCCGCTGAGCTTGAGAACGCGCTTGGGCCTTGTTCATTATCCCGTCCACCGCCCTCAGGCCGCGACCGGCATCAGGTAGGATAGTTTCGGCGGGCGTGGCCGTCGGCGTCGCGGTCGCGGCGGTAAGGGCACGCGCAGGAGGAGCTGCTCGAACAGCGCGGGGTGTGTCCGCCCGAAGAAGCGCTCGGCGGCGGTCGTGCCGTCGGCGCGTCGGATGTGGAAGTTGTGCACGCCCGTGAGCGCGGCGAGCCTGCGGTCGCTCAAGCGATGACGCCCGTGATGATGCAGCGACAGTTGGCCGTTGCGTCCTTCCACACAGGAACTGCTGCGTTGGAACAGATCGGCGCAAGCGCCGGCGACCTGTTCGACCCGAGCGCTGTCCGCGGGCGCGAGACGCTGCAGCGGATGATCGGGTCGACGCAGCGCGTCGAGCAACGCGGTACTCACCGCCTGTACGCGGTGTCGGGTCTCGGCCGCGGTGCTGCGGGCGGCGACGCGCTCGAGGTAGATGGCGGGGATGAGCTGCTCGAGGACCGCCGTTTCCAGCTCCGGGGACAGCCCGAGGGCCTCGACCCTGGCGCTCACGGTGGCGAAGAAGAACGCAAGCGTGGCGAGCCATTGCACGGTCAGGCGCTCGGCCTTGATGATGCGTTCGCGGGCGCGCTCGGGCAGCTCGGCGGCCTCGGCCAATCCCTTCAGCCGCGTCCAGACGTCGGTGAAGCGCGCCGCCACGCGCTCCACCGGCTGCGTCTGTCCATCCACCGGATCATACGGGTGATACAGCACACCGAGTTCGCGGATCAATGCGCGTGCCTCGCGCTGCCGCTGCCGTGCGCGGTCGCGTTCGGCCTCGCACGCGACCAGCGCGCTCAGAGCGGCGCCAATGCGGGTCTCGAAGGCCGGTGGACGCCCGAGCGGGCGCGGCATGCGCGCCTCGAACGCCTGCTGCGCCGCGCGCTCGGCCTCCCAGTGCGCCTGCGCGGCGGCGACGCCGGCTTCAGCCCGGCGCAGATCGCGCGCCAACGCCAAGGACGTGGCTTTGGAGACCTCGTGTTGGCCGTGAAAGAGGTCCGGGGAATGATGCGCGCCGAGATCCGTCTCGGCATGCCGACGCAGCGCCTTGGCCTCGTCGGCGGTGCTCTGGATCACCTCCACGGCGAGCCCCGTGCAGCCCTCCCGCAGCGCGGCCGTCCAGGTCGCCGCGGTGCGATCCGCGGCGTATTGCTCACGCAGAATGAAGTTCGACACCGGCTCGATGGCCACCAAGCAGATCCCCGGATGAAAGGTTTCGTCCTCGCACACCGTCACCGCACGCGCCGGCATGCCCTCGGCGAGCGCCGTGCGCTGCTCCGCGGCCACCGCGACCACGGCCGTTTCCAGGGCGACATTGAGCGCGTGCTGCGCGCCGTCGCTGACCCCGACGAAGGCCGACAACCCGCTCAGCTCCAGAAACTCACTCACCAGTCGGGTGCCGCCCGCCGCCCGCAAGGTGATGCTGAAATGCGCCGCCAGCACCATCCGATGCAACCAAGCGATCCCGTCCGGGGTGCGTGCGAACGTCGTCAAGCCCGTCGGCGCATCCCCGCGCGGAACCTCCCCGCACCAGTCCCGCAAGGTGCTGCGCGCAAGACCCATATCGGTGGCCACGCCGCGTTGCGTCTCCCCCGCCGACAGCCGTGCTTCGGCTGCCGCGATGTGCTCGGCTTGCTCCAAGCGTGTACTTCGCGTCATGAGCCGATGCTCCGACCGGGGCTCGAACGTCCGGGTAGCGCAGCGGCCGCGCTTGGTCTAAAGTCAATCTCGGCAGGATCTTCGAACATCTTTCCGAACCCTCGGTGAGTTTGCACTTCCAAGGGTAAGAAATTTTGAGGGTCCTGCCAAATCCCCGCACACCGACTACCATGCTCCGGACTCGGACTTGGACGGGACTATGAACAACGCCACGCGCTTGTGCTTTCCAAAGACCTCGACCGCGGGACCGATGGCCGACATGAAGAAGTCGGCGCCACGGATGCCCTGCGACCAGAAGTAGTCGAGGCGTTCATGCAGCCGCTCGTGAAGAGCCGGGTCCACGTCGTCGAGAAAGCCGTCGTCGTGAGCTGCGCGTTTCCGGCAGACGATGAACACGGACGATGCGAGCGACGCAGCCCCTTGCGCCCCGGTCCGCGAGCCCATCTCGGTATCCACCGGCCATGAGGCCGTGACCACGAGACCCGATGTCAGTAGGCTGCTCAAGAGGGTCTCCCATGCAGCTGTTGTCTTGTGCGCGAACACAACCACGATAATCCCATCGTCCGCGAGAGTTCGACCCGCCTCGTGGAAGACCTTTGTCATCTCAGATTCGTAGAACGCTCGAGCATTGGCCTCCCCGCCATGCCGCGGGTTGTGCTGGATGATCTCCCGGCGCTTGGGAGTCAGCGGTCCAGAGAACACGTCCGGGACGACGTCGCCCAGGGTACGTCGGAGCCAGACGTAGAAGAAGTCTGAAATGTCCGAGTAGGGAACAGAGTCGTAGTAAGGGGGGTCTGTTATGACCGCGTCGAGAGAGGGGAACCGCGAAACCAGATTGGTTGCACTACCCAAGCGCACCTGCGCCGCATTGGGAAATGTGTTTTTGGAGATCACCGCAGTCCCCCAAGAAACCGCGCTTCGCCAACCTCCTGTCATCCGGCCAGTTGGGTTGCTTTCGATGTAGTCCCAAATCATCGCAACCGCTTGTTTCGAATAGACCCCTTGGATTCCCTCACGAGAGTTGTCCCAGCGAGAGAGGGTGCTGCACTGATTCGCAACGCGGTCAAGGGCGAGAGCTAGATAAGCAGCAACTGCGTCTGCAAACTCGGCTGACTCCCCGGACTTCGCGATCTCTTCCCTCGTCGCTCGAATGGCCCGCGCGAACGCGTCCAGCGTCACGGTCTGTCGTGCATTGAAGAAATCCGCAAACTTCAACATGCCGTAGCGTGTGACGGCACTCAACCCTCGCGCATTGCCCGACGGACGGTCGGGCGAGACGTCGCCCTCAATCGGTATCACCGATGCGGCCATCTCGACAGCCCTGCGCCACGCGTTTCGGTCAGTGTCATTCGCCAGCCGATAGAACCGTCCCTGTTGCTGGCTGGACACCTCGCAGGCGAGCACGAGTTCCTGCTCGATGCGACCGGCCATCCCCTCGGCTCGCATGTACTTGCCAGGAGTGACCTCGCCACAGCAGGGACAGATGAGCTTGTTGTTCCCGTAGGTCGCCTCCTTGGGGTCGAAGTCGATCTCGTCGTCGTAGTGGAGCGAATACTCGATGCCCGTGCGTTGCGCGTTTGGCTTGATTCGGTAGGCGATACGGCGGCTCGACTTGTTCGCAAGCCATGTCTGATTGACCACCGGAATCAGGACGCGACATGCCGGATTCGAGCAACGCACCTGCCGCACCCAAAAGTAACCGAGAATCTCGCGGTCTATCGCGCTGGACGGGTAGAGCGAGCCGACCTCGGCATCGACGCACCTTTGTACCCACTCGGCCCAACGCTGGACTTCAACCGCGAGTCGAGGTTCCGCGGGCGCGTCGAGATTTGGTAGCTGATCGCTGCGTCTCGGACGAACGACATCTTCTGCGAAACGTTGAGGGTAGTAGATGGACCCCAGCTCAATCACATGGGCAACCGGATTGAGGTCATTTGCGTAGGTCTCGCAACCGAGACGCTGCGCCTCAAGGGGGATGGCGCCACCGCCCGAGAAGGGATCCAGCACCCGGGGGCGATCAGCGTCGTCTTGGGAGCCGCGTCTTCGTGCGACGCGCGCGGCGTGTGATCGAGCGATGTTTGCCTGCGCCACCTTGAGGAGCCCATGGTCCGGGTGCGAGGGATCGAGCAGGTCCCAATCGACAATCTTCTTCAGCAGTTCGTGGTGGCGCTGCCGCTCTTCGTCGTTCACGGGAGCATCAACCAGTGCCGCATAGACCGCTGCGCGACATGCGGCAAGCGGACGCCGCGCCCACCAGAGATGGAGCGTACTGATATGCCCCTTGCGGATGTATTTCTCCCTCGCGCTCTGTACGCTGATCTCCGCCAACGGCAGGCTGTCCTCAATAAGGCGCCGATCGGTCATGCTTCCAACTCCCTGGTCCAGGCCATGAGTTTTCTCTGTAGTTCCTCTTTCGAGGGCAGGTAGAGCTGGTACTCGGATGCGTGAATGTTCGCGCCCTCGGGCAGGGTGAGCTCGACCAAGGCGTCGCTTTTGCGACGGCAGAGCAGGATGCCGATGGTCGGGGCCTCGTCGGCCGTCTTGACGTGACGATCGAAGTAGTTGACGTACATCTGCATCTGCCCGAGATCCTGATGGGTCAGCTTGTCGAGCTTGAGGTCGAGCAGGACGTAGCAGCGCAGCAGGCGGTTGTAGAACACCAGGTCGACATAGAAGTGATCGTTGTCGAAGGTGAACCGCTTCTGCCGCGCCTCGAACAGGAAGCCCTTACCAAGCTCCAGCAGGAACTGTTCGAGCTTGGCGATAATGGCCGTCTCGAGCTCGCGCTCGCTGTACGTGCTGTGCTCCTGGAGATCGAGAAACTCCAGGACGTAGGGATTCTTGATGATGTCGGCGGCCTGCGCGACCACCAGACCCTGCTCGGCCAGTTTGCGGATCTCTTCCTTGTCTCGGCTGAGCGCGAGCCGCTCGTAGAGGGAGCTGGCAATCTGTCGTTCGAGCTCGCGGGTTCCCCAACCGTTCGAGGTGGCTTCGATCTCGTAGAAGCGTCGGGCTTCTGGGTTGGTGACCGTCAGCAGGGTGACGTAATGGGTCCAGCCCAGGGAGAAGCGCCCGCCCAGCGTCTCCATCATCGCTTCCACCAGCGGTTCGAAGGTGGCGTCGGCGAGATTGCCGGCGGGCCTCAGGGCGGTGACCAAGGTCTCCGCCGGAGAAGATTCAACGGGCGATGCCTGTTGAATCCGCGGCAACGGCGGAAAGTCGTCCCGAGCGAACCGGGGATCACCGGCGTCCTTGTAGGTCTCGTAGAAGGCTCGACATTTGCGCAGGTTCGTCGGAGACAGACCCTTGATGCCCTGGGAGGTGAGCGCCGCCGATACCTCGGCGATTAGTGCTTTACCGTAGAGGTCCGCGCGCGAGGCACCCGCGCCCTCGTACTCGACGAGGTAGTAGCCGAACAACCAATTGCGCACGACCAGGACCCTGTCCACGGTGCGCGCGGCACGCTGCTGCAACGCGCGGTGGGTCTGCGCAAACAGGGAGACGAGTGCGTTGAGATCGGCGTTGCTCATGTCTCACCCCGGTTCGGTGTCGTGCTCGAGCGCCGGGCATCGCGTCCACCGAAATCGATGGATACCCGTCGATTCAAATCGTCGACCTTGGCGGCAAGCGCGGCGTCCCGCGCGGTCAGCGTCAGGAGCTGGCCGTCTCGAGCCGCGTACAGTGCAACCCGATCATCCAAGTGTTGCGCCAGGGCCCAGGTGCTTGCACGCAGCCACAGGCGCGCGTCGGCGTCGAGCTCGCGGGCGAGGACGAAGCGGGCATCCTGACCGTCGGCATCCCGCGCGATGGCGTCGAGACCGAGCCCCTGATCGCGGATGTCGTCGAGGACGCGCCCTTGCGCGACCTCGACCTCGCGCACCTGCGCGAGCAGTGCATCGCTGGCGGCAGTCGGTGGGCTCGCGCGGTCCACGTTCGCGTTTGCGTTTTCATCGGGGGGCAGCACCGTGACCACACCGAGGAACTCGGGGGCTCGGGGCACCAACTGCTGCTCCAGCCGAATCTCCGCGAGCCGCTCTTCCTGGCGACGCTTCGCCTCCTGCATGAGCCGCTGCTCGCGACCGATGGCCAGGCTCATGTCCTGCCCTTGGGCGGACTTGGCCTCGAAGTCGAGGAGACGGTCGGCATGCCGGCTGATCACGACGCGAAAGGAGCGCTCCAGGTAGCGTTCCTTGAGGCTCAGCTCCTTCAGGCGCCCGCTCGCGACCTCGTTGACGAAGCGCGGCACCAGGTGCTCTAGACAGTAACGCGTCGCGGCGTGCTTGCGCAGGTCGAAGTCCGTCATGGCGGGTGGCACAGGCCCGTCGGTACGCGGACGGAGGTCGTGGAGCCGGATCGGGTGCGCGGGCGTGAACGCGGCGTCGGCGCATTTACCGGCACCTGGTGACGCGGCAGATGTGGCGTCCTCGCGGACGGCGAAGAGCCGCTGGGAGAGCACGCGTCCAGTGCCATCGCCGACCACACCGCGGAAGAACCAGAGTCGCTCCGGCCCACGCGCGTCGATGTCGAAGAACACGGCGCCGCGCGCCAGGGAATCAGTGAAGCCGGTCTCGGCTGCCCTAAGGATCGACTCGAAGAGTGGGTGCCCGGGGCCGAGCAGCTCGGTGCGGCCGTCTTCGCCGACCTCGGCCTTGTCGAAGGTGAGGGAGAGATAGGCTCGGTTCACGGTGCCATGACGGCGTCGGAAGTCGATCTCCTGCTCGTGACGGAGATTCACCGGCACCCGCTCGACCCGCAGCTTGCCGTCGGCCCGCCGTTCCCAACGGCCGCGATTGCGCTCCAGGGTTCTGGTGAAAAACAGCTCCAGGTGCGACGGCAGCAGGGCCTGCCCAGCGGAACGCGTGGCGTCGATGCGCAGCTCGGGCAGATTCACGAAGCGGCGTGCGAGCCCCTCCTCGCGGGCGGCCATTAGCGAGTGTTGGTGATCGGGGCTGACGGCTTGCTCGATGCTGGTCACGGCGTCGGCGAGGCGCCGACGGTTGGTGATGCAGTCGATGATCAGCTCCGAGAGCGAGATCTCGTGGTCTTCGAGCAGGTCCCCCACCAGGTCGAAGACGCGGTCCGAACCGAGCCCCTTGCGCATCTCTTCCATCTTGCGCAGCAGCGCGGCCAGTACGGCACCCTCGCGGGTATCGGTAGCGACGAGGTTGAAGATGAAGACCTCGTTCTGCTGGCCAATACGGTGGATACGACCCATGCGCTGTTCGAGCCGGTTGGGGTTCCACGGGATGTCGTAGTTGACCATCTGGTTGCAGAACTGGAGGTTGATGGACTCGCCACCGGCCTCGGTCGCCACCATGATCTGCGCCTCGCCTCGGAACAGCTCCTGCTGTTGCCGCCGCTGATCCATGGAGAGCGAGCCCTCGATGACGGCGACGATGAAGCCCTGGGCGCGGAGCTGCTCCACGAGGAATGTGAGCGTGTCCTTTGCCTCGGTGAAGATGAGGAGCTTCTCGCCCCGCGCGGCCAGGCCCTCGTCGCGCAGGATGGCGTCCGTGAGTTGGATCAGTTTGGCCTCGATGCCACTGCCCAGCGCCGAGCGCGCCTGACGCAAGAGCCGCTCCAGTGCGTGAACCTCGGCCTCCAACTCGCCGATGGACTCGGCGTTGGTGAGACGTTCGACCAGCGAATCCTCGACGTCCCAGCGCTCGGTCTCGGAGAGGTCGTCGAGATCATCCACCTCGGCGCCGCTGACTTGATCGTGGCGCAGACCGGGCCGCAGATCGTCGAGCGCCGCGTCCGAGGTGCCGTCGCGAAGCGTCGTTCTGGCCTTGGCCGCGGCGAGCGCTCGCACCTGGTCGAGCAGTTCATGGAGACGCTCGTGACGACGGTTGAGCGACGCGGTGATGGCGGCGAGGCTCGATGTCAGGCGCCGCTGCAGAATGGTCATGGCGAAGCCGACGTTGCGCTTCTCCTCGAGCATTGCCTTATTGAAGTGCTCGGTGACGTACTCCGTGACCGCGTCGTAGAGCGCGCGCTCCGCACGGCTCAGGTCGAAGGTGACGGTCTTGACGGTGCGCTGAGGAAACAGCGGCGACCCGTCGAATCGGCACATCTCCTCCTTGAGCCGGCGCAGGATGATCGGGTTGTCCGCCGAGGACATGGCCTCTTCAAGTATGTGCCGATCGGCAAACAGATCCTTGTCGAGCAGTTCGAGCAGGAGACGGAAGTTCTCGGGATCGCCCTTGTGCGGCGTGGCGGTCAGCAGCAGCAGATGCTTGGTGCGAACGGAGAGCGCTTCGCCGAGCCGATAGAGCCGGGTCTTGCGGGTCTTCTTCGCGCGCACGCCTTGGCGGTAGGCGGCCATCTTGTGCGCCTCGTCGGCGATGACCAGGTCCCAGTCCGCCTCCTTGAGCGTCTCGAGCACATTGTCGCGCGCGGCCCAGTAGACCGAGGTGATGCAGCGGTCGTTCTCGGTCCAGGGGTTGCGGCCGACGTTGGCCTTGAGCACGCCGTTGTCGACGATGGTGAATTCCTCGGAGAACTTCTCCGAGAGCTCCTCCTGCCATTGGCGGGAGACCAGTGGCGGTACGACGATTAGCACGCGGTCCGCCAGTCCGCGGAAGCGCAGTTCCTTGAGCAGCAGCCCGGCCATGATGGTCTTGCCGGCGCCGGGGTCGTCGGCGAGCAGGAGGCGCACCAGCGGCGACTTCAGCATGTAGCGGTAGACCGCATCGAGCTGATGCGGCAGCGGGGTGATGGCCGAGGCGTTGACCGCGAAGTGTGGGTCGTACTCGTAGGCGAGGCGGATGCGCAGGGCCTCGATGGCAAGATGGAAGGCCTCGGGGTCCCCGGAGAAGTCCATGCCCTTGGCGCTGGAGACGATCGTCAGCCCCTCCGCCTGCTCCGCCGTGACGATGATGCCCGGATAGAACTGGCGCGTGCGGGTGCCGACGGCGTCGATCTGGAGCATGGTGCCGAAGTGCTCGACACTGAGTACGCGAACCGGCTCCGGCCAAAGCGGTCCTTTCAGCACCATGTCTTTTTCGATGGCCGCGCTCATGCCGAGCCACCGATCTGCGTTGTGCCGGAAGACTCCAGCAGCCCGGCACCCGCCATGCTGAAGGCTTGTGGACCGGCGACGATGAGGTGATCGATGACCGGAATCCCGATCGACTGGAACACGCCGACGAGCCTGTTGGTCACGGCGATGTCGTCTTGCGACGGCTCCGCTCGCCCGCCTGGATGATTGTGGGCGAACACGACCTTTGCCGCGTGATGGCGCAGCGCGGCCTCGACGACCAGGCGCGGATAAACCGGGGCGCTGTCGATGCTGCCCTCGATCAGCGGCAGGGCTCTCAGGACGTGGTTCTCGTGGGTCAGAAGAATGAGCAGGAAGACCTCGTTGTTGGCAGTGGACAGCTCGTCCACGGCGAAGCGAATCAGGTCCTCGCGCGTGCTGAGTTGCGGCTTGTGTCCCCAGCGGACTTGCAGGTAGCGCCGCGTGAGCGCCGGCATCAGGTTGAGCAGCGTGGCCGCGGAATCGCCGATTCCGTCGATTTTGGCCAGTTCCGCCGCTGGTGTATCGAGTACGTTGGAGAGCGCTCCGAACCGATCCAGCAAGGCGCGCGCGATGGGCTTTACATCCTTGCGCGGGACGGCATAGGTCAACAGCAGCTCGAGAACCTCATGATCCTCGAACGCGCTGAGACCGCTCCCATTGAAGCGGTCTCGCAGTCGCTGACGGTGACCTTCCAGGTAGGACATGCCCTCCCTTCGTTCCCTATTCGTCCTGCTTCCCCGCGTCCGCATCGACCGCACCTCCGCTGCGCACCCACTCGTCCACGTCCTGCTGCTTGAATTTCCAGAACCGCCCGACTTTGTGCCCAGGCATGCCCTTGCCGGTCACCCAGGCGTACACCGTGTCCTTGGAAACGCCGAGATATTCCGCGATCTCATCGACCGACCGCCAGCGATCTTCCAAGTCGTTCCCCCGATCTCGTTGCACCACTTGACTCTGCTTATAGACTCCGGCACGAAGGAGCGTCAAACGGATTTGGCAGGATTTGAAGGGAGGTAGTAGGCTCATGGCCATGTCAACGGGGACCATAGGGGCGAAAAGCCCAAGGGCTGACATGGCGAAGGTGTTCTTCTCATACGCACACGAAGACGAGGATCTGCGGGATAAGCTGGAGACCCATCTGGCCCTGCTGAAGCGCCAGGGCGTGATCGCGACCTGGCACGACCGCCGGATCGGACCGGGCGACGCGTTCGCCGACGAGATCGATACTGCGCTCGAGACGTCCGACATCGTACTACTGCTGGTCAGCGCGGACTTCCTGGCTTCCGACTATTGCCACAACATCGAGATGCGTCGGGCGCTCGAGCGCCACGACCAGGGCCTAGCCCGCGTCATCCCAGTCATCCTGCGCCCCTGCGACTGGCATTCCTCTGAGTTTGGCCATCTGAACGCGGTGCCGAGGGATGGCAAGCCGATCACGAAGCATGCGACTTTGGACGATGGTTTCGTCCAAGTCGCAAAAGCCATCCGAAGTGCCATTCAGGAAGCTTCCGGACCAGGCGCTCCAACTCCACAGCTTAGCCACTCCGCAGCCAGCACCCCGCTTCCCGGCCGGTCGAGTAACCTCCGAATCCCGAGGTCCTTCTCGGACCGGGATCGGGACTGTTTCTTCGACGAGGGCCTACAGTATCTGTCGACGTTCTTTGAAAACTCGCTTCAGGAGCTGCAGTCGCGTTACGACGCGGTCGAAACCAGTTTCAGGCGCATCGACACCGACCGCTTCGAGGCCATCATCTACCTGAACGGCTCGGAACGGACCCGCTGCGGCATCTGGCGCGCCCAGGAACATTGGTCCGCACCCGGACTGCGCTATTCCAACAGTGGCGTTGGGAACGGCAACGGCTTCAACGAATCCCTCTCCGTCGAGAACGACGGCTACACCCAGTTCTGGAAACCCATGGGCATGGCCCTCATGCGCCGGGAGGTGCCGGAGCGGATGACCCACCACGGCGCCGCGGAGTACCTCTGGGATGTCTTGATTGAACCGCTTCGGAGTAGCTGATCGCGCGACCTGCATCGCCGCGCTCTGATCTTCCTCCATCTCTCGAAGCGAGAGATCCCGAGTCGCTCAGCCAGCATCAAGCCGCTTGAAGCGCTGTTCCGCGGCGATTCTTGCGGCCGCATCATTTTCAGCGTCGAGAGGGTCGAGCTTGACACCGTCTCGGCCGTCCACGAAAGCCGGCCCGCCGACATCATCGTCGTAAGGAGTGCCGTCCTCATTGATGGCGTAATACTCATCCCGCATCAGGTCGGTCCCGAGGAGCCGCGCGAGGTACACCCACATCCACGATTGCTCCAGGTCATCGCGACCATAGTTCTCGATGAGCTGGCGCATGGCCTCGGTATCACCCGCATCAGCGGCGATGGTGAGCCACCGCTTCGCATCTTTCCTGCGCCCTAGCCGCTCGGCGATCTCGGCGACCTTGGCCGGGTCTTCCATGACAGACCGCTGGGCGTTCTCGAAGAAAGCGGGATCATCAAAGCGTTCGGCCATCTCCAGGAGCGCATCGTCACAGCCGAGCCGAGCGGCCTCCCGGAGGTGATGCGCGTACATCTCCTCCGTTCCGATGCGTTGGGCATGCGCATCGGCCCATGCTTTCTCGACACCGGTGAGTACGCGACCCTGCTGCTCCTGGGAATACCAGTACGAACTGCCGACCTGGGGTTCATCATCCTCGTCTGGAGCGTGGATCAGGGCCAAGGCGTAGTGGGCGAGCGCGCTGCCCTTACGGGCGTCAGATTCCAGACTATCGACCAGGGTGGCCGAAATCTCGTCGCCATCGAGCACCGACCATGTTTGGGCCGGCATGTCGTCCTCGTCGGTCGGCTCTACCCAGAACTGGTCGTCGCCCCATCGCCACTCCCCGTCCCGAAGCATTGCGATCAGGTCAGCGTAGCCAACGACATCCAGCCGACGATCCGCAACAAAGCCGGAAACCTCGCTCGCGACGACATCCGCCGTCGTTGGCGGGTACCCGAGCGCGAGGCATCGCCGCCGAATCAGGGAGCCGTTTTCCGAGGATGGGGGTGCGTGCGAGCGCCGCAGCGTCAGCACGGCAGTGCATCCGAGCGCGGCATAAGAATCGAAACCGAAGGCAGCGGCCAGCAGCTCGTAGACGTGAGATCGCTTGAAGACGCTGTCCGTTCTGGACTGGATGTGCCGCTGGGCGGCATAAGCGAGTGCTTTGATTGTCATGACAAACCTTTTCCAGGAGCCACGTCCATCTCGGGGATGCGCACACGTTTAAGTCCCGAAGGCGAGGCTCGAAGAGAGGTTCTCGATGACAGTGGAGCGAAAAGCCTTTTTTTACTCGTGTGCAAGTAAGGTGGGCACCTCTTACTAGCTTAGCCCTGGTGTCCTGGTTCGTCCAGATGCGCAACCGGCGCATTGACGCGTTGAAGACAGATCATCGGGTCCACGACCCGCCCAACGATCCATCACCAAGTGGCTGGGGAAGTGGAAGGCGCAGAACGCAACCACGCGGATCGAGGCCCTGCCCCCGCTGCCTGAGCCGCTCAAGGCGGCCATGCGACAGGTCTGGGGATCGGCCTGGAAGGGCGCCCAGGATCAGCTCGAATCCGAACGCGAGGCCCTGAGCGCGGCCCGCAAGGAGATCGAGCGCGAGCGCGCGGAGATGCTCGCCGAGATCTCGCGCCTCGATGGCGAGCTGGAAGCAGCGCGGACGGAGACCCGGGAACGGGATCAGGCCCTCGACGAGGCGCGCCGGTCCCACGACGAGACCCGCGCGGAGCGGCGCGAGGCCAGGGTTCTTGTCGAGGATCGCTCCCGGCGCATCGACGAGTAGGCCGCCGGTCTCCAGGAGGCCCGGCGCCATTCATCGGAGGCGCTGGCACAGAGCAAGCGCCTGGAGGCCGATCTCGCCCACCTGAATCGGGAGCTGGGCGAGGCAAAGCAGCGGGCCGACCAGGAGGCCAAGGCAAGGACCAAGCTCGCCGGTGAGCTGGACAGGGCGCAGGCAGACAACCGGCGTCTATCCTCCTTCTCGCTCGATGAAGTGGGACTGGTCTCGGAGCCAGGTTGGGCACCGCGCTGGCGCGTGCTGTCCGGGTCCTTAGGGGCGAGGTTCCGTGTCAACTCCTGCGCCGGTCGAGGGCTATTCAATCGGCTGCAGGCCGAACTCGAGAGGCCCTGGAACAGGCTTCGGGCAGTCGGGATCGAGGCCGACGCACGGCGTCCGCTCCGGCACGGGCTCGCGGTACGGCCGATTAGGACAACGCGGTTCCGTTGCCCGGTCGAAAGGTTCGCTTCGATCCGCGCCGTGCACGTTTCACCCGTGCCGTCACACCTCGTTCGCACGCATCGACGGACCGACCGCTCCGAATCCCTCGTGAAACGCAACAGCGCCCCGCGGCAGCGTGCCTTCGAAGGACACGGCGAAGAAGACCTTCGGCGGGACGCCCTCGAGGACAAGCTGCGGGCAGTTCTCGAACCCGAACCTTCGGTAGTACTCCGGATGCCCCACCAGGCAGCAGCCGCGCGCATGCATGCGCTTGAGCCGCGACAAGCCTTCGCGCACAAGGGCTTGGCCGATCCCTCGGCGCTGAACCCGGGGCAAGACCGAAATCGGGCCAAGTCCGTACCAATCCCGTGTGCCGTCCGATAAGGTGACGGGTGAGAAGGCGATGTGGCCGACGACACGGCCATCGACCTCCGCGACGAGCGAGAGTGCAAGGACCTCGGCGGCGCGGAGCGCGTCGATGATGAAGTGTTCGGTCTGGTTGCTGATCTCAAGGTCCCGAAACGCCGCGACCGTCACATCGTCGATCGCGGCGATATCGTCGTTCGTCTCGTTCCTGATCGTCATGTCCGACATCATGATATCGTTTTCCTCCGCTCGGCAACCCGCCCTGCGTAGTGGTCGTTTCCGTCCGCGTGGGGGGAGAAACACCACTCCCGTTGCTTGGGCGAACCTGCTTCTTTGCGGGAGCCCCCAGCGAAACGCAGAACCCTACACTTACTTTTAGAAAGCATCCTCGCCGTAGGAATAACCGGTTGCATCGACGCCACTCGGAGAGTCCATCGGCATTCCGGTTGATGGGTTGATCCAGAAGTCATCGCTCTGCGCATCGGCCTGCTGTGCGCTCCCGTCCCGCGGGAAGGTCAACCAGAGGGCCACCATCCCGAACAACAACGCCGTGGTGGCCAAGTGCCTGTCGAGCAGGAACACGCCGACGAAACCGCAGGGCACACCGATGATCCACCAGACACGCGTCCGCACCGTTTTCAACGCACGCACTACGCGCTTGATCCTGTTCATCCCCGACCTCCGATCCGCTCTTGAAACATCATCGGGACAGTGCCGTGGGGTCGAAGTGAAAAGGCCCTTCAACCTCGACGCCCCGACACTTCAGGATCCCGATCGCTCGCGAATCGCACCGAGCGTCGTGATCACGACACCGTAATCGATGTGGGCTTTGTTGACACCGTCTTTCTGATAGAAGCTCTCGTTCGACGCATCCTTGGGTAGACCGGCCCAGATGCGGGACAGGTTGTGGGCGAAGTCGTGATCGCTGATCCGACCACGCATCCA
>RRYU01007050.1_pt1 | contig 44365 bp, 47 predicted proteins | sample 2162651 | NCBI WGS metagenome assembly RRYU01 (sample SAMN10267283, study PRJNA491782) | microbial mat metagenome | isolation source: biomat in the production well | place: Japan: Minami-Kanto gas field, natural gas well KTG3 | collected 2017-06
CCGACGGAAATCCGCCCCGACATGGCACCGGTCGTTCCACTGAGCATGCCCGGAGCAATAACCAGTTTGTTTTCCGCACCCAGGGGATGGCAATCCGGGGGGACTTCTTTGGCAACAATCGTCGACGTTGTCGCCCGGCCGCCCAGTGCACTAAACTCGCCGGCTTCTTCAATGTTCTGAGAAGGACCACCTGAAGCTCCCATATTAATACGCAGAATTTTGTCCATTGGCATCCTCCCTTATGTGGATGTAACCGCCTAAGTGAAAACTCCCTGCAGCGGGAGAGACAAAGGAACTTACGTGTATTACATAACAACGCCCAGTGCTGAGGCAAAATAAAACTTGCAGCGTACTTGTAGAGTTTAGCAGGTAACAACAATTTTTCCATCAAATCCATCCATCCCCACAAATACCCTTCACTCGACCGCCCTATTTGAACGGGAATGCTTGATCAAGCTGTAACCCTGCGGCAATAACTACTTTTGGTGGATAGAGTTCACCTGATAAAACCGTGTCATCTGCCCACGTCTTCATCCCCCCGATCGCGCTTCGGTGTAGTGGTTCATTATTTTTATGACATCTGTCTGTGTTATAGTTACTGTTGATTTATGCACGGCCCACCTTTCTTACGTCAGGAGATTGCCTCATGATTGTGGATCTGAAATACGGCAATGGCACCATTCCCCTCGAATATCCGCAAACACCCAACTTCAAGGGGGTTCTTTACCCGGCCGAAGCCTCGGCGTTGAGCGATCCCGCCGCCGCAGTGGATCACTCCCTCACCGCACCGATTGACTCCATTTCGCTGATGGAGATGACACGGGATCGCAAAAATGCTGTCATCGTTATCAGTGATATCACCCGCCCGGTTCCCAACCGAATGTTGCTACCGGTCATTATCGCCCAGCTCGAACAAGCCGGACTGTCAGCAGACAGCATCAGCATCCTGATTGCCACCGGTATCCATCGCCCCAACGAAGGGGGAGAACTGGAAAAGCTGGTGGGGACGGAGATTGCTGCCAACTACCGGATCATCAATCACATGTCCAAGCAGGACGAGGACATGGTGCTGGTCGGCCACATTGGTGATGGGGTTCCGGCCCTGGTCAACCGCCACTATGTCGAGGCTGACCTGAAAATACTCACCGGCTTTATCGAACCCCATATGTGGGCGGGTTTTTCCGGTGGCCGCAAATCGATCCTGCCCGGCATATCCTCCGTCAAAACCCTGGAATTCATGCACGGTCCGGAAATGGTAGCACATCCGCAAACCCGCTACGGGGTCCTAGACGGCAATCCGTTTCATGAAGCGGGATTGGCAATCATGGCTAAGGCAGGTGCTGATTTCATTGTCAACGTCACCCTGGATACCAGCAAACGGGTGACCGGGGTCTTCTCCGGCCACCCGGTCAATGCCCATCTGGCCGGGGTGAAGTTTCTGTCGCAGCATTGCATGAAGGTTCTTGATGCCCCTCTCGATTTTGTGGTGACCACCAATTCCGGGGCGCCTCTCGACTGCAATCTGTATCAGACCGCCAAGGGCTTGTCCGGAGTGGCTGCCGCTACGCGTGACGGTGGTGTCATCCTGATCGCCAGTGAGTGTCCCGAAGGCTTTGGCAGTGACGAATATCAGGAGGTTTTTGAATACGCAACCAGTCCACAGGAATTTATTGACAAGGTGATGAACAAGGAATTTTTTGTCCCTGACCAATGGTGTGCCCAGGAAACCTACCAGGTGATGACCAAAAAAGAGGTCTGGCTGCATACCAGTGGTATTGCTGCAGACACCCTGCAGCGTTTTCATTTCCACCCGGTAGGTGACATCTCTGAAGCCGTCCGGCAACTGCTTGAACGCTTTGGACAGGATGCGCGCTGGGCAATTGTCCCCGATGGACCGATGCTGATCCTTGATGTCAACTCCCGTTAGGATCCGTCAAAAGGTTCCTGGTCAGGTCTAAACAGATGAACAGACGCACAATCCTCAGCTTTCCCTGCCCCAAAGACTTCTGGCCGCAGGTTGAAAACTGGGCGGCGGAATCCGGTTTCACCTTGATCCGTCAGGACGGTGAGCAACGACTGTACCGCAAAGGACATCGACTGCTGATGGCGCCCATCTGGGTGGAATTACGCCGCGAGGGGAAACAGGTGGTCCTGGAAGCCTGGGTTGTCGCCGACATGTTCCTGATCTTGAGCGCCCTGGCAGGCAAGAAACCTGAAGCGGGTATCGCATCGGGCGGCCTGACAGCCATGCTGCCAAGGCGTCGTGCGCGGGAAGCGGTCAATATTCTGCTGAAACGTTTTAACCTGAAACCGATAACCTGATTTGTAAGCTCGTATTGGTGGTTTTTTTCCGGGCCGGAATAAATGGTTGATGTAGGGACAGCATTATGATCATGAACAAAAAGAACCAGTTCTCCAGACAACAACTCGTGGTCGCCCTGATCATCCTGCTTATTGTTGCTGTTTCCTGGTCCGGCTACATTGATCGGCAGACGGAAAACTACGTCAACCAGGCCACCGTCCAGGCTCTTGCCGCCTTTGCCACCGCCAGGGTACTGAATGCCGGCATCTCCGTTGCCAAATCAGTTGAGGTTGGGGCCGTGGTCAGCGTGCAACCCCTGGAGATTCTTGATCCGGTCCATGATCTGGTCGAACAGTACTCAGCGATCATGAAAATTGCCATCGGCTCTCTTGTTATCCAGAAGGTCCTGCTTGAGATAGTAGCAACCGGATTCTTCAAAATCCTTTTGACGCTGCTGGCAATTTTGCTGTTGGCAAGCCTGCTGGTCGGCAGCAACAACCTCTCAACCCTAATGTTCAGGCTTTTTGCTCTGGCCTGCCTGGTCAGGTTCCTGCTGATTTTGGCGGTCGGCCTGAATGGCCTGGTCGATACCGTCTATGTCAACAACAAAACCCAACAGAATATGGTGGAGCTGGAAGTTCTGTCGCAGGAGGTTAATGACCTAACCGCAGCCAGGGTACCCGATGAAACCTCCTGGCACTCAGGTATCACCTCAAAATTCTCAGCGGCAATGGACCTGATCAACCTTGAAAAGCTCAAAAGGAAAGCCGAGGTTGCAGTACCGGCCATGCTGAATCTGATGGCGCTGTTTATCCTCAAGACCTTGGTTTTGCCCCTGTTGTTTTTATGGGTTCTGCTCCGTGGTTTCCGCTCTGTCTGGGCGGTGGATCTGAACTCTTTACGTCTGGCTGGACGCGAGGAAACATCAAGTCCGGCCTGACCATAAAAAGGGCTGCATACGGATAATGACGACAATACGTACCGTGGTTTTATCAATCGACAGCCGTTGCCTCTAATGTCTTTAGCTTCCGTTTTTCCTGACTGAAGACGACTTGACGTCCAGCGGGCGGGAACTGCCAAAACTGCCTTCCCAGAGCCCTTGGAAGAATTGCCTGGCGTTTTTGCCCAGGGATCGATTGTCATACCCCCCTTCCTGAATGACCACAGTTGGCAGGCCAAGGCTTCCCAGCTTTTTCCCGTTCGCAAAAAAATCAGCTAGCTTCAAACTCCAGGTGCCGGTAGGGTCGCCGTTTGCCGTATCAAGCCCCAGCGCAATCACCAGAAAGGTCGGTTTAAAGCGCTTGATTCTGCGCAGCGCTTTGTCTAAAGCGGTGGCATAACCTTCCCCATCCAGCTGTTCCGGCAAGGGGATATTCATGTTGAAACCTTTACCCTCCCCCTCTCCGGTTTCATCCTCAAAACCATTAAAATAAGGGTAAGCAAAACGCGGATGCCCGTGGAGCGAAATCGTCAGAACATCACTGCGCTGATAAAAAATATTTTGTGTTCCGTTGCCGTGATGGTAGTCGATATCAATGATCGTGACTTTCCCCTGACGACAAAGCTCCTGCGCCGCCAAAGCGGCGTTGTTGAAATAACAAAACCCGCCAAAGGCACGATGCTCAGCGTGATGCCCCGGAGGGCGCACCAGAGCATAAGACAAGCGCTGACCAGCAAGTGCGAGGCGTGCCGCCGTCAAGGCACAGTCGCCTGCCCGTTTGGCTGCCGGATAGGCATTGTGAGTCAAGGGGGTAAAGGTATCGATGCAGTAATATCCTGCTTTGATCGCTTTTTCCCTGGGTGGTCGGGTGGCATTGCGAATCGGGAACACATAGGGATACAGTGCTTTTTTCTCCGGCAAGCCCGCACACATCAATTTCAGATAATCGACAAAGTCGGCGGCATGGATCTTTTTTAAGTGGTGCATGGCAAAGCGTCTGACCGGAGCGCGATAGAACAACCCGGTCGGCTCGATTTCCTTTAAAATGGAACGGATCCGCACCGGCGATTCAACATAGCCGCGCTCACGGATATGGTGGATATCATGCTGATCGTTGACAATCAGGGCAATCTGCCGGTCCACAACCGGCCGGGCAATATCTTCCACCACTGGTATTGTTTTTTTAACATAGCGAAACCCTCGCAGCTGAACGGGATCCTCCGTGAACGAGTCGACCACCATATCAATATAGGTTTGGGGACAAAGGTGGGCATATTTCCGCTCCAGAATGGCCCGTACAATTTTTTTAACCTTCTGTCGTGACAATTCCACCGCTTCTCCCAGGCCATCGAAAACCAGGTAGGGAGGGTTGTCGTCCCCTTCTTTGACCGGTGTTTCGTAAGCGCTTCCGGCCACGGGACGCGCGCCGTACTGCTCGTAAAATTTTAAACGTGCTTTATTTTGCGCCAGGATAGCGGAATCGCGGCAGAGCTTCGGATCGTCGGGCAGGCACTCCATGAAGATTCCGACCACCCCAAGGGCGCGGGCTTCATTCCTGATGCGTTCATATAAGGCACCCCCAATCCCGCGACCCGTCATGTTGTCCGCGGCGGAGACATATTCCAGATAACAGAAATTCAGATCGGCTGCGTGCAGCAGTAAAGCAAAGCCTTTGACATCTCCTTTACTTCCTTCTGCCACCGAAAGAATCGAGCGAAACCGATATTTCATAGGATTGGTCAGTTGATCCGGCAGCTTTTTGATGTCTTTTTGGTTCAAATCCGGAAACTGGCTTCTCAGAATGGCTTGAACCTGGGAGATGGCCTGTTGATTGACCGGTAGGACGGTATCGTAGATCCGACGAATGCGAAACATCGTTCAACCTTTGATCAGCGTAGAAAGGATTGAAGGTTTTTTCTGGAGGTTCACCTTACGATTACTATTTACCATAAATGTTGAGTTAAGCAGACAGGATAAATGCGGTGGCATAAAACCAACGAGCCCGATGGGAATAATTAGTGGAAAAAGGGTCTGTCTGGTGACCGTCAGTCTGTTTTTAACTAATCAGCGTTGTCAAACCAGCTATACTTGGAGACTCTGCTCATGCCAGAATGATCCCTTATCATCCCTGTCGAACTAAGGAGTCTTGCCATGACCGAAAACAAATCGCAGCAACAGGATCAGGAAGAGATCAGCCTGTACGCCAAGATTGTCTCACGTACTGAGGAGTTGATGAAAAGTGGACGGAAAAATCTGGATGAAGCCCTGAAAAAAGCCGGCGAGGATTTAACTTCAGCAGGAAACTTCACCCGCGAACAGTCTGAGCGTATTACCGGCTACATTAAACGCGATCTTGGCCACGCCGCCGAACATGTCAGCAAAACTACGGAGTCCATCAAAGGCGCTGTTATGCCACAACGACTTGCTGCCGGTGCCCAAAGCCTGTTCGCCAGAATCCTGACAACCACATCGGAACAACTCAAGGAGTGGGCGCAAAAAGCAGAAACTCAACTGGAATTCAAGACCGGTGAAATTACCAGTCCCGGCACCCTGACCTGCAGGAGCTGTCAGGAGGAACTCCACATGAAGCGCACAGCCCGGATTCCCCCTTGTCCTAAATGCCATAAGACGGTTTTTCGTAAATCTTACTAACGGCCGGGCTGGGGATGCCAGGCCTTCTGATCAACCTCAACTGCGCCGGCTCAGCATCTGCCGGCATCGGGGAGATAACGGCATTGACAACTATTCCTGTTCTTACCTCTTGTCTGTCTGCGTCAGAAAGAGTTCACCGGAACGAACAACGTTGATTTTCGGCATGAAGCGTCCGACATCAAGCTGGGCTTCGAACGAATAGCTGAAGACATCGCCTGGTTGATTCAGCCAACGGCTAAAAAGGTTGATGGTGCTGAAAACATCAGGACGGGCCTGGATCAAGACCTCACCTTCACCATATGCAGCAATCACCGGCAGCTGGTTGGTCAAGCCTCTTAGCACCGGTTCCCCTTCGAGGTAGACGACGTAGGTCATCCCGTCTAATTTGAGCGGCACCCGATTGGGATTACTGATGTTCAGCCCGATTTCAAAGGTCGGGACAATGGTATTGCCCGGCAGCACCCGAAAACTGCTTAAGGTGGCGGTCGGAGTCTCAAACCCGGAAAAAAATGGAGCGCAGGCAGTAGCCGTCAGCATCAGCAAATAGACAAGAGACCGTTTGATTATCCTCATTATTTTCCCTTTTCTAGTTTGGCATTTTTCAAATACAACCACCAATATAGTGCGGCGACAAAGAATCCCCCACCGAGCAGATTGCCGATGGTAACCACCAGCAGGTTGTTCTGCCACAGGGTCCACCAGTTGAGTTGAGCGAGCAGGGCGGGGTCAAGACCGGAAGCAGCACGGGCTGCGGGCTGGGCTTTGGCAAAGATCCCCGCCGGAATAAAGTACATGTTAGCGACAACATGCTCAAAGCCGGCAGCGACGAAAGCCATGATCGGAAAGAAAATCCCCATAATCTTGCCGGTGATGTCCTTGGCCGCCATCGCCAGCAGTACTGCCAGGCAAACCAGCCAGTTACAAGCAATAGCGCGAAAAAAATAGGCGCTGCCGTGGGATGTGGTGGCAAACTCCTCAGACACCTTGTTCGACGCGATGTGCAGTGCGGTTCCACCAAAGGCACCGTCCATCAAACCGGTCTGGCTGACAATTATCCAAGCAAGAAAAACCGAGCCGATCAGGTTGCCCAGATAGACAAAACACCAGTTACGTAAAATATCTATCAGGGTTATGCGTTTTTCGAGCCAGGCGGCAGTCATCATGGTATTTCCGGTCCATAGCTCCGAGCCGGGAATCACCACCAGCATCAGGCCAACGCTGAACACCGCCCCGACAAAAAACTTCTGCAGACCGACCCAGGCAAAATCTCCGGTTCCGACGACCGTCGCCAAATGGGCCGCAAAACCGATATAAACCCCCGCCAAAAAACCAAGAACGATCAGCCTTGGCCCGGATATCCCCTTCTTTTCAGCACCCCAATCAACCAGACGTGCTGCCAACTGAACAGGGGAAAGATACAGATTCGCCATATATGAACTCGCTTTTTAAAAAACCTGAAGGTTGGTACTTCCCTGACAAAATCAGATTATTCCAGGCGCAAAATATAATCCCACTGTGCTTTTGTCACCGGCATAATGGACAGGCGGTTACCTTTGCGCACCAGAAGCATGTTTTCCAGGGGATCATGTTCTTTAAGCTCAGCCAGCGGAATTATCCGACGGGTATGGCGAATATATTTCATGTCAACCAGAAACCAGCGCGGCTGATCCGGTGAGCTTTTCGGGTCAAAATATTTGCTCTGGGGATCAAAGGCGGTAGGATCAGGGTAACTCTTGCCGGCAACCTCCATGATGCCGACAATACCGGGCAGCTCACAGTTGGACTGATAGAAGAACACCTGATCACCAACCTGCATGTCATCGCGCATAAAGTTTCGCGCCTGATAGTTGCGGACGCCGTCCCAGGGTTCAATCTGGCCGGGCCGGGCCTGAAGATCATCAATGCTGAAAGCCTCCGGTTCCGATTTCATTAACCAGTACTTCATTCCATTTCTCCCTTTCCCGGAGGTGATCCTTGCTGACGGTTTCGGACTTGATTTTTTTTGGCCTGCTTGTCAGCCGTCAGATGAAGGTCACACTCAAAACAACGGCGCACCGGTCGGAACAGATAACCACTCATATGAAAACAGTGGCCACAACGTGGGCAACGTGCCAGAGCCATCATGGCAACGGCAACTATCAGCAACAACAACCACACAACAAAGGCGATTACCACCATCCGCTTGGCATCATTGGCAGCCAGGGCTACCATCATCAACGGCACGTAGGACAGAATCAATAGCCATAACAACCAGCGACGTCTGCGCACAATACGCAGACCAGTGTGCAATTCATCCAATGTGATTTCGGTATGACTGTCCATGCTGTCTCCTTGATGCTGTAAGGACTCCGGCTGTGCCAAAGTATAGTTTACTGCTTCTTTGAAAACCTGGCGCGCGGGTGGTTTTGTTCCGGTGGCCTTTTATCTGCCTTGACGTGCAAAGCACAGTGCAGACAGCGGCGTAACGGCAAAAAGGTTGGACCATGGGTATGAAAAAGCTCTTTGCAACGTGGACAGCGAGCCAGACAGGCATAACCGACGGCAAGAATCAGAAGCACAATCCAGCTGACAAAAACAATGGTAGCCCACTTGCGATAGTCAGGGGAATCGAGGGCTACCATCATTGCCGGCAGATAGGCACCAATCACCAGCCATAACAGCAGGCGCCGAAAACGAATTTTTTTTAATTCTGCCGCATATTCCTTTGGATCCGGCAGAGGTTCTTCTTCCATCTATTTATACCATCCAGGTCATCATGATATGATCAGCACATCCATCTTTATTTCTCTACAGGAGCGATACTAACGACTCTGGGGCCAAACTTCAACGGTCTTCGACCGTACAATTGCCGGGACAACTTTTTCACTATCGTTACGCAATTTCTGACGCAGCCTGGACCTTAATCCTGGCAAAGAGAGCGGGCCACTTGTTCAAAAATAGTAAAATAAGGCATACTTGAAGTCAGTACAGACCCTGATCATATCCTGCTGCATAACAAAGGAACGCCCATGCCGGTTGTCATCATCCTTTTTTTGATTTTTTTTATTCTCATTGTTCATATTGCTTACTTAAAGTGGCGCAATCGGCAACTGGAAAAAAAAACCCACCGGGATTTTCATCCCGAATCAGACCGCGACGACACACCTTGAACAACACGCCGTTCTGTTAATCTGCCAAATCGTACTCTATTTCCGAGTAAGTCAGCGGAATAATTTTTTCATATCCCATCAGATTTAGCTACAACCCTGATGTTTTTCTTTTTTCATCTATCATTTCAATATTTTAAATCGCAAAAAAACCCCCTTCAGCAAGATCTGTCAAGCAATCGCTGTATTGAGCAAACATACACTTTTATTCCATCCAACCTTGACCACCCATCATCAAAAACTGAAATATTATTACATATCAGCATGTTACACATCGTCCCATGATTTTAGGTCAGCTTGGCACACCCTCTGCATCAGGTAACAATAATCACACTTGTTACCAAGCCTTTTTAAGGAGGTCTATATGAAACGCATCCTGCAGAGCACTTTGATCGCCCTTACCAGCCTTTCTTCATCAGTTTTTGCCGCTGAGGCCACTGGTGCCGGAGAGGGTGGCCTACTTGTCGCCATGTTTATCGGATTTTTTGCCTTGATCGTTGTTTTTCAGCTGGTCCCTGCAGCACTAATGCTCATCGGTATTTTGCGTGGATTGTTTGGACGTGACCAGAAGCAAGCCAAAGTTTCTCGTTAGATTGATTGGGATTTTGAATTGAAAGAGGTGCCAACCATGCGTGGACTACTTATAGCAAACAGAAATAGCGAGGCCCGCGATAAGCTTGCCAGTCTGTTTACCGACGACGATTACCGGGTTGTCACTACAGATTCTGTTGCAAACTCCCTTGAGGCTATTATCAACAAAGAGATTCAGGTTGTGGTGCTGGATGGTCTTTACGACGAGCACAACGTTGCAAAACTGGTGCCCCTGTTAAAAAAATGCAACCGTAATATCTCTATCATCCTGGTTACTGACGATATGCCGCTGAATCTGGTGAAAAAAATCCGTCAGGAAGGGATCTTTTATCATGCCCTGCGCCCAACCGCAGACGATCATTTTATAGAGATACACGAAGCGGTTCTATGTGCGTTCAAAAAGTACGAAGTAAACACATTGCCAAACTATAACGCTGAAAAGGAGGAAATCATGTTTCCAGTCAAATCTCTTTTGTCAACCCTGACCCTGGTTCTACTGATGATTTCACCGGTATTTGCCGTGGATACAGCTGTCACCTACAACAGTGGCTTGTTGGTTCTGCTGTTTGTCGGCTTCTGTGCCCTGCTGATCGTGGCTCAATTGATCCCGGCGGTATTGGCTCTCTTTGGGATGACAAAGGCTGCGGGACAACAGGCTGCCAAAAGAAAAACCATCCAGGCAACGGTAAAAAACAGATAATCGATCCACTGGCAGATGATGCGGATGCTCAGGTAAGATCTCGGCGGATCACCTCAACAAAGAGGATAAAATGTAATAATATCAGGGCAGTCTTAACGGGCTGCCTTATTTTTTGACGAAGTGAACAATCAACCGGCAAGCTTGTTCAGTTCTTCAAGAATCTCTTTTTGCTCGTGGATTTTTTCGTGATAGTAGTTCCAGACGTGATAGCTCTGCAAACCGAGAATCGTGAGTCCAACAACAAATATAGCCCAGAAGTTTTCCTCTAACCCATCAGAAAAATGGTAGAAAAGATAAAAGGCTCCGAGGTAGCCAAAGTGAGCCAGGGCGCCACGGGGCTTTTTATTGTTTGCCATCTGGGCAAGAACCAGAATCAGAGCGGAAAAGCCGTAAACCACCAATGCCCAATTGATATAATTGACTGGTGGGCCAACCCCGAGGACATTACGAATCCCGGCACTTAACGGTGGGAGAAAATCAAAGTTACGAGAAGCTCCGATACTGAGCGCGGTAAACAGTGCAAGAACCCATAGCCCGGTACCTGATAACAGCTCAAAACGCTTAATTTTCGCCTGAACCTGTTGTTGCAGTGGGCTCATGTCCGGCAGAGGCTCTTCTTCTGCTATCGGCTTGTTCGGGTCTGTCATCGCTTCCTCTGGCTACTGTTGTTACATCCTTGCTGAGTAAAGCCTCATCACGCTGTTTCACTAACAACCGGAAGTCCCTACCAAGTTTTCCCAATTTACGATTAGACTTGGGCAGGTCGGGTTCGGCGACCCCATTCACGGCCTGTTCCATCTCGTGGGTGAGCCTGAGAATAGGCAAAAACAGGTTTATCCTCAACAGTGCTGCCACCCCAACAACGGTAAGAAACAACACCATGAGGCTGAATGCTATCATTCGGGTTTTGAGCAGAGCAAGGGTTTTCTCCAGATGAGCGCTGGAAAAACCGAGGCTTAAAAAGCCCAGTATCGGCTCATCTTCGGCATGGAAGTGGCAGGCCGCCGTAGAACATTTTGGTTCATTAAGGATAGGCATGTTGACTGCAATAAAGCCATAATCATGGTCCACCCGATGAAGGGTTTCACTACGATCTTGCCCACTTCCGGCAACAATATTCTTCGACCATTCATCAACCCGTACGGAAAAAGAACCAGGAGCAGTAACCCCTTCCAGATCAGAAAACTTGGGCTGACTTAGCTGGTCGTAAATCCTGATACGCTCTACCTCTGACAGGCGATTGACGTTGGCAAGAATATTCCTCAGTGAATCACGATCATCCTCCATCATCGCATAGTGCGTAGCCCGCACAACCGTCTCAGCAAGGCCATCGACATGGCGAACGGCTTCAGCGGTCATATCAACCTTGATAAATGAATACAAGAAGATACAGCCGAAAATAACAAAACCTGTCACAGCGATGGTAACAGGAACAATAGCTCTGGCGATCAGGTTATCAAACATAGGGGGACTCCTTGCGCCGTATCAGGGATCAATAGAAGCCCGGTCGACAGAAGCAGATCTCTGCCGACCGGGTTCTCTATTGCTATCCCTTTAGGCCTCAGCCCGGCTCTTAAATTGGTACAGGATTGGCAACCGGTTCAATATAAACCGATAGGTTGTGACGTAGATAGCAAATATTGTTATGGAAATAATGACTTCGAAAATGTGCGGTATTTCCGGATAAAGGTTCCAGTTAAAGGCGATCAATGCGGTGTTGAGGCGATTGAGCAAAATGCCCAGCACCGTAATCAGGGCTCCCAGGCGGCAGAGGGCAACATTTTTATGATGAATGCCGACACCCAGGACGATCAAAGCAAGGACGACTCCGAAAAACATTTCAAACAACCACCAGGCTCCCCACCCGGTTGCCAAATAAGCCCACTCGTTATCATGAGCAACAGCCAGAAGCTTGATAAACAGATAGGTGAACAGACCCATGGATGCACCCTTGGCGAGGGAAATGGTAATCCGGTCAAGGCTGTCAATAAAGCGCTGATCACAGCGCCACTTCATCGTATAGATGACAACCGTACTGACGCAGATGACCATGCACAGTCCGGCCGGGATGGAGGAGACAAAAAAGTGAATCCACTGAAAGGAGGCTGAGTACCAGAGCGGATGAACCTTGCCCGGGGCATAGACAAACAGAGCTCCCAGGGCACCCTGGTGAAGGGTCGACAGAATGATTCCGGAAACCGTCAGGCCGATGGTGCCTTTACGAATAAATTCGTATCCGCGGCGAAAACCGATCCACTCAAAAAAAGCGGTTGACACTTCGGCAACCTGTACCGACAGATAGGTAGCAACATGCCAACCAACCAGAAACAACACCGCCGCCGGCCCGAAGGAATAAACCATTGGGTAGGCCAGGCGCCAGGGTTGTCCCAGATCGACGAGCAGATAAACAACAGCAAAGAAGTAGCCCAATAGCCCATTGAGTAGCGCCAGCCGTTCAATCGGTTCAAAATCATGGCGGCCAAAAATTTCTACGGTTGTGCCCAGCATGAATCCTGATGCTGACAAAGGAACCATGCAGAACAAGCCAAAACCAAGAAACAGCCCCCAGGGATAATCGTAGGAACTGTGGGTTACAACCCCGAGACCAAAGATAAAACGGTAGATAATCAGCGGAATACCGATCACGAAAATCAGTGCCAGCAGCCAGTTAAATTTATTGCGAAGAACCTGCTGTACGTATTGATCCAGAGTCAGCCCAAGCAGGAGCTTCTCCATCAAGCTGAACTTTCGTCCATCAGCTTTCATTTCAGCATCATGCGGCTTAATCCCATTTGCAGCTAATTTTTTCATGGTTAGTGTTCCTCCTGCCCATCGTGACTGTGATCGTCTCCATGCCCATGTGACTTTCCTTTTGTTGCGAGCAGATGGAAACCGGTAAAAAGAGCCGGCCAGATCGCCAGTACCATCGGTACGATAGCAAGGAAATCCTTAACATTATTGATGATTGGTTCCGTCGGCAGAGAAACGTTAAAGCCTGCTACCTGAAAATTTACCCCCGACAAGTAAAGCCACCCGGTCCCGCCGACTTCTTTTTCCCCATAAACCTGATCCACATACTTTTCCGGACTTCTTCTGATCCGATCATGAGCAATCTTGAGCAGTTCTTTACGCTTCCCAAAGACCATGACCTGCTGCGGACACGCTTCAACACAAGCTGGTGTCTGGCCATTTTTTAAGCGGGTGTCATAGCAAAAAATGCACTTTTTAACAATCGGGTTAAAGGCAGAGCTGTAGCTGTAAGCGGGGATGCTGAAGGGGCAGGCGATCATACAGTTGCGACAGCCAACACACACCTTATCGTTGTAGATAACGGCGCCTTCCGGGGTCTTGGTATAGGCATTAACAAAGCATGAAGTTAAACAGGCCGGCTCGTTACAGTGGTTACATTGAATTTTACGATAAACCGGCTCGCTTCCTTCTGGTTCATAACGATTGACTATGGTGTAAGCCTTTTCTGTAGGGCGGCGCTTTTCACCGTGTTTTATTTCATCAAACACCGAATAGTCATCGAACGATTTAGCGGGTTCCGGCAGCTTTTGTTCTTTGTTGCATGCCGCTTCACAACTGCGACAGCCAACACAGCGGGTCATATCAACCAGCACACCCATGCCGTCAGGAAAGCCTTCAAGATTTGCCCCGAATGCTTTTTTGGTCGGAGCCATGGCGATGGCTGCACCCCCTGCCATACTGCCGGCTAGAAACTTTCTGCGTGTTATTTTACTCATGACCTTCTCTCCTTGATTGTATTCCTCAATAACCCAGCAATTGCATCAGTGCCCGGAACTGCCGGCAGATCCTGTCGGGGCGAATTGACCAGCGCGGAAAAAGGCATCCCCTGCCTCGGTACGAGCATGACAATCCTGGCAACCAACCGGTGCCCCCATCTGCTGATGACAACCGAGACAGCTTAAATGGTAAGCGGCTTTTAAATCAGGTTTGTCATCATGGAAAAGCAAGGCATCTTTTTCACGAACACTGCCGGCGGTAACCGGCTCGGATGAATGGCAACCCTGGCAGGATACGGTCGCCATTGGTTCTTCGTCAGTGTGACATTTGGCACAATAGGAATCGACAACCGGGGTACCGGTTGTATGATGATGACAAACCGCACACCCCTCGGTCATCATGACGTGCAGACCATGATCAAAAACGACCCCCTCATAAAGTTCGGCCAGGACATCAATCTCTATTTCTTCCGGATAGGATTCCATCGCATAGCAGTTCATCATGAGCAGGCAGCAGATTATCAGCCCCGCCAGTCCTGCCATGAATTTTTTTCCGGTATTAACCATAGCTTCAGCTCCTTGTTTAAAAAATGCCCTGCCATTACTGATCACCAGACAAAGCAACAGATGGTTCGATCCACCCGGTGAGGGGGTCACTATTTTTTATCGTCTCCACCATGGATATACCGGTAAAAGATCGGAAAGGTGGAAAACAACAAGAGACAAATCAGATATTCAAGCCCCTTGATATAAGTATAAAAATCAACCACCGTGTAAATTTGTTCGACCTGTCCGACATTAAGAAAAAAATCGATCATCTCTCTCTCTCCCTGAAATAAAAGTTTGACCTATTAAAGAAAAATGCCCGCAGCTTACTAGAAGCTCAGTGCGGGCATCTGCAGAGGCTGTGCCAGTCTTGAATCTTTTTTTTATACAAATTCTAACTATCTATTATTATTATGGTTATATGTTGTTTCAGGTTTTTTCAATGAAAGAAGAATAAAGGACTAACTGTATAAATAATTTATACTGACAGGCACCCAGATCCCTTTAAGATCCTGGGATAGCGGGATAACCCGCTGATTTAAAGTGTTTTTCTGTGCGAACAAAAAGTGTATACACTCTCTCCAAAAGGATCTGATATCAGCTACTTTATTCTCTTGAGCCCCCTTACAGCTCGACCTGGCGGGTGAATAAATTAAATATACATCGACGGCCAAACACGATAGTAAACCACGCATGACCTGCTTTACTTAAAAAAGACCTTGTTTTTAAATGGGTTTCAACAATACGGAGAAAACTCCTGTGAGACTCAGACCCGCTGCAAGTAAAGCCTTGACTGCTTCTGCCCCTCTCCATAGTATGAATTTTTGTTAAATATCGTAGGTTTTTAGCTTTGTCGCACAGAGTTCGCCAAGGCAGGTTAAGATGATGATATGACTCAGGTTAATGGAGGAATGCTGATCCGTATCCTAGTCTACCGGGCTGACTTGGCGTAAAAATTGCGATCAGACGGGGGATGGCGCTCTCAACCAACCTTACCGCCATGCATTATGGCCCACATGAAAAAGTGTGTGTCCTACTGCTCTGATGTTTGCTGGCACAGGTGCTGAAAGGTGATGTTATCGGCATGGATGAAACCACTGCACACAAAATTCTGGTGATCGATGATGAAGCTATTATCCGCGCAGGCATTAACCATGTCGGGATATCAGGTTGAGGTTGCTGCCAACGGCAAGATTGGCCTGGAAAAGCTCCAAAAAGACAAATTCAGTGTTGTCATCAGTGACTTGAAAATGCCTGTCCTGAATGGTATCGAAGTTCTTAAAACCATACAAATTTTACAGCCTGAAGTACCCGTTATCATTATCACCGGTTTTGCTACCATCGACTCTGCTGTCGAAGCCATGAAAAATGGTGCTTTTGAATACCTCACCAAGCCCTTTCTTCCCGACAGTATTGTTGAAAAGGTCGAATCTGCTATTCGTCAACGAATTCAAGATCTTGGAGACCAGAAAGATGATCCTGAAAACCTTGTCATTGAAGGAATTCCCGATTTCTTTATTGGTAGAAGCGCACCAATGCAGAAGGTTTTTCAACGCATTACCAAGGTGGCCCCGACCAACAGCACGGTCCTGATTACCGGCGAAAGTGGAACCGGCAAGGAGCTTGTCGCCCGGGCTATTCATAGTAACAGTACCCGTAGCCAGGAAGCCTTCGTTGCGATCGATTGTAACTCGCTGCCGGAAAACCTGCTCGAAAGCGAGCTGTTTGGACACGTCAAAGGGTCTTTCACCGGCGCTACCCATTCCAAGCCGGGACTTTTCTGCGTTGCCAGCGGTGGCACCTTGTTTCTCGATGAAATTGCCAACCTGAGCATGGCCACCCAGGCCAAATTGTTGCGGGTACTCCAACAACGCGAGGTCACCGCTATCGGCGGAACCAAGGCTACCCCCATCGACATCCGCCTGGTAGCTGCCACCAATCGCGCCCTGGATATCATGGTTAAAGAGGGGACCTTTCGTGAGGACCTGTATTTCCGGCTCAATATTATTCCCATCGAACTGCCGCCGCTACGCGAACGCGACGGTGATATTCCGCTGCTGATCAACTATTTTCTGCACAAGTTTTCACATGAGATCGGCAAAGAGATTAAGGGGTTATCGGCTGATGCCCAGATCGCCCTGCACAAGTATCCGTTTCGTGGCAATGTCCGCGAACTGGAAAATATCATTGAGCGGGCGGTGGTCTTGACTCAAGGAGAGATTATTCAGCGTGACGCCCTGGAACTGCCGGGCAGCCAGGAACAGAGTTCCGGCAACGAAGAGATATCGACGCCGTTGAACAGCGAAGAATTAAAAGAGGCCAAACGCAAAGTGCGTGAACAGGCGGTTGAGCCGATCGAAAAAGCCTTTGTCCTGGCCGCCCTGGAAAGAAACCAGTGGAACATTACCAAGGCCGCAGAAGAAACCGGCATGCTGCGGCCCAATTTTCAGGCCCTGCTGAAAAAACTCGGGATTTCTGCCAAGGATCACGCTGCGCTGTAATACAGTGTGAATTCGATACAGGTTTTTATTATCATCCCTCTTGCTCAGCCCCTCTCCAGTCCGGGTTTTGAACCGGCAGAAGGATACTGAATCGAGTGCCCACCCCTTCAGTGCTCTGCACATCAACCTTGCCACCATGGTTTTGAATAATGCCGTAGGTAACCGACAAGCCCAGGCCAAAGCCCTTCTGTGATTTGGTGGTGAAAAAGGGATCAAAAATCTTGTCCAGATGTTCGCAATTGATACCGGTACCGGTGTCTTCTATCGTTATGTGTACGCTATTCTCTGCTCCAAGGAAGTGGGTTGTTATGGTTAGCGTACCTCCCTGCGGCATGGCCTGTCCGGCATTAATGATCATGTTGACAAACACCTGCTGCCACTGATCAGCATCCAGATCAATTTCAGGAATATCCTCGTCAAGCTGACAGATGATATCAACGTCCTGAAAAATCGACTGGTGGGAAACCAGCTCGAGGGTCTGGGTAATAATGGCATTGATGGATGATGGGGTTTTTTCGGGAACCGATTCACGCGCAAACTCCAGTAACCCACGGACAATCTTGGCACAACGGCCGGTTTCAGCAACGATGAGGTCGAGGTTATCCTTGACCTGTGGAGGCAGCTCTTTGTGTTTAGATGACAGGGAAGCAAACATCAGGATGCCGGTCAGTGGGTTATTGATTTCGTGGGCAATCCCTGCAACCAGCTCTCCCATCGAAGCCAGCTTGGCCGATCTGATTAATTGATTCTGGATTTCCTGCATTTCAGCGGTGCGAACATCAACCTTCTCCTCAAGGGTTGCCCCCCATTCCTTTAACTCTTCCTGGGCATGCTCCAGATTCTCAGCCATCTGATTAAAGGAGTGTCCGAGCTCCCCTATTTCGTCTCTGGAAGGGTTAGCGACCCGGGCGCTCAGGTCACCTTGCGCAAGGGCCTTGGTCTCCAGTAACAATCCCTCGATCGGTCTACAGATATAACGTCGGGTCATCAGGTAATGACCAACCGACAGCAAAACCAGCATCACCAACGTAGACAGTAAAACATCGTTTTGGTGCACATGGGTCAAATAAGCCATCTGATCCAGGGAAATAACCATGTCGAGCACGCCAATTTTTTCCTGTTCGGGCGGATGGGCATGACAGGCTGCGATTGAACAGTTTGGCTCATTGTAGATTCCCCTGGTGACATTCATGTACTGGTAACCGGAAAGGGTCCGTATTCGATCCTGTACCGGCACATTCACCAACGCTTCAGATTCAGAAATATGGCAAAACGCGCAGCTCTCATCCTGAATAACTAATACGCTTCCAACCTCATCAGGATTCGTTGAAAAGCTGACAACCCCCTCGCGGCCAAGAATCCTCGCCCGCTCGATCCTTTTACTCTCGCCCACCTCTTCCATCATCAGTTGCAGGTTCTGTCTGTCATTTTCCAGCATCAGGTGGTAGGAATTACGCAGAATCAGGTCTGCCAGGGCATCAGCATCGTGGATGGAGGTTTCGGCAAATATTTTCTGAACTTTGGTAATGTGAAAGTAGGAAGAGGTAAGCATGATCACCAGCAAAATACAGCTGGAAAAAAATGTGTACCTGATAGCCAGACGTACGCGCATCGCTCACTCCCAACACAATGATAATGCAGAGACAACCACAAACAAGCCTACATTACACTATTCATGCCAACCCGCTCAAAAACCTGCAGGGAAAAATTACGCTCTCACCCTTCATTTGAACTACTGATACGCCCCAGAGAACAGCCGATACCCACGATACAGAGACCACTGAAAATCAGCAGCGCCAGTCGCATACTGGCAAGAAACTGGGGTTGGGTTGCAGGTGTTACCGGCTGATCATTCATCAGATAGGAGAAGATCAGGGTGATGATCATCATACTGGTCAACATCCCCAAGGTACGCATGCTCGAATTAAGCCCGGAAGCCACCCCCAGGTATTTCGACTCGACACTGCCCATGATCAGACTGACATTGGGGGAAGAGAAAAAGGCAAACCCTAACCCCATCAACACCAGCAGCAGATAAACGAGGGTGAGTTCGGATCCCGCGTTAAGGGTCGAGGCGACAGCCAAACCTACAGCACACAGGGCCATTCCGCTGGTGGCCACATAAGAAGCCGAAATCCGGTCGGACAAGCGGCCGCAGAACGGGGAAAAGAGGGTCTGGACGATCGGTTGAACAATCAGGACAAGACCGGCCTGAGATGGGCTCATTCCCTTGACATACTGTAGATACAGGCTCAAAAAAAAGGTGACGCCAAAGGTCGCAGCATAGTTGAACAGGGCGGCCAGGTTGCTCAGGGCAAAGACCCGATTATTGAGCAGCAAAGCCAGATTCAATAGTGGGTAGGGGTGACGTGACTGTTGAAAAAAGAAGAATCCAAGCAGCAGATTGGCCAGCACCAGGGTCGCCCAGGCCCAGTGACCTTCACTTAAATTAGTGACACTGATCACCAGCAGCAGCACCGCCGTAGCGTAGGTTATGGCCCCACGCCAGTCAAAGGGTTCTCCTTTGGCTTCGGCCCATTCGGTTTTAATTTTTAGCCGGGTCACGCCCCAGGTCAGAAGGCTCAAAGGGAAGATCAGGTAGAAGATGGAACGCCAGCCTAAACCCTCAACCAACAGGCCACCGACAAACGGGCCGCAGGAGATACCGGCATAAACACTGGCGACAGCAATCCCCAATGCTTTACCGCGCTCCGTCACGGGAAAGGTCGAAACCAACATCGCCATGGTCGTCGCCATCACCATGGCTCCTCCCATCCCCTGTAAAAAGCGCAGGACGATAACGATTTCGATTGACCAGGCCTGGGAAATCAGCCCTCCCATGCCACCAAAAACCAGCAGGCCGGTCTGAAAAATCCGGCGTCGGCCGTGAATGTCACCAAAACGGCCCATCGACAAGAGAAAAATGGACGCTGACAAGACGTAGGTTGTCTCTACCAGCCCCAGTTGTAATGCGCTGGCGTTGAATTCACGACCAATCACCGGCAGGGCGATGCCTACCGATGACATCATAAAGGGCATGAGAAAATGCGCCATGCAAACGGCAAACAACACGGCGGAGCGTGAGACTTCCTGGTTCATTTACGTTGACGACGCTCTTTTTTCTGCTGGCCGGCCTTGAGCAGTTCCCCCAGGGTTCCCATACCGGTGCCGCCGGGATCCTCGCTGTAACTGGTTTCGGTTACCTCATCGGCTGACCCGGCCAGAGCCAGGGAGATACGCTTTTCACTTTCATCAATTTTTTCGATCACGACGGTGATCTGCTGCCCGACCCTGAACAGATCCTGAGGATGGCGAATACGCTGTCCGTCTCCCATTTTGGAGATATGTAACAGCCCGTCGATCCCTTCTTCGAGGGTGACAAACGCCCCGAACTGAGCCAGACGGCTCACCGTGCCCGGATATTTACCACCGACCTGATAATTGCTGCCGACCTTGAGCCAGGGATCGGCCAGGGTATCACGCAGGCTGAAGGAAAATTTGTTGTTGGCCCAGTCGATTTTTTTAACGATCAGATCCAGCTGCTGGCCAACTTCCAGAACCGTGCTGATATCTTCCACCCGACCGTAGCTGATCTCGGAAATCGGCAGTAAACCTTCGATCCCGCCGATATCGACAAAGGCACCAAAGTCGCGCACATTGGTGACAGTGCCAGTGACCATCTGCCCTTCTTTGAGCGTCTGGCGTAACGACTCGCGCTGCTCTTTGCGCTCTTCATCGAGCAGCACCCGGTGAGAAACGACGATATTACGCCCGCGTTCGCCAAACTGGGTAATGCGAAAGGACAGGGTACGCCCGATCAGTTCGCTCGCATCAGGCGATCGTAATCCGATCTGAGAAAAAGGGCAAAAAGCCCGTAGATTACCTGACAGGGCGACCTCATACCCCCCCTTGATTTCTTTGTCGATCCTACCCTCAACCGGAATGCCGCCCTGATAGGCCTGCTGCAGCTGTTCCGTGCCTGAGCCGGAACCGCCAACCTTGGTGGTAAAGCGTAATTCGCCATCCTTACGCGAGATAAAATAAACACTGATCTGATCCCCGACAGCAACTGTCAACTGCCCTTCGGCATCAAGCAGTTCCGCGGTTGCCAGCACCCCCTCACCTTTCTGACCGACGTCAAGAAAAGTCCACTCAGAACCGGTTTGCAGAATCGTCGCGGCAACCTTCGTTCCGGCATGCAGTTCCTGGCCAACCCCTGCCAGACTCGCTTCAAACATGGCAGCAAAGTCTTCATTGTCCATGTCCATTGATTCGTCGTTGTTAATATCATCATTCATGCTCTTCATCCTTTGGCGATTGCGCTGGTAATCATATGCGTCTCGCCGGCAAGACTACCCTGTTTATCCATCCCAAGTAAACGCTGCAAATGGTCTTGGTGTGCAGTGGCTAAACCTGTTATCTTTATTTTTGCTTGTGTACTCCAGATACTGCCAACACCATCACCCGGCGGCGACCCATGAAACCCAAAAGTTGGCTGGAAAGCCTCAATTGTGCCATTGAGGGCATCCTCTGGGCGGCCAAAAGTGAGCGCCATGTTCGTTACCACCTGGTCGCGGCGCTGGCTGTGCTGTTCCTCGCCCTGTTCTTTCATGTATCAGCTCTGGAATTTTTCCTGCTGGTACTGGCGGCTTTACTGGTACTCTTTGCTGAGCTGATCAATACTGCCATCGAAACCGTCATTGATCTGGTTTCTCCCGACTATCACGAACTGGCCAAGCGGGCCAAGGATGTAGCTGCCGGAGCGGTGCTGATTACCAGTATCGGTGCCGTGGTGCTTGGTTATCTGGTGCTGTCCGGCCATATCTTCCCCCTGTTTGACAGTTCCCGAACCCTCACCCGCGAACCTGGCGGCTCGGTTCCTGTCGGCGCCCTGCTGGCGGTTATTATTCTGGTGATTCTCCTCAAGGCACGCTTCAACCACGGTTCCCCCCTGCACGGAGGGATGCCCAGCGGTCATTCTGCCATCGCTTTTTCCGTCGCCGTTTCAACCCTGCTTTCCGGCGCAGGATTACTGATCGGTCTGCTGGTGCTGATTCTGGCACTACTGGTCAGCCAGAGTCGACTGCTGATGGGCATTCACACCCCTCGCGAGGTCTTTCTTGGAGCCCTGCTGGGAACAGTTGTCACCCTGTTGGCGTTTCTGCTGTTCGGCTGAACACCCATTGATCCAGAGGAGCTATCATGTCTATTTCAGGCAATCCCAAAAAATTTGCCCAGGCGCTTTCCGACGGTTTTGTCCGCCTTTCGCCGCCCATGCTGAAAGGACATACGCCGGGGCAGCTCAAAACCCTGCTCAGCAACCTTGAGATGGTACAGCGTGAACTTCGGCAAGTACCTGTTATCCTTGATGACGTTGACGCTGTAAAGCAGAAAAACTACCGTATGACACGTCTTAATCAAGCCGAGATGATCCTGCGCAGTTATTGTAAAAAAATGCGTATCCCTCTTTAGCATAGCAACAAACCAACCAAAGGAACTTGTGCTATTGCACACTGACAGGTGCAGAAATTCAACCTTGCGATGAAATGCTTGCCGGGGGTACACTGCCCTGATAATTATTTAACTTCCGCCATCTTCAGGCGTTGGAGAGCTTATGTCCCGGTTCACAAAAACAATGGTTCACCGTTTCTTTATTGCTCTGATTGTTCTGCTTCCGACAGCTGCCGTCGGGTTAGCAGAGGAGCCCCTGAACACCAACCGTGCCCGTCTGCTTGGCCACATTCTCCATCAGCAACTGGGCAGTCAGCATTACAATCAGAATCTCAGCGACATGAAACTGTCGCAGACGGCTTTCGATCTCTACTTAAAACAGCTCGATCCACAAAAACGCTTTCTTCTCCAGGAAGATGTCGAACAACTGCAGGTTCACCGCAACCAGATCGAAAGCGCCATCAGCCGCGGGCGCCTGGATCTGCCGCTGGCCGGGCGAGAGATATTGCAGGAGCGGATCAGGCAGGTCCAAACTATCACCGCCGCTATCCTTGATGAGCCCCTCGACCCCGATGTCGCCGAGGTGATAGAGACTGACCCGGAAAAATATGAATTTGCTACCAACCTTGCAGAACTGAGGGATTTCTGGCGTAAAAATATCAAATTTCAGATATTAAGTCGCTATATCAGCCTGCGCGAAATCGACATCGGCCTTGATGATGAGGGGGAACTTCTTCCGGTCGATGAACAAACCCATGCTGAGCTGTTAACCCAGGCGCGGGAAAATGTGGTCAAATCACACAACACCTTTTTAGAGCGGATGCTGGCGGAAACCGAGCAGGATCATTACGATCGCTACCTCGACTCTATCGCCCGGGCCTATGACCCTCACACCAACTACTTGCCGCCAACCAGCAAGGAAGACTTTGACATCCAGATGAGTGGTTCGCTGGAAGGTATTGGCGCCACCCTGCGTGATGATGACGGATTTATCCGCGTGGTCAGGGTGATTCCCGGTGGTGCTGCAGCACGCCAGGGCCAGCTCGAAGCGGACGATATTATTCTCAAGGTAGCTGAAGGAACCGCCGAACCGGTCGAGGTCACCAATACCCGCCTGCGCGATGCGGTATCCCTGATTCGCGGAAAAAAGGGAACCGAGGTGCGCTTAACCCTGCGCAAACCGGACGGCCGCCGGCTCATTGTGCCGATTATTCGTGATGTTGTCGAAATTGAAGAATCTTTTGTCCAGAGTACGGTGATTGACGGGATCAATGGCAAACGCATCGGTTACGTTAAAATCCCCTCGTTTTACCGTGATCACAGTGGCAAAACCGAACGCAACAGCACTGACGACACCCGCACTGAACTGATTCGTTTGCAACAGCAGGGAGTTGCCGGGTTGATTCTGGATCTGCGCAATAATGGCGGTGGATCCCTGACCGATGCAGTCAGTGTGAGTGGCCTGTTTATTGATGGTGGCCCGGTGGTTCAGGTGCGGGACGGTTCCGGGACGGTTCGTTCTTTGCGTGATGACGATAAGGATGTTGCCTATGATGGCCCGCTGATTGTACTGGTCAACCGCTTCAGCGCTTCGGCTTCAGAAATACTGGCCGGCGCCCTGCAGGATTACGGCCGCGCCCTGATCGTCGGCGATGAACACACCCACGGCAAAGGGACAGTACAGGCGGTTCTTGATCTGGATCGTTTTATCCGGTTGCGTGGCATGTCTCAATATATGCCGTTGGGTGCGGCCAAGGTGACCATTCAGAAATTCTATCGGATAACTGGTGATTCAACCCAGGAACGCGGGATTATCCCCGATATCATCCTCCCTTCCAGACTCGATGGGCTTGAAAGTGGTGAAAAATATATGGACAATGCCCTGAGTTGGGATCGTATTGCCCCCGCCAACTATACCCCCTGGAAAACCCCGGCGGGCAATCTTGAAAAACTGCAACAACGAAGCCGGGAGCGGATCAACCACAGCGAGGAGTTTCTTAACATCAGGCAAGCCGCACAGCGTGCTGCAAAGCGCCGGGAACTGAGCACCCAGTCCCTGCGCCTCGACGATATGCTGGAGGAACACCGCCAGCTACAGGAAGAAGAAAAAAATATCACACCACACACAATGCCCTCGGCGGACGTGGACAATGGTAACAAGAGCCGGGAAGAGGCACTGATCGAATCCCTCATCGATGACCCCTATGTTCAAGAAGGGAAACAAATTCTCGCCGATCTTTTGTCCCTGCCTGCCGCTGCCTGATCCTTGCTTCTACCGTCCAGTCAAACAGTTCTGCGCTGCTTGACTGGACGGTTTGTTCACATCACTTCAGAGTGCCCAGAATGCTCATAGCCATCGACCTGATCAGGGAAAAATAGGCCTCCGGTCCCTCGGCCAGATCCACCCCCAGTGGATCAAGAACACCGGCTTTTGCCCCTGTCCCCTCTAATACTGTGGCAACGATCCGAGATTGGAATTGCGGTTCGCTGAAAACCGCCCGGGCTTCCAGTTCTGTTATTTTTTCCCGCACCTCCTTAATCCGTCGGGCACCCGGAGCGCGCTCTGCATCGATTGTCACCGAGCCGACCGCATTCAACCTGAAATCCCGTTCAAAATACTGATAGGCGTCATGGAATACAATGTAAGGCTTTGAAGATACCGGCACTAATTGTTGCCTGACCTCCTGATATAGTTGATCGAGTTTATTCTGCAGCTCGGCGGCATTTTTAGCGTACTGTTCCCGATGTGACGGATCCATGTCACCCAAAGCTACCGCCACCAGATGGACAATGTCTTTGGCAAGCAAAGGGCTGGTCCAGATATGATGGTTCAGTGATTTGAGTGACGCATGGGCATGGTCGTCATCATGGTGGGCGTCTTTGTGGTCGTCAACATGGTGGGCGTCTTTGTGGTCGTCACCGTGGAGAGCATGGGCGTGACCTTCCCAGGCCCCCCCCGCGCGTACCGGCAACATCCGATCCTGCAGATGGTCGGCAAGCTCCAGCTGTAGCGCTGACTTGCCCAGGGTTGCCAAGGGGCGCCGCAAAAACGTCTCCAGTTCCTCACCGACCCAGACCACCAGCTCTGCATCCGCCAGCATCTGGGCCTCAGAGGGACGTAGCGCATAACCATGAGGAGACCCGGCCCCCTTGATCAGCAGTTGCGGCTCAGCAACCCCTTCCATCACTGCTGCTACCAGTGAATGAATCGGCTTGATACTGACAACAACCTGGGGTGCGGCATGCTGTTGTGCCCACACCGCAGGGACGAAGCCACAGATCAACAGCCATAACAGCAAGTGTCTCTTCATTGTTTTTCTCCATAGAATAGGGTAGCATTAACTTACGAGTCGTAACGTTATATTATAACATTTACTGGAGTCAAGCACTCCCCTGGAGAAAGAGGTTGTCCCTCTTGCATTCACCACGCTTTGTCAATCCCGACCATGACCATGAACAGTGCGTCAGTAGAGCTTTAGCCAGGGCTGAACAGATTTGCCTTGAACAAGGACAACGCTTTACCACCATCAGGCGCAAGGTCTTCGAGCTGATCTGGCAGCAGCACAAGCCGATCGGCGCATACCAGATTCTGGAGGAACTGCAGCAGCAGGCACGCACCGCTCCCCCGACGGTCTACCGGGCCCTCGATTTTTTGCTGAACCTTGGCTTAATTCACCGTATTTCATCCCTGAATGCCTTTGTTGGATGTGCCCATCCGGGAGCATCTCACGAGGGGTATTTTCTCATCTGCACCTCCTGCCGGGCCTGCGCCGAACTCAATACCGCTGCCATCACCTGTGAGATCAATCGCAGCGCCAATCAGTGCGGCTTTGTGGTTCAGGATCGTCTGGTCGAGGTCATGGGATTATGCCCTGACTGTTCAACTGGGGTTAACCTGACATGACTGGTACGAACGATACATTGATTCAGGCCACTGATATTTACCTGGAACTGGGTGGCAATGTCCTGCTGGAGGCGGTCAGTTTCGCGGTCCGTTCCGGGGAAATCGTGACCGTCATCGGCCCCAATGGGGCAGGTAAAACGACGCTGTTGCGGGTGGCCCTTGAGCTGCTGCGACCAACCGCGGGTACCCTGTATCATCGACCACAAATGACCATCGGTTATATGCCCCAGCGTTTGCAACTCGACCCGACCTTTCCCCTTTCGGTAAAGCGTTTTCTCTCCTTTGCCCGCAAAGGATGTGACACCGCCACATTGCGGACCGCCCTAAAGGAGACCGGCGCTGAACATGTGGCAGATTCTGCCATGCAGCATCTTTCTGGCGGGGAGCTGCAACGGGTCCTGCTCGCTCGCGCGCTGCTGCGACAACCGGGCCTGCTGGTTCTTGATGAGCCGGTGCAGGGAGTCGATGTCCATGGCCAGGTTGAGCTCTATCAACTCATCGGCAAGATTCGCGATGAGCGCAACTGCGGCGTGCTCATGGTCTCTCATGATCTGCACCTGGTAATGGCAGCCACCGATCGAGTTCTGTGTCTGAATCGTCACATCTGCTGCAGCGGGACCCCTGCCGTCGTTACCAGCGACCCTGAATACCTTAAAATGTACGGCCACCTGGCCCTCTACCAGCATGATCGGACACATCATCATGACCACGGAGACTGTTCCTGTGATTGATGATTTTCTCCTGCGGGCGCTGCTCGGCGGAATTGGCGTGGCTCTGGTCGCAGGGCCATTCGGTGCCTTTGTCGTCTGGCGACGCCTGGCCTATTTTGGTGACACTCTTGCCCACTCGGCCCTGCTCGGTGTTGCTCTGGGTTTTTTACTCCACATCAACCTGACCCTTGGGGTGATCATTGTTTGTCAGCTGCTGGCCTTACTCCTGTTCATCAGTCAGCGCCAGCGGCAACTGGCCAGCGATACCATGCTGGGGATCTTTGCTCACGGTGCACTCTCCCTGGGCCTGGTCACCCTGGCCTTCATGCCGGACGTGCGTATTGATCTGATGGCGTACCTGTTTGGTGATATTCTGGCGATCGGCAACAGCGATCTGCTGTGGATTTATCTCGGTGGCGGAGGGGCTTTAGTCGGGCTGTTATGGCTGTGGCGACCGCTGCTGGCGATCACCATCCATGAGGATCTGGCGCGGGTCGAAGGGATACCGGTAACACGGATCAACGGCTTGTTCCTGGGCCTGATCGCCCTAACCGTTGCGGTCATGATGAAGGTGGTGGGTTTACTGCTGGTGACCTCCCTGCTGATTATCCCGGCAGCCACGGCCCGGCGCTTTGCCCGCAACCCGGAAATAATGGCTCTGCTGGCCTGCCTGTTCGGATGTGCCTCCGTCGCTGGCGGACTCTACGGTTCGTTTCAGTGGGATACGCCCACCGGGCCCAGCATTGTCGTCGCAGCCTGTATCCTATTCGCACTGAGTTATCTGGTTCCGGTAAGGCGCTGACATTTGAACTGAAACCATCGGACCCGAAGGTTTTTAGACGAGCAACTTTTGTCTTTTTTATTAGGCCCTTTTCTCGCCACTGGCCAACAGCCGGTACAGCATATCAACCCGAGGCATCATTACTTCGGCAGCAACGGCCCGTTGCAGCGGAATCGCAAAGATCGCTTCAAGCTCCAGGGGACGGCCCTCTTCCCGGTCGATCTGCATACTTGGCCGGTAGTGATTCATCTGGTCAGTAAAAGTGATCATCTGTTCGCTGAATGCCGGCCCATTGATTTCCTTACTCAGACCCTGAGCGTTGGCTCCGCTGATCACCTCCAGCATGAGCTCGCGCACCAGCTCCCGGGTGTGGCTACAAGCGAGGATATCAGTGACGTCCTGCCCCAGCAGTGCGGACAGGCCGTTGAAAGGAATATTCCAGACCAGCTTTTCCCAGCGTGCCCGGCGTAAATCCGCCACCGGTTCGCAAGGGACACCCGCATCGTTGAACAGCAATGCCAGCTTTTCACTGCGCGTGGTCAACCCAGCGCTGAATTCACCGAGACGAATCCGTCCTTCGCCAAGATGACAGACGACTCCCGGTTCACCCCGATTGCTGCACAGAAAAGCGATACCCCCCAGTACCCGTTCCGGTCCAAAGGTTTCTGCCAGAAGTTCCTCGTTACCCAGGCCATTCTGAAGGGTCAGAATGGCTGTTACATGACCAACAAGAGGCCTCACCAACTTGCCCAGCTGAGCATTTGAGAAGGTTTTGAGACCTACAACGACCAGATCTACCACCCCAATTTCCTCCGGGGTTCTGAAAGCCTTGACCTGCGCCAGATAAAAATCTCCATTGACCGAACGGACGTGCAGGCCTTTGGTAGTAATAGCCTGATAATCACGCCGCAGCAAAAAACGAACATCAAGCCCGCTGCGCTGCAGCATGGCGCCATAATACAGACCAAGGGCTCCGGCCCCAACAATGGCAATACGCATTACTTAACCTCCATACCGAACGGTGAACAGCCGATGGGATCCTAGCACAGTCTCTCCATCGGCTTTTAGTCAAAAACTTTCTTCCTATAAATCAGTGTGTTATCTAAAAATGAGTCATTGACGCCCAAGGGCTCTTGTGCTATGCTCTGAAGGTCGAGCTAAAGGAGTACCACTTTGTTTAAAATTGGTGATATGGCAGTATACCCGACCCAGGGGGTCGGGGTGATTGAGGATATCGAAGTCCGGGAATACTCCGGTCAAACCCTGAAGTACTATATCCTGCGCCTGGTCGACAGCGATATGCGAATTATGGTACCGGTCGGCAATGCCACCAGTGTCGGCATGCGCCAGTTGATTGATCAACAGCGCATTACCGGCATTTTTGATGCTCTTGCCGAGCGCACCGAAAGCGGCAAGATTGCCTCCTGGAGTCGCCGTCAGCGTGAATATAACGACAAGTTGAAGACCGGCAATCTGCTGGAAGTTGCCGAGGTCCTGCGCGATCTTTACCAGATCAAAACCGCCAAAGAGCTTTCGTATGGCGAAAAAAAGGTGCTTGAGCAGGCGCGTAAACTGCTGGTGACCGAAGTAGCCCTCGCCCAGGGTGCTAAAGAAGACCAGATCATGCAACGGCTGGAAAACATCTTCCACTGATTTTTCGACATTACGAATTAGCGTTTCAAACAATCAAGACCAGGTGCTATAGTACCTGGTCTTTTTTACATTGAGGAGCCTTTGTTGCCAACCCTGCCATCTTCAAACTTAAAAGCTATTGTGCTGATTCCTGCCGCCGGCTCAGGGCGCCGCATGGGAAGCGCAACCAGCAAACAATATCTACAGCTGTTGGGCAAACCATTACTCGCGCACACCATCGCCCTGTTTGATCAACACCCCCTGGTGGAAGCGATTTATCCTATCGTACCCGCAACCGATGTCGCCTATTGCCAGCACGAGATTCTCGATCAATACCAATTCCGTTGTGTTCGGCGTCTGGTTGCCGGTGGCAAGGAACGTCAGGACTCGGTACGTAACGGCCTGAAGGCCCTGGCTGAAGATGGCTTTGACCAGCCAAAGCGGCCCATCCTGATCCATGACGGTGCCCGCCCCCTGTTCAACCCCAACCTGCTCCCGGCACTGCTGGAGAACATCCGCGTTAATGGAGCATGCATTGTTGCCATTCCAGCAAAAGACACCATCAAGCAGGTGATACAGGGGCAAATTGTCGCTTCGCCGGTACGTGACCAGCTGTGGCAGGCCCAAACCCCACAGGGTTTTCGTTTCGCTATCCTCCACCAGACTTTTCAGCAACATGATTCCAGCGAGGGTCCTGCTACCGATGACGCTGCTCTGGTGGCCGCAGCCGGCTATCCCGTTCAGGTTCTTGCAGGGGAGGACCGCAACATTAAAATAACCACGCCGGCGGATCTGCTCATCGCTGCGGCGCTGCTTGACAGCTATAAGGAGAGTTCGGCATGATGCGCATCGGTCAGGGATACGACGTTCACCAGCTGGTTGCCGGACGTTCACTGGTTCTTGGTGGCGTCACCATTGATTATGAGTTGGGGCTGCTGGGTCATTCAGATGCTGATGTGCTGCTTCATGCTATCTGTGACGCTCTGCTAGGTGCTGCCGGCCTGGGGGATATTGGTCGTCATTTTCCTGACTCTGACCCGACCTACAAAGCATGTGACAGCCGGGTGCTGCTGCGGCAGACCATGAAGCAGATCGCTAAAGCCGGCTATCTGCTCGGCAATATCGACGCAACCATTGTCTGCCAGCAGCCCAAACTGACGCCCCATATCCCGACCATGATAGCGAATATTGCCGCAGATTGTCGGGTGCCACTGCCACAGATCAATGTCAAGGCCACCACCACCGAGCAACTGGGTTTTTGTGGCCGCGGTGAGGGGATAGCCGCCTATGCCGTCGCCCTGATCATCCGTCCCCCGAAAGCTGACCGTGCGCGCCGCGCCGCGCTGTTAACCTGATATAGAGGTAATCCATGACAATTCCGGAGATGGCATCTGGCTCCAATTTTATTCGCACTATCATCAGCGATGACCTAGCCAGTGGGCGCCGCAAAACCGTCGTCACCCGCTTTCCCCCTGAACCCAATGGCTATTTGCATATCGGTCACGCCAAAAGCATCTGCCTGAACTTTGGCCTGGCGCAGGAATTCAGCGGGCGCTGTCATCTGCGCTTCGATGATACCAATCCGAGCAAGGAAGAGACGGAATATGTCGAAGCCATTAAAGAGGATGTCCAGTGGCTTGGCTTTGACTGGGGCCAGCACCTTTATTACGCTTCCGATACCTTTGATCAACTCTACCTGTGGGCAATCGAACTGATTAAACAGGGGAAAGCCTACGTCGACAGCCAGAGCGCCGAGGAAATGCGCGTTAATCGCGGCACCCTGACCGAACCCGGCGTTGCCAGCCCCTACCGAGACCGATCCGTCGAGGAGAATCTCGAGCTGTTCGAACGGATGAAGCAGGGGGAGTTCCCGGACGGTAGCCATGTCTTACGAGCAAAAATTGATATGGCTTCGCCCAATATCAATCTGCGCGACCCGGCCATGTACCGGATTCTTCATGCCCACCATCATCGCAGCGCTGACAACTGGTGCATCTACCCGATGTACGACTACGCTCATGGTCAAGGGGATTCCATCGAAGGAGTGACCCACTCGATCTGTACCCTTGAATTTGAAGATCACCGTCCACTTTACGACTGGTTCATCCGTGAACTGAACATCTTTGCACCACAGCAGATCGAATTTGCCCGCCTCAACCTGAGCTACACGGTAATGAGCAAGCGCAAGCTGCTGCAACTGGTCAAGGAAAACCATGTCAGCGGCTGGGACGATCCGCGTATGCCGACCCTGGTGGGGATGCGCCGTCGCGGCTACCCCCCGGCAGCGATTCGTACCTTTTGCGAACGCATCGGTGTCGGGCGCTCAGCCAGCTGGATTGATATTTCGGTGCTGGAAGACTGTGTGCGTGAGCAGTTGAACGACACCGCACCCCGCCGTCAGGTAGTACTTGATCCCCTCAAGGTTGTCATCAGCAACTATCCGACCGACCGGTCTGAAGAACTGGAGGCAGCCAGTCATCCGCAGAACCCTCAAGCCGGGACACGGCTACTCCCTTTCTGCAGCGAAATCTACATCGAGCGCGCTGACTTCATGGAAGATCCCCCAAAGAAATTCTTCCGTCTGGGACCAGGACGTGAAGTGCGCCTGCGTAATGCCTACATCATCCGCTGTGATAAAGTGATCCGCGATGAGCAGGGGGACGTGATTGAATTACACTGCAGTGCCGATCTTGATACTTTAGGTAAAAACCCGGCAGATGGGCGCAAGGTCAAAGGGATCATCCACTGGGTGTCCGCCCGCCATGCCAAACCAGTAGCAATCCGCCAATATGATCGCCTGTTTCAACTCGAGAATCCGGATAAAGCGGATAACTTTCTTGATGCCCTCAATCCGGAATCATTCCGGGTAACAGAGGGCTTAGCGGAGCCAGGCTTGTTGAACGAAGAAATTGGGGCAACCTTTCAGTTTGAACGGGTCGGCTACTTTACCATCGACAGCAAGGATTCGCTTCCAGGACAACCAGTCTTTAACCGCACCGTGACCCTGCGCGACACCTGGGAAAAGATTAAAGAGTAATTGTAAAGCTGTCATTCTGCGCGCAGGGTGACAAAAGAGAGTGGGACTTAAGCGTTAATCCTGAATCGTTGGAGACAACTATGAGTTTACGTGTTTACAACACCTTGAGCGGGAAAAAAGAAGATTTTGAGCCTTTGGAACCGGGCAAGGTCAAGATGTATGTCTGCGGCGTTACCGTCTATGACTACTGCCACATCGGTCATGCCCGCGCCAATATTGTTTTCGATGTGATCTTCCGTTATCTGCAGTACGTAGGCTTCGACACCACCTATGTACGCAACTACACCGACGTGGATGACAAGATCATCAACCGCGCCAACGAGCGGGGCATTCCGAGTCGGGAACTGGCCGAAGAATTTATCCGCGCATTCGATGAGGATATGGAGGCGTTAGGATTAGTCAAACCGACCCATGAACCGCGCGCCACCGCCTACATTGACGAGATTATCAACATCAGCCAACAACTGATCGACAAGGGGCTGGCTTATGAAGCCGGTGGCGATGTCTATTATCGGGTGGACGGCTTTCCCGACTATCTCAAGCTCTCCAAGCGCAACAAGGATGAGATGCTTGCCGGCGCGCGCATTGCGCCTGGGGAGCTGAAGCGTAACCCGATGGACTTCGCCCTGTGGAAATCCGCCAAACCTGGCGAACCGAGCTGGGATTCCCCCTGGGGGCCGGGACGACCGGGCTGGCACATTGAATGTTCAGCAATGAGTTCTTCGCTGCTCGGCGACAGTTTTGATATCCATGGTGGTGGTCGTGATCTCATTTTCCCCCACCACGAAAACGAAATCGCCCAAAGTGAGGGGGCGAGCGGAAAACCGTTCGTCAAATACTGGATTCACAATGGCTTTGTCAATGTCAATCAGGAAAAAATGAGCAAGTCTCTGGGTAATTTTTTCACCATCCGTGACATACTCAAAGTCTACGATGCCGAAGTGGTACGCTTTTTCATCCTCACCGCCCATTACCGCTCACCCATCGACTTTTCCGACCACAACCTCAAAGAAGCGCGCACCGGTTTGAGTCGTTTTTACGAAGCCCTGCAGAGTGCCGAGCAGGCCACCGGCAGCAGCCCTGTTGACCCATCAGCCCCTCCCAGCACCCTGGGCGCTGAACTCAAGCAGCAGTTTGTCGAAGCAATGAATGATGATTTCAACACCGCCCTGGCGATAGCCCACCTGTTTGAAGGGGTGCGCACCATGAACCGCCTGATCGCCACCAAAAAGTTCGCCAAAAAGGCGGAACTGGTCGCCCAGGTTAAAGATCTGCATACCACCATCATTGAACTTGGCAGCGTTCTTGGCATTCTCGGTTCACAACCTGCAGAATGGCTTGAGCGGGTGCGCATGGCGGGACTGGCAGGGCTGGATATCAGCAAGGAAGAGATAGAAACCCTGATCAACGAACGCTTTGTTGCCCGGCAGAACAAGGATTTTGAACGTGGTGATCAGATCCGCTCTGAACTGGAAGGACGTGGCATTGAGTTACTCGACAGCAGAGAAGGAACGAGCTGGAAATTGAAGTAGTGAAAAAAGTTGTCCACGGAAAGCATGGAACGACACGGAAAAAACTGAAACAGTTCAAAAATGGATTTAGCTGAAGAAGCTGAAAGATTGAATAGCTTCAGCGAATAAAATGTTTGTCATCCCCGAAAGCATTTGTCGGGGATCTGTAGATTATTTTTCTCAGACTGTATTTCCGTGCTTTTCCTTGTTTTCCGTGGACCCGAAAGCTTTTCAGGAAAGTACCCCCATCCCCATATCCCGCTGCAACTCAGCCCGCAGACGACGCGCAACCGGCCCAACCACACCCTGCCCGATGACAAAATCGTCCACCCGCACCACCGGCAAGACCTCCAGGGAGGTGGAAGTAATAAAAACTTCATCCGAATAGTGCAGATCCTGCAGACGGAATTCACCACTGATCAGGCGCAACCCCAGTTTTTCTTCACACAGCCGCACAATCGTTGCGCGCGTCACCCCCTCTAACAGGCCGGTGGAAGCATCGGGGGTAAAAACCCAGCCGTCGCGCACCCAGAACAGGTTGGAGGCCGACCCTTCGCACAGGTGGCCCCGACTGTTGAGCATGATCACCTCGATGGCCCCGGCGGTCCTGGCCTCGAGTTTCCCAAGAAGACTGTTGAGGTTACTGATGGACTTGATCTTTGGATTGATGGCCTCCGGCGCGTTACGCCGGGTTTGTGCGACCGACAGAGACACCCCCTGCTGATACAGGTGTTCATTGAGCCCCTTAAACTCGCGAGCAACGATCAGGCAGGTTAAGGGACTTTCCATATTGCGCAAAAAACCAATCTCACCCGGGCCACGGGTGATGGTGATACGAAAGTAACCATTGTTGATCTGGTTACGGCGCTGCAGTTCCAGCAGTCTCTCCTCCAGATCTGACTGCGAAAACATCACGGGGTAAGACAGGGATTGGGCCGATTGGGCCAGGCGCTTATAATGCAAAGGAAACTGATAGAGCTTGCCGTTAATCGAACGGAAGCTTTCAAAAATTCCGTCGCCATAGAGAAACCCCTGATCCAGCACCGAAATACAAGCCTGGTCTTCCTCGATATATTGGCCATTCAGATAAACAAGATTCATCCCTGCACCTCAATGATTTTTATTACGTTTTAGCCCTACTCCAACAATAGGTGCCCCATCATGTCAAATTTGTGTTGCTTCAAAATTAAGCAAGAGCTAACATTTAGCAAGCCAGCGTGTTTGGCCGACTGAAAAAATTATCATCAGAATATTAACCTAAAACACGATGATATTGCTGCACCAGACCTAACCCTCCGCACAGGAAGCAGATGACTGTCAACGGTATATTATCAAACATTCGCGCTGACATCCCCAAGAACCGTCTTTATTGCACATTCAGCGAAAAAAGCACCCTTGATGAACTCACCAGTCTACTGGCCGGCATCAAGGATCGGGTGTCGGATCTTAAGCCCGGCTTTGACGTTGTTGAAGATATGAGCCACTGTCACCTGTTCCAGCTGGCCGCCCTGCCGATCCTGCGCAGTATCATGTATTATCTGGTCAACAGTGGCGCCCAGGAAGTCATTCGCGTTGTCGACCAACAAAGCACGGTGTTCCGCCAACTTATTAACCTGTCGGCGCGCATCCGCAGCTATAAACCTATTTACGTCAAAACCATGGCAGAGGCTGATGAACTGCTCAATCAGGAGCATCGCCGGCAGGGGTTACGCTTTAACCTGCAAAACACCTGGATCGCTGTCCATAAGGACACACAAGTTTTCAACGGCAAAGCAGTCGATGTCTCCGCCAGCGGCTGTGCCATTTTAACGGATTCGAAAACCCTGCCTATAGGGTCACAGGTCCGGATCAAACTACCCCTGAAAAGCGAATCTTCCGGCACCCTGGCATTTGAAATAGCCGCGACCGTTGTCAGGTTGTTTGAGGGGGGCTTCGCCGTCAACTTTCTTGAGTTTGACGGTGTAGCTAAGAAGGAATTGATGAACTGCCTGATTTATGAATTGCAGGAGAATCAATGAGGCCAAGTCAAAATCGGCGTTGGCCATTTCAGATTCATCATCCGTGACACTTGTCTTCAGCAGCAAATCAGCTCGTACATTTTAATCGGTTGCCCTCTTAATTGTCGCTGCGCCTCCGGGCAGATCCTTTTCCACAACAAAGCGTTCCAGTATCTCGGCATAGGGCACATAGAGCTCTTCAAATTCCCTATTGACATCAGCAACAACAGCCGTTGCTGACAACAACATCAACACCCCAAAAACCAACAGCAGATACAGCCGATGCAAAAACCGCATGCTTTCCTCCACAAGGTTGTTTCTGAAATTCAACTTTTTCTGGCACTTACGAGGGGTAACCGGACTTATTGTCGCCGAATTTTTACCAGCAACGGCGGCGCCCCCTGGCGCTGCTGCCAGATCCGGTTCAGCCCCAGAGCAACCAGGGACAGGGGAACCAGCCACCCAAAAAATGCTGACAGAGCACCGAGGGCAGGAATGCCGAGCAACAGCAGCAGACTCGGAGCACAGCAGGCACCGCCCGCCAGCAACGCCGGCAGCGCGCCGGCAAGCAGCCCACTGCGGCCGACGCTGCAAGCCCGCGCCTGCCTGCGCAGGGCAAGAGCGCCATCTACATTGGCGATGAACAGTCCGCTGAGCAGCCCGGCGATCAACAGATTCAGCGGGCTGACCAGCCAGATCAGATAACCAGCTTCCAGCACTGCTACCGCTTCGAACATCAGAGTTGAGCGGACGCTGAAGATCCGCTCAACTGACAGTTCCGCGAGATAAGCATCCCACACCGGCGGTCCGAGGAGATTCAGGTCGCCGATCGCATAGAGATAAAACATGCCATAGAGACAACCGCTTATTACGGCCAGTCGGTGCTGATTACTGATTCTTGCCATCAAGCACCACCGTCTGCGGATAAAAGGCATACCAGGCGAACCAGAACACATCAAAGGCATTAACCGGCGTCAAACCCGCAAGGCGCTCGCCAACCGGGCCGGTCGGACCAAAATCGACATCAGCCAAAGCCAGATTGTCCGGTAACGCGCCATGGCTTCCCTGAAGCACCCAGGCACTATCCAACCCGTCATCGTGGAGGATCAGGAAGTCCTGGCGCTCGCCCTGGTAGTGCATGACCTGCACGTCTCTGAGTGCCTGTTTATCGATGGCTATCGCCTCGGTTGCGGTGCGGAATCCGATCATTTCCCTTTTAGAGGAGTAGCGCGAACTTTCATTCATCAGCGGGAACATCACCCCGGACTGCTCCGCATAGTAACCCCCCTTCGGGGTGTAGCTGCCATAGGGATCACGTCGATAGTTGCGGGCAAAACCGGTGCGCTGAGACAGCACCTCGGTCTGTGGGTGCCGTGCCAGCCAACGACCCCAGGTGGTCCAGACCACGCGGAATTCCTGCAATCCCTGACCGGTCAACGGACCTTTGACCCCGGTCGCGGCAATTTGCGGCCAATAAGTATCGGTAGCTCGGTCGTACATCAGCATATTGCTGTTTACCAGCCGACCGGACACACCCAACTCGGTATCTCCGCGCACAAAGCCGATGCCGGTAGCCGTCAGGGGACAGTAGGTGATCGCAATATTGATGTCGCCGATGGCGTCGTTGACGATTTCGTGCCAGACCAGAATACTCTGTGGATAGGCACGGGCCTGACCGTCCAGATACACCCCCATGACGATGTCATCACCTTTAAGTTCCGCCTGATCCGCAGGGTGAAACCGGGGGCGATCGATCGATGGAATGCCGTCCTTGCCGGGGCCACCGGAGAGACTTGCTTGCCAGTACTGCTCCGCTTCCTGTGTCAATAACAGCGGCTCCTGAGTAGGTATCGGTGCATCTGCCCAGGCGTTCTGCAGCACCAACGCCAGAAATAATGCGATCCCATAGGACAGTTTCATCAACTCCTCCATAAGGGTCAGATGATCGTAAAAAATCGACCCGTCACAGCTTCATTCTAACGGGCTTGAAAAGATTAAGAATGTCACCTGGCTTATACTGTGCAGTTCATTCAGCTACTGGTAAACTGAGTTCAGACGATCAGGCGGGTTGGGTTGATAAAACTGTTCTCCGTCGCTACCAATCGCAAAAACCGCCCCTTGGCAGTCTCCGACTTATTTTTCCTCAAGCGCAACGGTTTCTTGACTGATACCGTGCAGCGCCTTGCTGAGATTATCAACGACCGGACAAGACTGGGCGTCATGCCGCTCGGCCAGATAGCCAGGATCATTGTAACTGAGCCAGACCTGTCCTTGCTGATCTTCCCAGGTAAGAGCCTTAAGCGGCAAATCAATGGCCACGGTTTGGGCACACTCCATAAAAGGCGTACCTCCCTGAGGGTTGCCGAAAATCAGGAGTTCTGTGGGACGCAAAGACTTCCCGATACTTTGAGCTCCCTTGGCATGGTCGATCCGCGCAAAGACCGTTAAGCCCTTTTGCGTAATGATCTCTTCCAGTCGATCCATTGTCTGTTTGGTTGAATAAGGACTTTTAACACTGACAAGCCCATCGGCAGCAAAACCAGTAGTGAAGGTCAGCATCAACAGGAGCATTCCGATAAGTACTGTTCTCATTTAAAATTCCTTTCTATTCTGATTTTAAGTCGACTTGCTGCATCCATAGATTAGCCTCTACGCCAGGCATGATATTTTTCCAGCCAGGCCAGGAGTTTTTCCGGGGCGTGGGCTTTTTTCCATTCACCGGCAGTCATCTTGTTGGCTTCAGCCAGGGTCGGATAGGGATGGATAGTGCCGAGGATCTTGTTCAGCCCCAGACCGTGCTTCATCGCCAGGATATATTCGGCAATCAGGTCACCGGCATGGCTCCCGACAATGGTGGCACCGAGGATTTTATCCTTGCCGGGTGGGGTAATCACCTTGACCCAGCCGTGGGTTTCCTCTTCGGCGATGGCGCGATCGAGCTCTGCCAGCTCAAAGCGGGTGATCTCGTGGGGGATGTCCTGGGCACGGGCGTCGGTCTCATTCAAACCAACACGGGCGACCTCGGGATCGGTAAAGGTACACCAGGGGATCACGCGGTAATCAACCCGAAATTTTTTAAAATCACCGAACAGGGCATTGACCGCAGCAAACCAGGCATGGTGGGCGGCAGTATGGGTAAACTGATAGGGGCCGGCAACATCGCCGGCGCAGAAAATATTGGGGATATTGGTGCGCATGAAGGGATCGACATCGACTGTACCGCGATCGCTTAAACGAACACCCAACTCTTCCAGGCCAAACCCTGCCACCCGGGCCTTGCGACCGACAGCAACCAGGAGCTGATCAAAGGGGATCTCCAACCGCTCTCCCTGGTGTTCACAAATCAGGAGTTTGTCACTGCCTTTTACCACCACTTCTTTGGCTGCATGGTTGGTCAGGACCTGCACTCCTTCGGCTTCAAAGCGTTGGCGGACAAAATCGGCGACATCCTCATCTTCCCGCCCCATTAAGTGGGGCGCCATTTCAACCTGGGTCACCTGGGCGCCAAAACGGGCGAAGGCCTGCGTCATTTCACAACCGATGGGCCCTCCACCCAGCACCACCAGACGCTTTGGCAGCTCCCGTAACTGCCAGAGATTGTCAGAGGTCAGATAATCGATCCGATCCAGCCCCGGAATTGATGGCACAAGCGGGGTAGCGCCGGTCGCGACGATCATGTTACGGGCGGTCAGGATACGGCCTCCCACCTCCACCGTATAGGGTGAGGTGATCTTTGCTTCGCCCTGAATACAGTCAACTCCAAGATTGGTATAACGTTCCACCGAGTCATGGGGTTCAATTTTGGTGACGACCTGCTGAACCCGTTCCATCACTTCGGAAAAATTAAAATCGATATCCGTTCGGCGCAAGCCAAATTCGTCGGCCCGCCGCGCGTAGTTAAGGATTTTAGCCGACCGGATCAAGGCCTTGCTCGGGACACAACCGGTATTGAGACAATCGCCCCCCATCTTGTCGCGTTCAATCAGGGCGACTTTCGACTTTACCGCCGCCGCAATATAGGAGCTGACCAGACCGGCGGAACCGGCACCCAGAACAACAATATTGTAATCGAAGCGTTTCGGCCTGGGATAATCTTTCAGTCTTTTGCGCTTTTTCAACATGTCCACTCCTTTTCGGGCCAACAATGGAAACACTCCCAGCAGGGCAAAAGACAGCAGCAACCCCGGCGACAAAATTCCCCCCAGGCTCTCGATCTGACCGAGTTGGGTACCGGCGTTGACGTAAACAGCGGTGCCGGCCAGCATGCCGACCTGGCTGACCCAGTAGTAGGTCCAGGTGCGCATGGGAGTAAGTCCCATGACCAGGTTGATGACAAAGAAGGGAAACAGGGGCACCAACCGCAAGGTAAACAGATAGAATCCTCCCTCTTTGTTGATGCCGTCATTAATGGCCTTGAGGCGGCTCCCGAATTTTCCCTGGACCCAGTCACGCAACAGAAAACGGCTGACCAGAAAAGCCAGGGTGGCGCCGATAGTACTGGCGAAAGACACAACGATGAGTGCCGGCCAGAACCCGAACAGGGCTCCGCCGGCCAGGGTCATGACGGCAGCACCGGGTAGCGACAGAGCCGTTACCAGGACATAAAGAATAAAATACCCCCCCAGGGTCAGCAGGCGATGATTCAGGTAATACTGATAAAAAGCCTCTTGCCGCGACTTAAGCTCCGCCAGAGTGAGCATCTGATGTAGATCAAACACAAAAAACAGCATCAAAAAAATGACAATGATACCAACAATCAGAATTTTATTCCTGTGACCCGTCATATCAACCTCTCAAAATCGCTTATAAGTAGGTAACCATTCAGACCCGTCCTTACCGCCTGGTCGACACTGAAGATCTGACAAGGTTAATCCACGCCAGAATTCCGGCATGTCAGGATCAGTCTCATTCAGAACAACTGGTACCGCAGGCAAAGCAGGAGTAGCAACGATGGTGTCCGAGCATGACTCGCTTCTGCATGGCACTTTTAAGAGTCGAGCCGAGATCATAACTGTTATTATCATCGACTAAAGTGCAGGCATAGACCCCGCATCGACCATCTTTACGGACGACCATCTTGCTGAAATGACACATGAAACCTTGTCGTTGCCGGGCATTTAAATAGCGGGTCATACAGGTTTCAGTAATCTCCGGGACATGGGGCAGGGAACCTGGCAGGTGAAATTCGGGAAACTTTACAATGGTGATATCTTCCACAGAACCAATGGTGCGGAGAATTTGAGCATAGGCCTGGTCTACAACGGCGCTGTCTTCACCTGCCGTCATCCGCCGTGCGACAGAGACACTGAACCCGGCTTTGTACAAGACTCCCAGCGTGGTCAGGGCCTTGTCGAAAGTCCCCTTACCACGTAATTCATCGTGTTTGACCGGGTCAGGATCGTCGAGACTGATCCGGAATCTGAGCGCATATGGTTTGTTACGCAGCTGTTGAACCTCAACCATTCGCTTCATCAGCGGTTCGGTTGCATTTGTCAGCACCAGGCAGGGACGATGCTCCAGAGCCAGAGCCAGGATCTCCAGAAAATTCGGGTTGACAAAGGGCTCCCCGCCAGTGAAAGAAAAGGTCTTGACTCCGAGTTCAAGCGCTTCATCAATAAAGCTTCGGACATCTTCCAGAGTCAAAAACTCAATGCGACGATCTCCCGGTTGTGATCCTTCAAAACAGAACGGGCAGCGCAGATTGCAATTGGTTCCGGTATGAAACCAGAGTTCCTCAAGGGTCTGTGGCTGGATATAACCTCGCGGTTCATTACAGCTGGTATAAAACCAGGTGTCACAGCTGTTCATTTTCATGGAAACATCTCCCGGTGAAGTCTCATGCTATCACCGTTACAGGTAACGTCAAACAGAGCCACGGCTCACATTCGATATCCTATCGTTAGTGCGTTATTATAACAAAGCTCAAAATCATCCCGGCTCGACCTGAAGCACATCGAGAAACTTATTAAAAGCAGTAAAAACCTCCATGACACCAAGAGCCTCGATAATCTGCGCAGCTGTCACACCAGTTGCCTTGAGTGCCGCAAATTCCTCGTCACTGACCTTGTGGGGATCAGTGTTGGCTTTACGGGCAAAGCGGATCAGGGCCCGCTCCGCCGGCGTAAATTCGGCAGCATCCAATTGCGATGAGATGCGTTTGATCTCCTCATCGGCAATCCCGATCATTTTCAGCGCTTCGGTATGGGCCGCCACACAGTAGTTACAGCCATTGTCCTGCGACACCAGCAGGGCGATGGCTTCCTTGGTCTTACGGGCCAGGTCACCCTCCATCATCACCCGCTTGACCTTGTTCCAGTTGGCCTCGAGTAATGGCGGATGATGGGCGTAGGTTGTAAACAGATTGGGAACATAGCCAAACGCTTGATGGATTTCTCTGAGGATGGCTTCTACATCAGAGGTCATTTGTTTCGGATCAAGAAGTAGAATACGGGTCATATTTTCCTCCGTCAGTTGAGTGTTGCAACTTTAATAGTTTACCCCGTCCGACATCTGGTTCGTCCAATGCTTCATTAAAAAAACTGTTTTATTTTTCTAGTGTGTTAATTTGATATTAATTGGCTGGAAAGATAAAGACTGTTGGCCAGATTACACTTCAGGTAGACAGTGAAACTGCCATCCTGCTGTTGGACGCGGGGCGCTCCGCCTGCTTCAGCAGAGTTAACAGTAAACGCTGTTCCACGGTCAGAAACGTCAGGTATTACAGACGCAGATCCGTCTCATTGCGCCGCAGACCGGACTGACACAGCAGATACAATGCCAGGATGGGTTGTTGTACATTACCTCAATAAAATCCTGACGCTTGAAAGAACAGACCAGGATATCGTCAAGCGCGACAGCACTTTGATTCCGCCGCCTTTCGCCACAAAGGGCCAGATCACCAAACATTTCTCCTGGAATCAATATCTCCAGAATAAGTTCACGGCCATCCGAGCTTGACCGCGTCAACGTGACTCGCCCTTCACAAACAAAAAACAGCTTGTCACAGGGATCATGGGCTACATAGACAACTGAATGCCTCTTGTACAAAGGCATCTCGCCATAGTGTTCCAGATATTCCAATGCCTGTTGATTCAGTCCCGGTAGTAGCGATTTTTTTTTGAAATAATTGTTCGTGTAGGGCATGACTTACTCTCTGTATATCAACACCGGCATTGGCTAACGGCCCTTACTTGCAACCTATGCTAGCGAAAAAATTCAGAGGACAATGTCTTCAGGATTACAAAGGCGCGTTTTAATTATTGAGAAAAATCATGGGCTGGCCGGATCGCTTAGCGATCCGGCCAACGAGAAGAGGGAAAATCAGTGGGTTGTGCGAATTTCAAATGTCTGGAGAATTGTTGCTATCAGGTCCCGGTCGCGGGGATCATGACGATGATCATAAGCATAAAACCAGAACCAGTAAGGTTGGGCATACCCTACGACCCCGGTAAAAAATCCGCGTTCCCCACCCTTGGTATAATCAATTTCAAAATACTCCGCATGTCGAGCGCCCCTAACCTCTATCGCTCGTTGCTCTTCTGAGTGTTTTGTCCACCCCTCTGCCGTGACCCCGGCAGCGGCAATCGACGCGGACTGGGCCACATGAACGGCAGCAGGTTCCGGTTGACGCTCACCCAGAGCGGCAAAACTGAACAGCAGATGAGCTTCTGATTCCGTATTTAAAAAATACAGGTCATCACTTGCGGCAAAGTGCTGTTCTGCTCTTTCCAGCGCCTCTGCCCTGGAAATCAAACGACCTGCAATAAGGGCATTTTCTTCTTCATGCTCGGCCTGATGTTCCAGCATTTCTTCAGTCGGTTCTGTGGTAACAATCCACGGATCCGACAGTTGTGGTAAGACCAGACCAAGGTCCGGTCGCAATTGATGAAGAACATAGCCCTGTGGAACCGGAGCCGACAGGTCCAAAGCCTCAACCGGTACCGTGCGTTGCGCAGGTGCTGCGCAGCCTGATGCCAGCAGGAAAAATATTAATATCAACAGCCCGTATAAAATTCTCAATTTTAACAGCATCGCTTTATTCCTTTCTCATGTTGAAGGACAAGTGACAATTTGTGTTTGAGTCACCTTCAGTTATACCAAACTCCATGGCATATTTATCTTTCAACCCTAAAATCCGGCGTATTTTTAATAATACTGCAAAAAAAAACTTAAAATTGTAGTCTGGAATACTATCTTCTTCCGATTTCTTTGCTATGAT